>Ga0302314_10003307_pt1 | contig 29827 bp, 27 predicted proteins | sample III_Palsa_N2_3_FD_200533 | JGI IMG/M metagenome (GOLD analysis project Ga0302314, IMG submission 200533) | Peat permafrost microbial communities from Stordalen Mire near Abisko, Sweden - III_Palsa_N2_3 | ecosystem: Environmental > Terrestrial > Soil > Palsa > Peat permafrost | place: Sweden...
GGCGCGAAGTGCGAGGCGAACGCATAGGGCAACCCGAGGGCCGCGGCCAGCTGGGCGCCGAACAACGACGACCCGAGGATGTAGAGCGGGACCCGGGAGCCCTTTCCGGGCACGGCGTCCACACCCGCAATGCGGCTCTCGTCGTTGAGGTAGCCCTGCAGCTCGAGCACGTCCTGGGGAAAGGTGTCCGCCGCGCGCGGATCGCGGCGCAGCGCCCGCATGGTGTTCTGATCCGACCCCGGAGCCCTGCCCAGGCCGAGATCGATCCGTCCCGGGTACATCGCGGCCAGGGTGCCGAACTGCTCGGCGATCGTGAGGGGCGCGTGATTCGGGAGCATGATCCCTCCCGCTCCGAGTCTGATCGTCGTGGTCTGTGCCCCGACGTACGCGATCAGCACGCTGGTGGCCGACGACGCGATGCTCGCGATGTTGTGGTGCTCGGCGTACCAGACCCGTTGGTAGCCGAGCTCCTCCGCGCGCTGCGCCAACGCCACGCTGCCGGCAAAGCTGTCGCTGGCCGTCTGACCGCGTCCGATCGGCGCCAGGTCGAGAATGGATAGCCGAGGTTCGATCACCGCCGGTTACAGGTACTGCTCGAGGTCTGTCTTGATGTCGGCGGGTGCCACGGAAGGCTCGTAGCGCTTGACGACCTGCCCCTCCCGGCCGACGAGGAATTTGGTGAAGTTCCACTTGACCTCGTCGGTGCCCTCCGCCTCGGGACGGATCTTCGAGATGGCCTCGTAGAAGGCTCCGTACTGCGGTCCGAAGTCGCCCGGCGCCTCCGCACGCAGAAACGTGAAGAGGGGGTCGGCGTCCGGCCCGTTGACCTCGATCTTGGCGAAGACAGGAAAGGTGACGTCGTAGCTTGACTGGCAGAACGCCTGGATCTCGGCGTCGCTGCCCGGTTCCTGCTCCTTGAACTGGTTGCAGGGAAAACCCAGGATCTCGAGACCGCGGTCCCTGTCGTCCCGGTAGAGCGACTCCAATCCCTCGTACTGCGGGGTGAGCCCGCACTTGCTGGCGACGTTCACCACCAGGAGCAGCTTCCCCTCGTAGTCGGACAACGGAACCCGGGCCCCGTCAGCGGTCGCCGCCGAAAAGTCGTACGTGCTGGTCATGTCCACCCTTCATTTGTCACCTAGCTTTCGAACACGCGACCGCGCCGATCGATTCCCCTCCGGGTGGGGGCCGCGGGAGATCGGATTCGTCAACATCTCTCGGAGCCTCCTACCCTGAGGCAGGATGACACAGCCATTCGAAGGACACGTCGGCCGGACCTACGCCGATTCGCAGAGCTGGTGGCCCCCGTTGAAGACGGCGGCCACCGGCGCCCCGAACGTGGTGATCGTCCTGCTGGACGACGTGGGGTACGCCCAGTTCGGCGCCTACGGGTCCGACATCGCGACACCGACGTTCGACCGCTTGGCGTCGGAGGGTCGCCGTTACGCCAACTTCCACACCACTGCGCTGTGTTCGCCCACCCGGGCCTGCCTGCTCACCGGCCGAAATCATCACTCGAACGGCATGGCCCGGGTCGTCGAGCTGGCCGCGGGGTTCCCGGGCTACAACGCCACCATCCCGAAGGAGAACGGCTTCCTGTCGGAGATCCTGCGGCAGCAGGGGTACGCCACCTTCGCCGTCGGCAAGTGGCACCTGACACCGGCCACAGAAATGGCGGCGGGAAGCCCGCGCGACAAGTGGCCCCTCGGGCGGGGCTTCGACCGCTACTACGGCTTCATGGGAGGTGAGACCGACCAGTACCACCCTGAGTTGGTGGAGGACAACCACCCGGTCGAACCACCGCAGACCCCCGAGGAGGGATACCACCTCACCGAAGACCTGGCCGATCACGCCATCCGCTATGTGGCCGACCTGCGGGGAGCATCGCCGTCGACGCCGTTCCTGCTGTGGTTCGCCCCGGGCGCCTGTCACGCCCCCCATCAGGCTCCCCGGGCGTACATCGACCGCTATCGCGGCGCCTTTGACAAGGGTTGGGACACGTGGAGGCAAGAGGTGTTTGACCGCCAGCTGGCCTCGGGCCTCCTGCCCCCGGGCACCCTGCTCTCCGAGCGCCCCTCGTGGGTCCCGGCCTGGGACACGCTGGGCGCCGACGAGCGACGGCTGGCGGCGCGGCTCATGGAAGTCTACGCCGGCTTCCTCACCCACACCGACGCGCAGGTGGGGCGCGTCCTCGACTTCGTCGACCAGCTCGACGAGAGCGACAACACCGTCGTGGTCGTGATGAGCGACAACGGCGCTTCCGCTGAGGGCGGGGCCAAGGGGTCGTTCAACGAGCAGTACTTCTTCAATTTCATTCCCGAGAGCCTCGAGGAGAACCTCGAACGGATCGACGACCTCGGCACGCCCAAGGCCAACAACCACTATCCCTGGGGATGGGCCTGGGCCGGCAACACACCGCTGAAACGGTTCAAGCGCGACACGCACGAAGGCGGCGTGGCGGACCCACTCATCTTCCATTGGCCGGCACGCCTCGGCACCGGGGGTGGGACGCGGCATCAATACGTGCACGCCATCGACCTGCTTCCGACGCTCCTCGATCTCACCGGCATCGATCCACCCGACTCCATCGCCGGGGTGCAGCAGTCGCCGATCGAAGGCGTGAGCTTCGCCCCCACACTCGAGGATCCTCAGGCGCCGGGAGCGCACCGCACGCAGTACTACGAGATGCTCGGCTCACGCGCCCTCTATCACGACGGATGGAAGGCGGTCGTCTTCCACACCCCGCCGTTCATCGCCTACGACGGCTCCGACACCACGCGACCCTTCGACGAGGACGTCTGGGAGCTCTATCACGTGACGGAGGACTTCTCGGAGGTGCACGACCTGGCCGACGTGGAACCCGCGAAGTTGTCGGAGCTCAAGGATCTCTGGTGGCGCGAGGCGGAGAAGTTCCAGGTGCTGCCGCTGAACAACCAGCCAGGGCTGTTCGGTGACCCACGGTACCGGCGCAACCGTTACGAATTCCTCGGGCAGGTCGGCCCCCTGGCGGAAGCGCTCGCCCCCAACTTCAAGAACCGCTCGTTCGTCATCGCCGCCGAGCTCGTGCCTCAGCCGGACCAGGTGCTGACCGGCGTGATCGCCGCGCACGGGAGCCACGCCGGCGGCTACGTGCTGTGGATCGGCGACGGTCGCCTGCACTTCACCTACAACTTCGTGGCCACGCAGATCACGACGATCGCCGCCGAGGCGGTCCTGCCCTCCGAACCGCTGACCGTCAGCGCTGTCTTCACGCGGACCGGTGCGGGGGGCGACGTCGAGCTGTTCTACGGCGACGTCCCCGTCGGGAACGGCCAGGTCCCCAGGACCACTCCCCTGACGTACGGAACCCCCGGATTCGCCGTCGGCTTCCAACCGGCAGGGCCTATCGACCCGCAACTCAACGGACGAGCCGAGCTCCCTTCCAGTGTCCTCCACCGGGTCGTGATCGAGACGTCCGGCCGGGACCCGATTCGCGACGCGCTCGTCGAGTCCCGGGTCGATCTCGCCACCCAGTAGGGACTGCCCGCGCCCGCCCTAGCTGAGGCGCCGTCGCTCCCGCTGGACCGGAAGGACGCACTACCACTCAGCGGCTGTTGGTCCGGATCAGGTCCCCACCCGCCGCCGCGGCCGACGGCTTGCACGCCACACGCGCCGCCAGCAGAGCCTCCGCCAGCCGGAGGTCGCCGACCCTCGCCGCCGCGGCCAGGAGGGTGAGATCGATCACATCCCGTTGCGCATGGCTGCCGCCGACGACATGGGCCGTGGGGCCGATGTCGATCAACCGGTGCACCGTGCGAGCGGCATCGCCGCTGACGAAGGCGGCGAAACCCTCGATGAGACGGAGGCCTGCTGACTCGATCGCACGGCGATTGGTCCCATCGGGCGCGTTCCGGTTCGCCCGGATGAGTCCCTCGCACACGTCCGGAAAGCCCGCCAGGCCGGCGATCATGACCGCGTGCCAGTCGTTGAACACGTATACCGGTTCGCCCAGCAGGCCGCCGACCTCCCCGACGAGCGTTCTGGCCCGCTCTCCGACGTCGACGCCGAACAGGTGCAGGCGCCAGAGCAGCGATGCCGCGTCGTCCACGTCGAGCCACTCCGTCGATCCGGTGCCGCGGATGGGGCCGTCGTAGATGGCCAGCGCCTCGTCGAGTTCTCCGAGCTCCAGGTGGTAGAGCGCCCGGTGCCACCAATTGTGCGTGGCGAAGTAGCTGGAAGACCAGTCCCCGACCGAGTCGTCCAGGAACGCGATGCCCAGGCGCTGGTCCCCCCGCATCTCGAACACGTGGGCCTGGGCATGCACCGCCCACACGTCGCGGGGGTTCACTGCGAGCGCCCGCCGCGCCTGCTGCTCGGCTCCGTCGTAGTCGCCGTTCTCCTCGAGCCCGAACGCGTACATGCCGCGCACGTAGCCGTAACCCGGGCGATCGGATGACCAGGCCCCGACGACCCGTTCCACCACGTCGCGCAGTGCCTGCTGGTCGCCCAGGAAGAAGGAGAGGTCCTGGGCGACCTTGAGCGCCAGGAGATCGCGGGAGTCGTGCTGCAAGGCGCGGTCGAGGAAGCCGAGGGCGTGCTCCCATTCACCGTCGGCCCAGGACTGGGCGGCGAGCACATGCAGGATCTCGCGCTCGCCGGTCCGGAGGCTTCGGGGCTGGAGGTCCCCGACCAGGGCCCTCGCTCTCTCGATTCCCCGCGCCGAGCTCGCATACAGTGCGAGATACGCCTGCATCACGCGCGCCAGCATCAGCTGGGGATCGATGGTGGCCGCCTCGTCCACCAGGGTCCCGGGCTCCCCGCTCAGCGACACCAGCTGCTCGACGGCCTCGTCGAGGAGGCCGACGGCCTCCTGGTGCGTGGCGAAGAGAGGGCAGCCCCAACGATCGGTGTATGCATGCGCCATCGGATCTCCTCTTACACCATTCCGACCCCATGGGACACCAAGGACGAACACGATGAAAATCCGGCCCAACTCCATCGCCGCCGTCGGCTATGACCGCAACCTCCCGGCCGACGACCCCCGGAGCCTGATCGACATCGAGATCCCCAGGCCCGACGTTCGGCCGCACGATCTCCTCGTCGAGATCCACGCCGTCTCGGTGAACCCGGTTGACGTCAAGCAGCGATCGGGTTCCGACCCGCACGGCACAATGAGGATCTTGGGCTTCGACGCCGCGGGCATCGTGCGCGAGGTGGGCAAAGCGGTGACGTTGTTCGTCCCGGGCGACGAGGTCTACTACGCCGGCGCCATCGACCGGCCGGGGACGAACGCAGCCCTGCACGCCGTCGACGAACGGGTCGTCGGTCACAAACCACAGACGATCTCCTTCGCCGAAGCCGCCGCCCTGCCGCTCACCACGATCACGGCGTGGGAGGCACTCTTCGACAAGCTCCAACTTCATGCGGAGAGCACGGGCGTCCTCCTCGTGATGGGCGCGAGCGGCGGCGTCGGCTCAATGGTGGTGCAGCTGGCGCGTGCGCTGGCCCGGCAGGTCCGGGTCGTCGGCTCGGTGACGGGTGCGGAGGCGGAGCAGTGGGTCCGGCACCTCGGGGCACATGACGTCATCGATTACCACGGGGACATCCGCCGGCAGGTGGCCGACCTCGCTCCCCAGGGTGTGCACTCCATCTTCACCGTCTCGTCCCGAGACGAGCTCGGCCTGTACGCCAGCCTGCTGCGGCCCTTCGGCCAGATCGTCGGGATCGGCGACCCGCAGACGCTCGACCTGCCCGTCCTCAAGAACAAATCCCTGTCGTGGCATTGGGAGTTCATGTTCGCCCGGTCGCTCTACCCCGACGACGACCTGGTGACCCAACACCAGCTCCTCGACCGAGCCGCCGACCTCGTCGACTCCGGGCAGATCCGCAGCACCCTGGTCGAGGCCCTCTCGCCCATCAACGCCGCCCGGCTCCGCCGGGCACACCAACGCGTCGAAGCCGGCGGCATGCTCGGGAAGATCGTCGTCAGCGACGAGCCGTTCTCCCCACGCGTCGAGGGGATCCACGGAGACCCAGCCATGAAGCTCGTACCGTCGAGATGAGCACCATGCAGAGCATTCCCCTCGATTCCGGGGTCCTCGCCTTCCCCGGCGCCCTCGACGTCGCGCCGACCGGTTCGGGGCTCATCCCCCGGCGGCTCCCGGCGTGGACCAGGCCTCAGATCACCGACATGGCCATGGAGGCGGTGGTGCAGCTGCCGGCCGGGGTACGCCTGGCCCTGACGACGTCGGCGACCACCGTTGAGATCGACGTGCTGCTCACCTTGATCCGGCAGGTCCCCAGGGAGCTCAGGCCGGCGGTCTTCGACCTGCTCGTCGACGGTGCCTTGGTGGCACAATCGGCCACGGCGACCGGCAGCGTCATCTCCCTGGGTCCCGGCCGCGACGACGTCGCCTTCGAGCCGGGACCGTCCACCACCATTTCGTTCACGGACCTCCCCCGGGGGACCAAGGCGGTGGAGATCTGGCTCCCGGCCCACGCCGCGGTCGAGTTCCGCGCGGTGCGTCTCGACGAAGGCGCGGTGATCGAGCGCACCGTGCCGACGCTGCCCCGCTGGATCCACTACGGCAGCTCCATTAGCCACTGTGTGGGTGCCACATCGCCGGTCAAGACCTGGCCGGCCATGGTGGCGCGCTCGGTCGGCCTCGAGCACACGAACCTGGGGTTCGCCGGCCAGTGCATGCTGGACCCCTTCGTGGCCCGGACGATCCGCGACTCGGACGCCGACGCCATCAGCCTCAAGGTGGCGGCCAACATCATCGCCGAGGACGCCATGCGCCAGCGCCCTTTCGGACCAGCCCTGCACGGCTTCCTCGACACCATCAGGGAAGGAAAGCCCGACACACCGATCCTCGTGGTCTCTCCGATTTTCTCCCCGAGCAGCGAGGACCATGCAGGGCCGCTGATGCCCGGACCCGACGGTCGCGTCGTGGCCGTCGAGGGCCTCCCGGCGATGCGGCGCACCAGCCTCACCATGCGCGCAATGCGATCAGCGATCGAATCGGTCGTCGAGGTGCGGCGCGGCCTCGGTGACGAGCACCTCCATTACCGGAGCGGGCTGGACCTGTTCGGCCCGGCCGATGCCGGTGATCTTCCGGACGATCTTCACCCCAACGAGGCAGGCAATGAACGGATCGCCGAACGCTTCGCCGCCATCGCCTTCGGCGCCGGGGGCCCCTTGGCCGGCGCCGTACGGTGACTCCTCGGTTGGTGCACCTCCCTTCTTGCCATACTCGTGCGCATGCGTTGGCCTGAAGGCTTCTGGTGGGGAACGGGTGCTTCCTCCACCCAGTGCGAGGGTGCAGCCCCGGCCTCGGACTGGTGGGAGTGGGAGCGGTCCGGTCATGTTCCGGTGTCCGGAGACGGGAACGGGTTCGCCACGCGCTACGCCGAGGACTTCGGGCACTTGGCCGCCCTGGGCTTGACCCACCACCGCCTGTCGGTGGAGTGGGCCCGCCTCGAGCCCGACCAGGGCACCTACGACGAAGGGGCGATCCAGCACTACCGCGACGTCCTCGAGGCGGCGCGAGTTGCCGGCATCGTGCCATGGGTCTCGCTCCATCACTTCACCCTTCCCCGGTGGTTCCTCGACTCCGGCGGATTCCTCCTCGAGCAGAATCGAACAGAGGTGTGGCGGCGACACGTCGACTTCGTAGCCGAGACGTTCGGAGACCTGGTCGGCGGTTGGCAGCCGATCAACGAGACCAACTACTACGCCCGGGCCGCCTACGGCGGACGCGGCTGGCCTCCCGGGCACAACGACAGCCAGGAGGTGGCCGTTGTCAACGAGGCGATGCACCTGGCCTTCGCCGAAGCCGCGGTCCGCCTGAAGGAAACCGGCCTCCCCGTCTCCTCCATCTTCGGCCTGTCTCCCATCGTTCCCCGGGACGACGACCCCGCCACCGCCGACATGGCCCGATCGCTCGACGAGTACTACTGGGCGCCGTGGATCGGCTTGTTCCGTGACGGGGTGCTCAAAGTGCCCCATCGCGACCCGGTCGAGCGGCCCGACCTGGCCGGCTCCGTCGACCTGGTCGGCTTCTCCTACTACGCCGCCATGGGCGTGCAGGGCGGGCGGCTTGCCATCCATCCGCCCGATGCGCCCGTCTCACCGCTCGGCTACGGGATCTGGGCCGACGGGGTGGGCCTCGTCCTCAGCCGGCTGCATGCCGAGCTCCCGGGTGTGCCCCTCCTGGTGGCCGAATACGGGATCGGCACCGATGACGATGAGCTGCGGGCTGACTACCTCCGGCGCGGCCTTGCCGTCATCAACGAGGCGATCGACAGCGGCATCGACGTTCGGGGCATCTTCCACTGGACGGCTGTCGACAACTACGAATGGCTGCACGGTTACGACGTGTCGTTCGGGATCATGGACCCTGAGCGCAACGTGCGGCCGAGCGCCCGCGTCCTGCAACGAGAGGCGTCACCGTGACCGGGGACTGGCGGCTCGGACCCTTCACCCCGCACGTCGGCGCCGTGGTGGCTCCTCTGGCCGACGCCCGGTTCACCTGTCCGGTGACAGGCCGGGAGGTCCGATGGGCGGCCAAAGACGTGTTCAATCCGGGCGGCGTCGTGCATGAAGGAAAGATCCACCTCCTGCTCCGGGCCGAGGACTCCGTCGGTCGTGACCACGGGACTTCGCGCATCGGTCTGGCCACGAGCGCCGACGGCATCAACTTCGAGGTCGCACCTGCACCGGTGATCTTCCCGGCTGACGATGCCTGGCAGGCGTGGGAGTGGCCGGGCGGGTGCGAAGATCCGCGCGTGGTGGAGTCTCCCGATGGCGACTTCGTCTGCCTCTACACGGCGTTCGACGGCAAGGTCGGCACGCTCCTCGTTGCCACCTCGACCGATCTGCGGACCTGGACCAAACACGGTCCCGCCTTCACCGGCACGCCGTACGCCCTGCGCTCCTCCAAGAGCGGCGCCATCGTCACCGAGGTCGTCGACGGTCGCCTCGTGGCGGCCCGCCTGCAGGGGCGATTCTTCATGTACTGGGGTGAGGGAACCTGCTTCGGTGCGGTATCCGAGGATCTCGTCCACTGGACTCCCGTGGAATTCGACGCCACCCGCGACCGCTACCTCACCCGTGGCTCCGCGTCGGAGGGGCAGCAGTGGAAAGTCCATGTGGTGCGGGGGCAGTCGGTTCTGCGACCGCTGCTCTTTCCTCGTCCGGGCCGCTTCGACTCCTGGTTGGTGGAGCCCGGCCCACCCGCACTGCGCACCGAGCAGGGGGTCCTGCTGCTCTACAACGGGGCCAACCACATGGAGCGTGGCGATCCCTCGCTCCCCCCCTTCTCCTACCAACCAGGGCAAGTGCTCTTCGACCCCGGAGATCCGTCCTCGTGCATCGCCCGGGACACGGAGCCGTTCCTGCGACCGGATCAGGTCGGAGCGGACGACGGACAGGTGGGCAATGTCTGCTTCGCCCAGGCGCTGGTGCTCTTCGACGGCGCGTGGCGCCTGTACTTCGGCATGGCCGACTCCCGGATCGGCTGCGCCGTCGCGGCCTGGTCAGCCGACTGAATCGGGAGGGGAGCCGGATTCACCCGGGAGCGCGGCGTCCAGCAGCGCTTCGGCGGCCGAGCGGGCGGCGGCGGCGATGCCGGGATCGCGATCCATGCGGGCGGTCAGCCCGGCGCCGTCGTACAGGAGGTGGAGTTGCCGACCGAGCGCGTCGGGGTCGGCGGCTCCGGCTTGGTCCGCCAGGTCGGTGAACATGGCGCGGATCCATCGGCGGAACTCGGCCGCGTCGGATTCGATGATCCCCCCGGCACGGACTTCGGTGCAGGCGGCGACGAAGGCGCATCCGTTGAAGTCGGGCTGCCGGAACTGCTCGGCCTGGAAGTCGAACGCGGCAAGGATCCTCTGGCGCGGCTCGGCGGGTCCGGTGGTGGCCTCGCTCAGCCGGATGGTGGTGCGATCGTGCCGGCCCATCAGGTACGTGTGGATGAGCTGCTCTTTGCTCTCGAAGTTGTTGTAGAACGACGCCCGCGAGACACCAGCGTGTTCGATGATGCGATCGACACCGACGGTGTGGATGCCCTCGGCGTAGAAGAGTTCATTGGCGGCAGCGACCAACCGGTCTCGGGCCGGCGTCCGGCGGCCCGACTGATTGGCCGAGGTGACGGTCACGTCGATTCCGCGACCGGGGATTCGCTGGTGATGGTGACGCGGTCGGCGTAGAAGGCGACGTGGCCGCTGATGGCGTCGACCGCTCGGTACGGATCGGGGTAGAACCACGCGGCGCCACCCAGCGTCTCGCCGTCCCGGGGGACGATGTCGTAGTAGGACGCCTCTCCCTTGTAGGGGCAGTAGGTGTGCTCGTCGCTTGCTCCCAGCAGCTGCTGATCGACGTCGTCGAGAGGGATGTAGAACACCGGCGGATAGTTGGCTTCACGCAGTTCGAGGGCGCGGTCGGTCTCGGCGATGACCGTCGATCCCTGGCGCACGCTGACGTGGCCGGTGGACGGGCGGATGGTGATGGGGTGGTCGGGGCCGGGCTCGAGTCGAGGACGGGTGTCGGTCATTGCTGGTCTCCTTTGCGTTGTGATCCTCAGATCGCGGTACGGCCACCGTCGGCGGCTATCACCGAACCGGTGATGTAGCTGGCCTTCTCGAAAGCGAGGAAGGCGATGACGGTGGCGATCTCGTCGACGTGTGCGCCGCGCCCGAGCAGGGTGGTCTGGGCAAGTTCATCGATCAACTCGGACTTCTCCGGGATGCTGAACACGGGGCCAGCGACGCCAAGGCGGCCTTCGTCGCGCCGTAGGCGGCGCCCCCGGCCAGACCGATGGTGCCGGCCATGCTCGACACGTTGACGATGCTGCCCCTGCCTTTCTGGGCCATTCGCAGGGGCCAGCGCCGGGACCAGGAAATAAGCGGCGCGGACGTTGCCGTCGAAGAGCACGTTGAACTCAGCCTCGTCCATCTGCGCGGTGGGCCCGAACCATGAACTCCCGGCGTTGTTCACCAGCACGTCGACTTCGCCCGACTCTTCAGCGAGGCGCCGCACTTCCGCCAGTTCGGCCAGGTCGGCCTCCACGAAGCGGGCTCGCCCTCCGCCGGCCTCGATCTCGGTCACGACTTCGCCGCCACGTCCGGCGTGACGACCGTGCACGAGAACATCCCAGCCCTGGCTCGCTAGTCGCACGGCCGTCGTCCTCCCGATGCCCGACGTCGCCCCGGTCACGAGCGCCGTTCCAGGCGCCTCTGTGACGGTTGCTGAGCTGATCATGTTTCGCTCCTCGTCACGATTCCATATTGAGTAGATCGTTCTGCTCAGTAACGGTAGGCGCGTTTCCTTGACCTGTCAACGCGGCTGTGCTGGCCGGGCACAAAGGATCCCCAACGGTATTGCATACCGACAAGAATGCTATACAGTGCGCGTCATGCCACGCGGAATCACCAAGCGCAGGCCGGTCACGATCACGGCGCTGCTCGATGCGGCACTGGAGCTCTTCGCCGAGCAGGGCTACGGCGCAACCTCGATCCCGGACGTCTGCACCCGGGCAGGGTTGACCAAGGGCGCCTTCTACTCCAACTTCGCCAACAAGGACGCTCTGTTCCTCGCCCTCCTCGACCGGAGCTGGGAGCGACGCGCCGCGTGGATCCGCCGAGCCCTTCCGGCGAGCGACCTGCTGGCGGCCACAGACTCCCGGGACGCCGATTCGTTCTCCCATCTGGAGATCGACCGGCAATGGACGCTGGTGTCCATGGAGTTCTCCCTCCACGCGATACGCCACCCGGAGGTGGCGACGCTGCTCGTCGAGCACGAGCTCCGCGTGCGATCGGAGCTCGCCGTCGTCGTGACCGAGGCGCTCGAGCGAGTGGAGCGCCTCGCGACCCTCCCCGTGGACGAGCTGGCTCGCATGATCGTTGCGGTCACCGAGGGCAGCGACATTCAGGCGTTGACGAATGGCGCCGGTGGCGCCGTCGTCTATTCCGGTCAGGGTTCCCGAGCGGTGGTGGCGTTGCTGCGGCAATTCTCGGTTTCGGCCGCATCGGTTCTCCCCCACCAGGGAGACCACTCGCGGTGACGGTTCCTCCGAGCAGGATCACGAGCCACCGTGCGACGCAGGCCGCGACCGGTGAGCCGACGGCCCGCTCGACCGGCTTCGATCCCATGGGCGCGCTCGCCGGCGTCCTCTCGGACGTCGGTCTGTCGCGCACGGAGATCGGATGTGCCGTCTCCTTTGCGGGACAGGACCCGATCCTGCCCGCCGCGCACCGGCTCGGAGCCTGCATCGGTATCCCGCTCATGGCCGGCGCGGTCGCCGCCAACGCATTCCACCGGCACCGAGGCGGCCCGGCACAGGAGCTCCACCTCGACCTTCGCCAGGCCGTGCACACCATCAATCCGGGCGCCTTCTGGCACCCGACGCTGAGTGGTGAGCCCGCCCCCCACCCCTTGGTACTCGACAACCCGTTCCTCATCACGCCGTTCCGCACCGCCGACGGCCGGTGGGTGATGGCCTCTGCGGTCTACCCGCACCAGGTCGCGCAGTGGTGCCGTTTCTTGGATGTGCCGCCCGACTCCGCCCGAGTCGCTACGGCGGTCGCGGCCCTGCATTCCCTCGAACTCGAAGACGCAGCCAACGCTCAGGGCCTGCCCGCCTGCGTGGTGCGGACCCGCGACGAGTGGATCGCGCACGAACAAGGGGCGCTCCTCGCCGGCCAGCCGGTGATCGGATTGGAGCGCATCGGTGACGCTCCGCCGTGCGACTACCGTGCCTCGGCCCGTCCGTTCGACGGCGTCCGCGTCCTGTCGTTCACGCACGCGGTCGCTGGTCCGACCGTGGGCCGGACGCTGGCCGAACAGGGAGCCGACGTGCTGTGCGCCACCCGCCCCAACGACTTCGAGCACGACTTCATTTACGCCGAGGCGAACGTGGGGTCGCGCAGTGCCTATCTCGACCTCGATGATCCCGCCGGTCGGGAGAGGGCGGGCGGGCTCTTGGCGGAAGCCGACATCGTGGTCGACAATTACCGGACGGGATCGTTGGCGCGCCGGGGCCTCCATCCCCGGCGGCTGGCCGATCGCTACCCCGGCATCATTTACGTCTCCATCAACTGCTACGGCGCGGCAGGCCCATGGGCGGGACGAGGCGGCTTCGACATGAACGCCTCGGCCGCGTCGGGTCTCATGACGATCGAAGGGTCGGAATCGCTCCCTCGGCTGCCCGTCACGGCGCTCATAAACGACTACATCACCGGCTACATGGGGGCGATCGGCGCCTCCGCTGGGCTGGTCAAACGGGCCACTGAAGGGGGATCGTGGCACGTGACCGTCAGCCTCACGAGGACGGCGATGTGGTGCGGCTCGCTCGGAATCGTCGACCCGGCGCTCGCCGGTTGCGACGGGGAGCACACTTTGCGTGAGCCGGACCCCTACGACGCCAGTACCCCCTTCGGGCCCGTCCACATGGTTGCTCCGCCCGTGCGCTTCTCCGACACTCCCCCCGTTTGGGCGCACCCGATCCTCGTCCCGCGGGGTTCGAGCTCACCGACGTGGCGCTCCTGAAGGGAGCGACGACGTCCGATGGGGACTGAGGGAACGGCCGACCGTCGAGGATCGTCCGGCCGAAAGCCGGCCTAGACGGCGAGCCCCCACGGGCCGGTGCCCGAGAGTTTCCGCGGCGAGATACGCGTGACGAATCCTTCGGGCCAGTCGTCTCCCGGCGGTGGGAACTCGCCGTTCGTGATCCGGCGGAGCACGGCGACGGCCCCTCCTTCCTCGACGCGGGCGATCCCCTTGATCACCACGTAAGGACTGAATCCTTCGAATGGGACATCGGATTCCACCGACAGCGTCACCCGAGGGTCGCGGCGAATGTTCCTCAGTTTCAGGTGATCGGCCAGGTGGCCGGCGACGATGTCGTCGCCGTCCCAACCGACGTAGACACAGGTCACCTGTGGGGTGCCGTCCGGATTGATGGTGGCCAAGTGGACGAGCCGCCCCGAGGCCACGGCCGCCCTGGTTGTCTCGTCGAGTCGGATGAGGTCGTCAGCCACGCTCTCCCCTCCATCTGTCAGCCGAGCGAAGGTTACCGGGCGTCGAGGTCGACTGCGTCGGGCCCCGATGATCAGCTGTTGCCGACGCGAAGCTCGCGGTCGAGGTTCGTCACTATCTCCGAGAACACCCGGTCGACATCCTGATCGCCGTTGATATCGAGGACCAATCCGCGTTTTCGGTAGAAGCCCAAGAGCGGTTCAGTCTCGGCAACGAACACCTCGAGCCGGTGGGTCACGACCGTCGTCATATCGTCGATCCGACCTTCTTGGCCGCTCCGGGCGAGCAATCTCCGCGTGAGCTGCGCAGGAGGGACATCAAGGTGCACGACGGCTTGCAGTTCGATCGACGGCATGTCTTGGACCGCTCGATACGCCTCTTCGGCTTGGTGGAGGTTGCGCGGGAAGCCATCGAGCACATAGCCGCCATGACGAGTTGCTTCGATCAGGGGCTTCGAAAGCACCTGAAAGATGAGGTCGTCCGGAACGAGGTCACCTCGCCGAACGTACTCGACCGCCTTTCTCCCTATTTCGGAGTCTGCCGCAATCTCCCGGCGCAACAGCTCTCCGCTCGAGAGGTTCGTGATCCCATAGTGCTCGGCAAGCTTGGCCGCTTGCGTTCCCTTGCCCGCACCGGGAGGGGCAACCAACAACAGACGCATGGGGCCGAAGTTACAGGGCGGGCGGCCTGACCCCGGTCACGGGACCGCCCAGGGTCAGCCGCACCGAACTGCATGCTGTTGGTGGCAACCGTGCGGAGTCAGATCAGACCGAGCTGCTGCAACATGCCCAACTCGTCGGTCGAGCCCCAGCGATCTGAGGCTTTGCCGTCGCGGAAGCCGACAACCTGCACGTTTCGCACCGTGAAGCGCCTCCCGGTCGCAGCGTGACCGAGGAATTCGCCGGTATGGGTCGCCGAAAGATTCATGATGGTGGTGAGGCGTGTCGGTGTCGCGATGGTTTCGATCACCTGGTGTTCGATGTCGGTGAACGACTTCCCAAACTGCTCCCAGTACCAAGCGGGGCCGGCTGGGCCGGCGGGCTGCCCCTTTGCGGGATCATGGTCGGTGAAGTCGGCGTTGTATCGCTCCTCGAGCGGCAAGGAGGCGTCGCGCATCCTGGCGAAGGCGTCAAGGGTGGCTTGGCCTCCTTCGGTTATCTCGGTCGCCACAGGTGTTCTCCTTTCCGGGTCAGCAACGGCTCCCATTGTTCCCTGTTTGGCTCCCCGAAAGCATGCCTCGACAAAGCCCGGTGCGGCGAGTGTGTCGCGCGCAGAACGCCTCCGAATCGGCAGCTCTGGCCAGCCGATTCTGTCAGAACAACGTAGGAGCGACTCAGCGCGCTGCTGACCAACTCAACTGGCCCCGACCGTTGGCCTTGGCGACGTAGAGCGCCCTGTCGGCGCGCTCGATCAGGGACTCCACCCGGTCGTCCGACGCTACCGAGACCGCAGCGCCAATGCTGCATCCGATCGAGAACAGCCGAGCATCCCGTTCGTTCAGATCCGCCAACTGCCCGTTGATCCTCTGCGCCAAGAGCTCGGCGGCACCCAGACCCCGTTTTCCGACTGAGCCGACAATGAACTCGTCACCGCCGAGACGGGCAACGACGTCCGAGGCCCGGGTCGCCAACTTGAGCGCGTCCGCCACCCGCTGAATGGCGACATCGCCCCGGTCATGCCCGTAGGTGTCGTTGATGATCTTCAGTTCATCGATGTCGACGAACAGCATGGTCAATTCGAGGTCTCCGTTGCTTCGGCGCACGCTGGTCAGGTCGAGTCTCAGGGCCTTGAGGGCTGCGCCGCGATTCAGAAGACCCGTGAGAGAGTCACGGCTTGCTCGTTCGGCCAGGACCACTCGGTGGTGTTCGTTCGCACGCACAGACTCTTGCAGGGCCAGAAGCGCCGACTGGAGGGCGGCGCCTGTCCGCCCGGGAAGAGAGCGTCGAAGAGCAGGATCATCGAGATCGACGTGAGCCAACGCGATGGCTTGCTCCTGCACGGCGCGAAGCGTCGAGGACATGTCGTTGAACGCTGACGCGGCCAGGGCCAGTTCCTTTGGTCCGGACTCGTCAAGCAACGGGAGCTCGAGCTCCCCTTCTCGAACCAGAGTCGCCGCGGAAACGATCCGCGCGAGAGGTCGCCGAACCGAACGACCGGCGACGATGACAGCGGTGATCTCGGCCGCCAACAGCAGTGCTAACGCAGCGACGGCGAAGTAGAGCTCACTCGTCGCGGAGCTCGTTTGCTTGGTCGTCGCGGCACGCAGGTCAGCAGAGGCAGCCAAGACGAGGCCCCTGAGCGACACCTCCCACGCCACCTCGGCGTCGGCAACACGCCCGATCCCCGCCGGATCCGTCGCCAACGGCGGGGCCGTGTGTCCCAGGCCTGTGGCGACGCCGAGCTGCACGTCCCTGGAGAACTCGGCATTGAGGGGATTCTTGGTGAGGGACTCCCAAGCCTTCGCGGCATTCGGACCGATTCCGCTCGGAAACGCCCTGGTGGCTGTCGCGAACTGCTCACGACTCACGACGAGGCTCTGCACATCTGCCGGAGTGGCGGGGGACGTGAGAATGGTCTCGAGCGATCCTCCACTCTGCAGGCTCTCCTCCCCGAGCCCCGATGTGAAGGCACTGAAGGCGTTCCCAAGCGCGGTGAGGCGGCTTCGCGTGCTGGGAGGATCGCTCGACTGCACCCTCGCCAGCAACTGATCGAACGTCTCCTGCCACCTGGCATCCATTTTCGATCCCAATTCGGTGAAGAAATCCTCCACCTGGAGCGAGGACGCAGTGCCGCCATCGATCGACCGACGCAACGCGAGCAGCGGCGCGTGGCTGCTCGCAAATGCGCCCCGTGGTCCGAACACATTCTGCCCGTCGACTTCCTTCCGAGCGCCTTGAAGCTCCGCCTGGAAATTCGTATCCAGGAGAGCGTCGAGCTGGGGCTCTGACAGATGGTTCTCCCGCGCCGCGACGATTGCGGCACTGGGCACGTACTCGTCGTAGACGCTGACGCGGGCTCGCAAGAGCGAATCGAGCGCAAGCGATGATTGCCGGGCTGCATTCGCTTGTCGCAAGCTCGAGAACTGATTTCGCAGCACGCTCGAACAGAAGACGGCGGCCACCACGAGAGGGATGAGCGCGACGATCACGAGCGAAGCTCGGATGCTTGGTGGGCGGACCAGCGGAAACTGCCAGCGGCGCTGACGCCGCCGACCGGAAGATTCATGCATCCCGACGGTTCCTCGCCGTTGGCAAAGAGCGGGACGATGAGCTGATGAAACAGGTCCGCCCCGGAGTGCAGTCATCGGCTTTGGCTTCTCGATGATGGAACCAGCATACGGACGGCCTGGGCACCTCAACTCCTCCCGTCGGACCGGACTGAGCGCCTCCGACAACCATTACCCCGGACAACGATCCATGAAGCACTTCCTCGCACCATGGACGAGCAACAACGCGGCTTCTTTGTTCATCCGTTCGGACGCCATGCACAATCAGCGCACAACTTGTCCCGCAACTGAGCCACGATGCGCTTACGCTCGGCGACATCGTCACCTCGGGCGAGTGACGGAGTCATCGTCTGGGCCGCGGTCAAGGACGCACTCGACGCCATTATGGACGCGGCCCTGGCGGTAGCACCGAGGAGTTCACCCGAAGCACGACCTTTTCCATCCTGGGGTCCATGCGTCTCGACCTCGGCGCTGGGTCTCAGGTCCATCCCTACACAGGACCGGGCTTCAGAGGCGGGTCATGTCTTCTGGAGTGTGCTTCGACACCGCGCCCGACCGGGTACGCATGCCGACGGGTTCTCCGATTAGCTTTGGGCGCGCATGGAAGCGACAGGTCAGAGAGCGATGCCGCCAGGTCATACCCCTGAAGGCGGCGTTCTTGTCGGCAACGCGAACTCGATCCACCGGATGCTCCTGTTCGAGGATCCCCAGTGCCCCTACTGCCGTGAGTTCGAAGAACTCAACGGACCCGTCGTGGCGGCTGCCATAGGGGCGGGCTCCCTGGCCGTGGAATATCGGATGCGCTCCTTCCTCGGACCAGAATCAGTAAGAGCAGACAACGCTCTGGCCCTTGCGGGAGAGGTCGGCCGTTTCAACGAGCTCCGTCAGGAGCTCTTTGAAGCCCAGCCGCCCGAGGGGACCGGGGGGTTCACCGTCGAAGTCCTTTTGGAGCTGGGCGCCCAGGCCGGGTTGACCGGGTCCGAATTTGTGGCCGGTGTCCGAGAAGGGCGATATGAGAAGTGGGTACTTGGCCAGGAGGCCGCCTTCCAGAACCAGGACCCGCAGGGGACCCCGGCCGCGTGGCTGGACGGAAAGCCGTTGGATGCACGCGTGCTCTTCGACGGTCCCGCGTTGGAGAGCCGGCTTCGCGCCTAGCCATTGGCCCAGCTCCACGGGTCGCGTCTGGAACCACTGGTTCGCCGGGGGCGGATCTCGCTCACATGCGCCGCACGTCGAAGGCGGCAGTGCCCAAACTCTGTACCTCAGGCGGTTGTCGTCGTACTGATAGAGGCTGACGCCGCCATGGCCATCGGATTCGTGTCGATTGCCCCCGATCCCTCCGTGTCCGTGGTACGGGGCGAGCTGAAGAATGGGAGGCCCATGGTGTCAAAGCGCACGAAACGGTTGACCGAGGTGCAGGGCCACAGCGAGTAAGCGGGCTGGGTAAGTCGCCAAGGGAGCCTTCCGTCTGGTTCCGGGCGTGGAAGCCGGCGCGCCCGATTGGCCTCTCACCTGGACATTCCTCGTCCTGCTGCATACGGGAGGGATAGCGCGGTGGCCGGGGGTCCCGCTCAGGTCTTCTCTGGGCCTTCCATTCCACCCCCGCAAGCGATTTACTAACTGCGGGAGCATTCGGGTCCAACGATGTGGCCCGCAGCAGTGCCGTAGAAACGAGGACATCCCCTCGTCGCAAAGTCCCACAGACCCCGTCGCAGACGGTGCACGGGTCCCAACCAGTGGAGGTGGCAGTTGGCCGGACCCGTAGAGCCCGAAGCGGACATGGTGGTGGCTCACTTCATTGTGTCGGACGACGTCGAGCGCTCCCGGCGCTTCTACACCGAGGTGCTGGGCGGCAAGCTGGCCTTCTCGGGAGATGTGACGTATGTCGAACTCGGCAACACCTTCGTCATCATCAACGTCGGCGGAGGGCCGACCGACGACAAGCCCACCGTGACGCTGGAGGCGCCACGCGACCCCGACCGGACCAGCAGCTTCCTCAACATCCGGGTGAAGGACATTCATGCCAAGTACGAGGAGTGGAAGGCCCGAGGCGCTGAGTTCCTGACGCCTCCGAAGCAGCACGCGTACGAGATCCGTTGTTACATCCGCGATCCCGACGGTCACCTGATCGAAGTCGGGCAGACCACCGACCCGGAGGGCGACTGGTCGCCGTGGCTGTGAGCGGAGCGGTCAGGTCTCGGCGACCAATGACCGCGCCTCTGCAACGCCGACGACGAGATCGTGGAGGTCGCCGCCTACTTCGAGCCGGGTCGACTGAGTGACTCCGCCGACATTCACCGGTTCGAAACCGGCCGTTCGGATGAGTCGCTCGACGTCCCCGCCAGCGCGATCGTCGTCGGTCGCGTAGAAGAGGACCGCCGGGTCCGGCGACCGGTGACTGGAGGAATCGAAGAGACCGGCCGACATGGTCCCGAAGGCCATGGCCAAGCGGGCCCCAGCGGGCAGCCACCTGGCAAGTACCTCGCCGGACGATTGCCCATTGGGCAAGACACGTGTGACGTTCCCGTGTTCGTCGGCGTGGAACGGGTTACTCGGCACGACCACGACTTTGTCTGCCAGCACACCGGCAATCTCGTCTATGACGTCCTTGAGGACGGTGAATCGCAGCGCGAGGACGACGGCGTCGGCGCCCTGCAGCGCATCGCGATTGTCGGCGGCGACAACCGCGGCGGGACCAATTTCCGTGGCCAGTTTCTGCGCCGAATCCTTGTCGGCGCTCGCCAACTGCAGAGCCTCGCCGCCTGAGGCAAGGTGGCGGGCGATGACCGAACCGATCCCCCCTGTGCCGATGATCGCGGTGGCCATGACCGAACCTCCTCCGGGCGTGGGTATTCATGGTGGCAGCACAGGGCAGTGCCGAGCAGCGCAGCCATTGCCGAAAATAGCGGACATGCCCCCTCGGAACGATGGCGCCGGTCCTGCTGAGCCATCGGCTGACGTGCGACGACTCGAACAACTCGGAGCGGGTCGTGCCGTCGGCGTGCGCGCGTCCGGCTCACTCGGCCCGTCGGGCGGGTCTGGCTACGCTGACCAAAGGACCGATCGTCCGGGCCTCGACCGCAACCGAGAGGAACCCGAGGGTTTCGGGGCGACCCCAGGTTGATCCCGCGGATCTACACGCCAAGGAGCTCCCAATGAGCACGACCCCCATCGCGGACTATGCGCTCCTGTCCGACCGGCACAGCGCCGCGCTGGTAAGCCGTGCCGGGTCCATCGACTGGATGAGCTTCCCTCGCTTCGACAGCCCCTCGATTTTCGGCCGCCTCCTGGGTGACGAAGCCGGCCACTGGTCGATCTCGGCGCCGGGCGCCACCGAGGTCACCCGCCGCTACCTCGACCGAACCATGGTGCTGGAGACCACCTTCCACACGCCGACGGGCGCGGTTGCGATCACCGACGCCCTGGCCATGGGCGAGGGCAACCGGGGACACCAGCTCGGTAAGAACGCTCCGCACCTGCTGCTGCGGCGTGCGACGTGCCTCGAGGGAGAGGTCGACCTGCACGTGAAATACGTCCCGCGTCCGGAGTACGGGCTCGTGCATCCCCTCCTCGAGACCGTCGACGGTGGACTGAGCGCGTTCGGGGGTCCGGACGTCCTGATCCTCTCCTCCCCGATTCACCTCACGGTCGACCGTTCCTCGGCCTCGGGCCAGTTCCACCTCGGCCGGGACGAGAGCGCGGGCTTCGCCCTGCATCACAGGAGGCGGGCCGAGGCCGGCTCCGCCCGGGTCTGGAGCCAAGCGGAGATCGCCACCAGGCTCGAAGACACGGTGTCTGCCTGGGAGTCGTGGTCGGAGATCCACCAGGCCTACGAGGGTCCGTGGCGAGACCTGGTGCACCACAGTGGACGCGTACTCCAGGCGCTCTCCTTTTCACCCACCGGTGCCATCTGCGCCGCGGCGACCACATCGTTGCCGGAATCAGTGGGCGGGGCCCGGAACTGGGACTACCGCTACACCTGGGTGCGGGATGCTTCCTTCACCATCGAGGCGTTGTGGGTGGCGGCCTGTCCCGACGAGGCCAACGAGTTCTTCGAGTACATGACGACCTCCGCGGCCGGCTCACTGGAACGAGGCGCCGACCTGCAGATCATGTTCGGCGTCGGCGGCGAACGCGACCTGACGGAGCGGGACCTGCCTCATCTGGAGGGCTGGCGACACTCGGTTCCGGTCCGCGTGGGAAACGGGGCGTGGAACCAGCGCCAGCTCGACGTCTACGGCGAATTGCTGGGCGCCGTGGACCGCCTGTCGGATCACCTCTTCGATGCCACCGGACGGGTCGGGCCATCGTCCGCCCCGGACAAGTGGGGTGCGCCACCCGACCTGCTCCCCGTCACGAGGCGGTTCTTCGTCCAACTGGCCGAAGCCGCTGCCCGCCGCTGGCAGGAGAAGGACCAGGGGATCTGGGAAATTCGGGGCGACCCCCGGGATTTCTTGTATTCCAAGCTGATGTGCTGGGTGGCGCTCGACCGGGCGGTGGCCCTGGCCGGCCCCCTGGAAGCCTCGGACCGGGTCGACGCATGGAAGAGCACTCAGGCCGAGATCCACGAAGCGATCATGACGAGAGGCTGGAGCGACACGGCCAAGGCCTTTACGCAATCGTTCGGCTCCGACGACCTCGACGCGTCCAATCTGATGGTGCCACTCGTGGGTTTCCTCCCGGCCAACGACCCCAGAGTGCTGTCCACCATTTCGGCCACCCAGGAACGTCTTACCGACGAGCAGGGACTCGTGTACCGCTACCGGTCTCACGACGGGATTGAGGGCCAGGAGGGCACCTTCCTTCTGTGCACCTTCTGGCTGGCCCAGGCCCTGGCCCGTTCCGGACAGCCAGCTCAGGCTCGCGCCGTGTTCGAGCGAGCCGTGGCCTTCGTCAACGACGTCGGGCTCCTGTCCGAGGAGGTCGACCCCGTCGGGGGAGAACTCCTGGGCAATTTTCCGCAAGCCTTCAGTCATATCGGGCTCATCAACGCCGCCTGGGACATTTCCGAGGCCGAGCGCACGCAGACGTCTCCTCCTGAAGGTGACTCCGGGACGTCTGGTCCGCCGGTTGGGACTACGACTTCCTGACGAGGTTGCGCTGCACGAAGGTAGCCAGCGCCGCTTTGAGCTGCCGCGAGAACGGCAGAGGGAGGGCGTAGTCGTCGGGTGAACCAGACGGATCGACCTTGAGCACGTGATCGACGTTGTGCAGGTGGATCGCGTCGACATCGGCGTGCGCCTGCTTGAGCCCGCGCTTCAGGCGCGCCACTTCGCCGCAGGTGATTTGGACGTCGGCGTTGCTGCACGTGACCAGGACCGGCATGCCGCGGGGCAACTGGGCCGCCACAGCGGCGGGGTCGAACCGGTCGGTCTGGCTCAAGAACGTGGCTGAGGTGGGGTTGAGCTCTTCACCGATGCCGTACGGGGGATACCCCTGAACGGTGCCCGTGGCGCGCATCTGGGCGATGGTGCTCGCCAGTGTGGCCTCCGCCTTGGCCTCCTTGGCGGCGCTGATCTTGCCCTGCGCCCGCTCGGCGGCCAACGTGGCGTGGAACTGGTTCGCGATGAGGGTGAGGTAAGGCTGGCTGAGCGGCTCCAGGAGGCCGAGGGCGTGGATGGGTGGTACCGGACCGGCATGCCCCGTGGCCAGCAGCAGTGCGAAGAGCGCACCCTCGCTGTGACCGATCACCCCGAGGCGGCTGGACTCGACGCCCTTCTCGGCGCCGAGGAAGGTGAGCGCTGCCGCGGCCTCCTGCTCGTAGGGCGTGATGCCAATGGCGTCGGGGTCCAACGCATAGAAACCCAGTCCCGTCTTCCCACTGCCCAGCTTGTCGTAGCGCAGCGAGGCGACGCCATCGGCCGAGAGCCAATAAGCCAGCGCCTTCAGGTTGCCGATGGTGCCGGGCACGTTGGCATTGTTCCCGTTGCGGTCGGTGGGCCCGCTCCCGGCGATCAGCAGGACGCCGGGCACGGAGCGTCCCGACGTGGGGTGGCGGAACGTTGCGTAGACGGTGACACCGCCGGCCTTGAAGCTGACCTTCTGGTCGATGAACGCCACGCGCTTCTTGCCGGTCGCGCTCGTCGCTCCGGCCCCCGCACCACCGACGACGACCGAAGGCAGAACCACCAGGAGTGCCACCAGGATCACCACACCCGCGAGGCGGCGGCGCAGACGCCCACGTGGTCCGCGGCGAGTGGTGATGTGCACGGCCACGGGTGCAGTATGGCCCGCCACGCTGGCCATGTGACTGCGCCCAGAGCACCGAGGTCGATCCTTCATCAGCAACCACACATCACCGGCGCCCCACGGGAGGGGTTTCCTTCGGCTTCGATCTGTCGGCACGGCTGCCTCTCTCGACGGTCTGCGCCCGCCGGATGGCGCGAATTTGTACAGTTCGTAACCAAGAGTTCAAAAGTTCACCGAGAAAGAATCAAAAGTTCACGGTTAGCGGGAAATGAAGCTTGGAGCTTCGGTTACGCCCGCGAAGGTGCGGGAGGGCGGACCGAACGGCGTCAGAGGGTCCCGGACGTTGCTGGGCCAAGTGACCATTCGGCAGAAGCGCGACCAGTGAAGCGCCCCTTCGCCAAGAATCCGACGTTCAGTCCCGAGTACGCACCGGCCGACTCCCTGATTTCGGTCATGCATGATCGGTCTGGGCTCTCTGCGCCTGAAGATCTTGGGCTTCACCGTTCTCTCACTCGTTGGCGCCTTGAGCCAAGCACTCCTCTTGTTGGTCATTTTGGAGGTTGTGGTGGCGGGCGTCCAAGGCAAGCACGTCATCCATCCTCCCTTTGGGCCCTCGTTCTCGATGACCACCGCGGTTGTCAAAACCCAAACTTCAGGACACCCGTGGGATTGGCGTTGGAAGACGAAGCCGATGCCGGTCCGCCCGACAGGAGCGTCTGGGTCAGTGGCGCCAGGAGCGCTACCGCTGTCCCCAGGACGAGGAGGTTGGCACTCCTCCGCCGAGGCCGTCGCTTCGAGCCTTTGCCCGCTCCGTGCGTTCGAAGCGACCCCTCTGGTTCCAACCCCATGCCAGTCCCCTTTACTCGGTCCGGCTCCGAATCGACGCCGGCGAGAGCTCCCGTGTGATCGGAATATGGCCATTCTCTGACACTCATGTCAGGGATCGCCTTCAGGCGCTCAGACCAGGATGGGCGTGGATCGCTACACGCCGAGGCTGCTCTTGGCCGCCCTTTCGAAGATGGCATACGGCAACAGACGCTTGGCGAGAGGTCCCACGCGCTCGTCGAGCGAGCCCACTGAGATCCGACGGGGCGGACGCCTCGCCGCCAGGACCTTTGCCACGGCAACGGCGACGTCCGCCGGGGGAACCCCGTTCATTTCGTCATGGGCCATCTTCCTGATCGCCTTGGTCAAGGCGGTCCCGTATTCGGATGTGCCCGTGGTCGACTCCACCGTGCGCCGGCTGGCCGTGAAGTCGGTCTTCACGTTGCCCGGCTCCACAATGGTCACGTCGACGTTGAACGGGGCCACCTCGTAGGCCAACGACTCGCCGAACCCCTCAAGCGCGAACTTGCTGGCGCTGTAATAGGCCTGGAACGGGATCCCGATGATCCCTCCGATGGAGCCGACCAGGACGACGCGCCCGCCCCCTTGGCGGCGCATGACGGGGAGGGCAGCCTGGACCACCCGCACGGCGCCCCAGAAGTTGGTCTCGAGTTGGGCCTTGGCCTGATCGATGGGCGTGTCCTCAACCGCTCCAGCCAGCCCCCAACCAGCACAGGCCACCACTGCTCCCAGCCGTCCCTCGGCTTCGGCGATGAAGCGCACGCCTGCCTCGACCGATGCGTCGTTGTCCACGTCCATGGTGAGGGCGCTCCACCCTCCGGGTGAGGTCCCACGTCGGCTGGCGCCGATGACCTTCCACCCTCGCTCGTACAACAGGTCGGCGCAGGCCAGGCCGATGCCGGCCGATGCGCCGGTGATGAGGACCACATCTCCAGACGAACTCACGTGACACGTCTCCCATCGACTCAGATCGTCGCAACATCCTGGCTCAACCGGGACCAGCCCCGGCGACGCCGTGTCTGCAAGCAATCACACGTTGTCCTGGCCCGCCGACCCTCCCGCATCGCCTTCGAATGCTCGGCCCAGAGCCACCACGGAGCCTCACCTTGGCCTGGTTGGCAGACCCCGACGGAACAAATCCGGATGCGGTATTCAGACTCGTCGAAGCCCTCTTTCTGCCCTTCTCTCCCGCGTCCTTGTCGAGCGATCCGGATCGGACGACAGGGGCCCGCCAATAGCGGTGTCCCTCAAGCCGGCGCCGCCAAGCCACCGGTGGGCCCTCTACGCCCTCGACGTGAAACCTGGGTGCCGCCACCTCAAGTAAGCAACTGGGCGACGGCGGCTTCGGCCTCCGCGGAAACAGGAAGGACTGCGGCCAAACGAGGAATCGTACGCAGCTGCCCATCTGACTCGTAGCGGCTGATCACCCGCGGGTCGATGTAGGAGCTGCGCGCCACCGTCGGCGTGTCTCCCAGCCAGTCCGCCACTTCGCGCACCCCGGCGACGATGACGCTCTTGCGGCTCCGGGCCGTCGCTGCAGGGCCCGAGTCGGCGAGGAACAACGCCATCAGGACGGTCGCGTTCCAGGTGCGGAATTCCTTGGCGGTGAAGTGTCCGCCGGCACGGGCCGCAATGTACGCACTCACCTCGTGAGAGCGCAGCGGTCGCCACGCGCCACCCGACTCGAGGCAGAACAGCGTCTCGAGATTCGTGTCCGTGCGCATCAGGTCACGCACGACTAGAGAGACTGCGTGATCCTTGATGCTGATCGTCCGGCGCTTACCTTCCTTCGCTGTGTAGTCGAAGGCAACGCCGTCCGGCGTGAGAGCGACATCGCGCTTTTGCAGGGTGGTCGCGCCATAGTGATGATCGAGCTCGGCGTACTTTTCCCCACCGATGCGGAATAGGCCGAGGTCGATCAGCCGCACCGCTGCCGCGGCCACCCGATCACGATCGAGATGCGGACGACCCAAGTCCCTCGCCGTGGCCGTCCGTAAGTCCGGTAGCGCATGTGCGAACCGGAGCATGTGCGTGAACTTCTGAGCCTCGCGTTGCTCCCGCCACACCTCGTGGTAGCGGTACTGGGTCCGGCCTTTACTGTCGACGCCAGTGGCCTGAATGTGACCAAGGGGATCGGGCGAGATCCAGACGTCCTTCCAGGCTGGCGGGATACTGATCGCACCGATGCGCTCGAGCGTTGCGGCGTCCGTGATCCGCCCGCCGGCGGGATCGAGGTAGTCAAAGCCTTTAGCGCTCCGCTCGCGGACGATCCCGGGAGAGTGGGGGTCGCTGCGGGTCAAGCCCGGGACGGCGGCGGGCGGAGAGGACTTACCGACACTCGAGAAGTGGCCGTGTGGTGGCTGATGATCGTTCCGGACCACTCCACGATTGGAACACAAAATCCGCAAGCGAGCACTCGACCGGGGGTCGTGCGAGATCCCCGCCAGTTCTGCGAAATCCGGTCGCAGGACAAGGGGGAGTTCCATTTGGCGTCGACCGGCTTGTCGGTTTCGCTCTGGGCGAAGAGATGGTCGGCGGCCCTCCCAAGCAAGCTCATGTTGCGGCAAGCAGACCCCTGATGAGGGCCGTCAGGATCCTCCGGACACGCTGTTCGACGTCGACCACAGCATGGGCGAGACGAGGGTCAGTACGGAAAAGGGCGGCGACCTCGGGGCCAGGCGTGGCCATCTGCCAGAACGCACCCGACAACGAGGTTGCCGTCGCGACGAGGTCGATCGCATCGCTCTCGGCAAGAACGGGCAACAGCTTCGGCCGTCGCCGAAGCCCATCGCCAGTTCGGCCGTCTGGACGTCATCGTCAACAACGCCGGCTACGCCAACGTCTCGCCCATCGAGACCACCGACGATCAGGACTTCCGGACCCAGTTCGAAACGAATTTCTGGGGCGTCCACCACGTCTCGAAAGCGGCGATCCCTGTCCTCCGAGAGCAAGGGGGCGGCATCGTCATGCAGATTTCGTCCGTGGGTGGACGCGTCGGTGGCTCACCCGGAGTTGCGTCCTACCAGGCTGCCAAATTCGCGATCGACGGTTTCAGCCGGGTGCTCCAGGCCGAGACCCAGCCGTTCGGCGTGAAGGTCATGGTTGTCGAGCCCAGTGGCTTTCGGACCGACTGGGCCGGCTCGTCGATGATCGTCCACGACATTCCCGAGGCCTACGCCTCCACTGTCGGAGCCATCACCACCCGCATCCGGCAGAGCTCAGAAGGTCCCCCCGGCGACCCGAGACGCGCCGCCCAGATCCTCGTGCAGGTCGCCAAGCGCAACGACATCCCCTACCACCTACCCCTCGGGGTGAATGCAGCCGAAAGCACGATCCGCCTCGATGAGCACCTCCTCGCCCAGGACCGCACGTGGCGGCAGGTGAGCCGCTCCGCTGACTTCGACCAGCCCTACCCCGTCGCACCGCCGGCGGACTCCCCGACGTAGCGGTCAGAAGCCGAACGCTCGGCGGCCTGAGTGGGACGCCAGGGAAGAGTCGAACCACCGATCCGACAGACAGTTCCAAACACCTCAGCGCCCGAGGCAGATCTCACGCCGACCCAGAGTAGGAAGCAGAATTGAGCCGCGCCCTGCCTTCGGCGAGACGAGCGACCTCGTCGAGAGCGCCGGCCCCAACGGCGAAGGCGCAGTAGGGTCGCTCGTCGTCTGAGCCAAGGGGTCCCTGGCGATCGGACAGTGCTCTCCAAATGAAATGACCCGCATGATCGTCGGACCGGCCCAGCGTCGCGAAGAACCGCAGAGAAGGAGACGGAATTGACGGGACCGGTCAATGGAGTAATGCATCATCGCCGGTTCGTCTTGCTCGTCTTCTGGCGAGCGCCGGCCGTCGCCGCGGTCGCCGTGGCTCTCTTCGTTATCGGCGCCAATACGGCGCTCAGCTCTTCGCCGCCCACTTCGATGCGTGCGTGGTCGGGCTCGCCGGCGGCGGCTGCGGAGAGCTGTAAGCCACCAACTGGCTGGCAGTCGACCAAGGCGACACCTGTGCCCGGAATCCCATCGGACTATGACCTCACGTCCTTCGACGGCACGACCATCCGAATCCACTGGTTTCCCGACCCGCGAGGCCCCAGTGGACGCTGGCATCCGACTGTGCTGATGGGTCCCGGCTGGGGATCGTCCGGCGATACCGACACCTCACCCGCCGGGATCCAAGGAGCGCTGAGCATCGCCCAGCTCTGGCGGGGTGGATTCAACGTCCTGACGTGGGATCCCCGGGGATTCGGCCATTCGGGAGGACAAGCCGAGGTCGACAGCCCGAACGACGAAGGACGGGACGTGTCGGCCATGCTCAATTGGGTCGCACAACAGGCGGGCGTCCAACTGGATCGGCCGGGCGTGCCCCGAGTGGGCATGGTCGGCGAGTCCTACGGAGGCGGCGTGCAGTTCGCGGCGGCCGAACGGGACTGCCGTATCGACGCAATAGCCCCGACCATTGCCTGGCATTCGCTCGGGACGAGTCTCGACAAGAATCAGACCCCCAAGACCGGGTGGGGAAACATCCTCGCCAGGGTGTCGTCCACTGCACACCTCGACCCCGAAATCACCACCGCTGACAACGAGATGGACACGACCGGCACCATCGACGCGAGGGCCGTGTCTTTCTTCGACAGCCGCGGGCCTGCCCAGTTCCTGTCGCGGGTGAGGGTGCCGACCTTGATCTTGCAGGGCACGGTCGACGATCTCTTCACGTTGGACGAGGGGATCGAGAACTACCAGGCGCTCCATCGCCACAGGACCACTGTCTCAATGGCGTGGTTCTGTGGTGGTCACGGCGTCTGCCTGACGGACCCGGGCTCGGCCCTGGAGGTCGGCCCGCTCTCGGTCGCGTGGATGGAGCACTACGTCGCGGACGACGCCTCGGTGCACGTGCTCAAGGGATTCGCATTCGTCGACCAGGACGGGACTTCATATGCGGCCCCCGGCTATCCGCTTCCCCCGGGACCCCCGATCGTGGCAAACGGTTCGGGCACGCTCGCCCTCCAGGCCGCTGGCGGATCGGGCCCGCCGGTGGTCGCCGCCAACGCCGAGGCGGCAAACATTGTCGATTCAGTGGCCCTACCTGTCACACCAGGGCCGGCAAAGAGCGCCCTAAACATCACGGTGCCGATCACCCGAGCAGCCGTGCTGGTCGGACCGCCGACGCTCTCCATGACCTACTCAGGCACCGTGGCGCCTGGCACGCGGCCGACCCGGGTATTCGCCCAGTTGGTCGACCCTGTCACCCGGATCGTCGTCAACAACCAGATCACTCCCATACCGGTCACGCTCGACGGGAAGTCTCACACCGTCACTCTCCCACTCGAAAGCATCGGGTACACAGCCAAGGCGGGTACGTCGCTCCAGTTGCAACTAGTGGCGACCACAGTCGCCTACATCACGCCGCGCCTCGGAGGAACGATCAACTTCGAGCGGGTCAGGGTGGAAGTGCCGACCGCGAAAGGCCTGCACATCTTGCAGAGTGGCTGACGCCATTCAGGACTGCCGTGACTGAGGTCCGGCCGTCCGAGGGCGGTTTGCTCTGGAGAGAATTCT
>Ga0302314_10003308_pt1 | contig 29824 bp, 22 predicted proteins | sample III_Palsa_N2_3_FD_200533 | JGI IMG/M metagenome (GOLD analysis project Ga0302314, IMG submission 200533) | Peat permafrost microbial communities from Stordalen Mire near Abisko, Sweden - III_Palsa_N2_3 | ecosystem: Environmental > Terrestrial > Soil > Palsa > Peat permafrost | place: Sweden...
GACAGCAGCGTCACCTCGGGCGAGCCGAGCGCGATGCTGTAGCCGTAGAAGTCGCCGGGCTTGCGGATCGGCAGGCCCAGCGCGACGAGGCGGCGCGCGAAGCGGTCGGGCGACACCATCACCGCGGTGCGCACCGCGGGCACGTTCAACGACGAGCCAAGCGCCGTGCGCACCGTCACCAGTCCCTTGAAGTCATGGTCGTAGTTCTGCGGGATATAGAGGCCCGACGGCGTGTGCAGCCGCGTGGGCGCGTCGTCCAGCACCGAGGCCGCGGTCAGCCAGCGCCGCTCGATCGCCTGTTCGTAGAGAAACGGCTTCAGCGTGGAGCCGGCCTGGCGCGGCGCGACGACAGCGTCCACCGCCGCGGCCTGCGAGAGGTCGCCGCTGGAACCCACCCAGGCGAGCACGTCGCCGCTGGCGTTGTCGAGGACGATCACCGCGCCGTCCTCGACGTCGCGGTCGCGCAGTTCGGCGAGCTGCTGGCGCAGCGCGTCGCGGGCGCGGCGCTGCGTGCCGGCATCGAGCGTGGTGCGCAGCGTGGCCGGCGGCGCCGACCTGGAACTCGTCTTGAGTACCTGGCGCGCGAAGTGCGGCGCCAGTTGCTCGCCCTGGTCGGCGGACGCGGTCGCGGCGCGCGCAAGCATCAGCTCTGCGTAGCCTTGCGCCGTGGCGCACGCGTCCGCACGACCTTGCGCCTTCAGCACGCCGCACGCGCGCTGGCCCACGACGGCCGGCTGCGCGTTGGGCGCGCGCAGCAACGCGGCCGCGATGGCCGACTCCTCGGCGTCGAGCCCCGACGGCGCCTTCTGGAACAAGGCCTGCGACATCGCCGCGACGCCCACCTGCTCGCCGCGGAACGGCACCAGGTTCAGCCACGCCTCGAGGATCTGGTCCTTGCTCCACGTCCGCTCGATGCGCAGCGCCGCGGCCGCCTGCTCGATCTTCGCGCCCACCGAGCGGCCGCCGCGCGTCAGCGCCAGGTCCGGATCGAGCAGGCCGGCCAGTTGCATCGTGATCGTCGAGGCGCCGCGCGTCCCGCCCGCATTCGCGCGGCCGATCGCCGCGCCAGCGACGGCCGACCAGTCGACGCCCGAGTGCGACAAGAACCGCTGATCCTCGGAGGCGATCGCGGCCGCGCGCAACGCGGGCGAGATCTGCGCCAGCGGCACCCAGGCGCCACGTCGCGCGTGCGCATCGGTGCGCACCGTCTGCACCGGCGTGCCATGGCGATCGAGCAGCACCGTCTCCGAACTGCGATACGCGGCGCGCACCTGGTCGAAAGACAAGGTGGCGGCGTGCGCTGCCAGCGACGTACCAAGGCACGTGGCGAGCAGCGTCGCGCGCAGGAAGGCGTTCGAGATCACGGCAGCACCGTCCACGCCGCGTTGGGCGACTCGCCGAACATCTCCGGCGCATACATCGCCTCGACGCGCGTCTGCGGCAGCCCGAAGCGGCCCGGGTTGTTCAGGCGCATCGTGTACTCGACGCTGAACGCGCCCTTGGGCAGGTAGCGGTAGTACGCGCGGAACGCCTCGAAGCTGCGCTCCTGGTAGGCGAGCCAGCCGCGCGAGTCGTCCTTCTCGGTGCCGGTGCTGATCTGGTCGTCGCCGCCCAGGCCGGTGCCCAGCATCGCCGCGCCGCCGGGGATCGGGTCGTTGACCACCACCCAGGTGGCGTCGGCCTGCACGTCGATATCGAGATGCACGCGCACCACGTCGCCTCGCGACCACTTGCCGGCCACCTTCTGCTCCACCGGGGTGATGGTCTTGGTGATGCGGTAGCCGCTGCCGAACGGCACCAGCACCGGTACCGCGGCCCTGGACGTGACGGTGACCCAGGGCTTGCCGGTGCCATCGTGATCCACCTGCAGGTTGGCGTCGGCCTTGTTGCCGTTGACCGCGAAGCCGGCCGGCCAGCCCAGCGGCATCGTGCCGCCCGCAGGAATCTTCGCCCAGTCGAACGCCGTCGTCGCCCCCGGCACGCCGAAGCCCGCGCGCGTCGTTCCGCGCACCGGCACCGTCTCGAATTTTTTCGAGAACGCCTCCATCGCGACGCTGCCCCATGCGTTCGCCACCGTGGTTGACCAGCGGCCGAACTGCTGGCGTTGCAGCGTGCCGGTGACGATGCGCGGCACGTCCTCGGCCCAATCCGCGCGATTCAGCACGGCCAGCGTCATGCGCACGCTGTTGACGTCGCCGTTGCTCATCAGCCACCACCAGCTGTCGTCGCGCTCGGTGGAGAAGCCCAGGCGCGTGCCCTGCACGTTCAGGCGTGCGCGCAGGATCTGCTGCGCCTCCTCGATGCGCTTGGTGCGATCCGGAATCATGCCGACGCGGTCGAGGATCTGCAGCCAGTCGATCACCGCGCCGGTGGGCCACTGGTTGGGCAGGATCTGGATCGACTCCAGCATGCGCGGCTGCACCTTGCCGTAGCGGCTCAGGGCCTCGATGGCAGCGATCTTGCGCACGTCCAGGTCGCCGTTCTTGAGGAAGGCCGGACGCCAGAAGTCGCGGTTCACGCGGCCCTCGACGAAGCCGATCAGCCCGCGTTGCATGCTGGCCCTGGCCTCGTCGGGCAACGCGAGGTCGTAGCCCAGCTTCGTCGCCTCGTCGCTGATCGCCAGCACGTAGGCCGTCAGGCTGTCGCTGCCGCTGTGCGGCGGGGCGCCGGGGAAGTAGTTCACCAGCCCGTCCTCGTCCTGGTACAGCGGCAGCTGCGCCGCCAGCGCATGCCAGTGCGCCGTGTCGCGCAGGCCGATCGCGATCGAGGCCTGCTGCTCGAAGCAGTCCCAGGGATAGCGCTCGAAGAAGTCGCGCACGCCGGGCAGCCCGTCGCCCAGCTTCGGCTTGAGCGCCACGTCGATGCCGCCGCGCAGCTTGCCCGTGCCGTCCGCCAAGGCGTTGACCGGCGGGGCGATCGGGATGCGCAGCGTCTTGTCCAGCTGCACCAGCGTGGCCTGCTGCACCGTCACCGGCACGGCCTCGGCGATCTTCTGCGCGAACTTCATGCGGTCGTGCGCCGATCCTGCATCGGCCGCGACGCTCCACGCCACGCTCTTCACGTTGAACGGCGCGTCCACGTCCCACGCGACGTCGATCGCCGCGCCGGCCGCAATCGGCACCATCTGCGCCGGCAACGACTGCTCGCCTGCCGAAGCCGCCAGCGACACGTTCATCGCCGCCTTCGACGTATTGCGCAGCGTGAACATCGCCTTGTAGTGGTCGCCCTCGCGCACCAGCGGCGGCACGCCGGAGACGATCTGCAGGTCCTGCGTGGCCGCGATCGTCGCCTGGCCGGTGCCGAACAGCGCCGACTGTGACCCTTGGACGACGTCGGCGATCGCGACGATGCGGAAGCTCGTGAGCGAATCGTTCAGCGGCACGGAGACGACGGCCTCGCCCTTCGCGTCGAGGATCACGCTCGGATTCCACAGCAACAGCGTGTCGAACAACTCGCGCGTGGGGAACTGCCCGCCGCCGCCGCCGGGAGGCGTCGCCTTCTTGCCGAAGTGGCGCTTGCCGATGATCTGCATCTGCGCGGTGGCCGTCTCCACCGCGTACTCGCGGCGGCGGATCATCGCGTCGAACAGGTTCCAGCTGTCGTTGGGCTTCAACGTCAGCAAGGCCTCGTCGACCGCAGCCAGCGTCACCTCGGTGCCCGCGGGCGCGGCGCGGCCATCGGGCAGCGTCACCTTGATGCGCACCTGGCTGGTGGCGCGGATCGGGTACGTGGCCTTGTCCGGCGTCACCTCCACCTTCAGGCGGTGCGCCGCGTTGCCGACCTCGATCTCGGTGATGCCGAACTTGAACGCGGGCTTCGCGAGATCGACCATCGCCGTCGGCGGCTGGTAGTCCTGCCCCTCGTCGCGCCACGCGTGCCACCATTCGACGGGCGACTTCCAGCCCCACGTGAACAAGGAGTACCACGGCACCTCGCGCACGCGCCCACGCACCGCGAGCACGGACACGAACACGTTGGGCGCCCACTCGGCCTTGACCGGGAGCTCGATGGTCGGGTCGCGGCCGTCGAGTTCGACGACGCGCGTCTCGACGATGCCGTTGCGCTCGATCGCGACCAGCGCCGTCGCATGACGGAACGGGCTGCGGATCTGGAAGCGCGCGACCTGGCCCGGCTCGTAGGCGCGCTGCTCGGGCAGCACGTCCATGCGGTCGTCGTTGGCGCTGCCGAACCACACCTCGCCCGCGCGCGTCACCCACACGCTGGACGCGGCACGCGCGACATGGCCCTGCGCATCCTTGGCCTGCGCGATCAACTCGACCTGGCCCGAGGCCTCCAGCGTGGCCTCGCACAGCACGAGGCCGCGCGCGTCGCTCGTGCCGGAACACACCTCGCCCAGATCCTCGTCCACGTTCTTGTTGTCGTAGGCGTAGAACCCGCCGACCAGGCGCTTGCGCGCGGACAGCGAGTGGTGCACGACCGCGTGCACGCTGACGGCGATGCCCGCCTGCGGCTTGCCCCGGGTGTCGAGCGCGACCACCTGGGCCGGCAGCTTCTGGTGCACCGACACCCAGTCGTCGGTACGCACGCCCAGCACCACGGCCGACGGCCACAACGGCAGCGTCTGGCTGAGCGTCTGCACCTCGCCGTTAGGGTCGGCGTAGGTCGCCTGCACCAGCAGCTCCTTGGGCGCCGTGACCGGCGGCAGCTTGGTGAGCGTCACCTTGCCGGCGCCCGCCTTGTCCAGCGTGACGGGCAGCTTGTCGGCCACCAGCTTCGAGTTCGGATCGCGTTGCGAGACCATGCGGTCGGCGTCGTCCTCGTCGACGTACTCCTCGCTGAACATCGCGCCGTCGCCCGAGCTGTCGCCCGCCTCGGGCGCCTTCGGGGGCTCGAAGTGGAAGCCCGGATAGCGCAGCACCGGCACGGCATGCAACAGGTCGATGTCGCGCACCTGCGCTGACACGCGCAGCGGCAGGTTGGCGGCACCGCCGCCGTTGCCGTAGTTCACCATCACGTCCAGCGTCAACTCGCGCGGATCCACCTGCGGGCCGGTGGGCGGCACGAGGCGGCCGGTCATCACCGGCAGGCGGAATTCCTCGACGCGGAAAGAGCCCGTCTGCTCGGCCACCTGCTCGCCGCGCAGCAGGCTGACGTCGTAGACACCCAGCTTGGCGTCGTCGGGAATCTTGTAGACGGTCTCGGCGTAGCGCCCGCTGCGCCATTTCAGCGGGAAATCGACATGGTCACCCGAACCCTCGTGCTCGATGCGCAAGGTCGTCGGCAGCGCGCTCGCATCCACCATCGCCAGGCCGGTCAGCAGCTCGCGGCGGGCATGGCTCTTCATCGAGATCGTCTGGCCGGCGCGCAGCAGCGTGCGGTCCATCACCGTGTGGAACAACTCGCGCGACACCTCCTCGCCGCCGCCCGACGAGTTCAGGTTGAAGCGCCAGGCCTCGATGCCTTCCTGCCAGGTCGACCACACGAAGGCCATGTCGGCACGGCCTTGCGCATCGGTCTTGCGGGCGCTGACGAAATACCCGTTGGGACGTCCCGACTGGCCCGACCAACGCCCCTGCTCCGCGCGTTCGCAATAGTTCCAGGGCAGCTTGCGCAACGGCTGATCAATGCGCGCGAAGCCCTGCGCATCGGTCTGGCCGCTCCACACCTTCTCGCCCAGGCAATCCGACACCTGCACCGCGGCGCCCGGCACCGGCTTGCCCTTGTCCAGCGTCGTGACCCAGGCGCCGGAATTGACCGGCGCCCACTTGAAGTGGACGGCCAGGTTGGTGACCAGCACGCCGGTGCGCACGTACATCGGCGCCGCGCGATCGAGCAAGGCCTGGCCCAGGCGCGGCGATTCGATCTCGACGACGTGGTACCCCGGCTGCGGCAGCGGGATGCCGATCACCTCGAACGGATGCGGCTCGGTCTGCGACTCGGGCGGCAGCTTCACCATGTGCACGTTGGCGGCGTTGTTCAGCAGGCTCAGCGTGCGGGTCTGGACGGCGTTCGGATCCTGCGCGTCGACGTCCGAATCGTCGGCGTCCTCGTCCTGTTCCTGTTGCGTCTTCGTGCGGCCGTGGTCCTTGGCCTGGCGCCTGGACTTGTCCGGCGGTTTCGGGGTGGGCAGCTTGATGCCCAGTTCGCGCTCCACCATCTTGCGGTCCAGCGAGGTCTCGTCGTAGCGCGCGACGCGCGCGAACCAGTCGATGATGGACGCGTCGTCGGTCAGCGTCAGGTCGCGCGCCGGTGCGCCGCCAAGCGTCATCGCCTTCACGCCCAGCTGGCCTTCGATCTTGCGCACCGTCAGCGGCAGCACCGGTTCGGCGTTCAGCTCGAGGATGCCGAACGTGGCCGCCGGGAACTTGGCGAGCGGCGGCGCGTCCGAGGTGCGCGTCGCGAGCGGAAACTGCTCCGCGTTCTCGAGCTTGCGGCCGGCGTCGTCGGCGAAGTCCGGTGGCAGCACGATGCGCAGGTCGGCCTTCTCGGGCAACTGATCCGAGAACTGCACGGCCGTGACGCCCTCCTCCGACGCGTCGCCGGTGACCGTGCCCTTGTTGCGACCGAAGAAGTACAGGAACTTGTGCAGGCCGGACTCGTGCAGGTCCACCAGCGCGTCGGAGGTTTCGCCGCGGTGCTGCTCCACCTGCGGCTTGTGCTGGCCGTCCGGTGCAGACAGGACGATCTTCTCGGCGATCCTGCGCGGCACCGGCGACGAGAACTCGAGGCGCAGCGGGCGCATGGGCAGGCAGTCGGCACGCGAGTTCACGCGTTCGCAGGTGAAGCTGGCGGTGAACGCCGGGCGCACGACGTAGTCCAGGCGGCGGTCGGCCGTGCTGGCCACGCCGGTGGTCGTGGCGATGCCCGCGCCCCACACCAGCGACACCTTGGCGTCGGGCGCGACCGGGCGCGCGCACTGCAGCGTCACGCTGCGCGCCTGCTGCGGCACGAGGTTCACGGCCTTCAGGATGGCATCGCGCGTGGCGCCGGTGATGATCTTCACGGGCACGCGCTCGCCGACGCCGGCGAACTCGCAGTACGCGAAGCGCTGGATGCTGTCGGCGGTGGCCGGGCCGTTGAGCAGCAGCGCGAACACCTGCTCCTCCTCGATCTTCGAGTACGTGCTCGGCGACGGATAGGCGCGCACGACGGCCGGGCCGCCGGTGGAGAAACCGAACTTCGCGTCGGGCGCGATCGGCGCGCCGGCCACCGACTTGATGCCGGGGTGCGGCGCGACGTTGCAGCGCGTGCCGGGCGGCACGTCCTTGGCGAAGTCGAACACCCAGGTCTTGTCGTCGACCCAGCGCGCCGTGCCGGCTTGCGCGCTGCCGGGCGTGCAGGCGACGTCCAGCGGCGCGGGCAGTCGCGGGTCGCCGAACTTGACCATGGACTCGCTGAAGGTGGCACGCACCTGGCGTACCAGCGCGACTTCGCCCTGGGGCGACATCGTCTTCAGCGTGGCATCGGCCCGAGCGGTCAGCGGCAGGGTCGCTAGCAGGCCGGCCAGTGCGGCGATGAACCAGGACGCGTGACGCGCGCCGGACGACTTGTTCGACTTCATGCCATCTCCTCCCGCACCCGGTTGCCGGGCATCTGGGGGTGGAGTCTATGTCGCCGAATGAGGCTTCACGGGCGTTGTGAGAGAAGTCTCACGACGCGGAGCGCGGGCTCACGGACAAAGGGCCTCGCGGCGCGCCGCGAGGCCCTTTGAAGACAGCCCCGAACGCGGCACCAATGCCACGCCCGGACGTCGCGGGATTTACTTTTTCGTGTAGATCTGGTCGAACACGCCGCCGTCGGCGAAGTGCGTCGCCTGGGCCTTGGTCCAGCCGCCGAAGGTATCGTCGATCGTGAACAGCTTCAGCTTGGGAAACTTGCTGGCGTACTTCGCGGCCACGGTCGGATCGATCGGGCGGTAGTAATTGCGTGCCTCGATCTCCTGCGCCTCCGGCGAGTACAGGTAGTCGAGGTAGGCCTGTGCGACCACGCGCGTGCCCTTGCGGTCGACCACCTTGTCGACGAGAGCCACCGGCGGTTCGGCCAGGATGCTGCTGGGCGGGTAGACGACGTCGAACTTGTCGGCGCCGAACTCCTTCAGCGACAGGTAGCCTTCGTTTTCCCAGGCCAGCAGCACGTCGCCGACACCACGTTCGGCGAAGGTCACGGTCGCGCCGCGCGCGCCGGAATCGAGCACCGGCACGTTCTCGTAGACCTTCTTGATGTAGGCGCGGGCGGACGCGTCGGTGGCGCCCGGCTGCTTCAGCGCCCAACCGTAGGCCGCGAGGTAGGCCCAGCGTGCGCCGCCCGAGGTCTTCGGATTGGCGACGATGACGCCGACGCCTGGCTTGGTGATGTCGGACCAGTCGTGGATGCCCTTGGGGTTGCCCTTGCGCACCAGGAACACGATGGTGGAGGTGTAAGGCGTGCTGTTGTCCTTGAACTTCTTCTGCCAGTCGGTGGCCAGCAGGCCCTTGCCGGCGATGGCGTCGATGTCGTAAGACAGCGCCAGCGTGACGACGTCGGCATCGAGCCCGTCGATCACCGAACGCGCCTGCTTGCCGGAGCCGCCGTGCGAGTTGTTGATCGTGACGTTGTCGCCGGTCTTGGCCTTCCAGTACTTCGCGAACGCGACGTTGTAGTCCTGGTAGAGCTCGCGCGTCGGGTCGTAGGAGACGTTGAGCAGCGTGATGTCCTTGGCGAACGAGACAGCGGCGGTGGCGGAGAGCAGCGCGGCCAGGAGAGCTCGCTTCAGGAAACGGGGAGTCGTCATCAAATCATCCTCTTGGGGTGGTCGGTTCGAAAGGGCCAGGCAACCCGCCCTGCAAAGGGTTGCCGTTGATCATGAATTCTGGAGATTCAGCTCGGCTTCAGCAAAGAACATAAACGCGGTTGCTTAAACGGCGGAGAGCGAAAAGCGGCCGCCGGCGGGCGTCGGCACGACGTCGTCCTCTGCCGCGTCGCCGTCGCCCGCCTCGACATCCGCATCGCCCTCGCTGCCGCCGACCGCCAGCAGTCCGTGGCGCTTGAGCAGCGTGCGCACCATGTTGCGAGTGACGCCCAGCGCCTTGGCCGAGCGCACCTGGTTGCGATGGGCATGCTCGAAGGCGGCGTGCACGAGCGCACGCTCGACGGCATCGAACAACCCGTCGCCGCCTTCGCGCAGCAACTGGTCGAACAGCGCGGGCAATCGCGCGCGCGCGTCGACGGGTGCCGGTGCGGACGGCGCCTGCACCGACGCGGGGGTGGCCGGCTCGTCACCGGCCGAAGGAGGCCGGTAGCCGCCGTACGCCGGGGCCGCAGCTTGCGCCGAGGCTGCCGCGCGGCGGTCGGGCACCAGCGGCACCAGCTTCAGGTCGGCCAGATGGATCTCGGTGCCCGCGCACACGATCAGCGCGTAGTGGATGACGTTTTCCAGCTCGCGGATGTTGCCGGGCCAGCTGTAGTGCCGCAACGCGTGGCCGGCCTCCGCGCTCAACGGCACCGACCGGATGCCCAGCCGATTGCAGTAGACGCCGATGAAATGCTCGGCCAGCGGCAGGATGTCGGCCTGGCGCTCGTGCAAGGACGGCAGGCGCACGCCCGCCACGCTGAGCCGGTAGTACAGGTCGGCGCGGAAGTGCTGCGCGACGACGGCGCGCGCCAGGTCGATGTTGGTGGCGGCCACCAGGCGCACGTCGAGCGCGATGGGCCTGCGCGAGCCCAGCCGCACCACCTGGCGCTCCTGCAGCACGCGCAACAGCTTCACCTGCAGCGCCATCGGCAGGTCCCCGATCTCGTCGAGGAACAGCGTGCCGCCGTTGGCGGCCTCGAACCAGCCGGCGCGCGCATGGGTCGCCCCGGTGAAGGCGCCGGCCTCGTGGCCGAACAGCTCGGCATCGATCAGCGTCTCGCTGAACGCGCCACAGTTGACCGCCACGAACGGGCCCGGCCGGCCGCTGGTCGTGTGGATGTGGCGCGCAATCAGTTCCTTGCCGGTGCCGGTCTCGCCAGTCACCAGCACGGTGGCGTCGCTGCGCGCGAGGCGCTCCACGTGATCGAGCAGCACGCGCGATTGCGGGTCGTGGAACACCAGGGCCTTGGCCCGGATCGTGAGGGGTGCGGTGTGCGAGTCCGGCAGGGTCAGAATCTTTGCCACGGGGGTTGTGAGTCTGGGTTGCGGGATTGCAAAGTTACGTTCTGCGCTGCGATGCAACAAGCGATGTCTTCGCCTGTCGATATGAGGGAATCGGCGAGGCGACGGCACGGGTGACCGATCGCCGCCAGCGATGCGTCAAATGCAGCATCCGCGAACGCTGGTCCGTTCGATTTGCAGCAGGAATCAGCGTTCTATGTCCCGGTTTGCGACCGGCGCGAACCTTGCAAGAGCCGGCGCATGAAAAACACTCTCCGCCCTTCGCTCGCGTTGCTCGCGCTCGCACTTCACCTGTCCACCAGCCACGCCGCGTTGGCGATAGGCGACACCGCGCCCACCTTCGAGGCACCGGCCTCGCTGAACGGCAAGGCCTTCACCTACTCGCTGGCCGGCGCGTTGAAGCACGGGCCGGTGGTGGTGTACTTCTATCCGTCGGCATATACGGGCGGCTGCAATCTCGAGGCGCACACGTTTGCCGTGCAGCACGAGAAGTTCCTCGCGGCCGGCGCCACCATCGTCGGCGTCTCGCTGGACGACATCGGCCGGCTCAACACGTTCTCGGCCGACCCCGAATACTGCGGCGGGAAGATCGCGGTGGCGTCCGACACCGACGGCCACATCGCGCGCGCCTACGCGCTGGCAGTGCGCGACGCGGCCCCTGGCCGCAAGGACACCCGCGGCGTGCAGATCGAGCACGGATTCGCCGAACGCAGCACCTTCGTGGTGGCGCCGGACGGGCACATCGCCGCGGCATTCGACGGCCTCTCGCCGGTCGACAACGTCGACCATGCGCTGATCGCGGTGCAGCGACTGGCGCAGAGCCGCTGAAGGCTGCGCAGGCACCGACCGCGGGTCGGCGCCTGCGCGCGACCGTCTACCAGGATGGCGTCGCGGGCGCCTTGGCGTCGGCCGCCGGCGGCAGCGACGCGGGCGCAGGCGCATCTCCGACGCGCGCCAGCACGAGAACGCCTGCCGCCGCCAGCGACACCGCGGCGAGGAGCGCGAAGCGTCCTCGTCCACGCACCGGCCGAGGAACCGGCGTGCCGGCATCGATGTCCGACAAGCCCGTGATCATCGGCCGGATCAGCCGGTGGCGCTTCACGACGACATGGAACGCGATCGCCAGCAGGTGCAGGCCCATCAGCACGAACAGGCCATAGGCCAGCAGCCGATGCCAGCCCGTCACGCGCGAACCCAGCGTGTCGTCGACCAGGTGGTTGAGCGGGCCGGCGAATGCGATGTCGTCGTTGCCGAACAGACCCGTCGTGGCCTGCAACGCCAGCAGCCCCAGCAGCGCGAACACGGACAGCGCGCCCAACGGGTTGTGGCCGACGCCGCGCCAGCGGCCGCGCAGATAGGTCAGCACGCTGGCGGGCGACGGTGCGAAATGCGTGAAGCGCGACGTCGCCGAACCCACCACGCCCCAGACGATGCGGAACACGAGCAGGCCCACGATCAGCAGCCCCGCGCGGCCGTGCCACACCATCCACGCGCCGCCGAGTTCTCCGGTGACCACCGCGGTCGTCACGCTGGCCACGAGGGACCAATGGAAGACGCGCAGCGGCAGGTCCCACAACAGGATGCGCCGCGCGCCGGCCCGCACCGGCGACGCGGGCAAGAGTTCGACGTCGACGGCGCCGAAGTCGGACAGCAGTTCAGGCGCGCTCATGGCGGGCTCCGTGCGCGTCAGGTACGCGGGGCCGATGCGGCGCCGGCCACGCGCGGCGCGCGCGGCAACAGGTGGGCCACCGAGGTGCCGCCCTCCACTTCGTATTCCTCGGACCCGGTGGCGCCGGCGACGTTGAAGCCCTTGGAGGCCAGCAGGTCGGCGGCCGCACCCGCGCGCTGCGAGTGATTGGAAACCGTCACGATCTGGCGGTCGTGCGGGAGCCAGGCCAGTTGCTTCTCGAGATCCTTGTTCTGCACGCTGAGGAACACCGGGAAGCTGCCGTACTGGATGAACTCGGCCGGCGTGCGCAGGTCGATGAAGAGCACCGAATCGGGCTTGGCCAGCAGCGCATCGACATCAGCCTTGCTGAGTCGCTTCGCCTTGAACTTCCAGGGCTGGGTGAGGAATTGCTGCACTCGCTTGACGGCCGCCGGATCGGACGCGCCGCCAGCGACGTGGATGGGAGGCGCCAGTGGGGCTTCGGCCTCCTGGGCGGATGCGGAGGCAAAGACGCCGGCGAGCAGCGCGGCGAGGAGAAGTCGATTGGCGGTCATGTCGGAAGCTTTCTCTGAAGGAGGAATGAAGAGTCGCGAGGCGCCCGAAAGAAGCACGCCCTCGCCCATTCACCTGCAGCAAGCGTGCCAGGCAGCCTGCCCCGCAAGCGCCGACTCGAGCCGCTCGATGCCCAGCAAGAAGCGTTGCATTCCAGGCAGCGCCATGCGTCGCCCTGCTGCCTGTTCAACAGTGCGGGCATGCACGCCCGCGACGAACTCCGCGAGTCCGATCTCCGCGCAGCCCCTGTGATCACGCAGGCGTTGTCGAGTTCGTTCAGGTAACGCATTTGGATATCCATTTCCGGTGGCACAGGCGCTGCATTGGGATGGCATCGACCTTCCATTCCAATGACATCGAGGAGCCCCAGTGAGCCGTTCGTACTTTCGCCGACAACAACAAGAACAAGCCCGTCGCATCGCTTCCCATACCTCGTTCGCCCCGGCACCGATTGCCGCTGCGATCATCGCGCTGACGCTGGCGAGCAGCGCCCAGGCGCAGACCGCGCAGTCCGCGGCGCCGGCCGCCAGCGCAGCCAGCGCCGCTGAATCGACGAATGAAGCACCGGCGCTCGACGCCGTCACCGTCCACAGCCGCAACCGAATCGAGCGGCTGCAGGACGTGCCGGTGTCGGTGTCGGTCGTGACCGGGGCCGAGCTCGCCCGCCTCGACGCCTACGGCATCGACGCGATCGCCAAGCGCGCAGCCAACGTGTCGTGGAACACCGGCAACCAGCGCACCAGCAGCATCTCGATCCGCGGCATCGGCAAGATCGGCCAGACCGAGGCCCAGGATCCCAGCGTCGGCGTGATCGTCGACGGCGTCAGCTACGCCTACAACGCGTTGACCTCCAGCTTCGACTTCGTGGACATCGACACGGCAGAAGTCGCGCGCGGCCCGCAAGGCACGTTGCAAGGCAAGAACGCCAGCGTCGGCAGCATCACCATCAACACCAAGCGACCCTCGTTCACGCCGACGGCCGACTACACGCTGGCGCTGGACAAGAACAACGGCGTTCTCGGTGTCGCGGCCATCGGCGGCCCCGTGATCGACAACCTGCTCGCGTGGCGCGGCACGTTCTCGGTCGACCGCCAACAAGGCGCGCGTGCCAATGCCTACGACCGCGACCAGACCTATACCAACACGGACCGCGTGTCGGGGCGCGTGCAGTTCCTGCTCACGCCGTTCGACGACTTCTCGGCGCGCTTCGAAGGCGACGTCCAGCCGCGTGCCGGCGAGACGACCAACGGCAACACGATCAACTCGCCGACGCCGACCACTTACGCCGACGGCGCCCCCAACCCGCTGTCCACCGACGCCTCGACCCGCTTGTCGCGCAGCTGGTTCACCAACAACCCGGGCTACAACCTGGCCGACTACTACAGCGGCATCAACAACGACGCCCAGCACGCGCTGATCACCGGCAGCAACGGGCTGACCACCGAGCTGAACTGGAAGATTCCGAGCGGCCAGACGCTGACCTCGATCACGGCCTACAAGTCGTACCACTTCAACGCGGTCAACGACGACGGCACGCCATTCGACATCTACCGCAACTCCGGCGGATTCTGGAACGACTACCACCAGGCCAGCCAGGAGTTGCGCATCAGCTCGCCTGTCGGCGGCTTCCTCGACTACCAGGCCGGCCTGTACTTCATCAAGGTCAACATCTCGGCCACGTACCAGAAGGCCTGGGGCAACGACGCCGGCGCCTACCTCGCGAGCAATTCGCAGTACACGACGCTGGACGCGACGGCCGCGGGCCAGTTGCTGATGCAGAACTCGCTCGCCAATCTGTCGATGGCCTACAACTCGCCCGCCGGCCAGCAGACGATCGACAACAAGAGCGCCGCCGTGTTCGCGCAAGCCAACTGGCACCTCACGAGCGACCTGACCGTGACCACAGGCGCCCGCCTGACGCATGAGAACCGCACCAACGTCAGCAGCTCATACGTGATCAATCCGGGGGACGGCGCCGACCTCGGCGGCTTCACGACGACCGCCACCGGCGCGCTGGCCGCCAACACCACCGCCGCCCAGCAGGCGCTCGCCGACGCGACCGCGCTGGAATACTTCGGCGTGACGTCGTACAACGCGTTGACCACGGCGCAGCAGAAGCAGGTCGCCGCGGCGCAGGCGATCCGCAAGGCCAACATCGGCGTGCTGTTCGGCAACACGGCGGCCAAGCCGTACAAGGCCAACCAGCCTGCCCTGGTACTCAGCCCCAGCCTGAAGTTGACGCCCGACGTGACCAGCTACGTCTCGTACCAGCACGGCGAGAAGGCCGGCATCGCCCAGCTCGTCAACGGCGTCTCCACGCCGGCAGCGGCAGAGAAGACCAACTCGTTCGAACTCGGCCTGAAGTCTGCGCTGCTGGACAAGACGCTGATCCTCAACGCCGACATCTTCGACATGCTGATCCACAACTACCAGCAGGCGGTCCAGGTCGTCGACCAGTACACCACGGCCCTGAACGTCGCCGCCGGAAACAACACGACCGCCTACACGTCGGCCACCGGCAACGCGCCCAAGGTCGGCGTCTCCGGCCTCGAGATCGACGGCGTCTATGCCGGAATCCAGTACACGACGCTGCGCTTCTCCGGTGCCTACAACAAGGCCATCTACAAGAACTTCCCGAACTCCGCCCAGCCGGTCGAGAACGGCGATCTCACCGCGGCCTCCACCCTCACGGGGTTCGTGCATCCGGCCGAGCCGTATCGCAGCGTGAACGGGCAGACCCTCGCGGGCGCACCACGCTTCACGTTCAACATCGGCGCCGACTACAACCGCCCCGTCACCGCCGACAAGGACGCGCACGTCAGCGCCAACCTGGCTTACAGCAGCAGCTACAACTCGGACGTCTCGCTGTCGAAATACGCCGTCGTCGGATCGCAGGCCCTGGTCGACCTGGCGGTGGGTGCAGGCAAGCACGACAAGACCTTCGACGTGAGCCTGATCGTGAAGAACCTGTTCAACAACCAGACGCCGCAGGCTCGCACCTGGAACAGCATCACGCCGGGGAATCCGCGCACCTACGGCATCCAGTTCACCGGCAGGCTCTGACGCCACGCACGAGAGCGACGCACGCAATCCTGCAAGGCCTGCTGCGTCGTTCCCACCAACGAAGTCACCCACAGTGTTTGCGAAGCAGCAGGCGCGTCTTCGAACTGCGTCGAAAGCATCGATTTCCGGCCGCCAGGCCGTCCAAAAACTGGCGCGCTGCTTGCGTATACCCCACCCGTACCGTCCGTTCGCGTGCGACCCCACGAAGGTCGCCCTGTCCGGGCGCAGCGCCCTCCCCAACGGCATGTTCGTTCTCTCACCGACACCGAGTCGCTCCATGAACAAATCCATCACCGCCGCCATCATCTCCCTCGGCTTCGTCGCCGCCGGCGCCCCGGCTGCCGACGTGCCGGGCACCGGCGCCGCAGCCCCCGCGCTGCCGGCCGCGCATCCGCCATTGCCTTCCAATGCCGGCGCGATCCTCGCCGCGGCCACGGCCGCGAGCGCGGCGCCCGCCCGCGCATGGGCCTACACGCCCGTCAAGGCGCCGTCCGTCCCTGCCGTCAAGGCCAAGGCCTGGGTGCGCACGCCGATCGACGCCTTCGTGCTCGCCAAGCTCGAGGACAAGGGCATCAAGCCCTCGCCCGACGCCGACCGCGCGACCTTCATCCGGCGCGCGACGCTGGACACGTGGGGCCTGATCCCGACGCCCGAGGAGGTCAAGGCCTTCGTCAACGACAAGTCGCCCAAGGCCTACGACAAGCTCGTCGACCGCCTGCTCGCATCGCCGCACTACGGCGAGCGCCAGGGCCGGCGCTGGCTCGACCTGACGCGCTACGCCGACTCCGACGGCTATAACGCCGACGGCACGCGACCCAACATCTGGCGCTACCGCGACTACGTGATCGCGTCGTTCAACCAGGACAAGCCGTTCGACCGCTTCGTCAAGGAACAGATCGCCGGCGACGAGCTCTGGCCCGACCGCAGCGAGGCGCTGATCGCCACCGGCTTCCTGCGCAACTTTCCCGACGAGATCAATGCACGCGACCTGAACCTGAAGAAGCAGGAGGTCGCCAACGACCTCACCGATACCGTGAGCTCGGTGTTCCTCGGCACCACGCTCGGTTGCTCGCAGTGCCACGACCACAAGTTCGACAAGATCTCGCAGAAGGAGTACTACCAGTTCCAGTCCTTCTTCGTGAACACGAGCTGGAACGATGATGTCAAGGCGCTGGACGGCCCGGCGCTCGCGGCATATCGCGCCCAGCAGGCGAAGTGGGAAGAGGCGACCCAGGACATCCGCGCGCAGCAGGACGCGCTGCTCAAGCCGGTCATCGACAAGCTGGAGAGCGACCGCCTGTCCGGCTTCGTGCCCGACACGCGCACGTCCATCACCAAGCCCGAGGCCGAACGCGACGCCTACGACCGCTGGATCTACCATCGCAACCTGTGGACGCTGTCGGGCCGCACGCGCAACGCCGTCGCCCAACTCAAGCGCAAGGACAAGGACGGCTACGCGAAGTACGAAGCGCTCGACGAGCAGCTGAAGGCCTTCGACGCGCTCAAGCCGAAGGATCCCGGCAACATCTCGACGATGAGCGAGCTCGGCCACGCCGACTCGCCGCCCACCTACGTGCTGTTCAAGGGCATCTTCGACCGCAAGCTCGACGAGGTCCAACCCGGCTTCCCGTCGCTCCTGACGAGCGCGAAGCCGCAGATCGTGCCGACCGCCACGTCGTCGGGCCGCCGCACCGCGGTCGCGAACTGGATCACGTCGCCCGACAACCCGCTCACCGCGCGCGTGTTCGTCAACCGCCAGTGGGCGCAGGTGTTCGGCAACGGCATCGTCGAATCGGTCAGCGACTTCGGCAAGATGGGCATCAAGCCGACGAACCCCGAGTTGCTGGACTACCTCTCGGCAGAATTCGTGCAGGACGGCTGGAGCATCAAGAAGCTGCAGCGCGAGATCCTGCTGTCGGCGACCTACCGCCAGGCGTCGGCGCCGCGCGCCGACGCGGAGAAGGTCGATCCGGGCAACAAGCTGCTGTGGGCGTTCCCGCGCCAGCGCCTGGAGGCCGAGGAGATCCGCGACTCGCTGCTGGAAGCCTCGGGCCTGCTCGAAGACAAGCTCGGCGGCCCGGCCGTGTTCCCGCCGCTGCCGGCAGGCACGCAGGCGCCCAACCGCAACTTCTGGATCACGTCCGACAACCCGCACGACTACAACCGTCGCAGCGTCTACGTCTTCATCCGCCGCAACCTGCCGTATCCGTTGCTGGACACGTTCGACTGGGCCAATCCGCAGATCGTGCACAACAGGCGCGACGTGACCACCACGGCCCCGCAGGCGCTGGCGCTGATCAACAGCGACCTGGTCTATGGCTGGTCGAAAGCGCTCGCGGGCCGCGTGATCAAGGAGGCCCCGACGGGCGGCGACGCCGCCCGCATCGACCGGGTCTACGAGATCCTCTACTCGCGCAAGCCCGACGCCTTCGAGAAGAGCAAGCTGCTCGCCTTCCTGTCCAGCCAGCAGGCCATCGAAGCCAAGCAGCTCGCGACCGGCAAGCGGGTCAACCTGCCTGACGGATACGGCGTCGCCCCGACGCTCAACACCGAGGTCGAGAAGCTCTACAAGGTCGCCTACGGCCGCGCGCCGGACCGCTTCGAGCAGGCTGCCCTCGTCGAATTCATCGACAAGCAGAAGCAGAAGGAAACGAACTGGGCGACGGCGCCGAACCCGAACTACGACCCGGTGGCCCTGGCCGCGGCGGCCGCTGCAGCCAACGCCGCCGCCAACGCACCGCCGCCCGCCGACGACGGCGGCACGGGCACCGACGACAGCGTGAAGAACGACCCCCAGGCTGCCCACGCCGCCGCGTTCGTCGACCTCGTGCACGCACTGTCGAACGCCAACGACTTCCTCTATCGCTTCTGACGCGAGCCCGCTCGCATTCCGCCAGCACTTTCACCTCACTCCACGGAGATCACCATGAGCCATTCCTCGCGTCGCGACTTCCTCGGCCACGCCAGCCTCGGCCTGGGCGCCGCCGCCCTTTCGGGCGTCCTGCCGGGCCTGCAGCTCAACGTCGCCTCGGCGGCTGAGCTCGAAGATCCGCAGGCACCGCGCCAGCCGCACTTCCCGGCCAAGGCCAAGTCGGTCATCTGGCTGCACATGGCCGGCGCGCCCAGTTCGCTGGACCTGTTCGACTACAAGCCCGACCTGATCAAGCTCGCGGGCAAGCCGCTGCCCGACTCCTTCGCCAAGGGCCTCAAGACCGCCACCGACGGCGGCGTGGGCAACCTGCTGGCCACCAAGCGCACCTGGAAGCAGTACGGCGAGACGGGCGCGTGGGTGTCCGACTTCCTGCCCAACCTGGCGCAGCAGGTCGACGACATCGCCTTCCTCAAGGGCTGCAAGACCGAGGGCGCGACGCACATCATCTCCTCGCTGAAGCTGCACACCGCCGGCCTCGTGCCGGGGCGTCCGGCACTCGGCGCGTGGGTGCAGTACGCGCTCGGCTCGGCCAACCCCGACCTGCCGGCCTTCGTCGTGCTGCCCACCGGCGTGGGCTCCGCCGGCGGCGGCCGCGGCCAGGTGATCTGGAGCTCGGGCTTCCTGCCCGCCGCCTACCAGGGCACTGCGTTCCGCAAGGGCGACTCGCCGATCCTGCACCTGGCTCGTCCGGACGGCGTGATCGACGCCGAGCAGCGCAACACGCTGGACCTGATCCGCGACCTGAACCAGCACGCATCGTCCGGACGCGAGGCCGACACCGAACTGGCCGCCCGCACCCGGTCGTACGATCTCGCCTACAAGATGGAGACGTCGGCGCCGGAAGCGGTCGACCTCAGCAAGGAAACCGCCGCGACCCGGGCGCTGTACGGCATCGGCACCAAGGAGACCGACGAGTACGGCACCGCGCTGCTGCGCGCGCGCCGCCTGGTGGAGCGCAACGTGCGCTTCATCCACGTCATCTCCGGCGCGCCGGACAACTCCGTCGACAGCTGGGACGCGCACAACAACCTCGAGAAGAACCACGGCGTGATGAGCAAGCAGGTCGACAAGCCGGTCGCCGCCCTGCTGGCCGACCTGAAATCGCGCGGGCTGCTCGAGACGACGCTGGTGGTCTGGACCTCCGAGTTCGGCCGCACCCCCTACGGCCAGAGCGGCAACGGCCGCGACCACAACCCGTGGGGCTACACCAGCTGGATGGCCGGCGGCGGCATCAAGCCGGGCACGTACGGCAGCACCGACGCGATCGGTTTGCGCGCGGAGACGGGCGTCGTGGACACCTACGACTTCCAGGCCACCATCCTGCACCAGCTGGGCCTGGACAACCGCAAGGTGACGTTCCAGTACCAGGGCCGCCAGGAGCGCCCCACCACCGTGTTCGGCGACGTCGTCAAGGAACTCATCGCCTGACAGGCCAGATGACCCGCGCGCCTCGTGCGCGCGGGTCGCTTACTCCCTCATGAAGATCAGCAACAAGACCTTTCTCGCCTGCATCGTCCAGTTCGTCCTGGCCAGCAGTGCACTCTGCGCCTCCGCCGCGATCGACGTCGACGCCGACCTGATGCGCGGCATCGACGACACCGCCAAGAGCCTCGACTCCAACGTCGCGCAAAAGGACGCCAAGGCGGCCGCCGCCGATGCACAGTCCCTCGTCGACACCTTCGCCCGCATCGAATCCCACTACGGCGAGAAGCCGGAGACGGCCGACGCGGTGGGCTTCGCCCACCACACGCAGGATCTCGCCGCGCAAGCCCTCAAGGCCATCGATGCACAGGACTTCGACGCCGCCGGCGAGGCCGTCAACCAACTCACCCGCTCGTGCAAGACCTGCCACGAGGTCTACAAGAAGGACTGACCATGCGATCCACGCCGCGCGCTCGCGCGACGCTTGCCGCCGTTGCACTCTTGACGCTCACGGCAACAGCCCTCACCGGCGCCCGCGCCGCCAGCATGCTCGACTTCGACGTGTGGATGCGTTCCATCGACAAGCACAGCGTCGACGTGCAGAAGAACATCGACGCGCGCAAGACCGACGATGCGATCGCCGACGCCCGCGAGCTCGCGCGCCTGTACGGGCTGATGGAGACGTACTTCGTCGACGACGGCCACGCCGCGGACGCGGTGACGATGGCGCAGACCGGCAAGGCGTTCGCCGCCGCCATCCCGACCGCGCTCGCGGCGCAGGACTTCGACGGCGCGTCCAAGGCCGCGCTCGACCTCTCGCACGCCTGCAACGACTGCCACGACGTGCACAAGCCGTTCCAGTGAACCGCCCCGATTTCCGACCAACCAATCTTTGAAGACGCCACGCCCATGAAGCCGATTCCGAAGTTTCTCCGTCTTGCCGGCCTGGCCGGCGCCGTCGCCTGCGCCGCCGCAGGCTCCGCGGTCGCGCAGCAGGCGCCCAAGCCCGAGACGCTGATCAAGCAGCGCCAGTCGGCGTTCCAGGTGATTGCCTGGAACTCCGGACGCATCAAGGCCAGCCTCGACGGCAGCTACAACAAGGACCAGGTGCTCCGGTCCGCCAACGTGATCGCCGCGATCGCGAACTCCGGCCTCGGCAGCCTGTTCGCCGCCGGCACCGAATCCGGCAAGGGCTGGCACGACACGACGGCCAAGCCCGAATTGTTTACCAACAGCGCCCACTTCGCGGAGCTCGGCGGCGCATTGGCGAAGGAATCGACGGAGCTCGTGCGGGTCGTCTCGTCCGGCGCGGACGCTGCGGCCGTGAAGGACCAGTTCGGCAAGCTCCAGCACACCTGCAAGTCGTGCCACGACGATTTCCGCAACGCCAACTGAACGCTTGGACCAGGCGAAGGGGCCCGACGCATCGCTGCGCCGGGCCCCTTTTTTCATCGCCTCCGAAGGTCAGCGATTGGCCACGACCTCGGCGTAGACCCACTTCACGAAGCGGTCGGCCGTCTGCGGCCCCTGCGGCACGCGGGCGTCGAATTCGGCCGTCGGCCTGGCCGCGATGATCTCGTCGAGCGACTTGCCCTGGTCGACCAGCTTCTGCACCTTGCCGCGCACCTCCAGGATCAGGTCGCGCTGGGCCAGCACCGCGTTGCGGTCGACGATGGGGCCGTGGCCGGGGATGATCTTCGTGGCCGGGCCGGCGCGGTCGACGATCTCGCTCAGGCCCTCGAGCACGCCCGCCAGGCTGCCGCCGCTGCTGAGATCGACGAAGGGATAGCCCACGCTGCGGAAGACGTCGCCTACCGCGATGATGTCGTGGCCCGGGAACGAGATGATGGTGTCGCCGTCGGTATGCGCGGCGACGACCGGCAGCAGCCGCACGTCCTCGCCGTCGATGTGGATCGACAGCGACGCGTTGTACGTGACCACCGGCAGCGCGAGCGCCGGCGCGGGCCGGCCCGGCGTGCCGTCGGGGCGCGGCGCGGGATGCTCGAGCCGGTAGCGCAACTGGTCGCGCGCGAAGATCGTGGCGCCCAGCTTCGCGAAGTTCTCGTTGCCGCCGGTGTGATCCGGGTGCACGTGCGTGTCGACCAGGAAGCGGATGGGCTTGTCGGAGACGCGACGGATCGCGGCGACGAGCTTGTCGGTGAGCGGCGCGAACTCGGAGTCGACCAGGAGGATGCCCTCGGGGCCTGCCAGCACGCTGATCGTGCCGCCCTGGCCTTCCAGGGTCCAGAAGTCCGGTGCCAGCTGGGTGGTCCTGATCTCGACCTTGCTGAAGTCGGGCGGCGCCTGCGCGAACGAGGCGGCGCACGAGAGCGCCAGTGCGACGGCGGTGAACGAAGAGGTGAAGGTGTTCATTTTTCGCTGGAGTTGAGGCCGGAGGGCCATCGTACGGCAGGCCGCCCGGCCCGTATCGCGTCAGGCCTATCGGGCGAAGTTGACGTCCAGCGGCACCTGCACCTCGTCGGCCCCGCCGGCCGAGCAGTGCATGCGCTTGACGGCGCCTTGCACGTACTTCGTGTATTCCTTCGGGCCCGACAGGAAGGCCACGTCCACCACCTGGCCGCCGCGCACCGTCAGCCGCGTGCGCACGGTGCCGGTGATGCCGACCCGGTCCATCGCCTCTTCCAGCACCTGCGCGAGCACGGCCTGGTAGCCCGGGCAGGCCAGGCTGATTTCCTGGCGCACGACGGCGGGCTTCTCCGGCGCGGGCGCGGGCGCGGGCGGCGCGACGACCTGGGGCTCGTGCGGCGGCTCGGCCTGCGTGGCCGTGATCGTCGGCGCGGGCGGCGCCGGCGCGGGTGTCACCTCCGGCGGCGGCACGTAGGCCGGCGGCGGTGTCGCGGCTTTCGGACGTTCGACGATCTTCTCCACCTTGGGCGGCGGAGGCGGCGGTGGCGGCGCCTCGGGAATGATGGCCATCTCGATGGGCTTGCGCACCGCATCGACGACGTGTTGCGCCAGGCCCGACACCAGCGCCCAGCCGAAGATCACGTGGATGCCGACGACGACAGCCAGCCCGGTGCCGCGGCCTTTCGACTGGCGGCGATCGCGCCGCTGGGGCGGCGTCAGGCGCGGAAACGGCAGCACCTCGGCCGGCCCCGGCGCGGGCCGGACGGGAAAGGCGACCGGCGCGCGCAATGCGCCGCCGCGGGAATCGAGTACAGCACTCATGACGTCCTCACTTCGGAATGAATTGCTCGCTGCCGGTGACACCGACCTTGGTCAGCCCGGCCTGGTTGACGGCCACCATCACCGCGGCGAACGCGTCGTATTTCGCACCCTGGTCGGGGCGCACATGCATCTCGGGCTGCTCCGGCTGCGCAGCCGCCGCCACGAGGTGGGCGTGCAGGTCGGCACGGTCGACCACCGGCGTGCCGTTCCAGCTCAGCGCACCGGCCGGGGCGATGTCGATCTGCACCACCTCGGGCTTGTGATCGGCTCGCGGCGGATCGCCCACCGGCAGGTGCAGGTTCACCGCATGCAGCTGCACCGGGATCGTGATGATGATCATCACCAGCAGCACCAGCATCACGTCGATCAGCGGCGTGGTGTTGATGTCGGCCACCGGCAGGTCGTCGACGACGACGCGGCGGCGCGCTCGGGTCTTGTGGCGCATGGCGGTCATCCCTTCGGGGGCGGCTCGGTGATGAAGCCGACGTGGCGGATGCCGGCGCGCTGGCAGGCGTACAGGATGCGGCCGACCGGGGCGTAGTCGCTGCGGGCGTCGCCGCGGATGTGGATCTCGGGCTGGGGATCGCGCACCGACACGGCCTTCAGCTTGTCCGCCAGCGCCTCGTCGCTGGCGACGCGGCTGTCGTACCAGAACGTGGCGCCGTGCGAGTCGACGGAGATCACGATGTCCTTGGGCTGGCTCTCGCGCACCTGGTTGCGCAGCTTGGGCAACGCCACTGGCACCGAGAAATTGACGACGGGAATCGTGATGAGGAAGATGATCAGCAGCACCAGCATCACGTCGACCAGCGGCGTCGTGTTGATCGTCGACACGGCCTGCTCCTCGCCGCCGGCCGCCGGAAGATTCATCGCCATGTCAGGCTACCGCGGTGGAACCCAGCAGCACGGAGTGCAGCTCGCCCGAGAAATCGCGCACGTCGTCCATCACCGCGCTGTTTCGACGCAGCAGGAAGTTGTAGCCCAGCACCGCCGGCACCGCCACGGCCAGGCCCAGCGCGGTCATGATCAGCGCCTCGCCGACAGGCCCGGCCACCTTGTCGATCGAGGCCTGGCCGGCCAGGCCGATCGCCGTCAACGCGTGGTAGATACCCCAGACCGTACCGAACAGGCCGACGAACGGCGAGGTCGACCCGACGGTGGCCAGGAAGCTCAGGCCGACCGACAGGCGGCGTTGCACGCGCTCCGTGGCGCGATGCATCGACTGGTCGACCCAGTCGTTGAAATCGACGTTGGCGCGCAGGCCGACGTGGCGGCGCGTGGCCTCCAGTCCGGCCTCGGCGATGTCACGGAACGGACTCGCCTCGGCCAGCTGGCCGGCGCCCGCCTGCACGGTACCCGCCTCCCAGAAACTGGACGCGGCAGTCTTCGCGTGGCCGCCGATCTTCAGTTGTTCCAATGCCTTGGTGACGATCACGTACCAGCTGCCGATGCTCATCGTGGCCAGGATCAGCAGCACGGCGCGCGCGACCACGTCGCTCTGCTGCCAGAGGGCGACGATGCCATAGGGATTGTCGGGGGAAGTGGCACCTTGCGCGTGCGCCAGCGGCCAGGCCAACAACAACGCGGCAGAGCCGATGCGGCGGAAGGTACGGGAAGAGATCGTCAGGGTCATGGAGGGGCTCGTCGACTGCGGAGATGAAGGGGTGACCCTCCGCAAATCGCAGCTTCCGTGCCACGCGAACCGCATGAGCTTCTGCGGTGGCGTTTGCGAACCCGTCGCCGCCTCGACACATCGCCTTCACGCCACCAGCACAGGCCTCTTCAAGCAGCAGGCGCACCTCCCTGAGCGCTGTTGCATTGGCAGCGCCAGGTGCTGCAATCGGCGCAGGTGCGCCGCTCGCTTCGTATCTTGCAACACCCTGAACAGCCTCTTTGGCTGTCTTCAGGCGGTCTTGAGGTTCTGCGCGAAGAACGTCAGCGTGCGGTGCCAGGCCAGCGCGGCCGCCTTGGCATCGAAGCGCGGCGTCGTGTCGTTGTTGAAGCCGTGCTCGACGCCCGCGTACACATAGGCCTCGTACTTCACGTGTGCTGCCTTCAACGCCGCCTCGTACGGCGGCCACAGGGCATCGATGCGCTCGTCGTTGCCCGCGAAATGCAGCATCAGCGGCGCGCGGATGCGCGGCACGTCCTCGAGCGCCGGCGCGGCGCCGTAGAACGGCACCCCGGCGTTCAGGTCGGGCCATTGCGTGGCGAGATAGTTGACGATGCCGCCGCCGAAGCAGAAGCCCACCGCGCCGACGCGGCCGTTGGTGCCGGCCTGCGTCTTCAGCAGCGGCGCGGCCGCGAGGAAGTCGGCCTTGACCTTGGCCTGGTCGAGCTTGCCGAACAGCTCGCGCGCCTTGTCCTCGTCGCCGGGATAGCCACCCAGCGAGAACAACGCGTCCGGCGCGAACACGAGGTAGCCCTCCAGCGCGAGGCGGCGCGCGATGTCCTCGATGTGCGGATTGAGCCCGCGGTTCTCGTGCACCACCAGGATGGCCGGCAGGTTGGCGGGCGCCTTCGCGGGCTTGACCAGGTAGCCGCTGGCCTTGCCGTAGCCTTGCGGCGAGTCGTAGGCGAGCGTCGAAGCGACCAGCCGGGCGTCGGTGGGCGCCACCTGCTGCGCCTGCGCGAAGTTCGGCGCCAGTGCCGCCAGCAGCCCGGCCGCCGTCACGCCGCCGACGGCGTACTTGGCCGCCCCGTCGAGGAAGCCGCGGCGCGAGATGTCGCCGTGGACGTACTGGTCGAAGAGTTTCAGGACTTCGGGCGCGAAATCGGCGGCGGTCTGGCGAGGCATGGACTTTCTCCGTGAGGGTCGTAGGTGCACCGACTGCGGCGCAACGTCGAGCCAGGAGCATGTTTCGGGCCCGACGCAGGCTCTCACGTCAAACTTCCAGCCACTCCTTGCGAATCGCCGCATTCGACCGCAACTCGGCCGGCGTCCCCTCGAACACGACCCGCCCATGCCCCATCACCACGCAGCGCTGCGAGATCTCCAGCGCGATGGTGAGCTTCTGCTCGATCAACAGCACCGACAGCCCGCGCGCCTTCAGCGCCAGCAGGTACTCGGCGACCAGTTCGACGATCTTCGGCGCCAAGCCTTCGGTCGGCTCGTCGATGATGATCAGCTCGGGGTCGCCCATCAGCGAGCGGCACAGCGCGAGCATCTGCTGCTCTCCGCCCGACAGCACGCCGGCCTCCGTGTGCTGGCGTTCGCGCAGGCGCGGGAACATCGTGTACATGTCCTCGAAGGACCAGCGTGCATTCCTGGCTCCGGATTTCTGGCCCAGGGTCAGGTTCTGGTGCACCGTGAGCTTGGGGAAGATGTCGCGGTTCTCCGGCACGTAGGCGATGCCGCGGTGCGCGATCTCGTACGGCTTCAGGCCGGCGAGCGACCGGCCTTTCCACGTCGCCGTGCCCTGTGTCTCGACGAGTCCCATCACGGCCTTGGCCGTGGTCGAGCGGCCGGAGCCGTTGCGGCCCAGCAGCGCGACGATCTCGCCCGGCCCGACGTTCAGCGTCACGCCATGCAGCACGTGGCTCTTGCCGTAGAACGCGTGGAGCTTGTCGAGTTGCAGCATCAGAGGCCTCCGACCTCTTGCGCCTGTGCCAGCACGGAGCCGAGATAGGCCTCCTGTACGCGCGGGTTGGCGCGCACGGCCTCGGGGGTGTCGAAGGCGATCACCTCGCCGTAGACCAGCACCGCGATGCGGTCGGCCAGCCCGAAGACGACGCCCATGTCGTGCTCGACGGTCAGCAGCGTCTTGCCGACGGTCACGTCCCGGATCAGTTGCACGAAGCGGCGCGTCTCGCTCTTGCTCATGCCGGCGGTGGGCTCGTCCAGCAGCAGCACGTCGGCGCCGCCGGCGATCGTCAGGCCGATCTCCAGCGCGCGTTGTTCGGCGTAGGTGAGGTTCATCGCCAGCACGTCGCGCCGGCGATCGAGCTGCAGCATCGCCATCACCTGTTCGGCGCGCTCGTTGGCGTCGCGCAGGCTGGCCAGGAAGCGCCAGAACGCATAGCGGTAGCCCAGCGACCACAGCACCGCGCAGCGCAGGTTCTCGAACACCGACAGGTGCGTGAACAGGTTGCTGACCTGGAAGCTGCGCGCCAGGCCCTGGCGGTTGATGCGATGCGGCGCCGCACCGTCGATGCGCGCGCCATCGAGCAGGATCTCGCCCGAGCTGGGCGCGAAGCGCCCGCTGATCAGGTTGAACAGCGTGGACTTGCCGGCGCCGTTGGGCCCGATGATCGCCACGCGCTCGCCGGCGTTCACCTGCAGCGACGCGCCACGGATGATCTCGGTCTTGCCGAAGCGCTTGTGGACATCGCGCAGCTCCAGCGCGATGCGCGGCGGCGAGGCGGCGGCGCTCATGCAGCCGCCCTGCGCTTGATCTCGCGCTCGATGTCGCCCTGGGCTTCGTCCCAGCGCACCCGGAAACGTCGTCGCGCGACCTCGAAGGCCACGGCGCCGACGACGAACAACGCCGCGGCGACCACCCAGGCGGTCGCGCCCTTCGCATCGAGCATCACGCCGCCGAACTTCATCACCGGCCCGAGCGCCTCGTTCAACTGCAGGTGGTAGAGCATCTCCACCATCGCGCTCGCGCCCGTGAGCGCCACCGCGCCCGCGACTGCCAGCGCCAGGTAGCCGCGCCACAGCGGCCGCAGCTTGCCGAACGCCGCCACCCGCAGGTTGGCCAGGATCAGGCCGGCGACGCCGCTGGGCGCGTACATCACCATCAGCACGAAGGCCAGGCCCAGGTACAGCAGCCACGCCTTGGTCAGCTGGGACAGCACCACCGTGGCCAGCACCATCAGCACACCGCCGATGATCGGACCGAAGAAGGCGGTGGATCCGCCCAGGAACGTGAACAGCAGGTAGGCGCCGGAGCGCTGTGCGCTCACCACCTCGGCGGTGGCGAGTTCGAAGTTGATCGCCGCGAGGCCGCCCGCAATGCCGGCGAAGAAGCCGGAGATCATGAACGCGAACCAGCGCACGCGCTGGGTGTCATAGCCGATGAAGGCCACGCGCTCGGGGTTGTCGCGCACCGCGTTGAGCATGCGGCCCAGCGGCGTGCGCGTGAACGCGAACATCAGGCCGGTGCACACGAAGCAGTACAGCGCGATCAGGTAGTAGACCTGGATCTGCGGGCCGAACGTGATGCCCAGCGTGGCCGGCGGCACGACGCGGTTGCTGGTGACGCCGCCCTCGCCGCCGAAGAACTCTGGCAGCATCAGCGACATCGACCACACCAGCTCGCCGATGCCCAGCGTGATCATCGCGAAGGTCGTGCCGGACTTGCGCGTGGTGACGAAGCCCAGCAAGGCCGCGAAGAACAGCCCGGCGAGGCCGCCTGCCAGCGGCACCAGGCTGACCGGCAGGTGCAGCGTGCCGTCGCCGATCTTGTTGAGCGTATGGATGGCCAGGAAGCCGCCCAGGCCACTGTAGACCGCGTGGCCGAAGCTGAGCATGCCGCCCTGCCCCAGCAGCATGTTGTAGGCCAGGCAGGCAATGATGGCGACGCCCATCTGCGACAGCAAGGTCTGCGACAGGCCGCTGGTGAAGACGAGCGGCGCGACGAGCAGCACCAGCGCGTAGCCGCTCCAGACCATCCAGCGTCCCACGTTGTGCGGCCTGAAATGGAAGTCGGGCTCAGTCATCTCTGGTGCCGAACAGCCCGCGCGGCCGGAAGATCAGGATCAGCACCAGCAACAGGTACGGCAGGATCGGCGCGACCTGCGCCAGCGTCAGCTTCATCAGCGGATACGCCAGGCCATCGGGCGCGACCGTCCAGCCCACCGCCGACGCCGCGTCGACCAGTGACTTGTCGACCGTCAACGGCACCGTCTGCAACAGCCCGATCAACAGCGAGCCGACGAAGGCGCCCACCAGCGACCCGGTGCCGCCGACCACCACCACCACGAACAGGATCGACCCGACCGCGGCCGCCATCGCCGGCTCGGTGACGAAGGTGGTGCCCCCGATCACGCCGGCCAGCCCGGCCAGTGCGCAGCCGGCGCCGAAGACCAGCATGAACACGCGCGGCACGTTATGGCCCAGCGCCTCGGCCATCTCCGGATGCGTCAGCGCGGCCTGGATCACCAGCCCCACGCGGGTGTGCTTGAGCAGCAGCCACAGCGCCAGCAACATCAGCAGCGCCACCAGCATCATGAAGGCGCGCGTGGCGGGGAAGGTGCTGCACACCGCGTGCGCGCACGTGTCCGCGCCCGCCTGGCCGAACACGACCGAGAGCCCGGTAGCGGCCGACTGCACCAGCGTGAAGGCGGGTTGCGCCAGCACGGCCGGCGGATCGAACGCGACCGGCGCGCGGCCCCAGATCAGCTGCACCACCTCGAGGATCAGGTAGCTGAGCCCGAACGTGATCAACAGCTCGGGCACGTGGCCGAACTTGTGCACGCGGCGCAGGCAGATGCGCTCGAAGGTGGCCCCCAGCAGGCCGACGACGAACGGCGCGAACAGCAACGCGGGCCAGAAGCCGACCACGCGCGACAGCGCGTAGCCGACGTACGCACCCAGCATGTAGAAGCCCGCGTGCGCGAAGTTCAGCACGCCCATCATGCTGAAGATCAGGGTCAGCCCCGAACTCAGCATGAACAGCAACAGCCCCGAGCTGAGGCCGTTGAGGATGTTGATGACGGCCTGGTCCAAGACGCCGATCAGCGCGCGAAGGTCTTCACGACGGGCGCTTCATCTGGCACGAAGTCGGCGTGCTCGCGACATACGCGTCGTAGTGCGCCACCGGCGCGAACGTATAGCCGGTGTTCTCGACCGAATACGGGTTCTTCGCATCCGTCTTCTGCCAGACCGAGATCCAGAGATCCTGCTGCAGCTGGTGGTCCGTCTTGCGCATCTCGATGTCGCCGTTGTAGCTCTTCAGGC
>Ga0302314_10003311_pt1 | contig 29773 bp, 24 predicted proteins | sample III_Palsa_N2_3_FD_200533 | JGI IMG/M metagenome (GOLD analysis project Ga0302314, IMG submission 200533) | Peat permafrost microbial communities from Stordalen Mire near Abisko, Sweden - III_Palsa_N2_3 | ecosystem: Environmental > Terrestrial > Soil > Palsa > Peat permafrost | place: Sweden...
TCCATTGAGCCGCCGCCGGGCCGGCAGGTCTTTGCCCGGACCTTCCAGCCATCCCCCGGCGACATCGACGAGAACGGTCACGTCAACAACATCGTCTATGTTCGCTGGGTCCAGGAGCTGGCCACGGCTCACTGGCGCAGCCGCGCGCCGCGAGAGGCGCAGGCAAGTTGGACCTGGGTGGTGTTGCGGCACGAAATCGACTACCGGCGACCGCTCTTGCCTGGGGAGAGAGCCGAGGCGCGAACTTGGGTCGGAAAAAACTCGGGGCCGAGATTCGTTCGCTATGTCCGGATCGATGGCCCCGATGGCGAGGTCTGCGCCCAGGCCGTCTCCGAATGGTGCCTTATAAACATTAAAACGCGACGCCCTACACGTGTCCCCGATGCTCTCGTTGAAGCCTTCTCATAGAGCTAAGACTGCCGAGGGCGCCTTTCGCGGGGCGTCTAGCACACGGTCTTCACGTGATGTGCCCAGGCCCGATCACCCGACGCAAGTAACCCGCTCTTCGGCGATCCCGCGGTCCTCGATCGCCGCCTCACCGCTCGATCATCCAGCGCGTCACCGGCTGATGGAAATTCAGCCAGCCTGGAACCGTCATGTATGTCTTCACGTACTTGAAACCGGCCTTCTGCAGGGTGCGGTTGGGCGCGACATTTAGGGCGTTCGGTTCACACAACAGGCTCTTCAGCCTCAAGCGATCGAAGTAGAGGTCGACGCTCCGCCGCACACATTCCACGCCCGTCCCGAGCCGCCGCCTTGCCGGATCGACGATATGCAGGTGCATTCTGGCCTGATCGCCGTAGGCGATCTTGTCGGACGTCGAAAAGCCGACCGGCTGGTCGTCCGAAAGCCAGATCACCAGCAAACCCATCCGCTGTTGCAGCGGACGCTCGAAGTCACGCGCCAAGCGCTCGCGCCAGGCTTCTGGCGTCGGCAAGCGCGAAGGGTCGACGCCCATGGTCTCCAGGTGCTCGGGCGTGGACTGGTGGAAATAGTCGATGATCAGGTCGCTCTCGTCGAACCGCATCTCCCTGACGCTCAGCGCCATGCGCCTCTCCCTCAACGTGCTCCGCGCAACGATCTCTCAAGATACCCGAGGGTCAAATGTACTGCCATGAATCTGGCCGCCGACGCTGGAGCCCAATAGTTCTGCGCCATATGGACACGACCGGGTACAAGCGGGAAGATCGTTCGAAATCAGGGGTCGAGGCTACATCGACCCGCGTCCAGGCGAGTATGCGATGGCCCTTGTAAAGAACTCAAAGCTCGCGGCCGACGGCGCCAGGGCCATGGCAAAGCTCGCCGCCGAGCCTACGCATGCTCCGAGGCCGGCGGCGCGTGCGCGCGGGGCGCTCGCAGACATCCGCGGGGATAAGATCTCCGAGCGTCTAGCCGCGGCGACGGAAGAGTTGGCGAGCGGGTTGGCCGAGGCCTCTGCCGCCGCCGAGGAATTGCGCCGCGCGATGGAAGAGATCGCCAGCGGCGCCGAAGAGGCGGCCGGCAGTTCGCAGGAACAGCTGGCCGCCATCAAGTCGGTGCTGGCCAACCTCGGCGCCGCGCGCACGCAGGTCGAGGACACCCGCCGGCGGACCGACGGGGTGCAGGTGGTGCTGGCCGAGACCAGCGTGCAGATCACCGGCTCGGTGCGCGCCATTCAGCGCAACGCCGAGCGCCAGGGCGCCTCCGTAAAGATCATCGCCGAACTGGAACGCCGCGCCCGCGATATCGGCGACATCACCCAGGCGGTTGGCGGCGTGGCCGACCAGACCAATCTGCTGGCGCTCAACGCCGCCATCGAGGCGGCGCGGGCCGGCGATCACGGGCGCGGTTTCGCGGTGGTGGCCGACGAGGTCAGGGCGCTGGCCGAAACCGCCGAAAAGAGCGCTCATGAGGTGCGCTCGCTCGCCGAGGCGATCCAGGCCGAGGTCCGAGACGTCGCCGAAACCGTCAAGGCGGCGGCGGAGACGGCGACAAGCGAAGCCGCCGCCGGCGAGCTGGTGGTCGGGGCCCTGGAGGCCATGCGTCAGGACATGGGACGACTGGCGCAGGGAGCCGACGCGGCCCTGACCGCCGCTCAGGAGGCCGAGCGCGGGGCCGTCCAGGCGCAACGCGGTGCGGAACAGGTGGCGACGGCGGCGGAGGAGCAGTCGGCGGCGGCTACCGAGGCTCAGACCGCGATCGCGCAGCAGGCGCAGTCGCTCGACCAGGGCCAGGTCGCGGCCCAGTCGCTGGCGGCCCTCACCGAAGCCCTGCGGACCGGCCAGGCGGATGCCGGCGCCGCCCAGCAGATCGCGGCCACCTCCGAAGAGCTGTCGGCGACGATCCAGGAGCTTTCCGCCGCCGCCAGCCAGATCATGGCCGCCGTCGAACAGATCAATCGCGGCTCGGCGCTGCAGGGCGCCGCCACCCAGGAAACCGCCGCCGCCCTGGCGCAGATCGAAGCCGGCGCGATGGTGGCACAGAAGACCGCCACCACGGGGGACGAGCAGATCCGCGCCATGGACCGCGCGCTCAAGGACAGCCGCGCCTCGGTCGAGCAGCTGGTCACCGGCGTGGTTACGGCGCTGGAGGGCACGCAAGGCAGCCTGACGACTCTGGTGCGGCTGGAAGGGGTCAGTCGCCGGATCGAGAAGATCGTCGACACCATCGGCCTGGTCGCCGTGCAGACCTCGATGCTGGCGGTCAGCGGGTCGGTGGAGGCGGCGCGGGCCGGAGAGTCTGGCCGCGGGTTCGCGGTGGTCTCGGGCGACATCCGTGCACTGGCGCGTGAAACTTCCGACAGCGTCGAGCGGATCAAGGACGTGGTGTTCGCCATCGTCGAACAGATCGGCTCGCTGCGGCGCGATCTGGAGCAGATGATCGCAATCGCCGAAATGGAGGTGCAGAACAATCGCGCCCTCACCATTGCGCTGGACCGCGTGGAGGCGGACGCCGGTGTCGTGGCCGCGTCCAACCAGGCCATCCTCGCGCGCGCCGACGATATCGCTTCGGCGACGGGGCAGGTCGAGGCGGGCGCGCGGCAGATCGCCATCGCCGCCGACGAAGCCAGCGCCGCGGCGCGCCAGGCGGCGACCGCTTCCAGCCAGCAGGCGCAGGGGGCCGAAGACCTGGCCGCGGCGATCGAGGAGATCGCTTCCCTGGCCGACAGCCTGAAGGCGAAGAATGGCTGAGCCAAGCCTACAGGCGGCCGATGGGGCGGCCTTGCGGCGGTTCCTCACCTTTCGCATGGAGGAGCGGTTCTATGCCCTGCCGGCGGAGGAGGTGTCGGAAGTGATCCGGCCGCCGATCGTGGCGCGGGTGCCGCAGGGCCCCAGGAGCCTGCTGGGGATCGCCAACCTGCGTGGGAATGTGCTGCCGGTGGCAAGCCTGCGGGGCCTGCTCGGCCGTGAAGAAGCCGGCCTTGGCGCATCGTCGCGGGCAATCGTCCTCGACGGCGCGGCCCCGGTGGCGCTGGCGGTCGATGGGGTCGACGCCCTGATCACCATTTCCGGCGATCTGGTGGAGTCGGAACGGGCGGCGCTCGCGGCGCATCCGGGCGAACGGTTGCGGGGCGTCTTCCAGAGCGCGGGGCGCGACGTCGTAAAGGTGCTCGATATCAACGCCCTGCTGGCGGAAGCCTTTACCCAACGCGCGCGTCCGAAACGCGCTCCAGCCGCCGTCACCTCCACGGCGAAGAGCATGGAAAGCACGGTCGACCGCGAAAGGCTGGTGAGTTTCGAGGTGGCGGGCCAGGAATATGCGCTGGCCCTCGACGTGGTGAGCGAGATTATTCCCAGGCCGGACCAACTGCTCGCCGCGCCGCACGGCGAATCCCTGGTGCTGGGCGTCGCCGCCTATCGCGAGGGCCTGCTACCGATCCTATCGCTGCGCGGCCTGCTGGGATTTGGCGCCGCCACGGAATCGGACGGCCGGGAAAAGGTGCTAGTGACCCGCGTCGGCGGCGCGCTGGTCGGCCTGCTGGCGGACCGCACGCGGGCTGTCATCGCCGTCGACCCCGCCTTCCTCGAGCCACCACCCGCGGTGCTCGCCGCCAGGATGGTTGGCGAGGCCAGGATCAAGGCCATCTACCGCGGCGAAGGCGGCCGGCGGCTGATCTCCGTCCTCGCGCCTGAGCAGCTGTTCCGGGAGGACGTCATGGCGAAACTCACCGACGCACGCGACGCGGTCTCCGCCGTGCTCGACAACATCGCCGCCACGCCGGCCACGGACCAGGCCCTGTTCCTGGTGTTCCGCCTGGGAGACGAGGAGTTCGGCCTGCCGATCGAGGCGGTCGACGAGGTCGCCCGCGTCCCCGATCGCGTCACCCGCGTGCCGAAGACGCCGAAGTTTCTCGAAGGCGTCGTCAACCTGCGCGGCGAGGTGCTGCCGGTCGTCGATCAGCGCCGCCGTTTCGGCATGCCCACACTCGAAGACACGACGCGGCGCAGGCTGGTGGTGGTGCGCACGCAGCGCCATCGCGCCGGACTGATCGTCGACAGCGTTTCCGAGGTGCTGCGCACCGCCCGCGACGCGGTCGAAGAGGCTCCGGATCTGACCGGCGAAGCCGTGCGGCTGGTCAATGGCGTGATCAATCTGCAGGATGCCGGCCGTATGGTCCTGCTCCTCGATCCGGCCGAACTGCTCACACGCGCCGAGCGCGGCCTGCTCGACAAGTTCGAAGCGGCCGATTTGTGATCAGACTGCTGGTGGTCGACGATTCCGCCCTGGTGCGGAAACTGCTCGGCCAGGTGTTCGCCCACGAAGCGGACTTCGAGGTCGCGTTCGCCCGCGACGGGCTGGAGGCGCTCGACAAGCTGAAGAGCTTCGCGCCCGACGTGGTCACTCTGGATGTCCACATGCCACGCATGGACGGTCTGGCCTGCCTGGACCGGATCATGATCGAGCGGCCCTGCCCGGTGGTGATGGTCTCCTCGCTGACTGCTGAGGGCGCCGAGGCGACGCTGGAGGCGCTGAAGCTCGGAGCGGTGGACTTCGCGCCGAAACCGGGGGGGGCGGTGTCGCTGCACATCGACGACCTGGCGCCCGAACTGGTCGCCAAGGTGCGAGCGGCGGCGGGGGCCAGGCTGCGCTCGAGCCTGCGGCTCACCGAACGCGTGCGTCATCGAATTGGGCGGCCCACCCCCCCCACGCCGCGCAAGCGCGGCTCCCTCGCGGACATCAAACCAGGCTTCGAGCCCGCGACCGGCGACGGTCTGGTGCTGGTCGGAACCTCGACCGGCGGCCCGCCGGCGCTGGAGGCGCTTCTGACGCCGCTCTCGGCCGACTTTCCCTGGCCGATCCTGGTGGCCCAGCACATGCCGGCCAGCTTCACGGGCCCCCTTGCCCGGCGGCTGGACGGCCTGTGCACCCTGACAGTCGTCGAGGTTTTGCGCCCGGTCTCGCCAAGGCCGGGGACCGTCTATATCGGCCGCGGCGACGCCGACCTGATCGTCACGCGCCGGGCGGGTGGCCTGACAGTGACGCCAGCGCCGTCCGAGCCTGGCTATCCCTGGCACCCCAGCGCCGATCGGCTGGTCAGGACCGCCCTGGAACATGTGGCGGCGCGGCAGCTGATCGGCGTGCTGATGACCGGCATGGGCAATGACGGCGCCCAGGCGATGACGCGCCTGCAGTCACTCGGCGGCCACACCATCGCCGAATCTGAAGAAACCGCCGTCGTCTGGGGCATGCCGGGGGAACTGGTGAAGGCCGGGGGCGCTGACTGGGTCGTCCCGTTGCCGGACATCGCCGAGCGGCTGAAGAAGTTGACGCCCTGAACATGCCCCTGATCCGAAAGAATTCTCCCGAACCTTCGCGTCCTCCGCCCGGATCAGATCTCGACGCGCTGACATCCCTGACGCGGGGAAGTAACGACCAGCGGTGGATGGCCGCGCGCACGCTGAGCGACGTCGAGGCGCTCGGCCGCGCGCTCTCGACCGAGTCGGACGGTCGCGTGCGCGAGGCGATCTTCAACAGTTTGATCAGCGTCGGTGGTCCGGGCAGTGTCGCGGCCATCTTGCCCTACCTGCGTGCGGACGACGCCGGTCTGCGCACCGGCGCGCTCGATGCTCTCAAGGCGATGCCGGCCGAGGCGGCTCCGCGGCTGGCGGAGCTGCTCGCCGATACCGACCCGGACGTCCGCCTGCTCGCCTGCGAGGTCGTCCGCGAACTGCCAAGCGCCCAAGCCACGCCGCTGCTCTGCGGGCTTCTGGAGGACGAGGCCGAGGTCAACGTCTGCGGCGCGGCCATCGAAGCCCTGGCCGAAATCGCTGGCCCCGAAGCCCTCCCCGCCCTCGCCCACTGCGCCGCACGCTTCGCCCACGAACCTTTCCTGATGTTCGCGATCACCACGGCGACGTCGCGCCTCGGGTTCGCGCCGACCGACAAGCGGGTGTGATGCATCGGCGGCGCATAGACCCTCTCTATCTCCCTCCCTCCCTCTGGGAGAAGAGATGACCGAAGACGAGTTCGCGAGGCTGTGCGATTTCCTGTATCGCCGCACCGGCATGCTGTTCGGCGAAGCCAAGCGCTATTACGTCCAGCGCCGGCTGGACGAGCGGATGGCGGCGACCGGCGCGGCTACCTTCGCCGGCTATTTCGCGCGCTTGCACGGCGGTGTGGGCGGCGAGATCGAGCAGTTCATCAACGCCTTCACTGTCAACGAGACCTATTTCTATCGCGAGGAGCACCAGCTCCAGTGCCTGACCCGCGACCTGTTGGCGGAAAGGTTGGCGGGCAGGCCGCGCGGCGCGGCCATCCGCATCTGGTCGGTCCCCTGCTCGACGGGCGAGGAGCCCTATTCGATCGCCATCTGGCTGCTGGAGAACTGGCCGCCGGTCGACGCCCACGACGTGGAGATAGTCGGCTCCGACATCGATACCGAGGTGCTGGAGGCGGCGAAGACGGGCGTGTTCGGCCGGCGCGCGCTGATGCGCCTGACCTCCGATCTGATCGCGCGTTACTTCGACATGGTCGACGACGACCACTGGCGCGTGTTGGAGGACCTGCGCGAATCGGTGCGGTTCTCACCAGTGAACCTCGTTTCGTCGGCGCAGACACGGCCGTACGGCCGATTCGACGTCATCTTCTGCCGTAACGTGCTGATCTATTTCGACGACGCCTCGCGGCGGGCGGCGGCGGAAAATCTCTATGAGACTCTGGCGCCTGGTGGTTTCATCTGCCTTGGACATTCCGAGTCGATGAGCCGCATCTCGCCTTTGTTCGATGTGCGCCGCTACGCCGACGCCATCGTCTACCAACGTCCCGTGGAGGACGATCGTGGTTGAGAGCCCGAAGAAACGTGTGCTCGTGATCGACGACGCCCACCTGGTGCGGCGCTATTATCGAGACGCTCTGGAGACCGCCGGGTTCGAAGTGGACGAGGCGCTGAACGGTCTCGAGGGGCTGGAGAAACTGCTCGCCGACCCGCCCGACCTGCTGGTGGTCGACATCAACATGCCCCGGATGGACGGAATAACCTTCCTGAGGGCGCTGCGACGTCAGACGCTGCCGGTCGCGGCCACGGCCGCCCTGGTGATCAGCACCGAATCCGGCCTGCAGGATGTCGCCTCGGCCCAGGCGGCGGGGGCCAACTTCTACCTGACCAAGCCGGTGAAGCCGGACGTGCTGGCGCTGCACGCGGCCATGCTCAGCGGCGTAGCGACATGAACGAGTTCATCGAACAGTTCCTGCTGGAAGCGCGTGAACTGGTCGAGCAGGCCACCGGCGACTTGTTGGCGCTGGAAGAAACGCCCGAGGACAGGGAACGGCTGGGCGGCGCTTTTCGGGCCTTCCACACGCTCAAGGGTTCGGCGGGGATCGTCGATTTCGACGCCATGGCCAGAGCTCTGCATGCGGCGGAGGACATGCTGGCGCGGGTGCGGGCCGGCGATGTTCCGGTTACGCCAGCCCTGATCGGCGACGGCCTGACCTGCCTGGACCAGGTGGTGCAGTGGCTCGATCAGATGCAGGTCGACGGCGAGCCGCCGGTCAATGCCGAGGCGGCGGCCGACGCCATCGTGGCGAGGTTCGCGGCGAGCCGCGCGGATGAGGCGCCGCCGCCGTCCGCCAACACAGCGTGGCTCGACGATCTGCTCGCTCACGGCGCGGCGTTCGCCGGGCAGGCCAGGACCGCCGTACGCTACACGCCCGACGCTGACAGCTTCTTTCGGGCCGAGGACCCGGCGGCAGTGATCGGTGCGCTCCCTGGCCTGGTCCTGCTCGATCTCGAGCCGAACGGCGCCTTGGAGCCGCTCGACGCTATCGATCCGTTCGCGTGCCGCCTGATCTTCTCAGCCTTGAGCACGACTGTAGCCGAGGACGTCGAGCGCTTCCTGCGCCCGTACCGCGACCAGGCCGTCATCATTTCGCTGGTCGAGCCCGGCGCGATCCCAGCCGCCGCGCGCGCCGTGCTGGAAGCGCAGCTTGGGCTGCTCGCCGAGCCCGCGGAGGATGGCAGGCCCGGGCGGATCGCCGCCGCCGGCCGGGTCGCCGCCAATGTGTTGCGCCACCTCGGCCGTCATACGGATGCGGAGCGGATCGGAGCATCGACCGACCCGGCGCAAGCCATCCGGGCGATCCTTGGAGATCCAGCGAGCGAGGTTCCAGCGTCGGTCCCAACTTCCCTCACAGGCCAGGAGACGCGGGTTCTGCGCGTGGACGTCGAACGCATCGACGCGCTCGTGAAGCTTGTCGGCGAGTTCACGGTGCTGAAGAACGCTCTCGGCCACGCGGCCGGCCTGGCGCGGGATGGCGGCGACGCCACGGTCTTGGCCGCCTTGCTCAAGGATCAGCACGCCCGCCTCGGACGGCTGACGGACACGTTGCAGCAGTCGGTCCTGAGTATCCGCGTGCTGCCGCTGCGCCACGTCTTCCAGCGGTTCTCCAGGCTGGTGCGCGAGATGGCGGCGACGTCAGGCAAGTCAGTTCGCCTGGTGACCGAGGGCGAGGCGACCGAGGCGGACAAGGCCATTGTCGAAAGCCTGTTCGAGCCCCTGCTGCACATGGTTCGGAATGCGGTCGACCACGGCGTGGAGCCCGCGGAGGCGCGCGAGGCGGCCGGCAAGCCGCCGACGGCCACTCTCTGGCTGCGCGGCGCGCGCGAGGGCGACAAGGTTCTGATCGATGTGGAGGATGACGGCCGCGGCGTCGACGTGGACCGGGTCCGCCGCGTGGCTGCCGAGCATGGCGTCGCAACGCCGGAGGTGATCGCGGCGATGTCCGACGCAGAGGCCGCCGAGCTGATCTTCGCCCCCGGTTTCTCCACTACGTCGGAGGTCACCAGCCTGTCCGGCCGGGGAGTCGGCATGGACGCGGTGCGGACCTCGATCCGCCGCCTCGGCGGGGCCGTGAGCCTGCTGAACCGGCCCGGGCGCGGCGTCAGGGTGCGGGCGACGCTGCCGTTAACGGTGATCATGACCCGCCTGATGATCGTCGAAGCGGGCGGTGAGATCTACGGCGTGCCGATGGACGCGGTCGTGGAGACGGCGAAGGTCCCTCGCGAGCACATAGCGCCTCTGGGATCAATGCGGGCCGTCGTCCTGCGTGACCGGACCATTCCCGTGCTCGACCTCGCCGAGGCCCTGGGCGAGCCCCGCGTCGCGCCCCTGAAAACCGACGCGATCCTGGTCGTCGTCGCCGCCGACAATCAGCTCGGATGTCTGGAAGTCGACAGACTGGGAGAGCGGATCGATGTCATGCTGAAACCCATGGATGGACTGCTGGCGGAAATGCCCGGGATCGCGGGGACCACCCTTCTGGGCGACGGGCGCGTGCTGATCGTGCTCGACCTGCCGGAACTGCTGCGATGAGCGTCCGATGGCGCGAAGACAAGGCGATCGCGCTCTCGGGCGACAGCGGCCTCGACGACGCCGAACCGTTGCTCCGCATGCTGTCGGCCCACCCCGGCGCGCCGGTGGATTGGCGGCAGTGCGAAGGCGCCCACGCGGCAATCCTGCAGATCCTGATGGCCTCGGGCGCCGCGATCGTCGGGCCGCCGCAAGCCGCACATTTGCGGAACGTTGTGGAACCGGCCCTTACGCGCTATCGCGAACGAGGCTTTCGCGAAGACCCCTGAGGTGCGAGAAAGCCGGATCACGAAATTCAACCCCGGGATCAGGACCAGAACCGCGAAGACAGATGGCGTACAACATCCTCATAGTAGACGACAGTAAGCTGGCTAGATTGGCTGTGGCCAAAGCGCTGCGTACACAGTATGGCGACTGGAGCCGGCTGGAAGCCGCCAACGCCGACGAGGCGATCGCCGTGACCGGACAATCGCGAATCGACGCCGCCCTGCTCGATTTCAACATGCCTGGCCGCGACGGGCTGGTGCTCGCGGCGGAATTGCGCGCGCTCGATCCAGATCTGCCGATCGGGCTGCTGTCGGCCAACCACCAGGCCGAGATCGTCAGCCGCGCCCAGGATGTGGGGGCGACCTTTCTCACCAAGCCCCTGACCGAGGCCGCTCTGAACGCCTTCATGGCCGTGGCGCTCGCCCGACGCGCGGCCGCCGAGCGGTGACATCGCCTGAGGTCCTGGATGAGCTGGAGCTCGACGCCTTCACCGAGCTGGTGAACATCGGTGTCAGCCGCGCCGCGAGCAGCCTGCGGGAGATGGTCGGCGAGCAGGTGCATCTTTCGGTGCCCACCGTGGTCATGGTCAGCCGGGACGAAGCGATCGAAATCCTGCAGAGGACCGAAAACGACAAGCTGGTCGCGGTTCACCAGATATTCGAGGGCGACATCACAGGCCGGGTCCTGCTGATCTTTCCGGAACTCAAGAGCCTCGAACTGGTTCGGGCGGTAACCGGCGGCGAACTGTCGCTCGAGGACATCATCGAACTCGAGCAGGAAGCCGTCGCCGAGACCGGCAACATCATCCTCAACGGCTGCCTCTCGACCATCGCCAACCTTCTCCAGCGCAGCCTGAAGATGTCGCTGCCGGAGATACTTCGCGGAAGCGCCCCCGATTTCTTCAACCTGCCGCCGCCGCCGGAAGCCGGCGACCTGGCCATGTTCCTGTACATCAACTTTGCGATCCAGCACCGGGACATCACCGGCTACATCGCCATGTTGATGGACCTGCCGTCGCTGGAAGCGCTCAAGCTGATCCTGCGGGAATTCATAGAACGGACGACGGGCGAAGCCGCGTCGAAGCCCGATGGCGCTGCCTGAGAGCGATCCCATCGAGGGCGGCCGCGCCGGGAACGATCTCTGGCAAGACGTGCTCGACGCCACCGACAGTGGCCTGGTCCTGTTGAGCGGCGATGGCCGCATCGTCGCCTGGAACGACTGGATGGTTTCGGCGACGGGCCTGGAGGCTGACAGAGCAATAGGACGGCGTCTGGAGGAGGTGTTTCCCAAAGCGGGTCTAACGCGTTTGAACGCCACGATTTCGGATGCCGTGGCGTCCGGCGCATCCAGCCTGCTCACCCATTCGTTGCACGCCGCGCTGCTGCCGCTGAAGACCCGGGCCGGCGTCCCGCTCCTGCATAACCTGTCGGTGCGGCCGGTCGGACAAAAGCCGTACACCCATTGCCTGGTTCAGATCATCGACGTCACCGACTGGGTTTACCGCGAGCGCATACTTCGGACCCGCCAGAACGCACGATACGACGCGGTGGTCGGCAGCGCGCCCGATCCGATCCTCTCGCTGGACGCGGACGGCGTGATCCAGGCGGCCAACCCGGCGGCGAGCAGCAAGTTCGGGTACCGGTCGTCGGAACTGATCGGCCAACCGATCGGCCTCCTGATCAAGGACAGGACACGCTGGGACAAGGCCTGGAGCGCCGTGCGCGACGGCGAAGGTCATCCCGCGATCGAACTGGTCGCCACCCGCAAGGACGGTTCGGCCAGCTATGTCGAGGCGTCGGCAGGCCGATGGCTGAGCGACTCGCGCGTGTTCGTGACGGTTATCTTCCGGGACGTGAACCAGCGCCGCGCGGCCGAGGAGGCCCTGCGGCGGCTGAACAGGACCCTCGAGCGTCGGGTCGCCGAACGCACGGCGGACCGTGACCGGATGTGGCGCCTGTCGACCGACGTGATGGTGGTGGCTGAACTCGACGGGACCATCAACGCGGTCAATCCGGCATGGACGCACCTCTTCGGATGGAGCGAAGACGAGCTGATCGGCGCCAGATTCGCCGAATATCTCGTCGCCGAGAGCCAGGCCGTCTTCGAGGCCATCCTGACCGAACTGGTGCAGACCTCCGCACCGCGCCTGTTCATCCTGCAGATGAAGGCGCGGGACGACTCCAGCCGCTGGATCGAATGGAGCGGCGTCGCCGCCGACGGCCTGCTGCAGGCCGTCGGGCGCGACGTGACCGCCGAGCGCGAAGCGGCGCAGGCCTTGAAGGAGACCGAGGCCGCGCTTCGCCAGTCGCAGAAGATGGAGGCGATCGGCCAGCTCACGGGCGGGATCGCCCATGACTTCAACAATCTGCTGACCGGCATCATAGGCGCGATGGACATCCTCAAGCGCCGGATCGCCGCCGGCAAATATGAAGACGTCCACCGGTTCATGGACGCGGCCGTGACCTCCGCCAACCGGGCGGCCGCCCTGACCCATCGCCTGCTCGCCTTCGCCCGACGCCAGCCGCTCGATCCGAAGGTCGTGGACGCCAACCAGCTTGTGCGCGGCATGGAAGACATGCTGCGGCGGACCCTGGGCGAACACATTCAGCTGGCGACGCAGATTTCCGGCGACCTGTGGCCGACGCTGACCGACGCCAATCAGTTGGAAAACGCCATCCTCAACCTCGTCATCAACGCCCGCGACGCCATGCCCGATGGCGGTCGTCTTACACTCGTCACGGCCAACGACACCGTGCCGGCGACGAAAGCAATCGGCGAACACGACGTTGCGCCGGGCGACTACAGCGTCGTCTCCGTGATCGACACGGGCGTCGGCATGACGCCGGACGTGGTGGCCAAGGTGTTTGAGCCCTTCTTCACCACCAAGCCAATCGGCCAGGGCACGGGCCTGGGGCTATCGATGATCTATGGCTTCGTCAAACAGTCCCACGGCCACGCACGCGTCGCCAGCAAACCCGGAAAAGGCACGACCGTCAGCCTCTACCTGCCGCGCCATGTCGGCCCCCTCGCCGAGGGCGCGGCCTTGCCGATGCGCCGGGCGCCGTCGGGAGATGGCGAAACGGTCCTGCTGGTCGAAGACGATTCCTCGGTGCGCCTGCTGATCGGCGAAGTCCTTCGCGACCTCGGCTATGCCTGTATCGAAGCCAGCGATGGCCAGTCGGCCATGCCGATCCTGATTTCAGACACCCGGCTGGACCTGATGATCAGCGATGTCGGGTTGCCGGGCCTGAACGGACGCCAATTGGCGGAGATCGCCCGCCAGCACCGGCCGGGGCTGAAAGTTCTGTTCGTCACCGGCTACGCCGAACACGCCACCGGGCGCGAGGGGTTCCTGGAACCGGGCATGGCCATGGTCACCAAACCCTTCGCGCTGGACGCCCTGGCCTTGAGGATTCGGGACATCATCGGCAGCTGACAGCGGCCCCTGCCTGAACACCAGGTGAACCGCGCAAGCACCAGAGCGTTCATACGGCGATGCTTACCGTGCGTTTGTCGATACGCCACGAAGCGGCCATCGTAGGGGCTCGAAACGTGCGAAAGGAAGATACGACCGTGACGCAATCATCTGCCGCCCGTCGCCTGACGACCACCATCCTGAGCGGCGCCTTGGCCGCCCTGGCTCTAGCCGGCTGCAACAAATCCCAGACGGCGCCCCCAGCCGCCGCCAATACGGCGACCGCGGCCGCGGCCCCGACCGACGTGCCGGCGCCGGCCGACGCTCTGCCGCTGACCGACACGTCGAGCGCGCCACTGACCACCGCGCCGCCCGCCACGGCCCTGCCGACCGCGCCGCCGGTGCGCGTCGCCTACCTGCGTGACCCCAACCAGGGCTACGCCTACCTCGACAAGGCCACGGCGATGCGCAACGCATTCGGCGACGCGCCGCCGGACTACACCTACGACTATCAGGGCGTGCACCCGTGGGTGTGGCGCAGCTCCGACCGTGCGACGCAGCTCGTCGAACCACTCGCCGACGGCAACCGGTCCTACTATTTCCAGCCGGGCGCGGCCCTGCCCTACCTGATCAGCGACGGCTCATACAGCTACGGCTATGACGACGGCGCGCTGGTCATCGTCTATGACGGCCATGGACGCCCGCTGCCGTCGGCGCAGATGGCGGGGAGGGCCGATCTGGCCGCCCGCTATCTGCAGCGCGCCCAGGACATCTACATGGCCTCGCTGAGAGCGCAGCACATGGCGGTGGTGCGCGAACACTGGCTCGCCCGCCGGGCCGCCTGGGAAGAGCAGGAAGCGCTGTGGGAACGGCAACAGGAACAGGACGCCGCATGGCGCGCCTACCATCAGCAGTACGCCCAGGACCAAGATGCCCGCTGGGCGGCGGAACGCTATCAACGCGAGGCGGAAGCCTCGCGCGTGGCCGCCGCCATGAACGACCAGGCGGCGGCTCAGATGGCCTGGCAGGCGGCGCTGGCGGCGCGCAACCGCGCTCCCCCAGGGCCGATGCCCGGCGGCCAGGCGTTCAATGGGCCGCCACCCGCGCCACGGCCGCCGCCTCCGGCGCCAATCAACCCGCCGGTCAACCCGCCCGCTTATGGCCGTCCTCCTGCCCCGATCGGACCGTCGCCGCAGCAGCAGGCTGCAGCCAACGCCCAGGCGGCGGCAAACGCCAATGACCAAGCTAGGCGCCAGGCGATGATGGCCGCGCAGGTCCAGGCTCAGGCCGCCGCCCGGCAACAGGCGGCCGCGCAGACCCAGGCGCGCCAGCATGCGCTGGCGGAGCAGATCGCTCGCGAACAAGCCCAGGCACAGACCAAGGCCCAACAGCAGGCGGCGGCCCGCCAGATCGCCCAGCAACAGGCTCAACAGCGGGCTCTGGCGGTCCAGGCGCAAAGGCAGAAGCTCGTCGCCGATCAGGCCCAGGCAGCCGCTCAGGCGCGGGCCCAAGCCAAGGCTGCGGCCCAGGCGGCGTCGCACACTCACGCGCAGAACCCGGCTGCCGCCCCATCACCTGCAAAGGCTGCGACTCAGGCTCAGGCCCATGCGCAGGCGAAGGAGCAGGCGCACGTTCCGGTGACGCCCGCAGCCGAGGCCGCCGCAAAAGCCAAGGCCGACGCGCTGAAGAAAAAGCGGGAGGCAGACGCCAAGACCGCGGCGCCGCCTCAATAGCGCCGCCGTGGCGCTCCGCGTCAGTCTTTCCCGTCTTCAGCGTGAACCTCGGCGGCGGCCGCGGCGGCTTGGCGCGCCACCGCCGCGAGGGCGTTTCGGAACTCCGATGATTTCAGCTGCACCCTAAGGCTGTCCAGGGTTTCCTTTATGCGGGCATGGTCGAGCTCGACCATGGCCGTCGCGAATTCGGCATGGAGCTTTGCCCGCTCCGCTCTCGTCACCTCTGCTTGGCTGGCCCGGAGCTCGTCCAGGGCATGTCGCATCGCATCGCTCTCCATGACCTTCTCCTCGCTCAGGGCCTGCTTGAGCGCGCGGTGGACGATCACATCGTAGCGGCCATGGGCGCCGCGATAGTGGATCTCCACGCCGTTCATCGCATCGGCGGGGGGCGGTGGAGGCGCGGGGGGAGCGGGGGGAGCAGGGAGCGAGCGCGCGACGGGCGCTGGAGGGGACGGGGGCTGGATGGGCGCCGCGGCCTGGGCCATCCGCTGAACGCCTGCGGCGTGTGTCGGCGCCGCCTTGAGAAAGGGCGTAACCGGCGCCGTGTGCGCCACAGGCGTAGCGGCCGCCACCTGCGCTTCGGGCGCGGGCGCCAGAAGTCGACGGGCGACGACCGGTTCATCCGCGAAAGCGGGCGTGACGCGAAGCAAGACCGCCGGCGCCAGGACGGCGGCGGCGATGGCGGCGGCGCCGGCAACGCGCAGGACGGACGATACACGGCCCGGCCTAGGGCTCAGAAGAATCACCAGTCTTTCCTCCAAATCGCTCTTACCAATGAGGCCTACGACAACGGCGGAGGTCGGCTGCGCCGCGCCGAGCCTGGCGGCGATGGACACCAGACACTTTGCATAGGTCACGCGTGAGGCCATGGCCTCGGCGGCCAGGGCGTCGCAGGCGGCCTCCCGGCTCCGTCGCACACCGGCCTTGATGGGCAGGATGGCCGGGTGCCAGGCAAGGGGCAGGCTCACGGCCTCGCAGACGAGGTTCCACGCATAGTCGCGACGCGCCACATGCGCCATTTCGTGCAGCAAGGCGGCGCATTGCTCGTCCCAACAAAGGTCGGCGAAGCCCGGCGGAACAAGAATCGCCGGGCGCGCAACGCCGACGACGACGGGGCTGGCGATCGCGTCCGATTCGAGAATCGGCGGCAGCGGGCGGGTGTCGCGGGGCGCAACCCGGCCCAAGGCGCGCCGCAGGGCCGGATCGAGGTCATGGGGCCGCGCGGCGCCGACCAGCCCGCTGCCGGCCCAGATGGCGACAAGCAAGCGGCAGAGCGCGATCGCGAGGACAACGCCGACGAGGCAGAGAACCGCCCGTGTCCACAAATGATCGAACGCCAGCGGAGGCGCCGGATCGGCCGGCGGCGCTGACATCACGGCCAGCCCGTCGCCGACGACGGGGGGAGCCCGGGCGTCCGCCCGGGGCGCAGGCGCCAGATGGAACGGAAGCAGCGCGGCGGGCGCCGACGGCAAGCTCACGGCGAGAGCCAAAGCCGCCAGCCACGCGGCGTGACGCCCCCGCGGCCCCAGTCCCCCGAATCGGGCGCACAGCGCGGTCGTCACCGCGAGCAGCGGAACAATCCAAAGTGCGTTGACCAGCCAAGTCACGGCGAAATGTTCGATCATTCCTTACGTTCCTCGAGCAAACGGGAAGCCCGCGCCAACGCCTCGGGCGTGACCTTGCGGGTGTCGATCAGCGCCATCAGCAAGGCCTCGCCCGAACCACCGAACATGCGCGAGACCAGATCATCGAGCGCCGTCCCCATGGCCTTCTCCTTGCTGACGGCGGGCCGGTAGACGAAGGCGCGGCCAGCCAGTTCGCGGCGGACCTTCTTCTTTCGCAGCAGCACGTTGAGCATCGTCTGCACGGTCGTGTAGGCTAGATCCGAAGCGAGACGCTCCTGGGCCTCCGCCACCGTCGCGGAGCCTTTGTCCCACAAGACCTGCATGATCTGCAGTTCAAGAGGGGTCAACACTCCCGCCGAGCGGTCATCTCGCGCCAAGACCATGACTCCTAAAGCCTTCGGACACATAGGTGCGCCATGCCGAGAAAAGTGTCAACTAAACTTTTAGGAGGGCCCGGCCGGAAGACTGCCGTTTCGAGGCCGGAGCGTTGTCGTTCGAAGGCCCCTTCCTCGCGGCGTCAATTTCGCTAATCTGGCAAGTCCCTTTTTCATCCGCCGCGCTCGGAGTGTGGTCCGCGGCGGCGCCGGAGTTGGACGCTTAAGAATGAAGCTGACGATCGAGCGCACCGCTCTGCTGAAAGCGCTGGGCCATGTTCAGAGCGTGGTGGAACGCCGCAACACCATCCCCATCCTGTCCAACGTCCTTCTGACCGCGGGCCGGGACTCGCTGGCGTTCTCCGCGACCGATCTCGACGTCGAGATCACCGATGCGACCGCGGCGCAGGTCGAGACGCCCGGCCAGATCACCGCGTCGGCGCATACGCTATATGAGATCGTCCGCAAGCTGCCTGAGGGCGCCGAGGTCGCGCTCAGCTATTCGGGCGAGGATCCCCGCCTGCAGGTGCATGCGGGTCGATACAAGGTGAATCTGCCGGTCCTCCCGGCTGGGGATTTTCCAGTGATGTCTTCGGAAGGTCTTTCCCCAACGATCACCGTCGACACCACCGACATGATGCGACTGATCGACAAGACACGCTTCGCGATCTCGACTGAGGAAACCCGATACTACCTGACCGGCATCTACCTGCATACGGTCGTCGAGGATGGCCGGCCGCTGCTGCGCGCCGTCGCGACGGACGGTCACCGGCTAGCCTTGGCCGATATGCCGGCGCCGGAGGGCGCGAGCGGACTGGCCGGCGTGATCGTGCCGCGCAAGACCATCCAGGAGGCCCGGCGTCTGATGGAGGACGCCGGCGAAACCATCGGACTGCAACTCAGCCCACAAAAGGTGCGCTTCGACTTCGGTGCGGCGGCCCTGACCTCGAAGGTGATCGACGGCTCGTTCCCCGACTATACGCGCGTCATCCCGCGAGAGAATCACCGGCTGATGAATGTGGACAATCGGCTGTTCGCCGCCGCCGTCGACCGGGTCGCGACGATCTCCTCGGAAAAGAGCCGGTCCGTGAAGCTCTCCGTCGAGTCCGGCCGCGTGGTCCTCACCGTCCGCAACATGGAGACCGGTCAGGCGGTCGAGGAACTCGAGGTCGACTATGAGGGCGATCCGTTCGAGATCGGCTTCAACGCCCGGTATCTGATGGATGTCGCCGCCCAGATCGGCGGTGAGACGGCCGAGTTTCGCTTCGCCGACCGCGCGGCGTCGGCGACCATGCTCGATCCCGTACTCGCCCTCGATCCCACCGACGCCGGCGTGCAATACGTGCTGATGCCGCTGAGGGCCTGAGCGCAGTCTTCGCGGGGCGGCCGTGCGCTCCCGGCTCGGCACAATCCGGCTGACGGACTTCCGCTCTTATGAGCGGGCGGTGCTGACGACCGATGGCCGCAGCGTATTCCTGTTCGGTCCCAACGGCGCGGGGAAGACCAACCTTCTCGAGGCGATCAGTTTCCTCTCTCCAGGTCGAGGGCTTCGCGGAGCCTCGCTGTCGGATGTAGGGCGCCGGGCGCCCGGTGAGCGCGTCGGCCGCGCGTGGGCGGTCTCCGTCGACGTCGGTGGCGACGACGGGCCGGTGCAGCTGGGCGCCGGCGTCGAAAGCGGGACCGCCTCGCGCCGGATCGTGCGGGTTGACGGCGAGACCGTCGCTTCGTCGGTCCTCACCGAACACACCCGGCCGATCTGGCTGACTCCCGCCCAGGATCGCCTGTTCCTCGATGGGGCGAGCGAGCGGCGCCGATTCTTCGATCGGCTGGTGTTCGCCGCTGCGCCCGATCATGCCGCCAATGTCGCGGCCTACGACCGCGCGCTCCGCGAACGCACGAAGCTGCTGGCCGACGGGCCTGCCGATCCCGACTGGCTCACGGTTCTTGAGAGCTCGATGGCTGCTGCCGGGACGAAGGCGGTCATGGCGCGGGCGCGCACGCTGGCGGATCTGCAATCGGAGATCGACGCGCGCGGGGACCGGGACTTTCCGTCCGCCAATCTTGGCCTGGCGGGGGAATGGGAGCAGCTGGCGCTCGCCAACGTCGACGCCACTGAAATCGAGACGCGGCTGGCGTCCGCCCTGGCCACGGGCCGCGGCCGCGACGCCGCCGCCGGCCGCGCCCTCACCGGCCCCCATCGCGGCGATCTGGCGGTCGTCCACCGCGGAAAGGACCGCGTTGCCGCGGAATGCTCAACGGGCGAGCAGAAGGCGCTGATTTTAAATCTGGTTTTGGCCCACGCGGCGCGACTTTCCCGTTCGAAATCGCAGCCGAATCCTATATTACTGTTTGATGAAGTGGCGGCGCATCTGGACACCCCCCGACGCGCCGCTCTTTTCGATGAGATCGAAGCGCTCTCGCTGCAGGCTTTCCTGACCGGCACGGACGCGCTGCTCTTCGAAACCCTCAAGGGTCGGGCGATAGGCGTTCATGTCGACGCATCGACCCTGACCGCCCTGGACTCCTGACGATGACCGACGAACACACCCCGACACCCACCAGCGATCAAGCCCAGGAGCAGGCGGACGCGGCGGCCGCCGAGTACGGCGCCGATTCCATCAAAGTGCTCAAGGGCCTCGATGCCGTGCGCAAACGCCCCGGCATGTACATCGGCGACACCGACGACGGGTCCGGCCTGCATCACATGGTCTATGAGGTCGTCGACAACGCCATCGACGAGGCCCTGGCCGGCTACGCGACCCGTGTCGAGGTGATCCTCAATGCCGACGGCTCCTGCACCGTGACCGACGACGGTCGCGGCGTTCCCACCGACATCCATGAAGGCGAGGGAGTATCGGCGGCCGAGGTGATCATGACCCAGCTGCACGCCGGCGGGAAGTTCGACCAGAACTCCTACAAGGTCTCCGGCGGCCTGCACGGCGTCGGCGTCTCGGTGGTCAACGCCCTCTCCGACTGGCTGACCCTGACCATCTATCGCCATGGCCAGCGCCACGAGATGCGCTTCGAGCGCGGCGACACGGTCAAGTCGCTGTCGGTGACCGGCGTCGCCCCGCCGCGCGCGAGCGGCGAATATCTGACCGGCACCGAGGTCACCTTCCTGCCCTCGCTCAGCACCTTTTCGCACATCGATTTCGATCGCAAGACCCTGGAGCATCGCCTGCGCGAACTGGCCTTCCTCAACTCCGGCGTGGTGATCTATTTCCGCGACCTGCGCGACGCCGAGCCGTTCGAGGAGATCCTGCACTACAAGGGTGGCGTGGAGGCGTTCGTCCGTCACCTCGACAAGGCCAAGACGCCGCTGCTGAAGGCCCCGCTTGTCATCCGCGGCAAGCGGGACAAGGTGGAGATCGATCTGAGCCTGTGGTGGAACGACGGCTACCACGAGACCATGCTGTGCTTCACCAACAACATCCCGCAGCGCGACGGCGGCACCCACCTGTCGGCCTTCCGCGGCGCCTTGACCCGGGTGATCACCGGCTATGCGGAAACGTCCGGCGCGGCCAAGCGCGAGAAGGTGTCGGTCACCGGCGAGGACGCGCGCGAGGGCCTGACCTGCGTGCTGTCGGTCAAGGTCCCCGACCCGAAGTTCTCCTCGCAGACCAAGGACAAGCTGGTGTCGTCCGAGGTGCGCCCGGCCGTCGAGGGCCTGGTCGGCGAGGGCATCGCCGAGTGGTTCGAGGAACATCCGGCCGAGGCCAAGCAGATCATCCAGAAGGTGGCGGAGGCCGCTGCGGCGCGTGAAGCAGCGCGCAAGGCCCGCGAACTGACCCGGCGCAAGTCGGCTTTGGACATCTCGTCCCTGCCGGGCAAGCTCGCCGACTGCCAGGAGCGCGATCCAGCCAAGTCCGAACTGTTCATCGTCGAGGGCGACAGCGCCGGCGGTTCGGCCAAGCAGGCGCGCAACCGCGAGAACCAGGCGGTGCTGCCCCTGCGCGGCAAGATCCTCAACGTCGAGCGGGCGCGGTTCGACAAGATGCTGGGCTCCGAACAGATCGGCACCCTGATCACCGCGCTTGGGGCCGGGATCGGCCGCGACGACTTCGACATCGCCAAGCTGCGCTATCACCGCATCGTGGTGATGACCGACGCCGACGTCGACGGCGCCCACATCCGCACTCTGCTGCTGACCTTCTTCTACCGCCAGATGCCGGAGGTGATCGAGCGTGGCTACCTCTATATCGCTCAGCCGCCGCTCTATAAGGCCAGCAAGGGAAAGTCCTCGCGCTACCTGAAGGACGAGGCCGAGATGCAGGACTTCCTGATCGACGAGGGCCTGGACGGCGCGACGCTGGACCTCGCCAACGGCGAGCGAATGATCGGCGCGGACCTCGCCGCCCTGGCCCTGGCGGCGCGCCAGGCCAAGGCCAACATCGACCGCCTGTCGGCGCGCGCGCCGGCGTTCGCCATCGAACAGGCGGCGCTGGCGGGGCTTATGGAAGAGGGCGGCGACCTGCAGCGCGCGGCGCGGCGGCTCGACCTCTACGCCCAGGACGGCGATGGGCCGTGGTCCGGTGAGCCGGCGGTGGGCGGCGGCTATGTGTTCATCCGCTCCAAGCGCGGCGTGTCGGAGCGCATCGTGCTGGACGAGGCGATGCTCCATTCCGCCGACGCGCGGCGTCTGGCCGAACGGTCCACGACCCTGGCCGAGACCTTCTCCGAACCGGCTGCCTTCCGCCGCCGCGACCGTTCCGAGACGGTGCGCGGGCCGCTGGACCTGGTGTCCGCGGTCTACGAATCGGGCAAGCGGGGTCTCGCCATCCAGCGCTACAAGGGCCTTGGCGAGATGAACCCCGATCAGCTCTGGGAAACCACCCTCGATCACAACGCCCGCACCCTGCTGCAGGTGAAGGTCGACCACGCCGACGACGCCGACGACCTGTTCACCCGCCTGATGGGCGATCTCGTCGAGCCGCGGCGAGAGTTCATCCAGGAGAACGCGCTGGACGCGGAGGTGGACGTCTAGCCCGCGAGGTCGGGCGAGAGGGATCACTTCACACCCCGGCCTTGGCGAGGTTCGGCTTGGGGATGGCGGCCGTGAAGGCGCCCTTGTCCTTGGCGCGGTCGCGGGCGAAGTCGGCCCAGGCGGCGGCGAACGCGGTAGGAGCGCCGGACTCAGCTGGGCGCATGACGAGGCGAACGCGGCGTAGCGCCGTGGAGGCCTGGGCCCAGAGGTCGAGGTTCTCCTCCGGTGGGTTCTCGCCGGCCTCCGCGGCGGTGAGGCGATCGGGGATGGCGAGCACAGACTTCGAGGCGGACAGGAGTTCGACGTTGGCGCTTGGCTCGGCACCGGCCAGCGCCGCGGCGATCGCCGCCAGGCTGGTTCGCTCGAGATCGATCTGACGCGCGCCGCCCGCCGTCCCGCTCACCTCACCGGCGTTGCGGCGCACGAAGGCCCAGCCGCCGATGCGGAAGGACGGGTGGTGGGCGACCTCGAGCCAGATGCGGACCTGTGCGGGCATTCGGCGGCTAGCCGCTTAGCGCCGCGAGGAGGCGGGTGGCGGACTGGGTGAGATCGAGAGGGTCGGCTGGGCTGGGAGAGCGCAGGGCTGCTAGGACGCGGTTGGCGTCGGCGGTCGGAACGGCGCCCTTGACGAAGTCCCGCAGGCGTTCGGGGTCGGCCAGCATCGGATCGGAGAGCCTCTCGCCACGGGCGCTCAGCTCGGCCGCGACCGCGAAGCGCAGGGCCTTGGCGATCAGGGACGGCGCCTCCTCCGGGAAACCGCCGGCGGCCAGCACGCCGGCCATCTTCACAGCCCGCGCGCCCTCCTCGCGCCAGCCGTCCGCGCGCGCGTCGACCTCCACGGCCTGCGCGGTCTCCTCGGCCAATTCGGCCGAGGCGTGCAGGACGCGCCGGGCGCCGCTGCCGAGGTTGACCATTCCCGTGGCCGCCAGGCGCCGGATCGTCAGCCAGGTGGCGCGGTCGACCACCTCGATGGGGAGCGCGGCCCCGTCCGGACGCCGGGCAAGACGTTCGGCTTCCGCGGACAAGGCGTCGGACTCGAGATCGAGCACGGCCAGCAGGCGCGTCGCGCCGCCCGGTTCGGCCTGGACCTCGACACGCAGCACCAGATCGCCATGGCGCGCCCGCAGGGCGGCAGTCGCGGCGTCCTCCGGCGAGACGACGCGCGGACCCAGCGTATCGGCGCTCTCCAGCATCATGCGCATGCGGTCGATGAGCGAGCCCTTGCCCGACGGCATCTTCAGCGCGCCGACCTCGCCCAGGCCGTCCAGCAGCCCGTCGGCAAGGGCCTGCTTGGTGTTCAGCAGGCCCATGATCGCGTGCTCGATACTGTGCTCGGTGACCAGGTTGACCACCGTCACCGAGCGGGTCTGGTTCTTGCGCCACGCCCGGGCGATCCGCTGTTCGAGCTTGGCGGGATTCCACGGGAGGTCGATGTTGATCACCGCGCTGGCCACCTGCAGGTTGAGGCCGACGCTGCCACTGTCGGTGGAGAGGAAGAGGCGGCAGTCGGGATCCTGCTTGAAGCGGTTGATCTCCTCGCGCCGTCGGTGCTGCGGGACCGATCCGGTGTGCCAGGCGACCTCGACGCCCATTTCGCCGGCCAGTTCGCGCACCAGGGCCAGCATGCGCTCCCATTCGGAGAAGATGATGATCTTGCGATCGGGATCGTCCAGCAGGTCGCCGAGGATCTTCTCGAGCTCCTCCAGCTTGGGACAGACCCGGCAGGTCGGATCGAGGATAGCGGGCGTGTCGCAGATCATCCGCATGCAGGCCAGGAACATCTGCAGGCGTTCGAACTCCTTGGGCGTCAGGGGCCGGCGCTTGGCGATGTTGGCGATCCTGGCCGCGTCGACGCGGAAGTCCTCGTACCGGTCCTTCTGCTCGTCGGCCATCGGCACGAAGTAGGTCTTCACCGTCCGGCCGGGCAGTTCGCTCTCGACGTCCGACTTGCGGCGGCGCAGCAGCACCGGCGCCACCCGCCGCTGCAACTCCTCCAGATTGCGATATTCGACCGGGCGTCCGCGCGCGTCGAGCTCATAGAAGCTGCGGTTGAACCGGAACAGCGGCCCGACCAGCTCCGGGTCGAGGAACTGGACGATGGAATAAAGCTCGTCGATGCGGTTCTCCACCGGCGTGCCGGTCAGCACGAAGGCATAGGGCGAGCGCAGCGACTTGATCTTGCCGGCCGTCTTGGTGTGCCAGTTCTTGATCCGCTGCGCCTCGTCGAGCACCACGACGTCGGGCCGCAGGGTCTCGTTGATGGCGTCGGCGTCGATCAGCACCTGTTCGTAGTTGACGATGGTGAAGAACGGCGGGTCGTCATAGGCGAGGAGACGCTCGGCGCGGGGGCCGAACACCGACCGCGTGGGCCGGTCGGCGAAGCGGGCGATCTGTTCCTCCCACTCCGCCTTGAGCGAGGCGGGGCAGACGACGAGGACGCGTTCGACGCCCTTGCGGCGCGCCAGCAGTTCGCAGGCGGCGATCGCCTGGATCGTCTTGCCCAGGCCCATCTCGTCGGCCAGCAGGGCGCGCTCGCCGAATGCGAGGTGCATCATGCCTTCGCGCTGGTAGGGAAGCAGGGGGAGGCGAGTCACGTCGAAGACGCCAGGATCGGCGCTCGCCTCGGCCAGGAACGCGGCGCGCTCGGTCTCGCGCGAGCGGATTCGGCGATGGCGGTCGAGCCAGGCGTCGAGGTGACGCGAAATCCGCAGATGTTTCCTCACCTCGGCCGGGGCGTCGGCATGGGCGCCGACGAGCGCGGCCATGGTCTCCGGTCCGGCGAGGAGTTTGCCGTCGGCGTTCAGCCAGGGCGCCAGCCAGGCTCGCGTCGCCTCGTCGTGAGGACCGGGCGCGCGCGGCCAGGTCAGCGCCGGGGCCGGCTCGCCGTGGCGCCGCACGAAGATCTCGACGCGCGGCGATCCGGCAGCCGTCGCCTGCCGGAACGCCCGCACCCCCCGACGGCGCAGCCCGGCCAGCACGCCCTCGATGTGCTTGCAGGTCCCCAGGCCGTTGACCCGGTGGTCGATGCAGCCGCAGGCGTTGTCGAACCCGTCGAGGGAGCGGATCTCCACGACATAGTCGCGGCCGCTGTCCGAACGCGCCCGGAAGGCGCCGAAGATCGGGTGCTCCGGCTCCAGCGCCTCGACGGCGACGATCTCGGTCCGCCCGCGCCAGCGGCGGAGCTCCAGCTCGTGCTCGTCGCTGGTGTCCCAGCCGAGGGGCGGCGCCGGCCGCACCAGCACCGTTTTCGCCCTGCCAGGGCGCTTGGCCGGCTTGGCCCGGCGCGCGGGTGCGATGGCGGGAAGGTTTGGAATCGATTCTGTCCGCATGAGGGGAGGCTAACATGGGGGTGCGAGGCGGCAAGGCGGGGCCGCGGATTTTAGACTCCCTTCCTCCCTCCCCTTCATGGGGAGGGACAGGATGCGGAGCATCCAGGGTGGGGCCTGCCGCGGCGTAGAAAGCGTGGGGTTTGCCTGCCGCGCCCCACTCTGACGGCTTCGCCGTCTGTCCCTCCCCATGAAGGGGAGGGAGGAAGAGCGCGCCCCGCTACGGGTGCAGGCGGTAGTCTACGTCGTCCCAGGTCAGCTTCGACATCGCTTCCTTGCGGGGGCCGATGTAGCCGAACAGGAAGGCGCCGACCTTGCGCATCTGGATCTCTTCCGAACCCTCGGTGATCCGGTAGCGGCGGTGGTGGCGCAGGATGTGTTCGAACTGTTTGTGACGTGAGTAGCCGATGCCGCCGTGGACCTGCATGGCGCGGTCGGCGGCCTCGCAGCACAGGCGGTTGCCCCAGTAGTTGCACATCGAGACCTTGTCGGAGATCTGCTTCTCGACCTCCTTGTGGGGCATGTTGTCCATTTCCCAGGCCGTCTTGCGGATCAGCAGGCGCAGCATCTCGCACTGGGTGTGCAGTTCGACGAGCGGCCACTGGATGGCCTGGTTGTCGGACAGCGGCTTGCCGAACGGCTTGCGCATGCGAGCGTACTTGACGCTCTCCTCGACGCAGAAGATCGCCGCGCCCAGGGACGAGGCGGCCTGGCGGATGCGGTTCTGGTGCACGAAGCTCTGGCCGAGGCCCAGGCCCCTGCCCTCGAGGCCCCAGATGGTGTCGTCGGGGACCCAGATGTCGGTCAGGCTGACGCGCGGGTGGTCGGTGGGCATGTTGAACGTCCACAGATATTGCTCGATCTTCACGCCGGGATGGTCGATCGGGACCAGGAAGACGGTGATGCCGCCGGCGTCGCCGTCCTCGCCGCCGGTGCGGGCGAAGACCATGATGTGGCTGGCGACGTGGGTGCCGGTGGTCCACATCTTGGCGCCGTTGATCCGCCAGCCGTCGACGCCGTCCTTGGTCTCGCGCACCGCGGTGGTGTCCATGAAGGTGGCGTCGGAGCCGTGGTCGGGCTCGGTGAGGCCGAAGCAGGTGCGGATCCGGCCGTTGATCACGTCATCGCCGTATTTGTCGTACTGGGCGTTGGTGGCGAATTCCTTGAACATCAGCACGAAGGGGTTGTTGCCGACGATCGAGTGCTCGGTCTGCAGGTCGTTGTGCAGGCCCAGGCCCTTGGCCGCCAGGTGCTCGCGGATCACCGCCATGTCGAGGTTGGCGCCGCCCTTGCCGCCCATCTCGACGGGCCAGGCGTACCGGTAGTGGCCGGCCGTGTCGGCCAGCTCCCGCGCCTGCGCCAACAGTTCTTCCCACTCCTTGCGCGGCAGGCCCTGGTTGTCCCAGTCGGTGCGGGCGTGTTCGCGGCGATAGTCGAAGAAGCGGATATTGTCGTCCTTCTGCTCCAGCGGCTTGATGTCCGATTCGATGAAGGCGTCGAGCTCCGCGAGATAGGCGGTGAGCTCCGGTGATACGGCGAAATCCATGGGCGTTCTCTCTCTCCTGATTATTCGTTGGCGGCGCCGCGCTCGGTCAGGCTGGCGCGGTAGGCGGCGTAGGTGGGCTGGTCGACGGCGAGCTTGTCGAGGGTGACGGTCCAGAGGTGGTCCTTCAGGCCCGGCGTGGCGAGGTCCATCTCCCCAGCGGCGATGCGGCCGGCGAGCTCGGCGTTGAGGGTGGCGAGATCGCCGTCGACGCCCAGCATGGCCTTCAGACGCTCGTGCTCTGCGGCCTCGGCGGCGGGCGCCAGGTCGAGGTTGCGGCGCATCATCTCCAGGGCGTTGGCGGCGACGCGGGCCTGGAAGCTGGTGTGGCCGGTGGTGGCCGGGGCGACAGTCTCCTTCAGGAAGCGCGCCACGGCGGTGAGGATCTCGCTGGGGGTGGGCTGGTCCTGCATCTCAGGCGGCCAGCAGGCGCATGAGGTCGAGCTCGTTCTCCGACGAGCGGCGCGCGATCACCGCGCGCTCGACGCTGGGATCGACGGTGCGGAAGCTGTTGGCCATGCCCGAGCACATCACGCCCCAGCGCATCGAGCCGCACACCTCCCACCACTTGGCGTGGGCGCGGTTGACGGGCGGGCCGCCGGCGGCTTCATAGCCGGCCCACAGGTCCTCGCGCGTTCCGAAGCCGCCGACCGGCTTGTCGATGACCCCGAAGCGCCAGGCGGCGGTGCAGATCCAGCCGAGGTCCTCCATCGGGTCGGCGACGTGGGCGCCCTCCCAGTCGAGCACGGCGCGCACGCCGTCGGGGCCGATCATCAGATTGCCGTTGCGAAAGTCGCCATGCACGAAGCGCGGATGCTCCGGCGGCGGCGGGCAGTTGTCCTCCAGCCAGCGGAACGCCAGTTCGAACACCGGCCGCGGCCAGTCGGTGGCGCGGTAGGATTCCTTGTACTGGGCGACCAGTTCCTGCGTCGACTTGCGCTTCAGCATGGGGAACGGATCGGGATCGATAGTGTGGATGCGGGCCAGCACCTCGCCGCACTGGCGGGCGAGGAACGGGCGGGCCGGGGCCAGGGCGTCGCCCTTGGCGATGCGGCCGCCGAGCGTCTCGCCCTCGACATAGCTCATGATGAAGCCGCGGCCGATGCCGTCGTCGGACTGCAGGACGTAGCGCACGGAGGGGACCGGCACGCCGATCGCCCCGGCCGCCTCGATCAGCCGCGCCTCGACCTCCAGGCCGAGCGCGGTCTCCGCCACCCGGTCGCCGCCGGGCGCGCGCCGCAGGATCAGGGGGACGCGCGTCCCCTCCTCGATCAGGGTGAATCGCCAGATCTCCTGCGTCGCCCCGGCCGACAGCCGCGCGACGTCGGCGACGCCCAGGCCGCCCAGCCGATTGCGCGCCAGCCGCGCCAGGGGTTCCTCCAGCTCACTCATGTTGGTGACGTGTTCATGTCCGTAAATGACCGTAGCCCAGGCATGCCCGCTGGAAAACCGTCACCCGACGTAAGATCCGAAAGGCTGCGCCCGATGGCCGAGGTCCAAAAATTTTTAACCACGAACAACACGAACCTCACGAACGCACCGGTGAGGCGGCATCACCGTACAAAACGTTCTATTTGCGCCTTGGGCGCGCTTCCAAAATTCACCAGCAGCCCCACCCTGAGGCCGGTCACCCTCAGATAATTCAAGATCTGGGATCTGTGTTCGGCGGCGAATTCACGCACCGCCTTCAACTCTACGATGATCTACGATGATCTGATCAAAACAGACGAAGTCGGCGACGTACGTCTGGCGCAGCGCGTGATCCTCATAGGTCAGGCGGAGTGGGGCGGAAGCGACAAACGGCATGTGGCGAGCCGCGAACTCGAGAGCGAGACACTCCTGGTAAACCGCCTCCAGGAACCCGCTTCCCATGTGGCGGTTGACCTCGAAGATTGCTCCTTGGATTGCGAATATCTCATCCGCGTAGAGCAAATGTTCGGATTGATCGTGGCTCATTTTTTTTAACCACGAACAACACGAACAACACGAACCCAGCGGTGGGGTGGCGCGACTGCACGGAGCATTCGAATTGCGCCTTCGGCGCGTTTGAAAGACACCAAACACCTTATCCGATTAGCGCGTTCGTGTTGTTCGTGTTGTTCGTGGTTCATTCTTGTAAGCCTTCCCATCAGTTCAGGCCTTCCGGAAATGGGCGTGGATCCGCTCGGCCAACGGCCCGCTGACGCCCTCCACTTTGGCGAGGTCGTCGGCGGAGGCGCGGGAGACGCCTCGGGCGGAGCCGAAGGCGTGGAGCAGCGCCTTCTTTCTCGAGGGGCCGACGCCTTCGATGTCGTCGAGGGGGTTCTTGCGCATGTCGGCGGCGCGGCGGGTGCGGTGGGCGCCGATGGCGTAGCGGTGGGCTTCGTCGCGCAGGCGTTGCAGGAAGTAGAGGACCGGGCTCTTGGGCTCCAGCATGTAGGGCGGCTGACCGGGGCGGAAGAAGCGTTCCAGGCCGGCGTCGCGGTCGGGGCCCTTGGCGACGCCGATCACCACGATGTCGTCGACGCCGAGGTCGGCCATCACCTCGGTGGCCGCCGCCAGCTGTCCGGCGCCGCCGTCGACCAGCACCACGTCGGGGCGCGGCGGAGATTCACCAGCCTCCTCCTCCTTCGCCAGGCGGGAAAACCTTCGGCGCAGCACCTCGCGCATCATGCCGTAGTCGTCGCCGGGGGTCAGCTCCGTGCTCTTGATGTTGAACTTGCGGTATTGGTTCTTCTGGAA
>Ga0302314_10003312_pt1 | contig 29773 bp, 32 predicted proteins | sample III_Palsa_N2_3_FD_200533 | JGI IMG/M metagenome (GOLD analysis project Ga0302314, IMG submission 200533) | Peat permafrost microbial communities from Stordalen Mire near Abisko, Sweden - III_Palsa_N2_3 | ecosystem: Environmental > Terrestrial > Soil > Palsa > Peat permafrost | place: Sweden...
AGCTGCTGGAGGTGCAGGGCCAGCTCGATCACGACAGCGAGACCGCCGTCCACGCATTCAACCTGCTGGTGAGCGACCACAACGCGCATGTGAAGCAGCTCAACCAGGAGGCGAGCGAATCACAGGCCGTCAGCAACGCCTACGACACCGACATGCTGGCGGTGAACCGCCAGTGCTCGACGCTGGCTTATCGCGTGGACGACATGGACGCGGTGCTCAAGGAGCGCAAGAAGGCCGCGGCGGCGGCGTCGGGCGCCACGCCCTGACCTCGGCGCGGCGGGCGGGCGGGTGGGCGGGCGGCCGTGCCAGGAGCCGGCTCGGTTACAGTCGAATTTCACACCTGCCCCCGGCCTCCCCATGACAGTTCGCGTTCTCACCGGCATCACCACCACCGGCACCCCGCACCTCGGCAACTATGTCGGCGCGATCCGCCCGGCTGTCGCGGCCAGCCGGCGCGCGGACGTGGAGAGCTTCCTGTTCCTGGCCGACTACCACGCGCTGGTGAAGTGCGATGACCCGGATCGCGTGGAGGAGTCGCGCCTGGCGCTGGCCGCTACCTGGCTCGCCGCCGGCCTCGATCCGGCGCGCGTCACGTTCTACCGCCAGAGCGACATCCCCGAGATTCCGGAGCTGAACTGGCTGCTCACCTGCGTCACGCCCAAGGGCATGATGAACCGCGCCCACGCGTACAAGGCGGCCACCGATGCGAACGCCGGCGGCGAGCCGGACGACGGCATCAACATGGGCCTGTTCTGCTATCCGGTGCTGATGTCGGCCGACATCCTGATGTTCAACGCGCACCAGGTGCCGGTCGGCAAGGACCAGGTGCAGCACATCGAGATGGCGCGCGACATCGCGCAGCGCTTCAACCATCTGTTCGGCAAGGGCCAGCCGCTGTTCACGCTGCCGGAGGCCGTCACCGAGGAGGCCATGCAGCTGCTGCCGGGCCTGGACGGCCGCAAGATGTCCAAGAGCTACGACAACGCGATTCCGCTGTTCGAAGGCGGCGCCAAGGGCCTCGCATCGGCGATCGCGCGCGTGGTCACCGATTCGAAGCTGCCGGGCGAGCCCAAGGATCCTGAAGGGGCGCACCTGGTGACGTTGTTCGATGCCTTCGCCACCGCCGACGAACGGGCCGCGTTCCGCACCGAGCTGCGGGCCGGCCTGGGCTGGGGCGAGGCCAAGAAGCGCCTGCATGACGTGATCGAGCGCGAGATCGCGCCGATGCGCGCCAGGTACGAAGCTTTCATGGCGCACCCGGAACTGATCGAGGAGCAATTGCTGGTCGGTGCCGCGAAGGCGCGTGCGATCGCCGCGCCGTTCCTGCAGACGCTGCGCGAGGCCGTCGGGCTGCGCCGCTTCCGGCCTCTCGCCGCCGCGCCGGCGACGGCGGCGGCTCCGGTGGTCGCCGCGGCACCGCTGGCCACGTTCAAGCAGTACCGCGAGGCCGACGGCCAGTTCTACTTCAAGCTCGTGGGCAGCGGCGACGTGCTGCTGCTGCAGAGCGCGGCCTTCGCGCAGGGGCGCGACGCGGGCGTGTGGGTGGGCCGGTTCAGGAAAGAAGGCGCCGCGGCGCTCGCCGGAGCGCCGGTGACGCTGGCCGCCGACGAGGCCGGCGTGCGCGCGGCGCTGGATCGTTTTCTCGACGTCGAGTAAAGAATTCCTTCGCGCGGACATTTGCGCGAAAGTGGCGCAACATTGCCCCGTGGCGATCGCCCGGAACGGCGATTGCCGCAATCCGGGTGGCATCCGTCCACCGCTGCCGTGAACCGGAAAAATGCGAGGTTTCATCATGAAGAGCCTTCACTCGACAACCCACGCCACGCGCATCGTGCTCGGCACGCTGGCCGCCGTGGCGCTGCTGGCCGCCACGTCGGCCGTGGCGTCGTCCACCCCCGTCACCAGCGACCAGTTCGCGCCGGGTTGGCAGGCGCATGCGAAGCCGTTGATCCACATGGGCAACACTCGCATCGTCGACCGCACCAAGTGGTACGTGCCGGGGATGCTGCCGCGCGGCGACTACGTGCTGGTGCAGCGCGACGGCGACAAGGCCGAGGTCATCGACGGCTACCGGTTCACGGTCAAAGGCGGCAACGCCGACCTGTACATGTACGTGACGCCCGGCTATTCGAACGTCGAGGCGCTGCCGGTCGCCGATCTGCCGCCGCCCACGGCCAGGCCGGTGCACGGCGTCAGCGCACTCCAGTAGGCGTTCGCAGCGGGGGGCGGCGCGTTTTCGGTATGCTGGCGGCATGCCGCTAGACACCCTCGACTTCCGCACCGGCGAATCGCCGACCGCCAGCATCATCATCCTGCACGGGCTGGGCGCCGACGCGAACGACTTCGTTCCCGTCGCCCAGCAGCTTGACCTGCGGGCCATCGGCGACGTGCGCTATGTGTTCCCGAATGCCCCCGTGCGCGCGGTGACCATCAATGGCGGCATGCGCATGCAGGCCTGGTACGACATCCTGGGCGTCGACCTGGTTCGCCGCGAGGACGAGAAGGGCCTGCGCGAGTCGGTCGTCGACGTGCAGGGCCTCATCGACCGCGAGATCGCGGCGGGCATTCCCGCCTCGCGCATCGTGCTGGCCGGCTTCTCCCAGGGCTGCGCCATGACGCTGCTCGCCGGCCTGCGGTCACCGCAGCGTCTGGCCGGCCTGGTGGGCCTGTCGGGCTACCTGCCGCTGGCGGACACGACGGCGGCCGAACGCAGCGAGGCCAATCGCGACGTGCCGGTGTTCCTCGGCCACGGCCGTTCGGATCCCGTCGTCCCCATCGCGCGCGGCATCGCCACGCGCGACGCGCTGATCGAGCTGGGCCATCCGGTGGAATGGCACGACTATCCGATGCAGCATTCGGTGTCGCCGGAGGAGATCGAGGATCTCCACGCCTGGCTGCTGAAGGTATTGGCTTCGTAAAGGCTTATCGCCGATCTGCAGAGATCGCGCGCCGGCTGCCGAGGTGTCTGGCATCTCCTTCGTCCGCGCCGGGGTGCCGGCGATTGCGACGATGATCATCGCGGATGAAGGCGATGCCTGACGCCGATCGTGGATGCAGCTTGTGAGCGGGGGCGGCGTCAGGCGTTGCCTCGCGTCGCCGGCGGCACCCCACCTGATGGTCACGCTTTTCCGGCGACGCGAGGAGACGCCAGACACCGGCACCGGCCCGGCGTCTCGGCAGCAGATTCTAGAAATGCTTGCTGCCGTCAGGCCGGCTTCTTCGCCAGCTTGCCCTTGGGCGCCACGCTGGTCACCGGCGGGGTCGGGCGGTCGGACCCCGCAGCTTTCGGCACGGAGGCGTCCTTCTTGGGTTTCTTGGTGTTCTTGGTGGCGCGTTGTTCTTTGGACATGGCGGGCTCCGCATGGTTGGTGAAAGGTGTCGGGCGAAATGGTAAGCCATCGCGCGGGTGCTTTTGAGGGCAGCCGGCGGGCATTTCAGCAAACTCTGCAGTTCACCAGGCGCATTTTGCCGCGCCCGCGCCACCTGGCGTGGCTGCTCGACGGTAAAAGACGCCACTGTTGGGCATGTCGTTTGCCAAATCGGCTTCCGAGGGAGGCGCCGAAGCGGCCTCGCAACCGAGCCACGATGCGGTTCGATCGATCGAGGTCGCCGCCATCCAAGAGTCATTTTCACTGCCGACACCGGAACCAACGACATGGCGCGCACCACCAAACCCGCAAAGACGAGTGCTCCTGAACCCACGGCGCTGCCCAAGGCCCTCACTGGCATCCAGGGCCTGGACGAGCTGACCGAAGGCGGCCTGCCGCGCGGTCGTCCGACGCTGATCTGCGGCTCCGCCGGCTCCGGCAAGACGATGCTGGCGGCCGAGTTCCTGGTGCATGGCGCCGTCGATTACGGCGAGCCCGGCGTGTTCATGATGTTCGAGGAGAACGCCGAGGAGCTGGCGCAGAACCTGCGCTCCCTGGGCGTCGACCTGGACCGGCTCCAGAAGCAGAAGAAGATCGCCGTCGACCACGTGCACATCGAGCGCAACGAGATCCAGGAGACGGGCGAGTACGACCTCGAAGGCCTGTTCATCCGCCTCGGCCACGCGATCGACACCATCGGCGCGAAGCGCGTCGTGCTCGACACGATCGAAGCGCTGTTTTCGGGCCTGCCGAACCACGCCGTGTTGCGCGCCGAGCTGCGCCGATTGTTCCGCTGGCTGAAGGATCGCGGCGTCACTGCGGTGATCACCGGCGAGCGTGGCGAGCAGTCGCTGACGCGCTACGGCCTCGAGGAGTACGTGGCCGACTGCGTGATCCTGCTGGATCACCGCATCATCGACCAGGTGTCCACGCGGCGCCTGCGCGTCGTGAAGTACCGCGGCACGGCGCACGGCACCAACGAGTATCCCTTCCTGATCGGCGCCCACGGCATCTCGGTGCTGCCGATCACGTCGATGCGGCTCGATCACATCGCCTCCAGCGAGCGCATGTCCACCGGCATCGCAGGGCTCGACGACATGCTGGGTGGCATGGGCCTGTACCGCGGCAGCAGCACGCTGGTGTCGGGCGCGCCCGGCACCGGCAAGAGCAGCGTCGGCGCGACCTTCGTCGATGCGGCCTGCCGGCGCGGCGAGCGGGCGCTGCTGTTCGCGTACGAGGAATCGTCCTCGCAAGTGCTGCGCAACATGGCCTCGATCGGCCTCGACCTGGGCCAGTGGGAGCGCCGCGGCCTGTTGCGGATCGATGCGTCGCGCCCGACGCTGCACGGCCTCGAACAGCACCTCGTGCACATGTACGACCTGGTGCGCGACCTGAATCCGTCGGTGGTGGTGGTCGATCCGATCAGCAATCTCACGATGGAAAGGGACGATCGCTCGTTGAAGGCGACGCTGATGCGACTGATCGACTTCCTCAAGCAGAAGGGCGTCACCGCGGTGTTCACCGCCCTCACCAGCGACCTGGCCAACGACGTCGCCGACTCGCAAGTGGGCGTGTCGTCGCTGATGGACACGTGGATCCTGCTGTCCAACATGGCGGGCAACGGCGAGCGCACGCGCACGCTGCAAGTGCTGAAGTCGCGTGGCATGCCGCACTCGCACCAGGTGCGCGAGTTCGTGATGGGCGATCGGGGCATCGACCTGGTGGATGTCTACCTGGCCGGCGATCGCGTGCTCACCGGCACGGCGCGCGTCTCGCAAGTGGCACAGGAGACGGCCGCGAGCGACCTGCGCCGACGCGACCACGACCGTCGCCTGAAGGAGCTGGCGAACCATCGCAAGGCGATCGATGCGCAGATCGTGGCGTTGAACGCGCAGGCCGACGAGCGCGCGGGCGAAGTGGCGTTTGCCATCGAGCGCGAATGCCTTCTTGCCGACGGCGTGTCGACGTGCTCGAGGGCGAATGCGCAGTCACGCGATGTGCCGCCCCCGCGTCCGCGCGCGGCGCCGGCACGACAGGGCGCGAAATGAACGCCCGCGCCGACCTCCCCAAGGCCGCCGTACGCGGCGCCAAGGCGCCCACGCTGGCGCAAGACAAGCCCGGCGTCGCCGAGTGGCAGCTGCGTTTGTACGTGGCCGGCCAGACGGCCAAGTCGAGCGCTGCGTTCGACAACCTGAAGCGGGTGTGCGAGACGCATCTGGCCGGTCGCTACACGATCGAGGTGGTCGACCTGCTGGTCAACCCGCGGCTGGCGGCCGGCGACCAGATCCTGGCGGTGCCGACGCTCGTGCGCAAGTTCCCCGAGCCGATCCGCAAGATCATCGGCGACCTGTCCAACGAAGAGCGCGTGCTGGTGGGCCTCGACGTCCAGCCGCTTCGATAGGCTGGCATGGGCGCCGCAGAAACCAAACCCTGGGTCCTTCGACTCTACGTGACGGACGCCACCCCCAGATCCGCCCGGGCGGTCGTCAACGCGCGCCGGCTTCTGGAGGAGCACCTGCACGACCGCTATTCGCTGGAGATCGTCGACATCGCCGAGCACGTGGCCCAGGCGACGGCGGACCAGATCGTGTGCGCGCCCACGCTGCTGCGCCTGGCGCCGCTGCCGGCGCGCCGCATCATCGGCGACATGTCGGATGCCCAGCGTGTGTTGAAGGGGCTCGACGTCCCGCCCGCACGCTGAGCGCAACGTCCTGGAAGGCGACATGAGTACGGATCGCTTCGATCGCAGCGCAGGCACCGACGACGGCGAAGCGGGCGATGAACTGGCGCGCCTGAGGCGTGCCAACGTCGAACTCGGATCGCGGCTGATCGAGGCGGAAGACACGCTCGCCGCGATCCGCAACGGCGATGTCGATGCGCTGATCGTCGGTGCGGAGATCTACACGCTGGACAGCGCCAACGCCGCGAGCAATGCAATGCGCAAGGACGTGCTCGCGCAGATGCAGGACGCGGTGCTGGCGTTCGATGTCGACGATCACGTGATCTTCATGAACCCTGCGGCCGAGGCACAGTACGGCTGCGCGGCGTCGCAGGCGCTGGGCCTGCCCCGTAGCGACCTGTTTCGCGAGCGCTGGCCCGACGCGGAACGCGCGTTGCGCGCGCGCGAGGCATTGCGAACGCGGGGCAGCTACCGATCGGAATCGGTGCACGTTCGCGTCGATGGCCGGGAGATGCATGTCGAGTGCACCGTTTCGTTGCTGAAGGACACGGCGCAACGGCCGCTTGGCGCACTCTCGGTGATCCGCAACATCGACGACCGCGTGCAGGCCCGGGCCGCTGCGGCGGCGTCCGCCACGGCGCTCTCGCAGCGCGAACGCCAGTTCGCCACGCTCGTGGAGAACTCGCCGGACATCTTCGTGCGCGTCGATCGCGACCTGCGCCATCTGTACGTGAGCCCGGTGGTCGAGCGCTACAGCGGCGTGCCGGCGGCTGCCCTCGTCGGCCGCACCGGCGCCGGGACGGGCATGCCGCCCGAGATGCGCGCCGAGTGGGACCGCGCGGTGCGCAAGGTGTTCGCCAGCGGCGAGGTGGGCGCCATCAAGTACCGCTTCGTCGGCACCGATGGGCAGGCCTGGATGTTCTCGTCCCGCCTGATTCCCGAGTTTGCCGATGACGGCAGCGTGGAGTCGGTGCTGTCCATCGCCTCCAACATCACCGAGCAGGAACAGATCGACGCCGCGCTGCGCGAGAGCAATGCGCGGCTCGAATTCACGCTGGCCGCAGCGCATGTGGGCGAGTGGGAGATCGACGTCGGCAGCGGCGAGTTCCGCCAATCCGACCTCTGCGATCGCTGTTTCGGCTATGCCGCGCCGGTGCCGGGCTGGAACCTGGACATGCTTCTCGCCCATGTGCATGCGGACGACCGCGAACGCGTGCACGCGCTGGCGGCGCACGCGTTCGCGACCGGCGTCGATCTCGATTTCGAATGCCGCGTCGTCTGGCCCAATGCCAGCGAGCACTGGATCGACGTGCACGGCAGCGCCTACATTTCCGCACGTACCAGCGAACGCGAGCCCGCGCGCCTGCGCTTCCTGGGCATCATCGCGGACGTCACGCTGCGCAAGCTCACCGAGGCCACGTTGCGCGACGCCGACCTGCGCAAGGACGAGTTCCTGGCCACGCTGGCGCACGAGCTGCGCAATCCGCTCGCCCCGATCCGCAACGCCGTGCAGATCATGCAGCTCTCTCGCGACGAGGCCATGCACGAGAACGCCCGCAAGCTCATCGAGCGGCAGTTGAAGCAGATGGTGCACCTGGTCGACGACCTGCTGGACGTCAGCCGCATCAGCCAGGGCAAGGTGGAGCTCCGGCTGGAGCAGGTGGACGTGGCCGATGCCGTGCTCGACGCGATCGAGACCAGCCGCCCGCTGATCGACGCCGGCCGCCACCACCTCGCGACGAAGCTCGCGCCGCCGCGTGCGCTGATGGTGAACGCCGACCTCACGCGTCTGTGCCAGATCGTGGCCAACCTCCTCAACAACGCCGCCAAGTACACGCCCGAAGGCGGCCACATCCAGGTGCTGGCCGAACGCGAGGGCACCGAGGCCGTCATCACGGTGCGGGACTCTGGAATCGGCCTCACGCAGGACATGCTGCCGCGCATCTTCGACATGTTCGCGCAGGTCGATCGCTCGATGGAGCGCGCGCAGGGCGGCCTGGGCATCGGCCTGGCGCTGGTCAAGCGGCTGGTGGAGATGCACGGCGGCTCGGTGTCTGCCGCCAGCGAGGGCCCCGGCTGCGGCTGCCGCTTCATCGTGCGGCTGCCGCTGATACGGCATCCGGATCGGGCTCCGGCACCCGTCGGCAACCAGGGACTGGCGGCGCAGGAGACGGATGGCCTGCGCGTGCTGGTGGTCGACGACAACGTGGACAGCGCCGAGAGCCTGTCGCAGCTGATGCAGATCCTCGGCTACCCGGTCACGGTCGCGCACGACGGCGTCGATGCGGTGCAGGTGGCCGCGAGCTGGCGGCCGGCGGTGGCGCTGATGGACATCGGCATGCCGCGCATGAGCGGCCTGGAGGCCGCGAGCGCTATTCGGGCGCTGCCCGGCGGCGACCGCATCTGGCTGGTCGCGTTGAGCGGCTGGGGCCAGGGCGAGGACCGGCGCAAGTCGCGCGAGGCGGGCTTCGACCATCACTTCGTCAAGCCGGTGGATGTCGAGGCGTTGATCGAGCTGATTCGCAAGCTGCCCAAGAAATAGGAATGGGGTCAGGTCTTGCCTTTTGCCAGGCAAAAGGCAAGACCTGACCCCAGCTGGAACCCGGCTGTCCGGCATCGGCGAAACTAGCGCCATGTCCAGGACGCCCATGTTCTCGCCGTTGCCCGAAGGCCCGCTCGACGTGGTGGGCGACGTCCATGGCGAGCTGGACGCGTTGCTGCAGCTGATGACCACCCTGGGATACGACGCCGACGGCGGCCATCCCGACGGCCGCCGCCTGGTCTTCGTCGGCGACCTGTGCGACCGCGGGCCCGACAGTCCCGGCGTGATCGCGCTCGTCAGGCGGCTGGTCGAATCGGGCCGTGCGCTGGCCATCCTCGGCAACCACGAGGTGAACCTGCTGCGCGGCGACCGCAAGGACGGCAACGACTGGTTCTGGGGCGAGGGCAGCGCGCGCGAAGCCAAATACGAGCCGCGCGCGCACCTGCCGCCCGAGCAGCGCGACGGCGTGATCGCCTTCCTGCGTACGCTGCCGCTGGCGCTGGAGCGTGCCGACCTGCGCGTGGTGCATGCGGCGTGGGACCTGGCGGCCATCGCGCAGCTGCGCGCCGCCGATCCGGCGCTGAGCCGCCTGGAGCACTTCCTGCGCTGGGATGCCGATGCCGAAGGCCTGGTCGCCGCGCGCGGCATCGGCGACGCCGCGCGAATCGAATACCAGGAATACCGCGAGCGGCTGGTCGATCCGACGCAGGCCGTGCCGATGCTGGCGGCCATCGCGGCCGTCGACGAGCTGCGCCAGATGGCCAATCCGATCCGCGTCGTCACGTCGGGCATCGAGCGCGGCGCGGCGCGACCGTTCTTCGCCAGCGGCCACTGGCGCTTCGTGGAGCGCATCCGCTGGTGGGACGAATACGCGGACACGGTGCCGGTGATCGTCGGCCACTACTGGCGCCAGTTCGCACGCGTCGATCGCGCCTCGCTAGTCAAGACCGAGGAGAACCTGTTCACCGATCTCGCGCCGACCGCGTGGCACGGCTTGCACCACAACGTGTTCTGCATCGATTTCTCGGTGGGTGGCCGCTTCCTCGAACGCCCGTTGGCGCGGGGTGTGGTCCCGCGTTCGCGGTTGGGCGCCCTGCGCTGGCCCGAACGCGTGCTCGCGCTCGATACGGGCGAGCTGCTGGCAACCTCGGCGTGATGCGCGTGGCCCGGATCAGCGCCTGTCGACCAGGATCGCGCGGAAGTCGTTGACGTTGGTCAGCGTCGGCCCGGTGATCACCGAGTCGCCGAGCGCGCGGAAGAAGCCGTGGCCGTCGTTGGCGTCCAGGCTCGCGCGCGGGTTCACGCCCGACGCCCACGCGCGTGCGAGCGTGTCGGGCGCCACGAGCGCGCCCGCGATCTCTTCGGCGCCGTCCACGCCATCGGTGTCGCCCGCGATCGCGTGCACGCCGGCGAGGCCGTCGAGCGTCACGGCCAGCGACAGCAGGAATTCGACGTTGCGCCCGCCGCGGCCCGAACCGCGCACGGTGACGGTGGTCTCGCCGCCGGACAGCAGCACGCACGGCGGCTCGAACGGCTGGCCGCGCATGGCCACCTGGCGCGCGATGCCGGCCATGGCCTTGCCGAGGTCGCGGGCCTCGCCTTCCAGGCTGTCGCCCAGGATGTACGCCGGGACGCCCGCGTCGCGTGCCACCTGGGCGGCCGCTTCGAGCGCGATCTGCGGCGCCGTGATCATGCGGACCTCGCTGCGCGCCAGCCGGGGATCGCCGGGCTTGACCGATTCGCCTGCGCCGGATTCGAGAAGCCGGCGTACCGCCGCGGGCACCGTCATCCTGTAGCGATCGACGATGGCCAGCGCGTCGGCGCAGGTGGTGGGGTCGCCCACGGTCGGGCCCGAGGCGATGTCGCGCGGATCGTCGCCGGGCACGTCGGAGATCAGCAGCGTCACCACGCGTGCCGGATGGCACAGCGCGCCGAGCCGGCCGCCCTTCAGCGCGGACAGGTGGCGGCGCACGCAGTTCATCTCGGAGATCGTCGCGCCGCTGGCCAGCAGCGCGGTGTTGACGGCGCGCTTGTCGGCCAGCGTGAGGCCGGGCGCGGGCGCGACCAGCAGCGACGAGCCGCCGCCGGAGATCAGCGCGATCACCAGGTCGTCGGCGCTGAGGCCCCTCACCTTCGCGGCGATGCGCTGCGAGGCGACGAGGCCGGCCTCGTCGGGCACCGGGTGCGCGGCCTGCGCGATCTCGATGCGTTCGCACGGCACCTCGTAGCCGTAGCGCGTGACGACCAGCCCCTCCAGCGGCCCGGGCCAGTGATCCTCCAGCGCGCGCGCCATCGCGGCCGACGCCTTGCCCGCGCCGATGACGATGGTGCGCCCCGTGGGCGGCTCGGGCAGGTGCGGCGGCAGGCACAGTGCGGGCTGGGCGGACGCGATGGCGGCATCGAACATCTGGCGCAGCAGCGTGCGCGGATCGAAAGCGGTGTTCATGGCGATCATTCTGCGCGCAGCGATTCGAGGCGCTGGCGCAGCCGCGGCGCGGCGAAGTCGAGGAAGGCGCGCAGCTTGGACGTGACGCGCTGCTGGCCGTCGAAGACCAGGTTCACGGGAATGGGCGCGGGTTCGAACTTCTCCAGCAACCGGCGCAACTGCTTGCCGCGAAACGCTGCGTCGGCCTGGTACGACAGCACCCGCGTCACGCCGAGTCCGGCGATGGCGGCATCGACGGCGGACTCCGCGGTGTTGACGACCAGGCGCGGCCGCACCGGCGTGAAGACCGGCGCATCGGTGCCGGCGAAGCGCCACGGCGAAGGGAACGGCGAGTCGAAGGTGATGCAGCGGTGTGCGGCGAGGTCGGCCGGCGTGCGCGGCGTGCCGTGCGCCTTCAGGTAGGCCGGGCTGGCGCAGACGACCGCGCGCAGCGTGCCCAGGCCGATCGCGTTGAGGCGGCTGTCGGGCAGCACGCCGATGCGCACGGCCACGTCCACGTGCTCGTCCATCAGGTGCGCGACGCGGTCGCCCAGCGCGAGCCGCACGTCCACCGCGGGGTTGGCGCGCAGGAAGTCGGTGACGACGGGCAGCACGTGCAGGCGGCCGAACACGATGGGCGCGGTGATCGCCAGTTCGCCGCGCGGCGTGTCGTATTCGCCGGCCACCGCGCGCTCGGCGCCGTCGACGTCGTCGAGGATGCGGCGACAGGCCTGTTCGTAGGCGCGCCCCGGGTCGGTGAGCGCCAGCCGGCGCGTGGACCGGTTCAGCAGGCGCGCGCCGAGATGGCTCTCGAGTTCGGCGAGCTTGCGGCTGACGGTGGCCAAGGGCATGCCGAGCCGGCGTCCTGCAGCGGACAGGCTGCCGTCGTCCACCACGGCGAGGAACACGGTCATCGCATCGAGTCGATCCATCGCATATTCCCGAAATATGGAAGAGTCATTCCATATTGTGACGGCTGGTGGAATCTGGTGGAAGGAACGACATTGGATGCCAAAGGAGTCATCCATGTCCGCCCCTGCCCACTATCCCAGCGACGTCGTCTTCACGCCTGCCGTCAAGGCACTGCAGGAGGCGCACGGCTCGCGTCACGCCTACGCGCGCATGGAGCAGGGTCGGGGCTGGCAGACGGGCATCACCGAGGACATCCGGGGTTTCATCGAGTCGCAGACCACGCTGTTCATGGCCACCGCCAACCTGGACGGCCAGCCCTACATGCAGCATCGGGGCGGCCCGGCCGGCTTCCTGCATGTGCTGGACGAGCACACGCTGGCGTTCGCCGACTTCACGGGGAACCGCCAGTTCATCTCCACCGGCAACCTGCAGGACAACCCGAAGGCGCAGCTGTTCCTGATGGACTACGCGCACCGGCAACGCCTGAAGATCTGGGGCGAGGCGCGCGTGGAGACCGACCCGGCGCTGATCGACCGGCTGATGCCCGCGGGCTACAAGGCGCGCGCCGAGCAGGCCATCGTCTTCAGCGTCAAGGCCTGGGATGCCAATTGCCCGCAGCACATTCCGCAACTGGTCGACGTGAGCGAGGTCGTGCCGGCGATCGTCGAGCGCGATCGGCGCATCGCCGAGCTGGAAGCGGAAGTGGCGCGGCTGCGACGCGAGGATTGATTCTTCTCAGGCTCCGGCGATGCAGGTATCGTCAAGGGCATGAGCTATCGCGCCACGGTCGGTCACAAGGTCTACGGCTTCGCCGATCTGCGCGAACTGATGGGCAAGGCCAGTCCGGCGCGCTCGGGCGACCAGCTGGCGGGCGTCGGCGCCGAGACGGCCCAGGAGCGCGTCGCCGCGCAGGCTGCGCTCGCCGACGTGCCGCTGGCCACGTTCCTGTCGCATGCGGTGGTGCCGTACGAGCGCGACGAGGTCACGCGGCTGATCGTCGACTCGCACGACGCCGCGGCGTTCGCGCCGGTGCGCCACCTGAGCGTGGGCGGCTTGCGCGACTGGCTGCTGTCGGACGCCGCCAGCACGCCGGTGCTCACCGCGCTGGCGCCGGGCCTGACACCCGAGATGGTGGCCGCGGTCAGCAAGATCATGCGCAACCAGGACCTGATCCTCGTCGCCAGCCGCTGCAGCGTCGTCACGCGTTTTCGCAACACGCTGGGCCTGCCCGGCTCGCTGGCCGTGCGGCTGCAACCCAACCATCCCACCGACAGCGCCGCCGGCATCCTCGCCAGCATCGTCGACGGCCTGATGTACGGCGCCGGCGACGCGGTGATCGGCATCAACCCGGCGGCCGACAGCGTGCCGCAGCTGGTGCGCCTGCTGCACCTGCTCGACGACCTGATTGCGGGCCAGAAGATTCCCACCCAGGCCTGCGTGCTGACGCACGTCACGAACACGCTGCGCGCGATCGAGTTGCGCGCGCCGGTCGACCTCGTGTTCCAGTCCGTCGCCGGCACCGAGCAGGCCAACCGCGGCTTCGGCGTGTCGCTGGCGCTGCTGGACGAGGCGCACGCGGCGGCGTTGTCGCTCAAGCGCGGCCCGCTGGGCGACAACGTGATGTATTTCGAGACGGGGCAGGGCAGCGCGCTGTCGGCCAACGCGCACCACGGCGTCGACCAGCAGACGCTGGAGGCGCGCGCCTACGCGGTGGCGCGACGCTACCGCCCGCTGCTGGTCAACACGGTGGTGGGCTTCATCGGCCCGGAATACCTCTACGACGGCAAGCAGATCATCCGCGCCGGCCTCGAGGATCACTTCTGCGGCAAGCTGCTGGGCCTGCCGATGGGCTGCGACATCTGCTACACCAACCACGCCGAGGCCGACTCGGACGACATGGACACGCTGCTGGTGCTGCTGGCCAGCGCCGGCCTGAACTTCATGATGGGCGTGCCGGGCGCCGACGACGTGATGCTCAACTACCAGAGCACCTCGTTCCACGACGCGCTGTTCGCGCGCAAGCTGCTGGGCCGCCGGCGCGCGCCCGAGTTCGAGGCGTGGCTCCACGCGATGGGCATCACCGACGAGCACGGCGCGCTGCGCAGCGTCAGCGCGATGCCTGCATTGGCGCAGGCGATGTCGGCGTCGCAGGGCCTGCTGTCCGGGGCGTCGGCGTGACCGGCACGCTGCCCGACCTGGCCATGCACTGGGACGGCGACGATGCGCCAGCCTGCGCGCCGACGTCGCCGCCCGATCCGTGGACCATGCTGCGCCGCCATACCCCGGCACGTATCTCGCTGGGCCGCGCCGGCACCAGCCTGCCCACCACCGAGCTGCTGCGCTTCGCGGCCGCGCACGCGGGAGCGCGGGATGCGGTGCACCTGCCGCTGGATGTCGACGCGTTGCGGGCCGACCTGCGCGGCCTGGGGCTGGATGCGGCGACGGTGACCAGCCGAGCCGCGTCGCGTGTCGAGTACCTGAGGCGACCGGATCTCGGCCGGCAGCTCGCACCGGAGTCGCGCACCGCGCTCGACGGCCCCACCGGCGACGGCCTCTGCATCGTGATCGGCGACGGCCTGTCCGCGGTCGCCGCGCAGATGCACGCCGTGCCGCTGATCGCCGCATTGCATGCAGCCGGCGTCAGCGCCAGCCGCGTCGTCGTCGCCACGCAGGCGCGCGTCGGCCTCGGCGACGAGATCGGCGAATGCGTGGGCGCCTCGCTCGTGCTGATGTTGCTCGGCGAGCGCCCCGGCCTCAGCTCGCCCGACAGTCTCGGTGCCTACCTCACCTGGGCGCCGAAGGCCGGCCGAGCCGACAGCGAGCGCAATTGCGTCAGCAACATCCGCCCCGAAGGCCTGGCGCTGCCCGAGGCCGCCGTGCGCATCGCGTGGCTGGTGCGCGAGTCGCGGCGTCGGCGCGTCACCGGCATCGAGCTGAAGGACGACAGCGAGGTGCCGGCCGTCGCCGGCGACGACCTGCCTGGCTTGACGCCTACTTGAGCGTGCGCAGGTAGGCGATCAGGTCGGCGCGCTCATTGGGGTCGTCGTTCCCGGGCCAGGCCATCGTGGTGCCGGGCACGGCGGCCCTCGGATCGGCGAGAAACGCGTCGAGGGTCGTGGCGTCCCACACGATCTTCGATGTCGCCAGCGCCGGGCTGTAGATGAACCCGTCCTTGCTGCCCGCCGGACGTCCGAACACGCCCCTCAGGCCGGGGCCGACGCCATCGTTGGCGCCGGGACTGTGGCAGTCGGCGCATTGCTGGAAGGCCTTGCCGCCCGCCGCGGCGTCCTGCGCGTGCGCGCCCGGGAGGGCGAGCGCGAGCGGCGTGGCGGCGAGCAGGCAGCGCAGGAGGGAAGTCGACATCTGGAATCCTTCGCAAGGAGAGGTCGCCATGTTGCATGCGTTGTGGCCGAGTCGGTGCGCGGGCGACACAAGGCCCTGCGGGCTCGTCGGACGATGGCGGTCCCTGGCCACTTCCTCCCACAATGGCCGAATCCGCCGACAGCCGCTGCCCGCCATGCAACTCCACACCCTGATCGCCTTCACCGCCGTCGCCGCCGTGGCCATCCTCAGTCCGGGGCCGGCCACGCTGCTCGCCTTGCGCAACAGCATGGCCTGGGGGCCGCGCACGGCGATCTGGTCGACGCTGGGCAATGTGTGCGGGCTGTTCTGCCTGTCGGCGGCCGCGATGTTGGGGCTCGGCGTGGTGCTGCAGTCGTCCGCAGTGCTGTTCGGCGTGGTCAAGCTGCTCGGGGCGGGCTATCTGTTCTACGTCGGCATCCGTCAGCTGACAGGGCGCGGCGTGACGCTGGTGCCGGCCGAAGGCGACGCCGTCGCCGCGCCGCCGGCGCGCTCGCGCCTGTTCGGCGAGGCGCTGTTGACGGCCGGCACGAACCCGAAGCCCATCCTGTTCTTCACGGCGCTGTTCCCGCAATTCCTCGATGCGCACGCGCCGCTGCTGCCGCAGTTCCTGGTGCTCACCGGCCTGTTCATGGCGCTGTCGTTCGCGTCGCTCGTCACCTATTCGCTGCTCGCGTCCCGCGCCCGCGCGCTGCTCGCGCGGCCGCGCTTTTCCCTGTGGCTCAACCGCAGCGTCGGCGCGATCTTCGTGGTGTTCGGCGCGGCGTTGCTGACGCTGCGTCGCCAGGCCACGTGATGGCCCACCCGGACGTGCCGTTCCGTCGCGTCGACAAGCTGCCGCCGTCGCGGCCGGGTTCGCAGCGCTGCACCAGGATTTTGCGAAGGCGATATCCTCGAGCGAACCCGCTCGAGGAGCTTCGTCCATGACCATCGCACGCCTTCCCACCTACTTCATCTCGCACGGCGGTGGCCCCTGGCCGTGGATGAAGGAGGAGATGGGCGGCGTCTACGACCAGCTCGAGGCCGCGCTCGCCCGCATGCCCGCGGATCTGGGCGTGACGCCGCGTGCCGTGCTGATGCTGTCCGCACACTGGGAGGCGCCGCAGTTCACGGTGCAGACACACCCGTCGCCGCCCATGCTCTACGACTACGGCGGCTTCCCCGACTTCACGTACCTCATCAAGTACCCGGCGCCGGGCGCGCCCGATGTCGCGGCGCGCGTGCGCGAGGCGCTGGCCGCGGCCGGCATCGAATCGCAGGAAGACGCCGCGCGCGGCTTCGACCACGGGATGTTCGCGCCGATGGCCGTCATCTATCCGAAGGCCGACGTGCCGGTGCTGCAACTGTCGCTCAAGCGCGGTCTTGCGCCGGCCGAGCACCTGGCGCTCGGGCGGGCGCTCGCGCCCTTGCGCGACGAAGGCATCCTGATCATCGGCAGCGGGCTCAGCTATCACAACTTGCGCGCGTTCGGCCCCGCGGCGCGCGCGCCGTCGGCCGCGTTCGACGCATGGCTGGAGAGCACGCTGGCGATCGCCGATGCCGCCGCGCGCTCGACGACGCTCGCCGCGTGGGAGCGCGCGCCCGCTGCGCGTCTCGCGCACCCGCGCGAGGAGCACCTGCTGCCCCTGATGGTGGCGCTCGGCGCGGCCGAAGGCGAGCCTGCCACGCGGGTGTACCACGAGCGCGAGTTCTTCGGTGGCATCACGGTGTCGAGCTATCGCTTTGGGTGAACCGGCACCGCCACAGGAGGGTGCGCTGCCGCTGCTCGCACTGGGCGCCTCGCTGATCTCGCAAAACCTCGGCGCGGCGATCGCCAAGAGCCTGTTCCCGGTCGTTGGCGTCGAGGGCATGACGGCGCTGCGCATCGGGCTGTCGGCGGCGTTGCTGCTGGCGTTCTGGCGCCCGTGGCGCACGCCGCTGGCCCGCCGCGACATCGGCAACGTGGTCGTCTACGGCGCGATGCTGGGCGGCATGAACCTGTGCATCTATCACGCGTTCGGCCGCATCCCGATCGGCATTGCCACGGCCATCGAGGTGATCGGCCCGCTGGCGGTGGTGCTGGCCGCGTCGCGGCGCGCGGTCGATGTCGCCTGGGTCGCGCTGGCGCTGGTCGGCCTCGCCCTGTTGTTGCCGCTCGCAACGGACGCGCCGCTCGATCCGGTGGGACTGCTGTTCGCTTTCGGCGCCGCCGTGTCGTGGGCGCTGTACATCGTGTTCGGCAAGCGCGTGTCCACGCTGGCGCGCGGCCAGGCGGTGTCGCTGGGCATGCTGGTGGCGGCGTTGTTCGCCGTCCCGATCGGCATCGTGCACGCCGGCGCCGCGATGCTGGTACCGGCGACGCTGCTGGCCGGCCTGGGCGTGGCACTGCTGTCCAGCGCCGTCCCGTACTCGCTGGAGATGGCCGCGCTGCGCCGCATGCCGCGCCACGTGTTCGGCATCCTCGTCAGCGCCACGCCGGCCGTCGGCGCCGCCTGCGGCGCGATCGTGCTGGGCGAGCGGCTCGGCTCGCTGCAGTGGCTGGCGATCGCCTGCATCATCGGCGCATCGGCAGGCGGGGCGGCCACGTCGAGCCGGCCGCTGGCAGCTCAGGCGAGCGCGTAGCTTCAAGCGAAGCGGCGTCTCGCGGCGTCCTGGACTTCGCCCGCGCGCACGATCGCGGCCTCGCCGAACGGCAACACCCGGAAATCGCTGCCGGCCGGCGTGCCTTCCAGGTGCGACACCCCGCGCGCGAGCGCCTGGGTTGGCGCCTCGTAGGCATCGTCGGCCAGGTTGAAGGTGGCGAAATGGATCGCCAGCGTGGTCTGGGACTCCAGCGTCAGGCTGGCCTGCAGCGCCTCGTCGGGATCGATGTGCACGCGCTCCATGAACCAGCGCGGCGCGTAGGCGCCGATCGGGATCAGCGACAGCGTCATCGCACCGAAGCGCTGGCGGATCGCCTGGAAATGGAAGCCCATGGCCGTGTCGCCGGCGAAGTAGATCTTGCCGTGGTTCGTCTCCAGCACGAAGCCGCCCCACAGCGACTTGTCGCGATCGAACAGCCCCCGGCCCGAGAAGTGCTCGGCCGGCACGTAGGTGGCGGACACCCCTTCGCAGATCTCGTGGCTGTCCCACCAGTTGAGCTCGACGACGTTCTTCGACGGCACCTTGGCGCCGACACGCAGCCCGGTCAGCACCAGCGGATTGTCGCGCTGGACCAGTCGACGCAGCGTGGGCCGGTCGAGATGGTCGTAGTGATCATGGCTCAGCAACACCACGTCGATGGGCGGGATGAGCTCGAACGGCACCGCCGGCGGCCGTACCCGCTTCGGCCCGGTCCACGGCGTGGGGCCGATGCGCATCGACATCACCGGATCGGTGAGGATGTTGAGCCCGTCCACCTGCACCAGCACGGTGGCGTGGCCGATGACCGTGGCACGAATCGAGCCGTCATCCACCTTGTCCAGCGGCGGCGCCACCGGCACGTCTTCCACGTGCGTGGGCCACGGCCCGCGCGAGCGCGTCGTGAGCCAGCGCAACGCGCTCGCCAGCCCATGCTTCGCCCGCCCGCTGGCATTGTGGAACACGCCATGGCGGAACGGGGCGGCCTCGAAGGCGTTGGGCGGCAGGGGCAGGGTCACGTCGTCATTTCAGGGGAAGCGTCGCTCCGACTGTACGGCCGCTCGGTGATCGGCGCGTGAACGAGTGCCGAAAGCCGCGGATGAGTGCGCATTCGTGCCGCCGGGCGTTGCGTGGCTTTGCCTCTCTGGCAGGCGCTTGCGCACGGGTCCACGCCAACCGACACTGCGTCATGCAGGACGATTCGACACGGGTACACGGCCCCGCCATCAACGTGACGCTCGCCACCGCCCGGCTGCGCCTGGAGCCGCTGGACGAGCGCCACGCCACGCCGCTGTTCGACGGCATGCGCGACCCGGCGATCTACGAATGGATCTCGCTGCAGCCGTCGAACGACCTGGCGCACCTGCAGGCGCGCTGGCGGCGCGTGGCCCAGCGCCCGCTCGTCGGTGTCGAGGTGCTGGATTTCGGTTGGGCGGTGCAGCGCATCGCCGACGGCGCGTGGATCGGGAAGATGGACGCCGAGGTGACGGCGCAATGCGTGGCCACCAACGTGGGGTATGCGTTCGTGCCGGCGTATTGGCGCCAGGGCTACGCGACGGAGGCCGTGACGGCGCTCAGCGAGCACCTGCGGCGCCACGGCGTCGTCGAGCAACGCGCCACCGTCACGGTGGGCAACGACGCGTCCTGCCGCGTGCTCGAGCGTGCGGGCTTCGTGCGCGAGCGCGTGATTCGCGCCAACGACACGCTGCGTGGCGTGCTCGTCGACGACTTCGAATACATCCGCCGCTAACCGCCGCCGCGCTCCACCGCTTCGCGTTGCGCCGCCGTGTCCTCGGGCCTGCGAATGCCGGCCACGTAGTCGAAGCGGCGTGTGTTGCCGTCGCGGCGATAGATGGCGAAGCGCGCGATGCCCAGGTGTTCCAGGTTGGGCAGGCCGGTGGTCCAGAACTGCGTCTTGCCGGCGATGACGATGCGCACCATGCCGTTGTCGCGCGCCGGCTGGAGCTGCTCGACGCTGGCCTCCCCGGACGCGTCGACGGCGGCCTTGAACTGGCGCGCGGTGACGGGCCTGGCCGTGTCGGGAAGGCAGCCGTCGCATTCGCGTGCCATGGCGGCCTGCACCGCGGCCCAGCGCATCGCGGCGGTCTGCAGCGCCGGATTGATGTCGTCGCTGCGTTGACGCGACGTGGCCGCGCTGTGGCGCATGCCTTCGAAATCGTCGCTGTCCTGGTCCGAGCTGCGGTGCGACGCGTGCGCGCCGGTGTCCGTGCGAGCGGGCACTGGCGTACCGGCGAGCAGCGCGCGTTGACGGGCCTTGCGTGCGGCCTTGGCGGCCTGGCGGGCGGCGTGCAGTTGTGCGGTGACCTGGGAATGCAGGTCGTCGAGGCGGCGCAGCACGCGGGCAGATTCCGGGAAGACCACGGTCCGCCCGTAGCTGTTGACCTCCTGGCGCCAGGCGGCCACCAGCGTCCGGGCGCGGCCGGCATGCGGCGGGAGCTGCGACAGCAGTTCCTGCACTTCCATGTAGCGCGTGGCGATGCCGTTCTGCAGTTCGCCGACGGACGAGGCGCGATCGACGATGCTGAATTGCGGACCCCAGGTTTCCCAGTCGAGGTCCTGCCAGCTGCGGTCGTGGAAATTGGGCCTGGCCATGCACTGCTGTCCGGTTTCTGGGCGTCGTCGAAGAGGGCGACGCGGGCCGGCCGGCAAGGACACGGCAGGGTCGCCCAGGCGCCTGTTCGGCTGCCGAGCGAATGCTACAGGCCAATGCGCACAGGTTGAAGACGCCTTGGCGCGAAACTAGGGATTTTCGAGCGCGTATCGCGCCCTTGGCGATGCTGACCCCGAAAGTGCATCGGGCGCCGCTCGAAGAGGGGCGCCCGATGGTCGGAGCGGGGCGCGCGCGTGGCGCGTCCGGAATGGTCAGCCGTTCTTGCGCTTGCGCTGGGCAGCCACGGCCAGGAACAGGGCGCCGAGGCTCATCATGGCCAGCGACGAGGCTTCGGGCACGGCCGAGACCGGCGGCAGCGACGCCGGCGGCGACGAGGGGGGAGTGTCGGTCGGCGGCGCCGGCGGATCGGAGGTCGTGCCGGACTGCGTCGGCGTGGGGGCCGGTGCGGGGGGCGTCGGCGCGGCAGGCGAGGGGGGCGTCGAAGCCGGCGGTGGCGGAGATGCCGGCGTCGTTGTCTTGCCGGTGCCGGACAGAACGATCTCACCCGAGCCGCCGTTGCCGGTCGACGGGGCCGGGGCCGGCGAGCTCACCCCACCGCCGCCACTCGAGGAGCCGTCTTCGCCAGCGCCAGAGGGGCTGGGTGACGGGCCCGTGCCGCCGCCAGCGATGCCGGACGGGGTGTCGTTCTGGGCGACGATGAAGCTGCCCGGCGGAATGCCGCCGGCAGCCGGATTGCCGTAGGTGAACAGATCGTCGTCGGACTTGCCGTGACCCGAGCCACCGCTGGCGCCTGCCAGGCGCTTCCGGTGAGCGACCGCGGCCGTCATCTGCGGCAGCGACGGGGAATTGGAGTGGTTGGTCGCGCCGTCGTCGATGTGGCCGCTGCCCGCGTCGGCCGAGTGGCCGCCGCTGGAAGCGAGGTGTTGCTCGCCATTGCCCCTGAAGAAGGCCAGGAATCCACCCCCAAAGCGTTTCCAGTCCACGGCCACGTAGGTGACGGCAGCGGTGCAGAAGAAAGCGATGAGTGCCAGTACGACGGCGCGTTTGCGCTTGGTCTTGAACATGATGGTCCGATGGAAGAGCTAGTTACCGCATGTTACCTTCTCACGGTTGTGTTTCAGACCCGACACGGAGGGCAGGATCCAAGCATCGGCGGAAACGTGAATTAATTCCGCGCGCCGGGCTCAACTGCCGAGCGAATTTGCCGAGAGATGCGGGTTGACCCCCAGCGTCGTCCGGTAAGAACGCTGAAAGTAGGGCCAGGCGACGATGGACGCACTCGACAACCCGTCCCGGAGCGCGCCATGAATCCCACCGCATCGACCCCCGCCACCGTGCGCGAATCCGCTCGCCGCGGCGACCCCGGCGTGTTCGGCCAGGCGGTGCTCAGGCTGCTGACGCATGAGACCACCGTGGATGCCGTGCACGTGCTGTCGCCCCACTTCCGGCTGGTGTCCCTGCGCAGCGACGCATTTCGCCGGCTCGCCCATGTGCCCGGCGACAAGGTGCAGGTGCGCGTGGGCGGCATGGCGTTCCGCACCTTCACGCCGTTCCGGATGGGCGAGGGCGACGACTCCCTCGGCCTGCTCGGCTATGTGCACGGCAGTGCGCCGGCCGCCCGCTGGCTGGGTGCGGTGGCGCCCGGCGACCGCTGCCACGTGATGGGTCCGCGGCGATCGATGGACCTGCCCGCGATCGATCGCTCCACGGTGTTCGTCGGCGACGAAACCTCGCTGGGCCTGGCGTTGGCGCTGTGCGGCACGCCGCTGGGCGGGCTCGACACGCACTTCATCTTCGAGGTCGGCAACGCGGCCGAGGTGCGCGCGGTGCTCGAGGCGATGGGGCGTGGCATGCTGCAACATGCGTGGCTCGTCGAGCGTCGCCCCGACGGCGCGCATCTGGCGGACGTCGAGACGGCGCTGGCCCGCTACGCCGCCGCCGACGCGTTCCGCCAATACGTGCTCAGCGGCCAGTCGCTGGCGATCCAGCGCCTTCAGCGCACGCTCAGGGGGGCGGGTGCGAAGCCGTCGCAGATGCTCGTCAAGGCCTATTGGGCGCCCGGAAAAACCGCTCTCGATTGAATCCACCATGAACCGCATCGCCCTCGTCGAGGATCACGAACGCCTTTCCACGCTCGTGCGCAAGGCATTGGCCAGCGCCGGCATCGAGGTCGACGTGTTCGATCGCATCGCCAGCGCGCGCCATGCCATCGCCGAGACGGCCTACGGCGCGATCGTGGTCGATCGCGGCCTGCCCGATGGGGACGGCCTGTCGCTGGTGCGGCGCCTGCGCGCCGACGGCAATGTCACGCCGTGCCTGATGCTGACGGCGCGCGACGCGGTGCACGACCGCGTCGAAGGGCTCGAGGCCGGCGCGGACGACTACCTGGCCAAGCCGTTCTCGATGGAGGAACTCTCCGCCCGCGTGCGCGCGCTGCTGCGTCGCCCGCCCACGATGCGCAGCCTCACGCCGTCGTTCGGCGATGTGCAGGTGGCGCCCGACCAGGGCACGATGAGCTGCGGCGCCGAGACGGTGACGCTGCCGTCTGCCGAGCTGCAGATCATGCTGTGCCTGGTCAAGGCCGAAGGCCTCGTGGTGCGCCGTGGCGCACTGGAAGCGGCCGCCTGGGGACTCACCGAGGCCGTGACGCCCAATGCGCTCGACGTCGCGCTGCACCGCCTGCGCAAGAAGCTGCAGGCGATCGATTCGACGCTGCAGGTGCTCAACGTGCGCGGTCACGGTTACGCGTTGCGCCCCGATGAGACCTGACCCCTATCAAGGCCGCGAGCGCGGATATGGACGTGGCACCGAGCGCGGACGTCGCGCCTGGCACGACAGCGACTGGCGCCATTGGGACGAGGGTGCGAAAGGGGCGCGCTGCCAGGCCGACCCGGCCGCGCTGCAGCGCGAGATGCGCTGGCGCCGTCGCGCCGCCTGGTACCTGACGCACCATCGCCGCCATCACCAGGGCGGCAGCCTCGGCGGGCGCCTGCTGGCCACCTTCATCATCGCCTCGTTGCTGAGCATCGCGCTGGCCGCCGTCGCGCTCGAGACGGCGTTCAACTGGCACCGCTCCGCCGCGCTGTCGCACGGCCTCGGCGAGCAGGTCGACTGGATCGAATCGCACCTCCGGTTCGACCCCACCGGCACGCCGGTGGCGCTGCGCGAGCCGGCCGATACCGCCTGGGTCTACACGGCCGCGACGCGCGACTGGAAGTACCGCGTCGTCAGCGCGCGCGGCGCCACGCTGCTGTCGTCGGACGCCGGCGCGCCGCCGTTCGCCGCGACGCCCGCCGGCTTCGATGCGGCGCTCGAGCGCTTCGACGTCGTCGCCGACGGCCTGCCGCTGCACGTCGTCACCAAGGCGCTGTCGCACGACGGCCATCCCTACTTCGTGCAGGCGGCGATCAGCGACCGGGCGGCCGCGCTGTTCAGCGGCGCGATCGTCGGCCCGATCCTGCAGAACGCCCTGGTGATCCTGGCGGTCTCGCTGCTGCTGTTCGCCTTCGGCGTGCATGCCACGCTGGGCCACCTGCTGCTGCCGTTGCGCCGGGCCTCCGATGTCGCGTCGCGCATCGCCCCGCGCAATCTCGACACGCGCCTGTCCGAGACGACGATGCCGCGCGAGATGCGGCCGCTGATCCGCGCGTTCAACCAGGCGCTCGACCGGCTGCAGCAAGGCTATCGCGTGCAGCAGGAGTTCCTGGCGGCGGCGGCGCACGAGTTGAAGACGCCGCTCGCCCTGATCCGCGGCCAGGTCGAACTCAGCGAGTCGGCTGACCGGGAACTGCTGCTGGGCGACATCGACCGCATGGCGCGCCAGGTGCACCAGCTGCTGCACCTGGCGGAGGTCAGCGAGTCCGGCAACTACCAGATGGCGGCGATCGAGCTGAGCTCCGTCGCCGCCGAGGCCACCACCTTCCTGCACCGCCTGGCGCAGCGCGGCAACGTGCACCTGGATCTGCGCGCGGCCGAGGCGTTTGCGCCGCGTCGTGCCGATCGGGCCGCGGTGTTCGTGCTGCTGAAGAACCTGATCGAGAACGCGATCCAGCATTCGCCCAGCGGTGCGGTGGTGACGGTGGACGTGCGCGAGAACGGCGTGTCGGTGCGCGACGAGGGCGAGGGCATCCCGCCCGAGCACCTGCCCGAGCTGTTCAAGCGCTTCTGGCGCAGCGCCGCGCGGCGCGACACCGGCGCCGGCCTGGGGCTGGCGATCTGCCAGGAGATCGCGCTGGCGCACGGCTGGTCGCTGGTGGCGCGCAACGGGACGGTCGGCGCGGAGTTTCTCGTGTCGTTCGAAGTCGGCTGACGGCCTCGTGAACGAGAATTCGAGGCGTGCCCGCGTCGAGGCACACTGGCGGACATGACTCCGACCACCGATCACCCTCTCGACAACGTCATGTGGCGCGCGCTGACCACCTCGCAGGCCCATCTGGCCATGGGCGGCGACCTGGCGCGGCGCTTTCGCCCGGAATACGCGGTGTTCGCCGCCATGCCGCGGTTGTCCGCCGCCGGCTTCGCCGAGTTGGCGTCGGTGATGCACCCCGGCGAGATCGTCGCGATGGCGCAGGATCATGACTTCGAGCCCGGCTCGCTGTTCGAGGTGGTCGAGCGCAAGAACCTCGTGCAGATGATCGGGCCGGCAACGGGCGACGTCGAAGATCCGGGCCGCTTCAGGGCACTCACGGTCGGCGACATGCCGCAGATGACGGCGCTGGTGCAGCAGACGGCGCCGGGCCCCTGGTTCGAGCGAACGCCTGAACTCGGCCGATTCCTCGGCTTCGAGACGGACGGCCGACTGGCGGCGATGGTCGGCGAGCGACTGTGCGTGCCGGGCCATACCGAGATCAGCGCCGTGTGCTGCCATCCCGACTGGCGCGGCAAGGGGTTGGCCGCCGATCTGATGCGCCTCGTGTCGCAAGCGATCGTCGAGCGAGGCGAGCTGCCGTTCCTGCACGTGCTCGCCGAGAACGCGTCGGCAATTGCGCTCTACGAGAAGCTGGGATTCTGCCAGCGCATCCAGTCGCGCCTGACGATCCTGCGCCGCGCTGGCTAGAGCGCCTTGCCTTGCGGCTTCGGTGCGGTCGGCGCCTGCGTCTCCGACTGCCCTTGCGGCAATGTCTTCGTCAGGTCGACGAAGGCGCGACCGTGCTCGGCATCGACCGGCTCGGCGCCTTCGTCGGCGCCTTCCACCGGCGCGACGATCGCCTTGCCGATCGATTCGAGCACGTTGTCGTCGTCCTCGCCCACGACGCGGCCGTTGCGGCCGTCGGCGAGGTCGTCACGGGTGCGGTCCGAAGCGGTGGTGGGGTTCATGGTGGCTGCTTCCTGTTGGCGTGCCCATGTCAGGCAATCGCCATGCCGTGCGAGCCTGGGCACGAGGCCTGCCTCAACGAGGCAACTCGAACCCCCAGGAAAACAACATGCAGATCCAGATCAACACCGACCACAACATCGAAGGCAGCGAAGCGCGCGACCAGTGGGCACGCAGCGTCGTCGAGTCGGCGCTGGGACATCTCACCCAGCATGTGACCCGCGTGGAGGTCCACCTCAGCGACGAGAACGCCGGCAAGGGGGGCGCCGGCGACAAGCGTTGCCTGATGGAAGCGCGGCTCAACGGCCGCCCGCCGATTGCGGTGACCCACCATGCCGAGTCGCTCGACGCGGCAGTCAACGGGGCGGCACACAAGCTGGTGCGTGCGATGGAACGCGAAATCGGACGCGCGGACAAGCACGCACATGATGCGCCGGCGATCGCGGCGGACGACGCCGACGACTTCGTGCCGTCCTCGGCGCCTATGCCTTGACCGGCCCGCTGGCCACGCCGCCCTGACCTTCGGGCAGCGTGCCCAGCGCCTCCTCGGCCGCCTGCAGCAGCGCCATCAGCTGGTTGCCGTGCGCCGGCGTCCACACGACGCCCACGCGCACGACGAGGGGCAGCCGCGCCACGCCCACGTTGACCGGCGCCGCCAGCGCCTGCGCCACCTTCGCGGCCACGCGTTGGGCCTCCTCCGGCTGGTGCAGGTCCACCAGCATCGCGGCGAACTGGCCACTATCCAGGCGCACCGCCGTGTCCGTCTTGCGCAGTTCGAAATGCAGGCGGCCGGCGGTGGCGCGCAACACGTCGTCGCCGACGGACTCGCCGTACTGTTCGCACAGGGCGTCGAAGCCGTCGATCTCGATCAGCATCATCGCCAGCACGCTCTTCTGGCGCGTCGCGCGCAGCAGCGCCATCTCGGCGCGATCCTGCAGCACGGCGCGGGTGGGCAGGCCGGTGAGGCTGTCGTGGTGGGTCAGGCGCAGCGGCGGCTCGTCGTTGCTGCGGTGCAGCGGCTCCACGGCGATGAGGCCGGTGACCTGGCCGCGATGGTCGCGCAGCGCGCCGACGTTCAGGCGCGTCGCATGCGGCGAGCCGTCCTTGTGGCGCAGGATCCAGTCGTGCTCGCTGGCGATGCCGTCGCGGCGCAGCGCGGTGCCCAGCACGCCGGCATCGGCCACCACGTGCTCGCCCAGGATGGCCGACAACTCGACGGCGCGCGCCTCGAGCTCTTCCAGCGCGATCAGGCTGCCGGCGATCGGCTTGCCGCTGAGCTCCTCGCGGCCGAAGCCCAGCCGCTCGGCCGCGGTCGGGTTGATCCAGCGTATTCGGCTCTGCGCGTCCACGCCGAGCACGACGCCGGGGTAGGCATCCAGCAGCAACTGCTGCACTTCTCCGAGTTCCAACCAGGTGTGGGACTGCGGGTCGAGGGTGGCGTGTTGGCTGTCCATCGGCCCAGTCTCTCACCGACTGCGGGTTGCCGACAAGCCCCCCGCGGATGAGGGCGACCACTCTGGGCGCGCGCTGGAATGTGGCGTAGGGTGCGCGCTGTTCCAATACGTTCCATGATGACCGCTCCCACCGATTCCTCGCTGCAGGTCGAAGGCTTCTTCGACGCGGCGACTTCCACCGTCAGCTACCTGGTGCTCGATCGCACGACCCGGCATTGCGCCGTCGTCGACAGCGTGCTCGATTTCGATCCGAAGTCCGGCCGCACGAGCACGGCCGGCGCCGAGCGCCTGTTGTCCCGCGTCGCCGAACTCGGCGCCACGGTGCAATGGATTCTGGAGACCCACGTCCACGCCGATCACCTGTCGGCGGCGCACTGGCTGAAGGAGCGCGTGGGCGGCACCGTGGGCATCGGCCGCCGCATCACCGACGTGCAGCGCGTGTTCGGCAAGCTGTTCAACGCGGGCATCGATTTCAAGCCGGACGGCGCCCAGTTCGATCGCCTGTTCGATGATGGCGAGACCTTCGCCATCGGCGCGCTGCAGGCCACCGCGATGCACACCCCCGGCCACACGCCGGCGTGCATGACCTATCTCGTCGCGGACCACGCCACGATGGCGGCCTTCGTCGGCGACACGCTGTTCATGCCCGACTACGGCAGTGCGCGCTGCGACTTTCCGGGCGGCGACGCGGCCACGCTGTACCGCTCGATCCGCCGCGTGCTGAGCCTGCCCGACGCCACCCCGCTGTACCTGTGCCACGACTACCAGCCCGGCGGCCGCGAGGTCTGCTTCGTCACGACGGTGGCCGAGCAGCGCGCGGCCAACATCCACGTGCGCGACGGCATCGGCGAGGCCGAATTCGTGGCGATGCGCACGGCGCGCGACGCGACGCTGGACATGCCTGTCCTGCTGCTGCCTTCGGTGCAGGTGAACATGCGCGGCGGCGCGCTGCCCGAACCCGAGGACAACGGCGTGCGCTATCTCAAGATTCCGCTCGACGCGCTGTGATGGTGGCTTTCGCGCTGGGCGCACTCGTCGGACTGCTGCTGGCGCTCACGGGTGCCGGCGGGGGCATCCTGGCGGTGCCGCTGCTGGTGTTCGCGCTGCGTCTGGACCTGGCCGAGGCGGCGCCGATCGGCCTGCTGGCGGTGGGCCTGGCCGCCGCGATGGCGGCCACGCTGGGGCTGCGCGACGGCGTCGTGCGCTACCGCGCGGCGCTGCTGATGGGCGGCCTCGCGATGGTGCTGGCGCCGTTGGGCGTGCTGGCCGCGCAGCGCCTGCCCAACGCGCCGTTGACGATCGCGTTCGCTCTCGTCCTGGCGCTGTCTGCGTGGCGCATGTGGCAGCGCGCGCGCCACGCGACACGGCAGGACGCCCGTGCGGCGCTCCCGTGCGTGCTCGACGCACGCGACGGGCGTCTCGTGTGGACGCGCCCGTGCGCCCAGGCGCTGGCGCTCACGGGCGTCGTCGCGGGCCTGCTCAGCGGCCTGCTGGGCGTGGGCGGCGGCTTCGTCATCGTGCCGGCGCTCACGCGATTCACCGAGCTGTCGGCGCGCAGCGTCGTGGCCACGTCGCTGGCGGTGATCGCGCTCGCGTCCGTCGGCGGCGTCGGCGCCGCGGCCTGGCACGGCGCGATCGCGTGGGACATCGCGCTGCCGTTCGCGGGCGGCTCGGTGGCCGCGTCGCTGCTGGCGCGCCTGATCGCGGCGCGGGTGGCCGGGCCGCGCCTGCAGCAAGGTTTCGCGATCGTCAGCGCGTGCGTGGCGCTGCTGTTGCTGGTTCGCGGCCTGGGCTGGATGCCGCGCTAGTCGGCATACCGAAGGGGCAGCGCCGTCGTGAACTTCAGCTGCTCCATCGCGAAGCTGGAGCTCACGTCGAACAGCTGCGTGCCGGCGATCAGGCGCTTGTAGACGCCGTCGTAGGCCGCGATGTCGGGCACGACGATGCGCAGCAGGTAGTCGATGTCGCCGCTCATGCGATAGAACTCCACCACCTCGGGGATCGAATCGACGGTGGCGTGGAACTGGTCGAACCACGCCTGCGTGTGCTGGCTGGTCCGGATGTTGACGAAGACCGTCACGCCCACGTTGACGCTCTTCGGATCGACCAGCGCCACGTGCGCGGTGATCACGCCCGCCTCCTTCATGCGCTGGACGCGGCGCCAGCACGGCGTCGTCGACAACTGCACGGCAGCGGCGAGTTCCGCGATCGGCGTGTCGCAGTTGAGCTGCAGCATCTCCAGCAACCGGCGATCGATGGCATCCAGTTTCATTCAAGGCCCCTTCTGAGCAATGAAATTCTATTGCGCAACGCGGATTCAACCCCGCCACAGACTTGGCGCGGCCGCCGTGCGACGATGCGGCCCCTATGACGGTGTCGCTCTCGCTCGCTTCCTACCCCTCCTTCTTCCGCTTCTGGGCCGGCCGCGTCGCCGGCACGATGGCCAACCAGATGGTCATGGTGGCCGTCGGCTGGCAGATGTACGACC
>Ga0302314_10003314_pt1 | contig 29760 bp, 26 predicted proteins | sample III_Palsa_N2_3_FD_200533 | JGI IMG/M metagenome (GOLD analysis project Ga0302314, IMG submission 200533) | Peat permafrost microbial communities from Stordalen Mire near Abisko, Sweden - III_Palsa_N2_3 | ecosystem: Environmental > Terrestrial > Soil > Palsa > Peat permafrost | place: Sweden...
GTCCGGCACGTTACCTATCTGGTTCCCTCTAAGGGACAGCCCGGTCAGGTGAGTCAGTGATCCGGGTGCCTCGGGCGCGACTGACAGCCGATTGTTGCTGAAGTCCAACTCGGTGACCCAAGTGAGCCCTCCAATCGAGTCCGGGATCGCATCGAGACCCAGCCCACTCAAGTCGAGGAGGGTGGCCTCGTCTCGCTTCGCCTGTGCAATACGAGCGGCCACTTCGTAGCTGTCAGTCACCCTTGTCTACTCCCTGAACGTATAACGATCAACTAGTAGCTCTGTCTGCCGACAGAAGCCATCCTCGCAGGGAACTGTTCCCGCTGCTGGTTCTTCACGAATTCCCATCTCACGGCAGGTTGACGCAGTGGCGCCGTTTCAACTTCCCGGTTTCGGCAATACGGAGGCGATGGCTACCGGGGCGAGCGGCGAGAAGACTCGTCAAACCTCGCTCCGGCCACACAATATTGGAGTTCTGATGGGTATCATCGCCTGGATCGTCCTGGGTATCATCGTCGGCATGATCGCCGAGCATCTGGTCAGCGGCTACGAGTCGCACGGCGTCATCATCACCTGCCTGCTCGGCATCGGCGGAGCGCTGCTCGGCGGGTGGGCCGCCACCAACATCTTCCACATCCACAGCATCCAGGGCTTCTTCAACATCTCCACCTGGATCACCGCGATCGTCGGTTCGATCGTCCTGATCGGCGCCGTGCAGTTGGTCGAGGGCGGTGGCCGCAGCCGTGGCCGGGGCCGCGTTCGCCGGTAGGCGGGCGAGGGGGATATGGGCCTGACGGATCAGGAAGTCCAGTGATCGGGATCGGTACGGGTACCGATCCCGATCACCGGTTTGTAGGCTGGCATCACCCGTGCTCCGGTTGTACAAATGCGGATGAGTGCATGTGAAGCCAACCTGTGGAAGGCCGCCTGATGACCGAGGTAGCAGAGCAGTACGTGGTCACGTTCGACGGAGAGGGCGCGGGCGAGGCCGAGTTGTCCTGGGGGCAGAAGGAAAACTGGGCAACCATCGCGGCCACGGGGAGCTGGCTTCCACTCGGCGGTATCAAGCCTCTGGCACCAGAGGCGAGTATTGAAGAGGTCGCCGAGGAACTGAGCTACTTGATGGGCCGCTACCAACCGTTGCGGACCCTGGTCCGGCTCGGCCCCGAGGGCCGGCCGATGCAGGTGGTGCACGGGAGCGGGCAGATATCACTGGAGATCGTCGACGCGGGCGACGAGGATCCCGCTCACGTCGCCGAAGCGGTATATGAGCGATACGGCAGTACCAGTCTCGATTTCTTCGCCGAGTGGCCGCTGCGGATGGGCGTGATCAGGCGGCACGGACAGCTGACCCATATGGCTGTGCTGATGAGCCACTTCGCCACCGACGCCGCCGGTGCCGCAGTCATGCTGACCGAAGTGGCGGTGCGCGGAAGCGAACCGGTGACCGGGTTGCAGCCGCTGGCCCAGGCCGCCTGGCAGCAGTCCCCGGCCGGACAGCGGCAGAACGCCGCGGCCCTGCGCTACTGGGAGGGCATATTCCGCACGATCGACCCGCACCGGTTCAACGAGCAGCGCGGCGATCAGTCCCCGCGCTACTGGCACGGGGAGTTCACGGCGCCGGTGCTGGCACCGGCCATCCGGGCCATCGCGCAGGGCAGCGGACTGGGGGCCTCCACGGTCAGCCTGGCCCTCTTCGCGGTGGCGGTCGAGCAGGTCATCGGCATCAACCCGGTGGTGATCCGGCCGATCGTGAGCAATCGGTTCCGCCCCGGACTGGCCGGGGTTCTGTGCACGGTCGCACAAGCCGGCTTGTGCGTGCTGGACGTCGACGGCATCTCCTTCGACGAAGCGCTGCGGCGCGCGCAGCAGACCGTGGTCAGGGCTTACAAGTACTCTTACTTCGATCATGAGGACATGGTCGCGCTCAGGTCCCGGATCGAGGCGGAACGCGGAGTCGAGCTCGACACGCGCATCTTCCTCAACGACCGTCGGGAGCCGGACGGCCCGAGCAAGGAGCAGTCGGCCCTGGCGCTGCGGGAAGCCGTCGAGGCGGCGGCGCCGAGCGAATTCCGGTGGGTGCTCAGCCAGGACAGCCCGTCGTTCGAGTCCTTGTTCGTCCACATCGACGATGTTTCCGGCGCCGTCCGGGTCAGCTTCCACCTGGACAGCAGATGCGTTTCCCTCGCCGAGGCGGAAGCAGTGGCGCACGCCATGGAAGCGTTGGCGAGAGCGGCGGTCAATCGGAGCTGACCGTATGCGGCTCCCAGGCCAATCGTTCCCAAGCCATTCGTCCCCGGTCAGCTGGCCCAGGGCTGAAGGCGTTCGAGCGCCTCGACATTCGAGACATACTGCTCATTCGGTATCCCGCCGCCGGCGGCCCCCGGGTTCACATTGCCCGGACCGGTGTTGTACGCCGCGATCACGTCGTTGAGCAGGCTCTGGTTGCTGAGGCTGAAGTCGTCACCGTAGTACGTCTGGCCGAACCAGGCGATGAGCCAATCCAGGTACTCGGATCCGATCTCGGTGTTGCCGACCAGCGTCTGATAGCTGAAGTCGGTGTTGTAGTAGTTGTTCATCCAGGTGGCGGTGCCGCTCATGATCTGCATCGTCCCGAACCCGCCGTCGCAGGAGAGGATCTGGGACTGCCAGCCGCTCTCCTGCCAGGCTATGGCGTCCATCAGCACTGTGGGCACGGTGACCGTGACGGTCTCGGTGGCGCCTCCGGCATTCTTGTATGAGAACTCGCGCGCCGTGTCACCGGCACTCGCCAGCGCGTCCGCGACATCCACCGCCGGTGCGTCCGGGCTGACGGTGCTGGGGCAGGCCATGCCGCCGTTCGGGCCGGTGGGGTAAGGCGCGACGGTCAAACTGTGCGGCGCCGGCGGCAGCGCAATGCCTGTCTCGAACTGTCCGGCCACGCCCCCGGTCTGGCCCTCCATGGGAATGATCAGGATCGACGGGAGGGTGGGCGTCGGGGAGGCCGTGCTCGGCCCGCCGGCGCCGACATCCGGCAGCCCGGCTCCGGGTATCGGCCCGGCTTGGGCCGAGGCGCCCGAATGCGGGACCAGGACGACGACGGCGCACAGCGCGGCGGCCACGACGGCGGTGACCGCTGTCGCGGCTATGCCACGCGTCTTGAGATTCTTGATTCCCATCAGGGACAAGGATTCTAATGGGTATCAAAGGTCCTGGTCGAACGAGCGCATGGCGGCGCGATGGGGCGAAAAGGGGTATTCCGGAGCGAAAAGCCGAGGGCTTGACGGAAAGATCCAGTTAAACTTCGGCGAACGCCGGGAAACCTCAGAAGCCGTCCGTGATCGACCGCAGGCCCGCCGCGGCCGCGGTCAGGTGGTCTCTGACGGTGAACCAGATGTCCGCCTCGGTGCGGTAATCGCCCTGGTAGACGCTGGCCAGGGCCCTGGGGGTGGCGATCGTCGCCGCGGTCTCGCTGATCGACTCGATGGCGCGGCCGAGGTTGCGCAGAACGGTGCCGGCGTCGAGCTTGTCGACATTCCCCACCTGGTCCGCCAGGGACTCGGCGAGGATCCGGATGGCCTGGCTGTCCGCTTCCAGCCGCGCGGCGACCGGTTGACTCCAACTCTCGCCTCTGGTCTCATCCATGCCTTCCGCCGCCTTCCCGTCGGTGGTGAAGAGTCTCAATAGTCTGTAGAGAACTCTACCCAAACCGGACAGACCTGTGCAGGGCCGGGGATCACCGCGGTCGCTCGGATCATGGCGAGTCATGGCGAGGCTGCCCCGCACGCACCGGCCGGTGCTCCTGCGCGCCCGCTTCACGCCCGTTCGGCCACGTCAGTCTGGAACATACTGCTACGCACGTTTTATGACACTTCACCCAAATGAGGCTACACACCCGTATTGCGCCACCCTGTACCGGCAGCGGAGGCTGGAAGCAAGAGCGCGAAGAGCCTCTTGCGGCGCCGCGTGCGGCGCATCGGGGCGAGGTATGCCGATCGGACTCGGCGTACCCCATGAAATGCAGGCCGGACCCGGCGCCGGTACCGGCCTGGAAAGGCAAGCGATGTCGACGACTGCGCGGGTGGCCAACACGCGGCTGCGCATGCTGATGCAAGAAGCGCGCTGTACCGGGCAGGCCTTGGCACGCCAGGTCAACGCCACCGCCGCCGAGGTCGGCGTGGTGCTGCACTACGACCGGACCTCGGTCGCGCACTGGCTGACCGGGACGCGGCCGCCCAAGCATGTCGCCGACTTCGTCGCCGAGGCGCTCTCCAGGCTGCTCGGGCGCCCGATCACCGCTGCGGACGTCGGATTGCGCGATGCCGACGGCAATATCCCCGACCGGCATCCGTCGGGCGGCGCGGACCGACTGGAGAACCTCTTCCCTCGCGGGCGCGACCGCCGAGCGGCCCAGCACCCCGAGGCCTACAGCCTCACGTCGCCACCGGCGCCCCCGTTCGCCGTGGCCGCCGTTTCTCCGGAGTGGGCCGCCGTCGGCCTGGACTTCGCCGACGGTCCGAGCGCCGCGGGCGGCCCCGGCTCGGGCCGGGTCGGCACCGCCCAGGTAGCAGCGGCGGGGCTGATGGTGCGCATTTTCTCCGACACCGACCTCGCTTGCGGCGGGGGCCGCGCCCGCCCTGCCCTGACCGCGTATCTGGCCACCGATGTGGCCGGCTGGCTGCGCGCGCCCGCGTCGCCCGCCGTGCGTCGGCGCTTGCTGGGGACCGCGGCCCAGCTGACTTACCTGGCCGGGTTCATGAGCTTCGACGAGAACCGGCAGGGCTCGGCCCAGAGCTACTACCAGTGCGCGGCGGCGCTGGCCGCCGAGGCCGGGGATCCGCAGGTGTACGCGACGGTGCTGCGCGCTCTGAGCGTGCAGGCCTATCACCTGGGGCACTACGTCCGGGCACTGGACCTGGCCGAGTCCGCGGCGCGCGAGGTGCGGATCCTGGGGCCGGGCCCCGGTGCGTTCCTGATGGGCCAGTTCGCCGTGGCCGCGGCGGGGTCCGGCGACCGGCGGGCGGCGCTCGCGCACCTGGCCTGGGCCGAACGCTGCCTGAGCCGGGCCGAGGACGAGGGCACCGCCACCGGCTACCACCAGGCTGCATTGGCTGCCCAGCAGGCTGAAGTGCGCGCGGCCGGCGGCGACCGGGCCGGCGCCGTCGCGGCCCTGGCGGCGTCGATGCGCCACCGCCCGCCGGCCGAACGGCGCGCGCGTGCGGTCACCTCCGCCCGGCTGGCCGGACTCCAGCTCGACCAGGGGCACCTGGAGGCAGCTTGTACGGTTGTGCACACCGTGATCGACGACCGCCAGTACCTTGATTCGGCCCGGGTCGACGCGGCTTTGCGCAGGTTGCGCGCACGTCTGCGCACTTACCATGCGAATCCGGCCGCCGCAGGGGTGCTCGACCGTCTCGCGGGCCCGGCCCCGAGAGCGGTCAGTGGGTGAGCGCCGGTTCGCGCACGGTGTCGGCGGCGCCCGGCACGCTGCTGATTCCGGTGCGCCGTACTACCGTGTGCGGACCCAACCCGGCGAGGGCGTCGAGCAGGGCGTCAACCGACCCGGGCTCGGCACCGTCCTCAGCGCAGACTCCGACCGTCCCCGCGCCAGCCAGCCATTCCGGACGCACATCCCCGGGACCGTGCACCCGGTACACCTTCGCCTCCGAGCCCTGGCCGCCCTGCTCCAGATCGAGGCCGAGCGGCTGGGAACGCGCGGCGATGATCAGCACCACATTGCACGCGGCGATCAGTGAGGCCCGCGCGGCGCGCTGATCGCTGGCGGCATAGCAGTACGTCGACGGATGTTGGGGAATCACGTGCCCGAACCGCGTGCGCACGACCTCGGCAACCGCGGCGCCATCCTCCACCGGCAGCCCCGGCTGGAGCACGACGGCCACCCGCCCCGGATCGCGCACCTCAACAGTGGCGGCCTGTGCGGCGTCCTGCACGAGAAGGACCGAGTCCGGGGCCTGATCAACCAGCCCTGCCACAGCTGCATGCCCGGCGGCTCCTACCAGCACGACCTGGTCGCCTTGGGCCACGAACCGCCTCACCTCCTGGTGCACCGCTTTGACCAGGGGGCAGGTCGCGTCCACGACCCGCAGCCCTCGGGAGGCCGCCTGATCCCGCACCAGCGGCCCCGCCCCGGCGGCCCCGATCAGCAGCCGGGCGCCCTCCGGCACTTCCCGCACCGAGGCGACCGGCACCGCGCCGCCGCGTGCTCCGGGGACATCGCCGAGGACGTACACCTGATCGACCGCCTCCATCTGGGCACCGATCAGTGTTCTGAGCGCCGTCTCGGCCCCGGCGCACGAGGTCGGTCCGGGCACGGCCATCAGCACGCGGGTGCGCAGCGCGGCGGACCACTCGGCCATCAGCCGCGCTGCGGGCTCCTCGTTCTGCAGGCCGGGGGCCGTCACCACGCACAGGCCTTGCGTGCGCCCGTCACGCAGCACGAACGACAAGGTCTGGGCCCGGGCCTGCGATCTCTTCCCCGGTCCCGGCGCACCGTCCCAGGCTTCGGCCAGATCTGCCAGCCGCACCGTGAACCCACGCCCGCGCAGGCTTCCGGCGAGCATCGGGGCGGCCGGACACGGGACCCGGCCGCGCGTCGGGTGGGTGAAGGCGGTCGCGACCACCGCCTCGCCCTGAGCCACGCCCATCGATCCGGCCGACAGGACATCGGGCCACAGCGTTCTGTACATGAATCTCTCCTTGGCTCCGGCAGCCGCCGGCCGGATGCCGGCGACGAGCCAGAACATAATGAACGTTATGTTCTGCCGCTCGCCGCCCACGCGGATAGTTGCCCTCTCTCTTCCAGATTCGCCCAGACGGCCCAACGCCTGGCCGCTCTCACCGAGTCCGCTCGCCTATGCTCCCGGCCAAGGTGGCGAGCAGGGGTGGAACATCGTCGCGGTCCAGGCGGACCTCGATCAGGACGGCGCGCTTGCCGTCGTGCCACTCGCTGTCGGCGCGGCCGAGCGCCTCGCTGAGCTGCCCTGGGGTGGACGCGGTCAGAGCAAGGATGCGGTGCGGGCTGCCGAGCGCGGTGGCCAGCTTCGTCCAGTCCCAGGCGGTGATGTCGTGGTAGGCGGCGTCGGGGCTGCGGATCGCGCGCTCGACGGTGTATCCGGCGTTGTTCAGCAGCACGATGACCGGGTTCTGGCCGCGATGGAGGATGGTGGCCAACTCCGGGAAGGTCAGCTGCGCGGCTCCGTCCCCGATGACGAGTAGCACGCTGCGATCCGGGTCGGCCGTCAAGGTGCCGAGCAGTGCCGGGAGCGTGTAGCCGATGGAGGACCAGGTCGGCTGGCCCCGCAGGGTGGCGCCTGGCGGGAGTTTCATGCTGGCCGCTCCGTAGAACGCGGTTCCGGCGTCGGCGAAGACACACGTGCCCGGGACGATCCATTGCGCCAGCTGGGACCACAGCTGAGCCTGAGTGAGCGGCAGTGTCTCCTCTTCTGAAATAGATACGTCGCACGTGGCAGCAGTCGGCACCCGGACGGCCCGGGGCCGGAGCTCCGAAGGCCCTGCTTCCAGTAGGTCCAGCAGTGCCTGGACACTGTCGGCGAGCTCCACGCCGTGGTACGTCGTCTCATCCAAGCTCGCCTGGTGCAGGTCCAGGACGATGGCGGCGTCGAGGTCGATGCGGTGGCTGAACAGCCCGGTGACCAGATCGCTCAGCACCGCGCCCGCGATGACCAACGCAGGACTCTTCTCCACGCACCGCCGAGCCAGCCCGGACGGGGACATGGCGCCGAGGTAGACGCCCAGGGCCGCCGGGTGCGCCTCGTCCAGGAGGCCCTTGCAGCAGGTCAGGGTGGCGATCTGGGCGCGACCGGTCTCGGCCAGCCGCAGAATGAGAGGCTGCAGGGCGCGGCGTTCGAGTAGATGCCCGGCCAGAATGGTCGGGTCCGGGCAGGCGCCGAGCCGGTTGCGCAGAGCGTCGGTGAAGGCGAACAGGGCGTCGGGGTCGCTGCGGCGTCGGCGCAGGTCGTGCAGCAGCGGTGCTGATGGTACTTGCAACTCGACGAGATCCTCGGGGACGGACAAGTAAACCGGACGTAGTTGGTCGAGCGCGGTGGCCAGAGCCCAGTCGATCCGGGCGGGTGCGGCAGTGGCGGTGAGCACCACCGCCTCCGCTGTGATCTCCCGGTACGCGCGGAGGAAGTGCAGGAAGTCCCCGTCGGCCAGGGTGTGGTGCAGCAGGGCCCCTTCCAGCGCCGAACTGCTGGGCGGCGCACCGGTGATCTGCACGACCGGCACCGACTCCGCGAAACTCCCGGCGACCGCGTTGATCGCGCTCAGCTCGCCGACACCGAACGTCGTGACCAGGGCACCGAGGCCGCGTACCCGGGCGTAGCCGTCGGCGGCGTAACCAGCGTTCAGCTCGTGCGTGCACCCGACCCATTCGAGGGTCGAGGTGGCGAGCATCGCGTCGAGCAGCGCCAGGTTGTAGTCCCCCGGAAGTCCGAAGAGGTGGTCGACGCCCAGCTGTTGCAGCCGCGCGGCGAGGTAGGTGGCCACGGAGGTATGCGCCGGAGCGGAAGTGCCCGGACGAGCGGGGATGCCGGTCATGGTGTCGCGTTCCGATCTGAGAGGATCCGCGTGCGGCGGCTTCGTGCCCAGTAGATCGGGCGGCTGTGGGACCGCACAGCCGTCGGCGATGGCGCGTCTGTTGAATATGCGAGCCTGTTGAATTGCCCGGCAGGCGACTGTCACAGCCGCCTGCCGGGGAGGGGTCTGCTTACTCCGAGTCGCCGGGGGAAGGAGCGTCGGCGGGCACGGGGACGGCCTCTTCTTCGGGCTCGGTGGCCGGGGTCTGAGGCGGGTCGGTCTTCTTCTTCGTCGTGGCGGGACGATTTCGGGGATGGCTGTGCGGCATGCGGGGCATGAGGGACCTCCGGTACGGGGTGGGGGAGGGGAGGGGAATCGACAAGCGTCCGCGGCACGTCGCCGAGGCAGCGTGCCGAAGATCGCCATTTCCACCACACACCGTGGCGAAGCGATCCGGAAGATCCTTTGCCGCGCGATGATGTTGAATCCTGGCGGCTGTTGAAACCAGAGGGGCAGTCGGGAACAGGCAGTCGAGAACAAACGGGCGGCAACAGACCGGCAGGATCAGCCGGCCGGCCGCCACCCCAGTGCCGGTCCGAGCTTGGTGGCGATGTCGGTGAGGATCTGCACGTAGTCCTCGTGCTCGAACGTGAACGGCAGGGCGAAGGCCACCTCGTCGATCTCACGGAACGCGGCATGAGCGTGCAACCGCTCGGTAATCTGCTCGCTGGTGCCGACGAGGTCGGGGGCGAACAGGAGTCGGCCCGGACCCTGCGGCACGGCAGTGCGCGGCAGCCGGCTCTGCGCGTAGGCGGCGTACTTGTCGCGCTGCGCGCGTGTGGCGGAGTCGGTGGGGATGACGACGAGCCCCTGGGAGACCCGGGCGCGGTCGCCGTCGGGGTGGTGGGCGCGGAACTCCCGGATGTGGGAGAGCTGGATCGCGGCGAAGTCGAAGGTCTGCTCAGCCGAATCGGTTGCCCTGACCACGCTGCTGGTCAGGAAGTTCATCCGGTTCTCCCCGGCCCACCGGGCCGAGGTCAGGCTGGCGCCGCCGTACCACATCCGCTCGGCCAGCCCCGCCGCGTGCGGCTGGACCCGGTCGGAGAAGGCCTCGAACCCCTCGACCCCGCTGAAATGCGAGGCCGGTTCGCCGCGGACGAAGTCCAGCAGCCGCCGCACCCGGCCGTAGCCGAAGTCCTCGATCTCGCCGGTGTCCGGATACAGCGCCTCTTTGACCTGGTCGTAGTGCATCGGCGGCCCGACGCTGAGGCCGGGGTTGAGCCGTCCGCCGGACAGGATGTCGACGGTGGCCAGGTCCTCGGCCAGCCGCAGCGGGTTCTCCCAGCCCAGCGGGATGACCGCGGTGCCCAGCTCGATCCGGTTGGTGCGCTGGGAGGCCGCGGCCAGGACGGCGACCGGTGAGGAGACGCCGTACTGCAGATGGCGGTGGCGCACCCAGGCGCTGTCGAAACCGAGCTGCTCGCCGAGCCTGATGACGTCGAGCGTCGACTCGTGCCCGCGCCGCGGATCGGCCTCGTCGAAAAGTCCGATGGTCAGGAAACCGAGCTTGCGCAAGGGCTGCGGGGTCGGTGGCACGAGGCCCTCCTTCATCCGGGGACATGCCCGGCCGCATGTCGACGCCGTGATGATTATGTCAGGCGGTCGGCTCGGCCCGGCCCGGCCAGGATCCCCCGTCGGCGCGGACAGGCGGGGATCTCCTCGCCCGGGGCGGTGATCCGGCCTCCCACGTGCGCGGAGGCTGTGGATCTTTCTCAGGGCCTTGCGCAGGCGGGACGTCAAGCTCAGAATGGTGCCCTACATGGGCACCGGTGCCCCGCGAATGCCTCGTGACGAGGTCGTCCGGCGGCGGCCCGGGGCCCGGCTCGGCGCGCCGCCGAGCTCCACATCAGTGTGCGGCGAAACACTTGAGGAGACTGCGGTCCATGGTTGATCCGGCTTTGGGAACGATCCTGGGCGGGGTGCGGATGACGGAGGGGATCGTCGTGCCGTTCGAAGGTCCGGGGGCCGGCGTCGGGGGGCTGACCTGGGGTCAGCTGAAGGTCTGGGAGCTGATGCGGGAGGCCGGCACCTCGATGAGCATGGGCGGGGCGGTGCCGGTGACCGACGGGCGGACGGTCGAGGACCTCGCGGCGGAACTGGGCTTCTTCATGTGCCGCTACGGGTCGATGCGGGCCCGGATCCGGACCGGCGCCGACGGCGGACTGGTCCAGGAGGTCGCGGGCTCGGGCGAGACGACGCTGGGGATCGTCGACGTCGCGGACGAGGACGACCCGGACGAGGCCGCCGAGGACCTCGCCGCGCGGTGGCAGGAGACGATATTCGACTACGCCGGGGAGTGGCCGATCCGGATGGCCGCGATCCGGCACCGGGGCGCGGCCACCCACGTGGTCGTGATGATCCCGCACGTCGCCACCGACGGCGGCGGGATCTCCGTCATGCTCGAGGAATTGGCCGAGCGCGACCCGGTGACCAAAGAGCCGAAGAACCCGGAGTCTGCGATCGGCCCGCTGGAGTTGGCGGCGCAGCAGCGCACGCCTTCCGGGCAGCGGCAGAGCGAGACCTCGCTGCGGCACTGGGAGCGGCTGCTGCGCGCGGCCGAGCCCCGGCGGTTCGGCCCGCACGTGGACCGCGGCGAGCCGCGTTACCAGCAGGCGATCTTCGTCTCCCGCGCACTGGACCTGGCCTCGCGGGCGGTCGCGGCCCGGGTCGGCACCTCGGCCTCCTCGGTGGTGCTGGCCGCGTACGCGGTGGCCGTGGCGCGGCTGACCGGGATCAACCCCATGCTGATCCAGGTCGTGGTCAGCAACCGGTTCCGGCCGGGCCTGGCCGACGTGTCCCACCCGCTCTCCGTCAGCGGACTACTCCTGGTCGACGTCGCGGACGCCACCTTCGACGAGGTCGTGGACCGCACGCAGCGAGCCTCGACCCACTGCTCGAAGTACGCGTACTACGACCCTGCGCAGCTGGACGAGTTACGTGCCCGGATCGACCAGGAGCGGGGCGCGGAGGTCGACATCTCCTGCGTCTTCAACGAGCGCCGGCTCGATATCAGCATCGAGCCGGGCGGGCCGGTGCCGCCGCGGGAGGAGCTGGAGGCCGCGCTGACCGACAGCGTCCTGCGCTGGGGAAAGCCGTTCACCCGGTTCGTCGAGAAGCTGATGATCCAGGTCGGCGGTGCCCCGGACGCGGTCGAGGTGCTGACCCAACTGGACACCCACTACGTCTCCAGGGAAGAAGCGGAAGCGCTCGTTCTGGACATGGAGTCTCTGGTGGTGAAGGCGGCATGCGACCCGGATCTGCCGACCGGGATACGGCCGATGCACGCGGCGGGATGACCCCGGCGAGATCAGTCAGGCCGATCAGTGGAGGATCATCGCCCGCTGTTTGCGCAGGATTGCGCGTCGCCTCAGCATGAGGCCGCCGAACGTGACCGCCACGATGCTGGAGTCAGAGTCCCGATAGGCGTCATCGGTACCATGCGAACGGCCGGCTCGGAGGAGTCCGAGCCGGCCGTGGGATCAGTGGGGAAATCAGTGCGTTAGGCGCCTGACGCGCTGGAGTCGGTGATGTTCGAGATGATCTGCGAGTTCACGCTGCTCAGGCTCGGCGCCTGGGAGGACTGGTCCACGCCGATGTCGATCAGGGTGTAGTAGCCGGTTTGGCTGGGCACCGGGACGGCGATCGCCTCGACCGTGCCGCTGGGGCCGGTGTAGTTGGGAACGACGCTCCAGGTGATCTGGTAGCCGGCCCGTCCGGCCACGGTGACCGCTCCCTGGCTCACGACGCTGTGCGAGGTCAGGGTGCCGTAGTTGCTCTGCGCGATCTGCGCGATGTCCGAGGTCACGAGCGACTGCGCGGAGGTGCCCGAGGTGGTGGTGAAGCTGACGCCGCCGCGAGTGCACTCGGACGCCGCGGAACCGCTGCTCCCGTTGGCCTGGGACAGCGCGGTCGGGCAGGTGTACGGGCCGGTGCTCAGCGAGGGCCAGCTGCCCTCGCCGGTGGCCGAGCCGGAGGTTCCGGTCCAGCCGCTGGGCACCGGGATGGTCAGGTCGTCGATCGGGTCGGTGACGGTCTGGCCGCTGCCGCCGGCGATCGTCGGCTCGGGCGAGGGGGTGGCACCGCCCAGGCTGCCGAGGCCGCCGGAGCCGCCGAGGCCTCCGCCGCCGGTGGAACCGCCGGAACCGCCGTTCCCGAGGCCGCCGCCGTCGCCGCCGGTTCCTCCGTTGCCGAGGCCTCCCCCGTTGTTGGAACCACCGTTTCCGGGCGCGGCGGTGGGGGTGGGCTGCGAATTGGCCGTCGGGGTGGCCGTGGAGCTGTGGTTCAGTGAGACGGCGGCCGCGATGCCGCCGCCCACGAGCACCACGACCAGACCGGCCGCGATCAGGGACTTCGTGCGGGAACTGCGGCCCGGGCGGCGTGCGCCCCCGATCAGCGGGCGGACGGTGCCGCTCCATTGGGCGCCGTCCCACCAGCGCTCCACGGGCAGGCCGTCGGGACCGGTCTCGCCGGTCGGGTACCAGCCGGCAGGGGCGGCGGGAAGGGGGGTGGGCTCCGGTATCGACATGTCGGGAGGATATCTGCGTAGCCTGAGGCGTCGGCGCCCGCCCGGCTAAGAATTGGCCGAACAACTGCTGTGAGTTTTTCAGATTGGCCGGGTCCAGTGCCGTGAGCTGCGCAAACCGCCTGTGGAGGGAGATCGCGGGCCGGCCGGCTCAGGTGCTTCCAATCTGTTATTGACCTTGCCTATCGGTGGTTGATCGCCGCCGTATACCCTTCATACGCACAAGTCTTCTGAGCGCACGCCTTCGTCGCGCCAGAGCTCGGACCAGGGGGAGCAGGGTATGTCAGAGTCGGAGCCCGCGAGAATACCGTCAGACGCGGAATCGACCCCGCCAGAGCCGGCGCAGACCCAGGAATGGGCCATACCGGACGCCACGGCGCAAACAGAGCAGATCCAGACCGCGGCCACGGAACAGCCGCAACCACCACAAGCTCAGCCATGGGTACTTCAGCCGCCGCCGCAGCAATACCCGCAGCCGCAGCAGTACCCGCAGCCTCAGCAATATCCATATCCGCAGCCCCAGACGCTGCAACAACCGTACCCGCAGCTGCCGGGCGATTTCTCGAATCCGTATTCCACCGGGGCGTTCGCGCCCGCGCCGCCGCGGTCTCCGGAGAGCAAGCGCAAACGAAAGCGCATCCTATGGATCTCGACAGCCGCGACAGTGGTGCTCGCGTTGGTGGCCGGCGGCGTGTACGTCGTCGTGACCGCCCGGACCGGCAACTCGATCGTCGCGCAGGTCACGTGCCAACCCTCGGACCTCACCTCGTGCCTCATCAAGGCCCCGGCCGGAGCCGAAGTCCTCGCCGACACGGGCACCAGCACCTGGTACCAGGACACCAAGCCGAGCATGGCCGAGTACGCAGCGGCCATCACTCATGACGCCACCGGCCTCAGCGGCGACTCCCAGACCTTCCTGGACGCGGACAGCCTGACCAAGATCGCGCATGTCGACTGGAACGCCGTCGACGGCAACAACGTCGATCTCGTGCTGCTCCAGTTCTCCAGCCAGCAGGGCGCGCAGGCGTGGAACGCCACCCGCACCGCCGAGGTCATGGCCGCCTACCGGGGCCAGGCGGTCTCGATTCCCGGCGACTCGTCCGCCAAGGCCTACGCCGCCACCAAACCGGACTCCAAGGGGAACATCGACGCGGCCTACTCGGCCGTGGTCGGCGATCTCGTGCTCAACGTGGCGTACTCCAGCCCGAAGCAGCTCAGTGCCCAGGACCTGCAAACCTGGGCCGGAACCGAGCTCGCCTCGATCCGCACCGCCCCGGCCGCGGCGCCCGACCCGGCCGTCCCCGCCCCGGGCACCGAACAGATCACCTGCGGCGCCCGTCTGGCTTCCTGCCTTGCGCCGAGGCCCAGTGGCGCACAGCGGTGGACGCAACCCGATAACAAGCTCTGGATCAGTAGCTCCACCCTTACCCAGAGCCAGTTCATCAAGCTCAACTGGGACACTGCGACCGACCGGGCGAATGTGTCGGCCAACTTCACTGCGGACGGGGTCACTGGCATCGCCCATGAGGACTGGCTGACAGATGACGGCGACAGGCAGGCGGACATCTACCTCCTCCAGACGATCACCGCGGCCGGTGCCGTCGAGCTGGGTTCGACCAACTTCGGCGAGCCGGTCTGGGGCTCGGGCATGAGCGGCATCAGCTTCACCATCCCCAACGAGCCCAATTCCCAGGCGTGGTACACGAACAAGAAGGATGATCAAGGCTTCATCGACTTCTATTTCATGCAGGTCGTCGGGAACGTCATCGTGAACGGCTGGCTGTACTTCTACGGCCCCTTCAACGCGAGCACGGCCACCAGTTGGGCGCAGTCCGAGCTCAACGTCGTCAATAAGAACTCAAGTACTCAGCCGATGGGACTGCCCGCGCTCACCGCGCCCACGCTGCCCGCGGCTGCCCAGGGCGCCTGTCCCGCTTCGGGTGATTGCCTGCTCCCGCTGCCCGCCGGCGCGAAGGACACCACCTCGTCGTCTTACAACGCAGGCGAGGACATCGGCGCCACGGCCTACGCCACCCAGGACGAAGCGCTCACCGACGGCGACTTCACCACCTGGATGGGGTCCGACGGTTTCGCGAGCGGCGAACACCGCTCCTGGACCACCGCCCACGGGGCCACCGCCGACGCGGTACTGCTGAAATACAACAGCCCGGCTCAGGCACGGGCAGCCGCACTCATTGAGTACGGAATCAACTCACCGGGCGACCGCGTCTGCACCGACGCGGCAGTCCCCGACTCGACCTGCCTGGCGTCACCGGTCAGCGTCGGCGACTACCTGCAGAACGAGACCATCCGGGTACTGGCCTGGAAGGGCGACTACGAAGTGAGTGTCAGCGTATTGGCCTCGAACTCGGCCGACATCGCCGACGCCTACGCCGCGGCGCAGCAGCAACTGAATCTGCTGCCCGCGAGCTGATCCGCGACTCGTTGACACCTCGCGTCGATCCTTCGGGCTGACTCGCACCTCGGTGCGGCTCAGCCCGAAGTGTTGTCGAAGCGGAGTTTGGACGTTATCCGGTAGCGGTCGCCGCGGTAGATGGAGTGGGCGAATTCGATGCTCACGCCCCAGCCGGTCCACACCGGCAGCGTCCGCTGCGGGTGGTTCCCCAGGTGCGGATAGGCCGCCAGCATCGCGCGGACGTGCCCCGGCATCTCGATCTCCGGCACGATCTGCACTCCGCGCGCGTCCGCGTACTCCACCAGATCGTGCAGCTCGCGGCGAGTGTAGAAGCCGCCGTGCGGAACGCCGTCGAAGCGGTCGCTGCCGGCAGGACCGATCATGGACTCGGCCCGCCACGCGCCGATCTCGGTCAGCTGCGGCAGCCCGTCGATCTCGATCCGCCAGCCCTGGTCGTCGGTCAGGTGCAGGTGCAGGACGTTGAGTTTGTGCAGTGCGAGCTGGTCGACGAACCGGCGCAGGAACTCGATCGGGAAGAAGTGGCGCGCAACGTCCAGCAGTACCCCGCGCCAGGGCAGCCGAGGCGAGTCGGAGATCAGGACACACGGCCAGCGCCACGCGTCCGCAGGTGCCCCCGTTTCCCCTTCCGTCCCCGTTTCCGTCACTGGCGGCAGCAACTGGCGCAGCGTCTGCACACCGTGGAAGAGCCCCGCCTCGGCCGGTGCGGTCAGCCGGACCGCGTCCGTGCGGATCTCCAGGCGGCAGCAGTATCCGCCAGATGACGGTCAGCCGGTTCGCTCCGTCCACCATCGCCGCCTCCTCGATCTCCACCGGGACGCCGTGCAGGATCCCGCGCAGGACCCAGATGGTGAAGGGCAGCACGAACGCGACGTACGTCAGCGAGAGGCAGATCAGGCTATTGAGGAGATCGAGACTTCGCAGGCTCAGGAACAGTGGGATCAGCAGCGCCGGTCCGGGCACCATCTGGATCGCCAATATCGCGACCAGGACGGCTCGCCGGCCGCGGAACCGGAACCGGGTCAGTGCGGTGGCGGCGAGGAACGCCACGACCATCGAGAACACCACGGCGGCGCAGGTCACGATCAGGCTATTGCGAAGATCGATGCCGAAGTACGGCTTGTCGACGGCGTCGGCGAAGTTGCTCAGGCTCAGCGGGAACGGCAGGAACTTCGGGGTGCCGGTGAGGATCTGCCCGTAGGGCTTCAACGCCGTGTTCAGCATCCAGTACACCTCGGCATCCGCAACGGCCACTCCCACCCCCACAGTCACCCCGACGGGCACCGGCACGACCTCGCCGTCCACTGGAGTCTTGTTCGACGACTTCAACTACACCAGCTCCAGCGACCCGAGAATCGCCGCGGACGGCTGGACCGTGCGCACCGCCGCCGGCGGAACCCACGTGATGAACCTGGCCGGCCAGCACCGACGGCACGGCCGCGAACACGGTCCAGGCCGAGGTCGACAGCACGCAGCAGAAGTTCTTCCAGGGGACCTACGCCGCGAAGGTCTACTTCAACGACGCCCCGACCACCGGCCCCAACGGCGACGCCGTCAACGAGACCTTCTACACGATCTCCCCGCTCAGTGAGTGCGACGACCCGAACTACAGCGAGGACGATTTCGAATACCTGCCCAACGGCGGTTGGGGAGTGGGCGGTCCGCGCATGTACACCACGACCTGGTACACCTACTGCAACACCCCTTACTCGCAGGACAACAGCTCGACCAGCATCGTCAATAGCCTGCAAGGCTGGCACACGCTGGTGGAAACGGTCGAGAACGGCACCGTCACCTACTACATCGATGGCAGCGAGTACTGGACGACCACTGGCAAGTACTACCCGCGCGAAGACATGACGATCGACTTCAACGAGTGGTTCATCAACGGCTACCTGTCCAGCAGTTCCACGCCCCGGACCTGGAATGAGCAGGTCGGCTGGGTCTACTACGCCGGCGGCCATAGGTATCGCTGAAAAGCGCACATGCCCCCGGTGTCACGGCCGCCCCTAAGCCGGCCGTGGCACCGGGATTCAGCTACAGCTGCCGCGCGAAGAATTCCACGGTTTTGTCGATCAGGGCACCGATGTTCTTGTGGCCCTCGAAGCAGTGATCTGCACCGGGCACCGGCAGATAGGTGGACTGGACACCCGCCTCGATGAGCAGGGAGTTGAGCCGCTCGCTGTGAGACGCCGGCACCACCGTATCGGCAGTGCCGTGGATCAGGAAAAACGGTGGAGCGGCAGAGGAGACCTGGCATACCGGGCTGGCGGACTCGGCGAGCTTCCGGCGCTGCCTCGGCGGCGCGTCGAACAGCATGCCCTCCGGGCTGTTCGGATCCGGGTTCCACGACCTCAGGTCGGTCACCGGGTACCAGGCCGCGGCCGCCGCGAACCCCTGCCCTTTCAGGGCGCTGAGCGCGGCCAGGCAGCCGCCGGCCGAATCTCCCGAGATCCCGATCCGACCGGGGTCGAGACCCAGGTGATCCGCGTGCGTGCGCAGGAATTCGAGTGCCGCCGCGATGTCGTCGAGCTGCGCGGGGAACCGGGCTTCGACCGAGAGCCGGTAGTCGATTGTGGCCACCGCCAGGCCGGCGCGTACGAGCGCTGCGAACAGGGATCCCGGCGTCATGTTCTTCGGCAGATAGCGCCGGTCGCCGGAGAGGAAACCCCCGCCGTGCACCCAGATCACCACCGGCACGGGCCCGCTGCCCGGCGGTACGTGGAGATCGAGCACGAGAGGCCGGTAGCCGGGCACGAAGGCGTAGGTGACGCCCTCGTACACCGATCCGCCGTGAGATGCGGGCCGGGCTGCGATATTGATCGAGTCGTCGCTCATGAGAGGACAAGGTTATCGGAAGTCCGGGATTCCGGCGCCCGCGGCGGTAGGATCAAGCCTCGCGAGTGCAGCCGAGCATCGCCGAGAGACCGGCCCGATCGAACTATCCAAGGAGACCTCCGGTGACAACTTCCGCACGGGAGACCGTGGCCAGCGTGCCCGGGTCGAAGTCCGCCACGGCCAGGGCGCTGTTCCTGGCCGCCGCCGCGGAAGGCACCAGCCGCCTGCGCTCGCCGCTGGTGTCCACGGACACCGAGGCGTTCCTCGGCGCCCTGCAGTCGCTCGGTTTCGCCACCGAGCGCGACAGGTCGGTCTGGACCATCACCGGCAACCCGTCCGGGCCCACCGCCGAGTCGGCCCGGGTCTGGTGCCACGACTCCGGCACGGCCGCGCGATTCCTGCCCGCGCTGGCCGCCCTCGGCCACGGCCGTTTTCTTGTTGACGCGAGCGAGCAGATGCGCGCCCGCCCGATGGAGCCCCTGGTCAACGCGCTGCGCCAGCTCGGAGTGGGTGTCGAGCCGGCCCCCGGAAACCGGCTGCCGCTGCACATCGACGCGGCCGGCGTCGGCGGCGGGACGGTCTCCATGGACGCGGGCGTCTCCAGCCAGTTCCTGTCCGCGCTGTGCCTGATGGCCCCGGCCACCGCACAGGGCCTGCGGATCGAGGTCACCGACCTGGTCTCAGCCCCCTACCTCGAAATGACCCTGGCGATGATGCGCGAATTCGGCGCGGACCCGTCCTGGGACGGCTCGACCGTCGTGATCCCGCCGACCGGCTATCAGGCCCGTGATTACCAGATCGAGCCGGACGCCTCCACTGCCTCCTACTTCTTCGCCGCCGCCGCGGTGACCGGGAACACGATCACCGTCCCCGGCCTCGGCCTGCGGTCGATGCAGGGGGACCTGCGCTTCGCCACCGAGGTGCTCGCCTCAATGGGCTGCGAGGTGCGGGTGGAACTGGACTACACGACGGTGACCGGGCCTCAGCAACTACACAGCCCCGGCGAGGTCGTGATGCGCGACATCAGCGACACCATGATGACGCTGGCGGCCATCGCGCCCTTCGCGGACGCACCGGTACGGATCGTGGACGTGGCCAACACCCGGCTGAAGGAGTCCGACCGGATCGACGCGATCACCGAGGCGCTCGACGTCTGCGGGATCGTCACCCGGACCGGCCCCGACTGGCTGGAGATCGAGCCGGGAACGCCGACGGCCGGAACCGTGAAGACCAGGTCCGACCACCGGATCGCGATGAGCATGAGCGTCCTGGGGCTGCGCACTCCCGGAGTTCAGCTGGACGACCCGGGCTGCGTGGCCAAGACCTACCCGGGCTTCCACGAGGACTTCGCCACACTGCGCGCGGACTGGGACATCCCCGGAGAATATCGGTTGTAACAATTACAGCCCAAGTCCAGATTCGCTATTCGCTTTCGCCGGCATCCGCCCGAAACTGCAGAGCGGTCACCGAGTGATACTCCGACCCCGGATACAGGGAGGTCGAGGGGAATTCGGGCCGGTTCGGCGAATCGGGGAAGTGCTGAGTCTCCAGCGCCACGCCCGCATACTGGCCGTATTCGGCCCCCGAGTTTCCGGTCATAGCGCCGTCGAAACCCCCGGCAGAGTAGACCTGGATGCCAGGCTCCGTCGTCGACACGTCCATGATTCGTCCGCTGGCGGGATCGACGAGCCGGGCGACGTGACGCGGGGACTCGGTCCGTCCCCCGTCCAGAACCCAGCAATGGTCGTATCCGCCGGCGACCTTCAGCTGCTCGTGCGGATCCTGCAGGCGGCGGCCGATCGAGTCGGCGGTGGTGAAGTCGAAGGGCGTCCCCTCCACCGGAGCCGGTCCACCGATCGGCAGCAGATTGTGGTCGACCGGAAGGTAGTGTGCCGCCGCCACAGTGAGTTCGTGGTCGACGATGGTGCCATTGCCTTCGCCGGCCAGGTTGAAATACGCGTGGTTGGTGAGGTTCACGACCGTCAGCGCGTCCGTCGTAGCACGGTAATCGATCCGCAGACAGCCCTTGGCCAGTGTGTAGGTCACCGTGACGTGCATCGTCCCGGGAAAACCCTCCTCGCCGTCGGGGCTCACCCGGGTCAGTTCGACGCCCGGCCCAGTCGCAGTATCCACGGCGCCCGCCTGCCACACGTGTGTATCGAAGCCCCGCTCACCACCATGCAGGGAGTTCGGGCGGCCGGCGTCGTTGAGCGCGAGCTCGTACCGTCGGCCGGAGAGCTCGAACGATCCGGCGGCGATCCGATTGGCGTAACGCCCCACGGTGGCGCCGAAAAACGTGACCCGTTCGGCGTAATCGCCCAGATCCCGGAACCCCAGGACCACATTCGCGATCCGCCCCTTGCGATCCGGGGTGGTCAGCGACTGTAGCGTGGCGCCATACGTCAGGATGCAGGCAGTGGTGCCGTAGCCGTCGGCGAGAGTCCAGCGGTCCACCTCCGTGCCGTCGGACAAGGTGCCGAAGTGCTCGCGAAGCGGCGCGGAGGTCTGGTTGAGTGGCGGCACTGAAGTGTCTCCTGATCCACGGGAACGAGTGACCCGCTTGAGCGGGCGAGAGCTATTCTTCCGTCAGATCGCCCGGGAGGGCAGCCGCCGAGCCTGAACAGTGCGCGCCCGTGGTGAAACGTGCCTCTGGCAGGATTCGAACCTGCGCACCCGGCTTCGTAGGCCAGAGCTCTATCCACTGAGCTACAGAGGCAAGTGACCCGACGGACTCCGCGGGTCTGAAAAACGACCTGCGATCCGTCCCTGGAAGCAGGAAGGAACGCAGTCAAAAGGGTAAGAGGGCGAATGTGCCGAGGCAGAGCCTATCGGCGGTAGATATACGCACCAAGGCGTCGCTTCGCAGCAAGCGCACACCGGCGGCCGGCGCGATACGTCGCGCTCAGGTCCGGGCGGATTGCCGTGTTCACGAGGACTCCCTTGGTTTCGGCCCGGGTGTCGTCCCTTGGGCGCAGGCCCAACATTAGAGCCGGCCCCGCCGCGCCGACAAACTATTTATTCGGCGCGGCAGTCCCTCGTCCCAGTCCGGACTTACGGATTGAGCGCCGCAAGATGCTGTGCGAACGGGACGATCTCGTCCGTATCGAAGTCATCGTCCTCGCCCGCGACTCCATGACCGGCGACCCCGGCACCCACACCGGTTCCCCGACCATCTGCAGGCGGCCTGCACAGCATGAACCCCGTCAGCTCGCGCCCCGCCCGATTGATCCGCGCAGCCAACTCGCCATGGTGTGAATCGCTCTCGGTACCCCAGTCCTGCGACGCGGCATACACGCCAGTAGGCGCGACAATCGCGCGCAGGTACGCGAACAATGGACGCAGTGCATGCTCCAATGCCAACGAATGCCGGGGCGTGCCGCCGGTCGCGCCGATCAGCACGGGCTTGCCGATCAGCGCGGTGTTGTCCATGACGTCGAAGAACGACTTGAACAGGCCGCTGTACGAACCGCTGAAGATCGGCGTGACCGCGATCAACCCGTCCGCCGCGGCGACATCGTCGAGCACCTTGGCCAGCGCCGGGCCCGCGAAGCCGGTCACCATCGCGTGGGCGATGTCCGTGGCCAGGTTGCGCAGCTCGACCAGTTCGGTCTTGACGGTCCGGCCGCTCTCGGCCGCGGCCGACTCGGCGGCCTGGGCCAGCCGGTCGGTCAGCAGTCGCGTCGACGACGGCACACTGATCCCTGCCGACACCGCGACCAGCCGTAGCGGCTGCGTTGGCTGCAGTGCGCTGTCGTTCACGGCGTCCCTCGCAATCTCATTCATCGTCTTCATCAGCCCTTGGCCACAGCCTCCGTCATATCGTCCACGCTCGCCTGCTCGTTCTGCGCATCCTGATCACGCCGCGCCACCAGGGCCGCGTGTGTCGGCGCGTCCGGCACATCGGCCGGCCTCCCGATTGCGAACTCCTTGCGCAGCACCGGCACCACCTGCTCGCCCAGCAGATCGATCTGCTCCAGCACGCTCTTCAGCGGCAGCCCGGCGTGGTCGACCAGGAACAGCTGGCGCTGGTAGTCGCCGAAGTACTCACGGAACTTCAGCGTACGCTCGATCACCTGCTGCGGGCTGCCCACGGTCAGCGGCGTCTGCTCGCTGAACTCCTCCAGGCTGGGGCCGTGGCCGTAGACCGGCGCGTTGTCGAAGTACGGCCGGAACTCGCGGACCGCGTCCTGCGAATTGGCCCGCATGAACACCTGCCCGCCGAGGCCGACGATCGCCTGCTGCGCGGTGCCGTGCCCGTAGTGCTCGTATCGGCGCCGGTAGAGCCGGATAAGCTTCTGATAGTGCTCTTTCGGCCAGAAAATATTATTGGCGAAGAAGCCGTCGCCGTAATACGCCGCCTGCTCGGCGATCTCCGGAGTACGGATCGAGCCGTGCCAGACGAAGGGCGGCACGCCGTCCAACGGGCGCGGCGTCGCGGTGAACGACTGCAGCGGCGTACGGAAGCGACCCGACCAGTCCACTACGTCCTCGCGCCACAGCTGATGCAGCAGCGCGTAGTTCTCCACCGCCAGGGAGAGCCCGTCCCGGATGTCCTTGCCGAACCACGGGTACACCGGCCCCGTGTTGCCCCGGCCCAGCATCAGGTCCACCCGGCCGTCAGCCAGGTGCTGGAGCATCGCGAAGTCCTCGGCGATCTTCACTGGATCGTTCGTGGTGATCAGGGTCGTCGCCGTGGACAGCACCAAGCGCTCCGTGCGCGCCGCGATGTACCCGAGCATCGTCGTGGGGGAGGACGGCACGAACGGCGGGTTGTGGTGCTCGCCGGTGGCGAAGACGTCCAGGCCGACTTCTTCGGCCTTGGCCGCGATCGCGGTCATCGCCTTGATCCGCTCGGCCTCGGCGGGGGTACGCCCGGTGGTCGGGTCGGTGGTGACGTCGCCGACGGTGAAGATTCCGAACTGCATCTGGCCCATGGTCTGCTCCCGCTCCTCGTGGTGCTCGGCCCGGCTATTCTAGTTGAAAATTCAACAACCCTGTAACGTGGCCGGGCAGCGGCCTATTCCGGCGCATTCCACACGCACCATCCTCCGCGAAACACCGTACGGCCGCGCGGCGAGCGGCATAGACCGGGCGCGCTAATCGGCGCCTACAGGATCACGCGGCCGCGCAGGATGATCCGGCTCGGGTGGGCCAGGACGGCGGGTTCGCGTACCGGGTCAGCGGGGTAAACGACGAGGTCGGCGGGGGCGCCGTTGACGGCTCCGGGCAGGCCTAGCCAGGTGCGGGCCGTCCAGGAGGCCGCACCGAGAGCTTCGTGCGGGGGGAGTCCGGTGCGCACGAGCCAGGCGATCTCGGCGGCGACGGAGCCGAAGGGCATGCTGTCGGTGCCGGCCAGGACCGTCACTCCGGCCTCGAAGGCGGGGCGCACCAGGTCGAGCATGGCGTCGAAGCCGTTGACCAGCCAGTCTCGGCGCCGTGAGGACTCGGTCCCGCGCAGCCGGTCGACGGCAGGCGCGAACGCGACGAGCGTGGGCACGAGGGCGGTGCCTTGCCGGGCCATCTGATCGAGCAGGTCGGGGGCCAGGTGCATGCCGTGTTCGAGGCTGTCGGCGCCGGCGTTGACCGCGTTGCGGCAGCCTTCGGCGGTCTGGCAGTGCACGGCGAGCTTTCCGCCTGCGGCGTGGACCGCGTCGGCGGTCGCGCGCAGCAGGTCGGCGGGTACAGGCGCCGTGTCGGGCATCCAGTCGCCGATCACCTTGCACCAGCCGGAGGAGGTCTTGAGTTCTTCGAGGGCCGACGTGACCAGGTCGTCCTCGGTCACGTCGCGCCCGTAGCCGGGGAAGAAGCGGCCTGGGGTGGCGAGCCATCGTCCGGCCGAGCGCACGCGAGGGAGTTCGGGGTCGTCCTCGACCCACGACGGGATCGGCGCATGCGTTCCCGGGGTGCGCACCAGCAGCACGCCCTTGTCGCGGTGGCTGATCAGGTGTCGGCGAAGCACCTCGTCCTCGAAGGTGTCGCCGGGCTTCTCGGTGCCGGGGTGCGTGTGGGTATCGACGAGCCCTGGGATGATCCAGCCTTCGTCGGCGAGCACGGTCGCGTCGGCGACGGGCTCGGTGCGCAGAACATCCCCGTCGATCCACAGGGTCCGCTGCTCGCCCTCCGGCAACAACACCCCGCTCACCATGTAGGCCACGAAAGATCCCCTGTTCTCTTTGCTCTCTCAGGGGAGAGAGTAGTCGAGTCGGCGAAGATACTGAGAGCATGAACGATCCCCAGTTCCGGCCCGATCTCTTCCGGGGGACCGCGGACTATTACGACCGCTTCCGGGTGCCGTATCCACAAAGCCTGTTCGACGACCTCATCCGGCGATCCGGGGCGAACGGCCGGGGCAGCCTCCTGGACCTCGGTTGTGGTCCTGGTCTGATCAGCTTCGCGGTCCACGGCCGGTTCCGGAGCGTCTGGGCAGTCGACCAGGAGTCTGAGATGGCCGAGTTCGCGCGGCGGAAGGCGGCGGCGGCCGGAATCGGGACGATCCGTTTCGTGGCCTCGGCCGCTGAGGATCTGACCGCGCCGGAGAACGCATTCGACCTGGTCGCCATCGGGAACGCGTTTCACCGTATGCAACGCGGGAAGGTCGCCGCCGGCGCTGTTCGGTGGCTGCGGCCCGGCGGATACATGGCCTTGCTCTGGGGTGGATCTCCCTGGGAGGGTCAGGCTCCGTGGCAACGAGCCATGTGGGAGACCATGGAGCGGTGGCGGGAGCGGGCGCGGGCCCGGGACCGGATTCCGCCGGGCTACGCCGAGAATCGGAAACAGCGGCCGGACCTGGACGTCTTGCGTGACGCCGGATTCGAAGTCGAGGGGTCTTACCGGTTCCCCGTCCCCTGGGAATGGGCGCCCGACACATTGATCGGATTTGCCTACTCCACGTCGGTCGTGTCTCGTGCGGCGCTCGGCGACCTGGTGCCTGGCTTCGAAGAAGACCTCCGGCAGGCAGTCTGCGCCTGCGAGCCTTCCGGGGTCTTGCGCCAGACCATCGACTTCGCCTACGTACTCGCCCGCCGCCCGGTCTGACGCTGGACAGACCGGGCGGGCCCCATAAGTAATGGTCAGCTCTTGGCGGGGGCCTGAAGAGTCCAGAGCCGGCCGTCGGGGTCCCGCACCGTCATCTCGCGGGTGCCGAAGTGGGTGTCCTCGAAGGGGGTGACCACGTCGACCACGGGGTCGAATTCGGCCGCCTCGGCCTCCGTCGCCGCCACGACGACCTGCATGGCGGGCTCCCGGTCGGCGGGGACCTCCGCGACGAAGATGTACGGGCCCTTCCCCTTGCGGAACTGGCCGGAGGAGTGGCCGGTGTCGAATTCCAGGTCGAAGCCCAGGGACTGGAAGAACTGCGCCGTCTTTCCCCAGTTGTGGGTCATCAGGTACACCGCTTGGATGCCGTCGGTAGTCATGGTTGGTCTCCTTTGTCGCTTTCAGCGGGATGGTGGGCGGAGGTATCGCCGGCAGTGCCGGTATCGCCGAGGTACGCGCGCAGCGCCTGCTCGACCAGCGCCGACAGAGACGAGCCGGTCTCGATGGCGCGCATCTTCACCTGCTTGATCAGTCCGATCGGCAGGTACACGTTGAACTGCTTGACTCCTTCATCGGCCACGTCTCGACGCTAGCATACTAGATTGCTAGCAAGCTAGCCCCGTGGAGAGAAGCAGGAGAAAAACAACCGCCGCGCCGCACTGCTCGGTAGCGGATGCAGATACCGGGTAGCGCAGCGCGGCGGCTGAGGTCACGACAAGTCAGGCGAGAAGATTTACCGCGGGGGCGGCCCAGCGCTGCCCCGCCGGTTCAGATGCGGTTCGAGCAAGGTCGAGGTCGGCTGCTCTGCCCCGCCGATCAGTCCGGCCAGCCGTTCCACCGCGAGCCGGCCGAGTTCCGTCGCGGGCAGGGCCACGTCGGATACCGCCGGAACCATGTGTTCGGCCTGGTCGTCCGGGCACATCGCGACCACCGACATCTCCCCGGGCACGCTGCGGCCGAGCTGGCGCAGCCGGTCCAGGACGAACGGCAGGGCCTGCTCGTTGTAGACGATCAGGCCGGTCAGGCCGGGATGCTGCCCGAACAGGTTCTCGATCGCCTCCGCCGCGCCGGCCGGGTTGGCGCGGGCGGGGGTCCAGACCGGGGCCAGGCCGCGTTCGCGCATGGAGGCCAGGGCGCCGTCGCGGAAACGCGTCGCGTATCCGAGCTCGCGGGCGTAGGTCTCCTCGCTCTGGCCGATCAGGCCCACGTTGGCGTGCCCGAGATCGTGCAGGTAGTGCACGCACATCGCGCCGGCCGCGGTGAAGTCGAAGTCGACGTGGACCAGGTGGTCGGCGTCGGCGGGCGTGCCGATGAGCACCACCGGGCGGTTCAGCGCGCGCAGCGCCGGCACGCGCGGGTCGTGTACCTCGACCTCCATCACGATCACCCCGTCGACCATCGCGCTGTCGACCAGGTTGTTGATCTCCGCCACGCCGTCCTCGGCGGTGAGCAGCAGCAGGTTCAGGCCGTTGGCGCGGGCGCTGGAGAGGGCGGCGAAGACGAACTGCATCTGCACCGCGCTCTGGCCGTCGGCGGGCGCCGGCAGGACCATGGCGATCACGTTGGTGCTCTGGCGGCGGATCGAGCGGGCCCCGGCGTGCGGCCGGAAGCCGAGCTCCTGGATGCTGTCCTTGACCCGCCGGCGGGTCTCCTCGGAGATCGGCCGGTTGCCGCTGAGCACGTAGGACACGGTGCTGGGCGAGACCCCGGCGTGCCGAGCCACGTCGATCAGCTTGACGGCCACGTTGCTCCCTTCAGATTGAGGCAGGCCACGGATTCTACTCCGGTCCCTCGGCTTGTATGGGCAGGTTGGCGCCATCGCGCAGGAACAACGGGATGCGTTCCAGCGGTGCCGGGCGCTCGTGGACCTGTCCGCCGGGCAGAGCCTCCCCGGTCCACGCGTCGTGCCATTGCGATCCGGCCGGCAGGTACACCTCGCGGCTTCTCGCGCCGGCCTCCAGGATGGGGGCAACCAGCAGGTCAGGGCCGAGGAGGTACTGGTCGGCGATGGTCCAGCTGGCCGGGTCCTGCGGGAACTCCAGGAACAGCGCCCGCATCGGCGGTAGCCCGCGCTCGGCGGCGGCGGTCATCTGCTGGTGCAGGTAGGGGCGCAGGCGCTCACGCAGGGCGATGTAGCCGGCCATGATCTCGTAGGCCGGTTCGCCGTAGGACCACACCTCGTTCGGGCCGCCGGCGATGCCCGGACCCAGGGACGTGCGCGGCTCGCGGTGGCCGTGCAGCCGGAAGACCGGGCTGAGCGCGCCGAACTGGAACCAGCGGATCATCACCTCCCGGTACTCGGGGTCGTCCGGGTCCCCGCCGTGGAAGCCGCCGATGTCGGCGCACCACCACGGCAGGCCGCTGAGCGAGGTATTGAGTCCGGCGGCGACCTGGCGGCGCAGCGTGGGGAAGTCCACGCCGATGTCCCCGGACCACAGCAGGGTGCCGTATCGCTGGCTGCCGGCCCAGGCCGAGCGGCACAGGCTCACCGAGGCCTCTCCGCCGCCCACGGCGTTGCCCTCGAAGAAGGTCCGGGCGTGCTCACGCGGGTAGAGGTTGGCGACCTCCGCGCCGTTGCCGGCGTGGAACCTCAGGTTCGCCGGGTGCAGCGGCGCGACCTCCGGCTCGCACGCGTCCAGCCAGAACGCCGAGATGCCCAGGTCACCGTAGTTGCGGCTGACCTTGTCCCAGACGAACGCCCGCGCCTCCGGGTTGGTCGAGTCATAGAAGGCCACCGGCGTGGGGGTGGAGGACGGCTTGTCGATCCAGAGGCTGTGCGCCGCCAGGCCCGACTCCGTGCCGATCAGCAGCCCGTCCTCGCTCATGGTCTCCCAGTTCACGCTGACCGGATTGACCGAGGGCCAGACCGAGACCATCAGCTTGGTGCCCATCGTCTCCAGTTCGGCGACCATCTGCTTGGGGTCGGGCCAGTCGGCGGCGTCGAAGGCCCAGTCGCCCAGCGCGGTCCAGTGGAAGAAGTCGGCCACGATGACCGCGAGTGGCAGGCCGCGGCGCTGATATTCGCGGGCGACCTCCAATAGCTCGTCCTGGGTGCGGTAACGCAGCTTGGACTGCCAGAAGCCCTCGGCCCAGCCGGGCAGGACGGGGCTGTGGCCGGTCGCGTCGGCATAGCGGGAGAGGATCCCGGCCGGAGAATCCGCGGCGGTCAGCCAGTAGTCGATCTGCCGGGCCTGGTGCGCGTTCCAGCGGGTGCCGTTGCCGGCCATGTCGACGCTGCCCACGGCCGGGTTGTTCCACAGCAGGCCGTAGCCGCGGCTGGAGAGCAGGAACGGGATGCTCACCTCGGTGTTGCGCTGGACCAGGTCGATCGTCGTCCCCTTCTGGTCGAGCAGGCCGTGCTGGTGCTGGCCGAGCCCGTAGAGCCGCTCGTCGTCGTAGGCGGCGAACCGCTGTTCGATGCGGTAGCGGCCGTTGCCCAGCGGGTCGAAGTGCCGGGCGCCGGGCCACCAGAAGTGGGCCGGCTGCTCGGCCAGCAGCTCCGTGCCGTCGGCGCGGTGGAAGCTGACCACCCCGGCGGGCGTGACCTGCGCCTGCAGGGCACCGTGCCGCAGCACGGCGGACGGACCGGTTATCCCGATCGCCGCGCCGATCACGGCTTCGGGGGAACGCTGGATCGAACCGGCCGGCGGCAGGTCGACCTCCGGCTCCGGATACGGGTCGGCGGCTCGATCCGGCTCCAGCAGCGCGCCGGGCAGGTCGTCGAGCAGCCGGCCGACGCCGGAGCGCACCCGGATCGAGTCCGGGCCCCAGGCCTCGATCCGGACGAACTGCCCGGCGCCGCGCCACTCCAGGCCGCCGGCCACCGCGTGAAACAAACCCATCCCAGTCACTCCTGTCGCGCGTCGTGGCGCCCGTCCAGTCGGACGAGCCCGCCGCCCAGGATAATCGAACTGTTTCGACAAAATCTAGAGCCAGCCGGAAAACTTTTACGAACAGCGCATATGCCGCTCCTACCTGCGTATATGGAGGGCTATCGACATGTCCTGGTTACGTGTAGGTCACTGAATTCTCGCCAATGGTTGACAGTGAGAGCTGCGCGCGCTTCACTTCATCGAAACGTTTCTGCAAGCCGCGCGAACCCGGTTCACCCCGGGTCCGAGGCACCCGGCGAACGGCGCCGCACCGGCGGTGTCCGGCGGGGTTCCCCGGCGCGAATCGCCGCGACGTGGGCTCAACGCCGCGGCGCAACGATCTTCCGTATCTCTTCCACAGTCCACACATATACGCAAAGGTAGGTAGTCATGAAGAGCAAAACTACCGCTCACGTCCGGCGCCGCGCCCTGGCGCTGGCCGGGACCGCGGCACTGCTCGC
>Ga0302314_10003315_pt1 | contig 29750 bp, 22 predicted proteins | sample III_Palsa_N2_3_FD_200533 | JGI IMG/M metagenome (GOLD analysis project Ga0302314, IMG submission 200533) | Peat permafrost microbial communities from Stordalen Mire near Abisko, Sweden - III_Palsa_N2_3 | ecosystem: Environmental > Terrestrial > Soil > Palsa > Peat permafrost | place: Sweden...
AGCCCGGCCGCTCCGGCCGAGGTTCTACGCGCAGGAGCCGCTTCTCACTCCCCAATGCCTGACCCAATCTTCAAACCGCCTTAGAAGAGAGCTTGACGAACCTCTCCCCATATTAGCGGACCTCGCCGCGGCGGCGCAGGAGCGTGGCCGTCAGGATGAGGAGGAACGAGAGGCCGAGCAGGAAGGCCGCGTAGGCGTGCGCCGCCGAGTAGTCGAGGTCCTGCACCTCGTCGTAGAGGGCGATGCTGGCCACCTTGGTCACGCCCGGGATCGCGCCGCCGATCATGAGGACGACGCCAAACTCCCCCAGCGTATGGGCAAAGCCCAGGGTCAGCCCGGCGAAGATCCCGCGGGAGGCAAGGGGGAGATGCACCCGGGTCCAGACGTGCCACGGGGGGGCGCCGTGGGCCGCACAGGCGTCGAGCTGCTCCCGGGGCACGCTCTGGAGCGCCGCCTGGAAGGGCTGGACCGCAAAGGGGAGCGAGTAGAGCACCGAGCCGATCACCAGGCCCGCGAAGGTGAACGAGAGGGAGTGGCCCGTGAGCGAGAACCACCAGCGCCCGGGCGCATGCGCGGGGGAAAAGGCCATCAGCAGGTAAAAGCCCAGGACGGTCGGGGGCAGGACGAGGGGCAGCGCCACGAGGGTCTCCACCAGGGGGGCCACCCGCCGCCGGGAGGTGTTGAGCCAGTGCGCGAGCGGCAGGCCGACCACCGCGAGGATGAGGGTCGTGACCGCCGCCAGCTCGAGCGTGAGCCCGAGCGCCTGCCAGAGGGCCGGGGGGATGCCGAGGAAACCGAGGGTGCTCACGAGTCGCATTTCAGCACGTAGACGATCCCCTGCTCGGTGCCGATGGCGAGCAGGCGGTCGTCGGGCGACCAGGCGAGCCGCGCGGCCGGCGCCGGCATCTTCACGGTGGCGCGCATCGGCTGGCGCCGCTCGGGGCTCCAGAGCATGACGGCCCCGTCCTGGGAGGCGGTGGCGAGGAGCCCGTGGCTGTTCTGGAAGGAGACGGCGCAGACCGCGGCGGCGTGCGGCAGCATGACCGGCTCGCGGCCCTCCGGGCCCGCCCCGGTGCAGTCCCAGACGCAGGCGTCCTGGCTGCCGCTGGTCGCGAGCCAACGGCTGGCCGGGTCAAAGGACAGGTGGCGGACCTTGGTCTCGTACCCGCTCATCTGCAGCTCGACCTCAGTCCCGGGCATCCAGAGGTGCACGCTCGGGTCCTGGTTGCCCGAGACGAGCCAGCGGCCGTCGGGGGACCAGACCAGCGCGTGGATGCCGTTGCCGTAGGCGTACTCCTGCTGCGCCCGCAGGTCGTCGGCGTCCCACAGGCAGACCCCGCCGAAGTACGCGACCGCGGCGCACCCGCCCTGGGGCTGCCAGGCGAGGGCGGTGATCGTCTTCGGGGCGTCCGTGAACTCGTGCCGGACCGAGGCGTCGGGCGCGAGGAAGACGAACTTGCGCCCCGCCGCGGCGGCGAGGAGGGCGCTCCCGCCGCCGGGCCGCCACGCCAGGTGCTCCACCCAGGCGCGGCCGAGCGCCGTCGTGGCGACATGCTGGCCGGCGGCCCCGTCCCAGAACTTCACCGCACCGTCCTGGCCGCCGCTGGCGAGCACCAGGGTGCCGGGGCGCCAGGCGACGGTGTTGGCGCCCCCCTCGTGTCCGGGCAGCGCATGGCGCCGCGCGCCGTCGGTCGCCGCGTAGAGCCCGATCGGGCCCGAGGCCGCGGCCGCGGCCAGCAGGCTTCCGTCGGGGGACCAGGCCAGGTCGATCGCGTAGTCCTCGAGCGGTGCGACCCAGTGCTTGGTCAGCTGCATCGGCCGCTCAGGTCGCGAGGCAGCCGCGAAACGCCTCATTGAGGGCCGCGCGGTTCAGGTTCTTCCCGATGAAGACCAGGGTGTTCAGGCGGGGCTCGGCGCCCCAGTCGCGGTCGAACTTGGCGTCAAAAAGCATGTGGATACCCTGGAAGACCAGGCGCTTGGCCGCTCCCTTCACGTTCAGAACCCCCTTCATGCGGTAGATGTCGTTGCCCTGCACCCGGAGGAGCGTGCTGATCCACTCGTTCAGCCGCTTGCCGTCCAACTCGCCCGGCTGCTGGATCCCCACCGAGGACACCGCCTCGCTGTGCTCGTGGGCGGCGTGGTAGTCCGCCTGCCAGACCGGTTTCACGGTCTCGCCGGCGACCCGGATGTGGAGGGGCTCGTCGCCGCAGCCCTCGAAGACCAGGAAGAGTCCCGGCTGGGCGACCTCGAGCGGGAAGGCGGCGTGGCCATTGTCGAGCAGGAGCCGGTGCCGCCGGGAGCCGGTCGCCACCGCCTCGCCCGGCTTCACCCGGTTTTCCCTACCCCCGAAGACCGGCACGGCCGCGTCGCGGACGGCGGCGATCGCCGGCTCGTCCAGGGCCGCCAGGGGCAGCACCGCGACGTCGAGCTCGTTCGCGTGGCCGTGGTGGTGATGGTGGTGCTGGGGGCCCTCGTGGCCGTGGTCATGGTCGTGCTCGTCTCCCGGCCCGTGGCCGATCACGAGTTCGTGGCGGCCGCCCGGCAGCGGGTAGGCCCCCGCCCATTCGAACGGGTATTCCGGCTCGAGGAACTTGGGGTCGAGCTCCGTGGCGCGCCCGAGGTTGAAGCCGCCGATGTCGAGCACGCGGTCGAGCGGCACGTCGCAGTTGCGGGTCGGGGTGACGGAGGCGACGGCGTTGATGCCGCGGATCCGCTCCTCCAGGGCGGCGAGCGCGGCGGGCGCGACGAGGTCGATCTTGTTCAGCAGGATCGCGTCGGCGAAGGCGATCTGCTTCACCGACTCGTCGTCCGCGTCCAGGTGGGCGGCCACGTGCTTCGCGTCCACCACCGTGACGATGCCGTCCAGCCGGAAATTGCGGCGCATCTCGTCGTCGGTGAAGAACGTCTGGGCCACCGGCGCCGGGTTCGCGAGCCCGGTGGTTTCGATCAGGATGCCGTCCAGGCGGTCCTTGCGCTTGAGCAGGCGCCCGAGGATCCGGATCAGGTCCCCCCGGACCGAGCAGCAGATGCAGCCGTTGTTCATCTCGAAAAGCTCCTCCTCGCTCTGGATCACCAGCTGATTGTCCACGCCCACCTCCCCGAACTCGTTCTCGATCACGGCCAGCTTGCGGCCGTGCCGCTCCGACAGGATGCGGTTGAGCAGGGTGGTCTTGCCGGAGCCGAGGAAGCCGGTGAGGACGGTGACGGGAATGGGCGGGTGGTCCATGGGAGAGGCGGGCGCTCCCGAAATGAACGCCAATGCGGCGCGCCGTCAATCGGGCCTTCGCCGGCCGCGGCTACGGGGCGAGGACGGCGCCCTGCCGCAGCAGGGCGCCGACCTCGCGCAGGCGCGCCAGCTGCGGCCCCGAGATCAGCCCGTCCTTGTCGGGCGGCACATCGAGGAGGTAGTTGGCATTCCGCGCCCGGCAGGTGCGGACCGTGGCGACGATCGCCGCGGCGGCCTGCAGGTCGCCCGGACGGCGGGAATCGCGCCAGAACCACCGGGCCCCGGTCTGGATGGTGTCGCAGATTTCCGCGGGCTCCTGGTTCGCCGCGGGCGGGAGGTCGCCCTTCCAGGGAAACTCGTAGCTGCGGACGTCCGAGTCCGTAAGACCATGATCGTTGTTCGCGACCACGAGGCAGCCGGGCTGCAGCGTGCGGATATAGGCCAGGATCTCGGGCCAGCGGCGGCCGGTGTATTTGTTGTCGTACTGGTCGATCCACAGCTCGTCGATCGGGCCGTAGTTCCGGAGCAGCTCGGCCAGCTGCCGTTCGATGAAGCCCACGTAGTCGCTGCTGGCCTCGGGGGGGAAGCCATGTAGGTTGGGTTGGCCGGGCGGGGGCGCGTTGTGGTGCGCCTCGTCGGAGTAGTCTCCCGGGAAGCAGTAATACAGCCCGACCCTGAGGCCGCGCGACCGGCAGGCGTCGACGAACTCGCGCACGATGTCGCCGCGGCCCCCCTTGTAGTTCTTGAACATCGTGATGTTGCGGGTCGTCGCGGCGCTGGGATAGAGGGCGATGCCCTCCGTGTGCTTCACCGTCAGCACCAGGTAAGTCATGCCCGCCTGCTGGGCCGCGTCGGCCCATTGGCCGCAGTCGAGGCGGCCCGGGTTGAATCGGGCCGGGTCCTCATATCCGCCCGCCCAGTCGTTGTCGCAGAAGGTCCCCAGGTTGAAATGGACGAACATGCCGAACCGCCACGCCATGAACGCCCGTTGGGCGGCCGAGAGCGGCGGCGCCCCGGCGGGGGTCGCCGGGGTCTCCGCCGGGGCGGGATGGGCGAGGGCCGCCGCGACGAGCACGGCGGCGCCGAAGGCGGTTCTCAGGTTCGTCATCGCGGTTTGAGCGGTCTCGGGCGGCAGGATTGCGGTCTTCCGCCAGGAGACGAGCGTCTTCGGTCCCCGCGGAGGGGATAGCCCCGGTCCGCGACGTTTCCTCCGGCTAGGGGGTCAGGACCGCGTCGTCCGTCGTCCACATCACCCGATCAGGGCCGGCCGAGCGGATCTCCATCCGGTCTCCGCCGAGGGCGTGGAAAAAGTAGGGCGTGCCCCAGCGGTCGCAGAGTTCGCCCTTGGCGCTGACGGCCGGGCAGCCCGCGGGGATGAAGGCGAATCCGAGCGGGTTGCGCCCGCGGAGCGCCGCGGTGATCTCGGCGTTCTCGCCCACCGGGTCCAGTTGGTGGGTGGAGCCCCGGTAGGCGAGGAAGAGCCCGTTCACGATCCGCAGGTCGGACTGGACGTCCATTTCCGGGGCATTGAGACCCCGGGTGAGCTCGGAGGGCTCCTCGGCGGCCACGGCGGGCGCGGGCGCCGGGGCGGCGGGGGCCCCGGCCCGCGGGGCGGTTGCCGGCGCCGCAGGGCGCCCGAACGAGAAGAGCGCGCGGCGGAGCGGCGCGAGCGGCCGGTAGAGTGCGAAGACCAGCAGGACTACCCCGACGAGGATCGCCGTTCCCGGCAGGCCGAGGCGGGTGCGGGTGACGGCCATGGCCCGCGGCCGCTAGGCCATGAAGCCCAGGTTCGTGGACGCGAACCGGCCGATGTTGGGCAGCACGGTGGGCAGGCTGCTCGCACTGACCCCGAACCAGGTCGCGAGGGTGGCCGCATACTCGTCGACGCTCGTGGTCGGGATCCAGCGGCCGCGGCCGGTGTCTTCCGGGCCGCCGAGCTCGAGCAGCGGGACCTGGCCGTAGATGTCGCCGCCCGCGACCGCGCCGCCCATGATGAGGTGGTGCGAGCCCCAGCCGTGGTCGGAGCCGGCGGTGCCGTCGCTCGTGCCGTTGGTGTTGAAGGTCCGGCTGAAGTCCGAGGCCGTGAAGGTCGTCACCTGGCTCTGCACGCCGAGCTCGACGGTCGCGGACGAGAAAGCATTCAGCGCCTGGCTGAGCTGGGTGAAGAGAGTGGCGTGGGGCGTCAGCTGGTCGGAGTGGAGGTCGAAGCCGCCGAGGCTCGCGAAGAAGACCTGCCGGGTGAGGCCGAGCTGCGGGGCGGCGCCGATCATTTTTGCGATCATCTGCATCTGCGAGGCGATGCTGGTGGAGGGGAAGGTGGTGGTCAGCGCGGGCGCGGCCTTCAGAATGGTGTTGAGGAGCGCGCTGTCGGTGACTGCGCCCACGGTCGCGCCGCCGAAGGCGGCCTCGAAGAGGTTCTGCTCCTGCATGCTCAGGATGGCCTGCTGGGCGTTGTAACGGGTTCCGCTCAGCCCGGAGGTCCCGACGCCGCTCAGCGTCACGGCGCCGGAGGGATTGACCGCGAACTGGCTCACGGTGTTGCCGACCTGGAACGAGTTCTGGCCGGCCACGCTGACCGACATCGAGATCTTCGGGTTCGAGTTGAGGGCGTTGACGATGTCGGCCAGCCGGCCGCCCCAGCCGGTCGTGAACGGCATGTCGGAGATGCTGCTCTGCCACTGGACCTGCTGGTCGGCATGGGAGAAGAGCTGCGAGGGCAGCGCCGCCGTGCCGGCCTGGTACTGGGGGAGGGTGACCGGCTGCACGAGCGTCCCGGTGTTGGCCAGGAGCGCCAGCTGACCGGCGCCGAAGAGCGACTGCACCTCCACCAGCGAGGGATGCAGGCCCCAGAGGCGGCCGTCCGAGTAGGTCTTGGGGGTGATGGGCAGGAGGGACGACTGGGGCAGGGCGAGCACCGTCCGGGCGGCCGAGTAGAGGCCGTAGCTCGTGTTGTCGATCGGCACCAGGAGGTTGTTGGAGTCGTTGCCGCCGTAGAGGAACAAGCAGACCAGGGCCTTGTAGTCGGTCGGGGCGGTGTCCGCCGCCATGGCCCCGATCATCCGGAGCTGGGCCAGGGCGGAGAGCATGCCGGTGGCCCCCACCGCGGCGCAGGCCCGACCGATGAAGCGCCGCCGGGTGAGGTCGTGGGGGGTGTTCATCGTTGGATGGCGGCGTCGGGCGAGGTGGCGGCCAGGTAGAGGGCCATCTGGGCGAGGGCGGTGGGAGTGGTGCTGGCGGGCGCGCTGGTGAGCGCCGTCGTGATTTCCTGCTGCGTCTGGGCGCTCATGTTGTTCGCGCACAGGAGCTGGTTCAGCGTGGCCACCATCGCCGCCGGGTTGGCGGAGTTGGCGGCGAGGGGCGCGAGGTTGAGGACGATCTGGGTCGTCGCCGGGGTCGCGCTGGTGTAGATCGCCGAGTAGAGGTCGTTCGGCACGCTGACCAGCGTGCTCGCGGTCGTGATCTGGAACTCGGGCGCCAGTAGGCCGGCGGTGGCGAGCGCGCCGGGCTGCACGTAACCGGGATCAAAGAAGTTGAACACCGTCTCGGAGCGCAGGGCCGCCTCGCCCAGCGCGGTCTGGGCGTTGAAGATGTCGTAGCGGCCATCGGCGGCCGCCCCGTTGAACGCCCGGTAGAGGCCGGTGACCCGCAGCAGCGGTTCCTTCAGCTTGCCATAGCCGCTGTCGGCTGCGGTCGTCAGGCTGCGCGCCTCGGAGTCGGTGAGGATGGCCGTGATCACCGCGGCGAGGTTGCCGCGCACGCCGCTGCCGTCGTTGGCGAAGACCTGGGCGACGCGGTAGACGTAGCCGGGGCTGGGGTTGCTGGTCACGAGTTTCTGGATCAGCTGGGAGCAGATGAACGGCCCGGTGTTCTGGTGGTTGAAGAGGGCGTCGAGCTCGGCCTTCAGGTCGGCGGTGCCGGTCTGGCCGGCCGGGATCACGAGGCCGCCCACGACCGTCTTCTGCGTCTCGTCATGGTAGGCCGGGTACAGGATCATCGGGTCGGCGAAGTCGGCGGCGGCCCCGTAGAAGCTGGGGTTGGTGGCGGTCGAGTTGTATCCCCAGCCGGTGAAGACATTGGCGGTCTGGACAATCTCGGCCTGGTCGTAGGTCGGGATGGGCTGGCCGGAGGAATCGAGCTGGAGCGTGCCGTCGGGCTGCAGCAGGTTGAGTCCGATGGTGAAGAGTTGCTGGACTTCCCGGGCGTAGTTCTCGTCCGCGGCCGTTCCCTTGGCCGGGTTGGCCTTGGCGTTGCGCAGCATGTTCAGGTAGTTGCCCATCGCCGGGCTGAGGGTCACGTCCTGCAGCAGGGTGCGGAAGTTGCCGAAGGCGTCGGCGGCCAGCAGGTCGTAATACTGGGCCACGCCGTCGGCCTGGCCGCTCAGGGACGACGCGACGTCGGAGATGACGAAGATCTCGCTGAGCGCGAAGGCCACCCGCTGCCGGAGCTGGTCGGGGGCCGTGACCGAGACGAGCCACCAGGCGGCCTGGCGGTTGTTCTGGTTCGCCACGGTCTGGCCGGTGGCGGGGTAGGCGGCGAAGTCCGCGTCGGTCGCCGCCCGGTGCGAAGTCCCGGGCAGCGCCATCTGGTTCGTGATCCAGGCCGTGTAGCCCTCGCCTTGGAGGGTCGCAATATCGGCCGTGGTGGGACCGAAGGTCGCCTGGGTGAGGAAGCGCGGCGCGTCCGCGCTGGAGACGGAGGTCGTGTTGACCGGCGGCGGCGGCGGCGGGGGGGTGAAGCCCACGGAGCCCGAACCCGAAATGAACTGGCCGCCGAGCTCGCCGCTGGGGTAGGTGGAGCTGTCGATCTCCACGTAGAGGTTGCCGGAGGTCAGGGCCGCCACCACCTCGGCGGCCGTGAAGGCGCCGGCGGCGGTCGGCGTCCAGGCCAAGTCCGACACCTGGCCGTTCGGCAGGTTGAGGACGTAGGTGCCGTTGTTGGTGTCGCCGCCGATCGCGAGGTGGGCGACCACCTCGTCGGAGGTGAGGTTGGTGAAGGAAACGCTGACGCTGGCGAGGGTGCCGTCGGAGCTCACCAGGATGGTGGCCGTGCCCGAGCTGGTGGAGCCCGGCGCGTTGGAGGTGGGCCGGAGCTGGGCGACGTAAAGGGTGGGCGGAATATCCGTGATCGTCACTGTGCCGGCGCTGGCGGCGCCGATCGAGTAACCGGTGCCGGCGGCCAGGGTCAGGACGACCGTGGTCGAGGCCGAGGTGGCGAGCGTCGGGTTGGGCACGACGGCCACCGCGGCGCTGCTGGCGTAGGTCGGCAGCGTCACCGAGCCGGACAGGCCCTGGTAATCAATGCCGTTCACGGCGGTGCCCGCGAGGGAGTAGTTGACGGTGAGCGGCTGGCTGGTGTCGCCAGTCCGGGTCACGGTGAAGGCGCCCGGGTTGCTGCCGCTGTTGTCCGCCGCGGCTTGCGAGGCCGTGACCGTCACGGTGTCGGGGCTGGGCGGCGTCGTCGGCGGCGTGGGCGCGGCCGGGGTGACATCATAGACCTCGACGAGCGCGACGCCGGTGGTGCCGGAATTGCCGCTCACCAGGACGCTGTAGGCCCCGGGCCCGACGGTGACGGCGGCGGCGGCGTCCAGGCTGCCGGCGGAAAAGGGAAATGCGCCGGCGAGGGTGAAGACCTGCTGCAGCGAGACCGCGTCCAATCCCTGGGCCTCCGGGTCGCCCCAATTGTCGTTGGCCGCGACGGTGTTGCCGGCCGAGTCGACGACCGTGAACGCCGGGTCGCCGAGCGTGCCGGCCACCCCCAGGGCGGCAAGGGCGGGGCCGGCGGCCCGGACCAAGAGCGAGCGGGTGCCGCTGCCCGGTCCAATCGTGATGCCCGGGATCATGATGTTGCCGCCGGTGCCGACTTGGCCGCGGGTCGAGAGGTTGACGAGACGCGCGGTCCCGGAATTGGCGCCGACCTCATAGACCTCGAGCAGCGCGACGCCGGTCGTGGCACCGACGCCCGACACCTGCGCCGTGTAGGAGCCGGCCGGCAGGGTCGCGACCAACGCCGAGTCGCCGCTGCCGGGCGCCAGGGCGAAAGCGCCCGCGCTCGCCATGATGGCCGCGGTTGCATTCGCGATCCCGCCCTCGCCGGTCACGGCGTTGCTCCAGCCCCGGTTGAAGGCGATCTGGTTGCCGCCGGAGTCGAAGAGGGCGAGTTGCGGCGAGACGATGAAGCCCGGGACGCCGAGCGGCCCGAGGGCCGGCCCGACCGCCCGGATGAGGACGGTCTCGGGCGAGCCCTGGCCGATTACCAGCCCGGCGATCATGATGTCGCTGCCGGTGCCGACCGGTCCGCGGGTCGAGAGATTAAATAGCCGCGGTGACTGGCCGCGGAGAGTCGCGGCGAAAAGCAGCAGTGCGAGGGCGGCCGGAGGGTAAACCCGGCGACGCAGCGGAAGTCCGTGCATACCCCCTATGACGGCGCAAACTCAGGCCGGTAACAAGGAGGGGCAATTACGTAGCCATTTTTTACTAATCGCTTACCGAAGCTCGTAGAAAGGTGTGCCCTCACCGTGCCCCACGATCGAGAACTCGCACTTGAGCACGGCGCGCAGCGCCTGCAGCGCGTCCTCGACGGCGGCGCGGGAATTGCAGTCGCGCGAGAGGTGGGCGAGGTAGATCTTCTGCCAGCGGGGGCTGGCGACGCTGGCCAGGAGGTCGCGCATTCGCTCGTTCGAGAGGTGGCCGTGGCGGCCGCCGATGCGGCGCTTCAACACCCACGAGCGCTTCGGGTCGGCCTCGAGCATGCGGTGGCAGTGGTTTGACTCGACCACCACGACGTCGCACTCGCGGATCCGCTCGCGCACGCTCGGCGGCGCGTGCCCGAGGTCGGTGACCCAGGCCAGCGTGCGCCGCGGCGAGAAGAGGTCGTCCAGGCCGCTGGTGAAGCGGAAGCCGACCGGATCCGAGGCGTCGTGGGGGATGGCGAAGCTCTCGACGTCCAGGTCGCGGAAGCGGAAGGACGAGCCGGTGGCGAAGATCTGCCACGACGGGCTCCAGCTCAGCGTCTTCTGCACCGCGCGGGCGGTGGCGGCGTTGGCAAAGAACTTCAGGTGGGGAAATTTCTTCAGGCTCTCGATTCCGGCGGAGTGGTCGCTGTGCTCGTGGGTCACGAAGACGGCATCGATCGCGGCCAGCGACTCTCCGCCGGCGGCGACGAGCGCCGCCATCCGGCGGGCGGAGAGACCGGCGTCAAGCAGAACCCGGGTGGCATCGGTGACCACCAGGGCGCAGTTGCCGGAACTGCCGCTGGCCAGGATCGAGAATCTCATCGCGGGCCCAGCTTCAGCGCCGGGCCGGCCGGCGCGCAACGTTTTCCGCCCCGGGTTGACCCCTGTCCGAATTGTGGTACCTCTGGTCCTCCATGCCCAAGCGTACCGTTTCCCCGTCGTGAGCCCGGAGACTCCTCTGTACCTGCACGCCTCCGCCCGGGGCAAACCGGCCCGGATCCGGCGCGGGTACGACGCCCGGTTTCGGCCGAATGCGGCCTACCTTCGGTCCCTGCCCGATGTGATGGAGGTCGAGCACCGCGTAATCCAGGGCGCGCACGTCCCCATCCAACAGGTCGGCGTGTCCAACTTCCGGCTCCCGCTGAGGATCCGGACCAAGGCCGGCAAGGCACTGACGCTGGAGACCAGCGTCACCGGCACCGTCTCCCTGGAGGCCGAGCTGAAGGGCATCAACATGAGCCGGATCGTCCGGTCGTTCTACGACCACCGGGACGAGGTCGTGTCGACCGAGAGCATCGGGCGCATCCTCCGGTCCTACCTGCGGAAGGTCCGGAGCAAGGATGCCCGCCTCCGGCTCACCTTCTCGTATCCCCGGCTGCAGCCGAGCCTGCGGAGCGGCCTCCACGGCTACCAGTTCTACCGGGCCGGTTTCGAGGGGGTCATGACCGCGGCGGGGGAGTTCCGCCGCTTTGTGCACTACGACTTCGTCTACTCGTCGGCCTGCCCGGCGTCGGCTGAGCTCGCGGAGCACGCCCGCGACCAGCGGGGCGCTTATGGCGTGCCGCACTCCCAGCGGAGCAAGGCGCGCCTGGTCCTTGAGGAGGCGAAGGGCCGCAAGATCTGGCTCGAGGACGTGCACGCGCTCTGCCTGCGGGCGCTGCGGACCGAGACCCAGGTGATGGTCAAGCGCGAGGACGAGCAGGCCTTCGCCGAACTGAACGGGGCCCACCTCAAGTTCGTGGAGGACGCGGCGCGGCTCCTTTACCAGGAGTTCGACGCCGACCGGCGGGTGAAGGACTTCCAGATCGCCTGCGCCCACCTCGAGTCGCTGCACTCCCACGATGCCGTCAGCGTTATCTGCAAGGGCCTGAAGGGCGGCTTCAAGGCCGACTTCATGGATTTCGCCTCGCTCATCTGCTAGCTGATGCCAGCGCCATCCCGTTCGCCCCTGGTCGTCATCACCGGAGCCTCCCAAGGGATCGGCGCCGCGATCGCCCGTGCGTTCGCCGCCGAGATCCCCGGCGTGCGGCTGGCGCTGGTGGCGCGCAATGCCGAGAACCTGGCGGGCGTGGCCAGCGCCTGCGCGGCCGCCGGCGCCAAGGTGGGCATCTTTCCCTGCGACCTGGCGGCCGAGGACCCGGTGGCGGAACTGGAAGCGGCGGTCCGCCGGCGGTTCGGCGCCGCCGATGTTCTCATCAACAACGCCGGCAAGTTTGTCGGGGGCGAGCTGCTCAGCACCACGCCGGCCGACTTCGACCGGGTGATCGCGGCGAACCTGCGCAGCCTCTTTCTCGTCACCCGGGTGTTCGCGCCCGCGATGGTGCGCCGCGGCCGGGGCGACATCTTCAACATGGGATCGGTGGCCGGGCTCCGGGCCCATCCGGGCGCGGCGGCTTATACCGCCGCCAAGTTCGGGGTCGCCGGCCTGTCGCAGGCGATGCGGGCGGAGTGGAAGGACAAGGGGGTGCGGGTGTGCTGCGTGCATCCGGGCCCGACGGCGTCACCGTCGTGGAAGGGCAGTGGGATCCCGCCCGCGCGTATGATGCCAGCCGAGGACATTGCGCGTGCCTTCCTCGCCCTGTACCGGATGACAAGGCGAACCGTGGTCGAGGAAATCGTCCTTCGCCCCCAACTCGGCGACCTGTAAAGCACCGGTGAGAGATCGGGATTCCCGCACGTTGCACGGCATCGGGCGGGGTATGATGCATTTTGCGGCTGGAAGGCTGATGCAATCGCCCAGCGTTTATGATAAGACCTTGTCCAATAACGGGTAAAAAAAGCACGTGAGGCATGGCATGCCTTGGGCTTATTGGGGGACAGAAAAAGAACGCCAATCGCCCTCTCCTCCGCCCATGAACGCCACCAATGCCCTCGCCTTTGCCATCCTCGGCTCGCTGATGGAAATCCTCCCCCGGGTCTTCCCGTCGTGGTTTCCGCCTTCGGGATCGGACGCGGCGAGCTGCCGGGCCCTGTGGCTCGTGGTCATGGGTGCGGTGCAGATCACTTTGGGGGTAGGCTTCCTCGCCACCGCCCACGCGTATCCAATGATGGCCCGGCTCTTCCTGCGGGGGCCGGCTCGGGAGGCCGGCACGATGGCGCTGCCCCAGGCCCGCGGCGTTACCCTCCGCTGAGCGCCTAAGGCCGGCCTAGCCGGCCTTGCCCAAGGCAAAGGACACGAGGAGGAGCAGGAGGACGACGGCTGTGATGACCGTGTAGACGCGATCCTTCACGCGGGCGAAGCCGACCAGCGATACCGCCACCCGCACGATCGGGGTCAAGATGAGGATCAGGAGGCCAGCCACGATGACGGCTTGGCCGTCGAAGTGCGCCAGGCCGTGCGAAAACCAGGCCACCGTCCGCGGGAAGGCCCCGCCCGGTCCGGTCAGGCGCGCCACCTCGGCCTGGCCGTGGCGGTAGTCGCCCTCGAAAAACGACAGGAGCGAGCCCACCGCGATCAGGAGCAGGCTCGTGCCCACCCCGACCCGCAGGACGCGGCTGATCAGCTGCTCCATGTTCCGGGCCACCTCGTCGCGCGATTCCATCAGCGCAGGCCCTTCATCAACATCTGCGCCGCCGAGACCGCCAGGACGGCAATGAAGACATAGCGGATCAGGCTGCTCTTCATCCCGCCGAGCAGGGTGGCTCCCGTCTTGGCGCCAAGCAGCACCCCGATCGCGACCGGGGCGGCCACGAAGGGCAGCACCTCGCCGCGCATCAGGTAGACGGCGGCGCTGGTCGCCGCCGTGACGCCGATCATGAAGTTGCTGGTCGCAGTGCAGGCCTTGATCGGCATTCCCATCGCCAGGTTCATGACCGGGACCTTGAGCACCCCGCCGCCGATGCCGAGGAGGCCGCTGGCGACGCCGGCCAGATAGCTGACGGCCAGCCCGAGCTTGGTCCGCGACAGCCGGTAGGTGACGTCCCGGCCGAGCGCCCGGTCGTAATACGACCCGTGCAGGTCCAGGCGGTCGGCCAGCGGGTCCGGCGCCGGTTCCACCGCATGGCCCTTCGGCTTCAGCATCGACCAGCAGGTGTAAGAGAGCACCACGGCGAAGATGAGGAAGAGGGCCTTTCCCGACACCCAGTCGGCGAGATATGCGCCGGTGAGCGCCCCGATGACGGTCGCGATCTCGAGCACCATCCCGAGGCGCATGTTGGCGATCCGCTCGGTCACGTAGGAGGCGGCTGCGCCGCTCGAGGTGGCGATCACCGAGATGATCGACGCGGCGATCGCCTTCTGGATGCTGACGCCCATCAGCAGCGTGAGGGCGGGCACGACCACGATTCCGCCCCCGACACCCACCAGGGAGCCGAGGAGCCCGGCGAAGTAGGAGATGGCGAGGACGATGAGGCTGAAGGCGACGGGGCTCATCCTACAAGAGATCGGGCTGGCCCTGGTCGCGCGGGCGCAGGCCGACGGCCGCATAGCCCTTCTCGGTCAGCATGCGGCCCTGCGGGGTCCGCCGCAGGTAGCCCTCCTGGATGAGGAAGGGCTCGTGCACCTCCTCCAGCGTCTCGGCCTCCTCGCCGACCGCGACCGCGATCGTGCTCATGCCGACCGGGCCGCCCGCGTAGTTCTCGGCCATGACGCGGAGCATCCGTTTGTCCATCTCGTCGAGCCCGGCGGCGTCGATCTCCAGGAGCTCGAGGCCGGCGGCCGCGACGGCGCGGGTGATGACGCCCTGCGCCCGCTCCTGCGCGAAGTCACGCAGGAAATTGATCAGGTTGTTGGCGACCCGCGGCGTCCCGCGGGCGCGGCGCGCGATCTCCTGCGCGCCGCCCGCGTCGATCTCGACCTTGAGAAGCCCGCAGCTGCGCCGGACGATCGTCTCGAGCGTGGAGGGGTCATAGTAGTCAAGGCGCGTCTGGAGGGTGAAGCGCGAGCGCAGGGGAGCGGTGAGCAGGCCGGCGCGCGTGGTCGCGCCGATCAGCGTGAACCGCGGCAGGGTCAGCCGCACGCTGCGCGCGTTCGGGCCCTGGTCGATCATGATGTCGATCCGGAAGTCCTCCATCGCGGAGTAGAGGTACTCTTCGACGGTCTTCGGGATGCGGTGGATCTCGTCGATGAACAGCAGGTCGCCCTCCTCCAGGTTGGTGAGCATCCCGGCGAGGTCGCCCGCCTTCTCCACCACCGGGCCGGACGTGACCCGGACGTTGCGGCCGAGCTCACTGCCGAGGATGAAGGCCAGGGTCGTCTTGCCGAGGCCGGGGGGCCCGGAGAGCAGGATGTGGTTCAGCGGCTCGCCGCGCTTGCGCGCCGCCCCCACCATGACCTGCAGCCGCTCGATCGTCTTCGGCTGGCCGGCGAAGTCAGCGAAGGTCAGGGGGCGGAGCGCGGCCTCCGCGGCGGTCACCGGGGAAGCCAGCGCCGCGGCCAGGAAGCCCGCGCCCTTCTGGGGGTCGTCCGGATTGGTCGCGACTTTCACGTCCATTCGAGGTCGGCGCCGAGCGACCGCAGGTTCTCGACAAAGCGCGGGTGGGCCCGCTTGATGATCTCGGCGTGGCGGACGACGCTGCGGCCGGGGATCGAGGCCGCGACCATGGTCAGGGCGACCGCGGCGCGGATCACATAGGGCGAGTCGACCACGGCGGCCCGCAGGGGCTTGTTGCCGAAGACGATGATGCGGTGCGGATCGCTCACCATCACGTGGGCGCCGAACTTGGCCAGCTCCGGGATCCAGGAAAAGCCGCCCTCGTAGACCTTGTTCCAGAAGTGGATCGTGCCCTCGCAGCGGGTGGAGAGGGCGATGACGAGCGGCAAGAGGTCGACCGAGAAGTACGGCCACGGCGCCGCCTCGATCTTCGGCAGCAGATTCGAGGTGTACGGGACCTCGATCACGCGGGACTGCCCCGGCGCCACCCGGGCGGTCGTCCCGTCGTGGGTCACCGTCACGCCCAGCTTCTGGAAGGAGCGGCTGATCAGGTCGAAATGATCGGGCACCGAGTTGCGGACGCGGACGTCGCCGCCGGTGATGGCGCCCAGGGCGAGGAAGGTGGTCACCTCGTGATAATCGGTGCCGATCGCGATCTCGGCCCCGTGGAGCTTCGGCACCCCCTCGATCGTGAGGCGGCTGGTCCCCAGGCCGGTCAGGCGCGCGCCCATCGCGATCAGCGCGGCGCACAGGTCCTGCACATGCGGCTCGCTGGCCGCGTTGATGAGCGTCGAGTGCCCGGTGGCCACGGCCGCGGCCATCGCGAAGTTCTCGGTCACCGTGACCGACATGTAGTCGAGCCAATAGCGGGCCCCCACGAAGCCCCCGGGGATCGCGAGCGTCAGGGGGTCGCCCGCATCCACCGTGGCGCCGAGCGCCGCCAGAACGTCCAGGTGAGGGTCGATCTCCCGGACGCCCAGCGAACATCCCTTCGCATTGGTGCGGATCGTGATCCGGCCGAGCCGGTGCAGGAGGGCGGGATAGAGGAGCACCGTCGAGCGCATGTCCTGCGGCAGCTCGGCATTGGCGAGCGCGCTCCGGAACGAACGGTGGTCAACCCGCATCCGCCCGGCGGCCCGGTCCCACTCGATCTGGGAGCCCTGGGACTCGAAGAAGGACACCAGCTTGTCCAGGTCCGTGATGTCGGGGACGTTGGTGAGCGTGACCGGGTCGTCCGTCAGCAGCGTCGCGCACAGGATCGGCAGGACGGAGTTCTTGTTCCCCGAAGGGGTGACGGTGCCGGAAAGGGGCTTGCCGCCGTTGACGACGAGATCGGCCATAAAAAAGGCGCCCGCGTGAAGCGGACGCCTTGGAATGCGCTCGGCAACGAGCGCCTTGGCAAGGATTAACTGGGTCTCCGACCCCGGAGGGTCAGATCGCCCCGCCTCCCTGCTGGCCCTCGGAGCGAGGGTTGCTCCCGCGGTCGCGTCCGCCGCGGTGACGACGGCGGCGTCCGCCGCCTTGGCGTTCGCCGCCGCGGTGCTCGCGCTCGCCGCCCTGCGCCGAACTCTCGCCGCGGAAACCCTGCGGGTTGCCGCCGGGACTACCTTGACCGCCGTGGCCGTGGCCGCGTCCGCCCCGATGGCGGCGACGGCGGTGCTGGCCGTCGCCAACCGGCTCGCCGGAGCGCTCGCGCGACTCCTCGCGGGGCGCGACCGGAGTCTCGACCGGCTTGGGAGCGAACAGGTTCTTCAGCCAGGCGAGGAAGCCCTTCGGGGCCGGCGTCACCGCCGCGGAGCCCTGCGGGCGCTGCTCATAGCGGGGGCGCTCATCGCGCGGGTCCCGCGGCTGCCGGTCGCGGGGATCCCGGGGCTGGCGGGCCTCGCGTGGGTCGCGGGGCTGGCGTTCGTCACGGGGGTCGCGCGGCTGGCGGGCGAAGCGGGGGTCGCGCGGCTGGCGCGGCTCCCGCTGGAAACCCTCGGCCGGAGCCGCGGCGCCGGGCTCGTGGGCCTCCGCCGCGGGGGCGGGGCCACGGTCCTCGCGGCGGTCCGCCCGGAAGATCGGGCGTTCCGTGGACTGCGGGCGCTCGGTCTCGGGGGCGGACGGGGTATGCTCCCAACTCACCGCCGGGCGGATGGCCTGGGCGGGGGGCAGGATCTGGATCTCGCGCTTCTCGTCCTCGGGCTCGGCCGGAGCCGCCGCCGGGGCGGCGACGGGCGCGGGCGCCGGTGCAACCTCCGCCGCGGGGGCGGGGGTGATCGACTCAACTTTGGCCGGCTCCTCCGCCGGCGCGTTCTCGGGCTCGGGGCTCGCGAACGGATTCCTGTACTCGCTCTTCGGGGCCATCACCTCGATGGTGGTGGGCTTGTAGTCGGACGGGGTCGGGTGTCCGGTGGTGGGGGCCGCCGCGCCGGTGGGGCGCTTGCCGCGGGCGAGGCCCGATCCGCGGGTGCTGCCGAAGCTAGCGGCAGGAGTCTCGGTGCCGGCCGCGGGTGCCGAGGGATCGGCAGCCGGGGCGAACGTGGCGCCGGACGTTTTGTCATCTGTCATTGTGGTTTTGTTTTGTTTCTGGCGCTCACCGCAAGCGGGAGCGGCCGGGTTTGATCGGCGGTGCGGAGCGAATGAATACGCGCTCAAACGCAAATGCCGAAGTGGATCACAGTCGCCCGCTTCCGCTCCGGGGGCAACCCAAAAGACACCTTTTTCCCGCGCCAGTTGCCTCTTGCGCCCGCCCGGAGGGCCCGCACGGTTGGGACTTATGGACAAATTCGACGAGATATTCCGGATGCAGGATGCACTCAACCGGCGGATCGGGGTCGCCCTGCCGCCCCCCACCGAGGAGGACAAGGCCAAGTGGATCTTGAACTACACTCGGGCCATGCAGCAGGAAATCGCGGAACTCGTTGATTCCGTGCCATGGAAGTGGTGGGCGAAGTACCAGAAATTCGACGAGCAGAACGCCCGGGTGGAGGTGGTGGACCTCTTCCATTTCTTGATCTCCCTAGCCCAGACCCTGGGCATGAGCGCCGAGGATGTCTTCCAGGCCTACGTGAAGAAGAATCAGGTGAACCTGCAGCGGCAGGAGTCGGGGTATGTGAAAAAGGACGAATCCGACTCCCGGCACATCTGAGGTCGGCAAGCCGGAGATATCCGGGAAGACCACGGTGACTGCCTTCAATGATCGCCAACTTGCCTGGACGGGCGGCCGGGTGGTTCCCGGGTTCTACCGGGGCGCCAGCGCGATTTTCGGATCGAATCCGTGAGGCCGCCCGGACCGTCTTCCGCAGCGGCGAAAAGATGTCGGGGTTGGTGGTCCCGCTCGATGATCCTGGGGCCGTCCGCGCGGGCTTGGCCGCGTTGAACGCGCCACCGCCGCGCCGGGCCGAGGGGGACCGCGCCGGCGGCGCGCCCCTGATCAGCGCGACACCACGAAGGCGGCCTGCACGTCAACGGCGACGTTGCCGTCCTCGATGATCGAGGCCCGCAGCTTGAGCTTCGCCTTGCCGTAGCGGGCGAGCGCCTCCTTGAATTCCGCGATCGCCGCTTGCGCGGGCCGCTCGCAGATGGCGCGCAGGTCGCCGAGCACCGGCCGGCGGTAGGCGGCGCGGCTTTCCTTGACGACGATGTGCCAGACCGGCTTGTCCGCCTTCTTCTCGTCCTTCATCAGCTCCCAGACGACGCCGTAGCCGGCGAGGGTGGCGAGTGAAACCAGGCTGCCGCCGAAGGCGGTATTGAGGGAATTTTTGTTCTGTTCCTTGGGCGCGGTCAGCACCAACGCCCGTTCGTCGCTCACTTCCACGCCCACGCCCATTGCTTTCGCGAGCGGAATCATCTCGTGAAGGAACAATTCAAGTGCTGGAACCTTGACCGACTTCATCGGGTTTCACGGTGGAGGAATTCACCGCCCGCGTCAAAGCCGACCCGTCCGAACCGAATAATATTTGTCTTAAGTTTTCAACTTGGTCATATACTGATGTCTGCCAGATGCTTACGCGTGAAGAAATCCTGAGCTCGGCCCGGCGGCAACTCCGGGCGATCGGCGTGCGTCCGGCTGGGTCCGGGTCCGCCCGGCCGCGGGAGGCCCACGAATGAGGCGTTCCGTTCGGCGGAAGCTAAGACGCAAGCGGGCGGCAATTGTGCTCGCGGTGGTCGCCGTGGTGGCCCTGGTGGGATCTGTAGTCCTGCCGCCAATCGTGCGTGGACCGGTCGAGCGCCGGCTCTCCGCGCAGCTCGGGCGTCCAGTCACGATCAGCCGGCTGCGGTTCAACCCCTTCATGCTCTCGGCGGCGGTGGAGGGGCTCGAGATCCGCGAGAAGGACGGGAAGAATTCCTTCGTCACCTGGCGGCGGCTCTACGTGCGCTTTGACGCGCTGCGGTCGCTGGGCGGGGACTGGGTGCTGGGTGCGATCGAGCTGGACGGCTTCCGGGCGCGGGCCGAGGCCCGCGCCGACGGCTCGTTCAATTTCTCGGATCTGCTGGCGAAGTTCGCGGCCCCGGCTGCGCCGGGCGCGCCGCGGCCGTTACCGGGTCGGCCGATCCGGATCGGCGGCCTGCGCGTGATCGATGCGCAGGTCGAGTTCACCGACCACTCGCTTCGCCATCCCTTCCACACGGTCGTGGGCCCGCTTTCCTTCGACCTCACCGGCTTTCGCACGACCGGTCGGGAGGACGCTCCCTACCACTTCGAGGCCGTCACCGAGGCCGGCGAGCGGATCGGGTGGAGCGGGACGCTCGATGCCAGCCCGTTCCGTTCGCGGGGGAAGTTCGCGCTCGGCGGCATCGTGCTCAAGAAATACTTCCCGTACCTGGAGGGGCGGGTCCAGGCCGACCTGACGGGAGGCACGCTGGCGGTCAGCGGCAGCTACGATGCGGACTTCGATCCCAAGACCCAGGCGTTGCACCTGTCCGGCGGCGAGCTCCATGTGCGCGACCTTGAGCTGCGCGAGCGCGGCTCGGCGGCCGTGGCGGCCACCCTCAAGGCGGTCGACATCACCGGGATCGAGGTGGACGGGCTGGCGCGCCGAGTGCGGATCGCGCAGGTCGCGCTCGCCGGGGGGCACCTCCAGGCCCGCCGCGGCAAAGACGGCGCGGTCAACCTCCTGGCGATGTTCCCCTTGCCGACGCCCGCGGCCCCGGCGAAAGCACCGGCACCGCAGCTGACCGTGGCCGCGATGTCCGTCGACGCCGTCGACGTGGCTTGGACCGACGAGACCCTCACGCCTTCCGCCCATTTGGGCCTCACCGGAGTTCGGATCACGGCCCAGAACGTTTCGCTGGCGGAGCGGGCCTCCTTCCCGGTGCACGCCGCGTTTGGCTGGGCGCCGCACGGGACGGTGAAAGCTGACGGGACCGTCGCGCTCCAGCCGGACCTGCGGGCCGATCTCGACCTCAAGGTCGAGCGCCTGGACCTCCTCGCGCTGAGCCCCTATCTTGAGCGCCTCATGCATGCCCGGGTGGGGGAGGGGACGATCTCCACCTTCAGTGCGGTGCATTTCAGCCTGGCCGGCGGGAAGCCGGCCGTGACTGTCAAGGGCGACCTGAGCGTTGACCGGTTGGGCCTCGTCGAGGCGACGCGCAACCACGAGTTCGTGGGCTTTTCCTGGATGGCCATCGGCGGCCTGAACCTGGCGACGGCGCCCGTCCTGTCGGCCACGGTGCGCGAGGTGGACCTCGACGGGCCGTTCGTCCACGCCGTGGTCGGGACCGACCGGACCCTCAACTTATCGTCGCTCCGCGGATCCTCGCCGCCGGCGCCGGCCGAGGACGGGCCGCCGCCCAAGGTCGAGGTCGGCAAGGTCAGCATCGAGGGCGGAGATTTCTCCCTGGTGGACCAGTCGGTGGAGCCGAATGTCAAGGTCTCGCTGGGATCGGTCGCCGGCACGGTGGCGGGTCTCTCGCTCGACCATCTCGGCCGGGCGGACGTGGACCTGAAAGGCCTCGTCGGAGGCGCCGGCCCGGTGGCCGTGACGGGCGCGCTCGACCCGCTGGGCCCGCACCGGTTCGTCGGGCTGACGGTCGCGGCCCGCGACGTTGACCTCCTGCCCCTCAGCCCTTACGCCGGCAAGTACGCCGGATTCGGGCTGACCCGGGGCCAGCTCGTGGTCGACGCCAAGATCGTGGTCGACGGCGAGAGGGTCGACACGACGAACGTCGTCACGCTGAACCAGTTCACGTTCGGGGCGGCCTCGGGCAGCCCCGACGCGACCAAGCTGCCGGTGCGGCTCGGCGTCGCCCTCCTCAAGGACCCGGCCGGCAAGATCGTCATCGACCTGCCCGTGCAGGGCTCGCTCGCCGACCCGGACTTCCGCGTGGGCCGGGTCATGCTCCGGATCGTCGAGAACCTGCTCACCAAGGCGGCGGTCGCGCCGTTCGCGCTCGTCGGCTCGATGTTTGGCGGCGGCGGCGAGGAGCTGGCCTACCAGGAGTTTGACCCCGGCAGCAGCGCGCTTCAGCCGGCGGAGCTGCCGAAGCTGGAGACCCTGGCCCGCGCCCTGGCCAACCGCCCCGGGCTCAACCTGGGCCTCGAGGGCTGCTTTGATCCCGCCGCGGATGCCTACGCACTGCGCCGGACCAAGCTGGCGGCGCGGGTGCGCCATGCCATCTGGGAGGAGCGGCATGCCGCCGACCCGAACATTCCCGCGCCGGCGCAGCTCGAGGTCACGCCGGCGGAGAACGCGGCGATGGTGAAAAAGCTCTTCGACGCCAGCTTCCCTCCCGGGACGAAGTTTGGCACCCCGCTGCCGCCCCCGCCGACCGTGCTCCCTCCGCCCACCGCCCCGCCGACGGGGATCCTGGTGCGCATCGTCGACTGGGTGACGCTCAAGGCCCAGCGCGACGCGGCCGCGGCCCGCAAGGACGCGGAGGCGCGCGCGGCCGCCCACCAGCAGGCGGTCGCCGCCGCGGTGGCGACCGGCCTGCCCCCGGACGAGATGGCGGGGCGCCTGGCGGAGGCGATGGCCGTGACGCCGGATGAACTGGCGGGCCTCGCGGCGGCGCGGGCCGAGCGGGTGCGGGACCAGCTGGTCACGGCCGGCCACATCGAGGCCGGCCGCCTGTACCTGTCCAAGGCCGCGGACCCGGCCCGGGATGCGGCCGGCCCCCGGGTTCTCCTCACGCTCGAGTAGGGCTGCGCGAGGCTTGCCGCCGGGCGGGCCGCCCGTTGAGTTGGGCGGATGGCAAAGACCGAAGAGCCCAAGATCATCTTCTCGATGATCGGCGTCTCGAAGAAAATCGAGCGCAAGGAGATCCTCCGCGACATCTCGCTGTCCTTCTACTACGGGGCGAAGATCGGGGTGCTGGGCTTCAACGGATCGGGCAAATCCTCGTTGATGCGGATCCTCGCGCTGCGCGACACCGACATCGAGGGGCGGGTGCACATCGAGCCCGGGTACGAGGTGGGGCTGCTCGAGCAGGAGCCCCAGCTCGAGGCGGGCCGGACGGTCCGCCAGTGCGTGGAGGACGGCGTGAAGCACCTGACCGACCTCGTCGCCGCCTACGACGCCACCTGGGACGAACTCAACGACGCGGCGGACGACAAGCAGAAGGCCGCGATCGCCGACCGCCAGGGCACCCTGCAGGAGAAAATTGACGCCCTCGGCGCCTGGGACGTGGGCCCGCAGGTGGAGATGGCGCTGGACGCGCTGCGCTGCCCGCCGGGCGACCAGCTGGTGGACCAGCTCTCCGGCGGGGAGCGGCGCCGGGTGGCGCTGGCGCGGCTCCTCCTGCGCAAGCCGCCCATCCTCCTCCTCGATGAGCCGACCAACCACCTGGACGCCGAGAGCGTCCAGTGGCTCGAGCAGCACCTCGCGCGCTACGCGGGCACGGTCATCGCCGTGACCCACGACCGGTACTTCCTCGACAATGTCGCCCAGTGGATCCTCGAGCTCGACCGCGGGCACGGCATCCCCTGGAAGGGCAACTACTCCTCGTGGCTGGAGCAGAAGCAGAAGCGGCTGGCGGTGGAGCAGCGCACCGAGGACCGGCGCCAGAAGGCGATGGCGCGCGAGCTCGAGTGGATCCGCAAGTCGGCGACCGCCCGGCGGGTCAAGTCGCAGGCGCGCATCTCCGCCTACGAGTCGATGCTGAAGGAGAACGTGGCCGAGAAGGAGCGGGAGTTCGAGATCCTGATCCCGGCCGGCCCGCGCCTCGGCACGCTCGTGGTCGACGCCGCCGACCTGGCCAAGGCCTACGGCGACCGCCTGATCTTCGAGCACCTGTCGTTCTCGCTGCCGCCCGGCGGCATCGTCGGGGTGGTCGGCCCGAACGGCGCCGGCAAGACGACGCTCTTCCGCCTGATCACCGGGGCCGAGCAGGCGGACGCCGGCACGCTGCGGGTCGGCGACACGGTGAAGATCGCTCACGTCGACCAGTCCCGCGACTCGCTGCCAGGGGGCGCGACGATCTACGAGGCGATCAGCGGCGGGGAGGAAATCCTGCGGATGGGCGGGCGGGAGGTGAACGCGCGGGCCTACTGCGCGCAGTTCGGGTTCACCGGCGCCGACCAGCAGAAAAAGGTCGGGATCCTCTCCGGCGGCGAGCGCAACCGGGTGCACCTGGCGCGCCTCCTCAAGTCGGGGGCGAACCTGATCCTGCTCGACGAGCCGACCAACGACCTCGACATCAACTCGATCCGCGCGATCGAGGAGTCGCTCGAGAACTTCGCCGGCTGCGCCGTCGTGGTCTCGCACGACCGCTGGTTCCTCGACCGGGTCGCGACCCACATCCTGGCCTTCGAGGGCGACAGCACCGCCCACTGGTTCCCCGGCAACTACTCGAGCTACCTCGAGGACTTCCGGCGCCGGCGGGGCAAGGACGCCGACCAGCCCCACCGGATCAAGTACCGGCGCCTCACCCGGGCCTGACCGCGAGTCCGGGCCGCCCCGGCGCAGGTGGACCACGCGACGGTTGCGCCCATGGTAGGCTTCCTGCTGGGACGGCCCGATCCCCCACCACTTCCCATGCCGACCACCCTGATCCTGAAGCACCCGCCCCCCGTCATCACCCCGGGCATCCCCGTGGCCAAGGCGGCCCCGCCCGCGAAGGGACGGCGCAACCTCACCCTCGTCCTCGGCGCCCTGCCGCAGGAGACGGAGCTGGTGGAGCAGGCGCTGCAGGGACCGCGCCGCCGGCACCTCGGACGCTTCCCCTTCACCGTGGGCCGGATCGGCGGCCGCCGGGTGGTCGTCGCCGTGACCGGGATCGGCAAGACGTGCGCGACCATGATCACGACGCTGTTTGTCGACCATTTCCACCCGCGGGAGCTGCTGATGACCGGCACCGCCTCGCGGATCAACCCGGCGGTGCGCAACGGCGACGTGATCGTGGGCGAGATCACCTGCAACCACGACTTTGGCCACCTGGTCGCCGACTACGCGATGGAGTATTTCGGGGCCGAGGGCGCCCTCGGCGAGCAGATGGCGGTGATCTACCCGGGCGACCGCGGCCTCCTGGCCGCGGCCCGGCGGGCGATCCGCCGCCACGTCCCGGAGCCGGCCACGCAGCACACCCCGGCCTACGAGCCCGTGGTGCGGCTGGGCCGGATCACCTCCGGGGACCAGTTCGGGATCACGGCGGAGCGGGTGGCCGCCATCCGCCGCCAGCTCCAGGTGGACCTGATGGAGATGGAGAGCGGCTCCGTGGCCCAGGTATGCCGCTATTTCGGGACCCCGTTCCTCTGCATCCGCGGCGGAAGCAACCTGACCCAAAACTCTCCCGACAACGACTACCGCAAGCTGTCGCCCTTCGCCTCCCGGCAGGCCGCGCTCTTCACCGTCTCCCTGATCCGGGAACTGGCCGCCCGCGCATGAAACTCTTCGTCCGGGGCGACGTGGACGGGTTCTTTGCCATCGCCTTGGACAACACGGTGCAGCTGCTGCTGATCCCGGCGCTCTGCATCGGGGTCGTGGGGATGGCGCCCGCGCTCGTCTACGGGCGCATCCTGCCCGGAATCGCGATCTCCTACATCGGCGGCAACCTGTTCTACGCCTGGCAGGCGCACCGCCTCGCCCGGCGGGAAAACCGGGTCGACGTCTGCGCCATGCCCTTCGGCCTGAACACCCCGACCATGATTGCCTACGCCTTCCTGGTCATGCTCCCGGCCCGGCAGCTCGCCCTGGCGCGCGGGGCGGCCGACCCGGACGCGGCCGCCTGGCAGGCCGGGATCGTGGCCTGTCTGGCCTCCGGCACGATCGAGTTCCTCGGCGCCTTCGTGGCCGGGAGCCTGCGGCGCCTGACGCCGCGGGCGGCGCTCCTCGCGTCGCTTTCCGGCGCCGGCTTCGCGTTCCTGACCCTGAACTTTGTCTTCGACCTCTACGCCCACCCGCTGGTCGGGATCACCACGCTGGGGCTCGCCCTGCTCTTCTTCTTCAGCGGCCTCAAGCCCCGGGGCGGCGTCCCGGCGGCCCTCGTGATCCTGGCCGTCGGGACCGGCCTGGCGTGGCTGACCGGCCTGGCCCCGGGAGCGGCGCTGGTCCCCGGCGCGGTCGGGCTGCACCTGCCCCATTTCGTCGGGGGCGGCCTCGTGCAGGGCCTGCGGGACGGGCAGTTCCTGCCCTACCTCTCCATCATCATCCCCATGGGGCTGCTCAACCTCCTTGCCTCGATGCAGTGCGTGGAATCGGCGGCGGCGGCGGGGGATTCGTTCGCGCTCCGGCCCTCGCTGATGGCGACGGGGCTCAGCACCCTCGGCGCGGCCTGCTTCGGCTCGCCCTTCCCGGTGGGGATCTATATCGGGCACCCGGCATGGAAGCGCATGGGCGCCCGCTCGGGGTATTCGACTCTGAATGCCGTCTTCATGACCCTGGTCTGCTTTACCGGCTCCCTCGCGGCCATCGGCTGGGCCGTGCCGGTGCAGGCGGGGATGGCCATCTTCATCTGGATCGGGCTCATCATCACGGTCCAATCCTTCGAGGCCACCGCGCCGAAGTATTGGCCGGCGGTCATCATGGGCATGATCCCGGTCGTCATCTCCTGGGTCACGTTCAGCATCAAGAACGGGATCCGGATCGCTTCCAATGGTTCAGCATTCGCGCTGTCGCCGGCCGTCATGGATCGCTTTCACGGCGCGGGGGTGTTCCTGGACGGCGGCTTCGCGGTGGAGCAGGGCGCTTTCTTTGCCGCGCTGATTCTGTCGGCCGGCACCGTCATGATCATCGATCGGCGGTTGCTCGCCGCCGCTGGCTGGTTTCTGGCCGCGGCGGCCCTCAGCGGGCTCGGTCTCATGCACGCGTGGAAATTTGCCGGGGCGGATACGGTTGGGTCTTTGCCACTTTTGGAAAAACTTAGTGGGGAGTCACCTACGGGACCATTGATGCCGGCGGCCTCCTATTCGCTGGCCTATGGGATCCTCGCGCTCTTGCTCGTCGGCGCTCGGTGGTATTCCATTCCCAGTGAAGGTGAAGCAAAAGATTGAGATGCAAATGTCTTGCTTCACATTCGTCGGACGTCCTCGCTGGAAAGGTGCTTCGGGATCTCTTTTGGCCTAAAGTTCAGGCCTATGCGAACCGATTGGGGTTCGGGGTAATATATTGTCTGATGGCGACGTTGATCGCCGGGATTGGTCATGCCCAGACCACGGTGGACTGGAACAATGCCATGGGCGGCGCCTGGGAAACCGCGACCAACTGGACCGGCGGGGTGGATCCCAATTCAAACAGCTACTATGCGGACATTGCCTTGGCGGGGACTTACACCGTCACCTTCAATTCGTCCTACACCGTCGCCGGCTTCACCCTCAACGACGCAGGGGCGACGCTCTCGCTGACGAGCGCAACCCTCACGCTGGGCGGAACCTCATCGGCCGTCACCGCCGGCACGATCGTCCTCAACAACTCGAATCTCAATGGCGACGCCGGGAGCGGTGGCTATACCTTCACGAACGCCGGCACGATCACGAGTAACGGGACTTCGAGCTCGTACATCTACAGCTCGAACCACGGCCTGGCCTTCACCAACTCGGGCGCAATCAACGTCACGGCCGGCGCGCTATACCTCGGCGACAATGCCAACGACACGGTCACAAATTCCGCAGCGGGGACCATCATGGTCACCAACAGCACCCTTTACCTGGATGGGGGGGCCGGCTCGATCAACAACTCCGGGACCATCACGGCGGGCGCGGGCGGCGTCATCAATTTCGGCGGTGCCTTCACCACCGCGGACCTCGGCGGGACGATCAACGGCACGGCCGGAACGCTGAACATCACCGGCACGCTGACCAACACGACCCTGACGGCGCCGAATGGCGGCGGGATCTGGACGCTGTACGGCGGCGAAATCATCGGCGGCACGGTCAACAACGGCGCCCTGACCTTCGGCGGCTCCAGCGGCGTCCTGGACGATGTCACCTTCCTGGGCAACCTCACGGTTCCCTCCGGAGACAGCGTCGGCGTGGAGGGATCTGCGTTCTCGGGCGGGACGGTGACCTTCACCGACGGTTTCATTTACCTCTACGGGTTGAACGGATCCACCGCCCTCACCATTGCGTCGGGTGAAACGTTGAACGGCAACCTGTCCATCGTCGGCGAGGCCAACTATCTCACTCTGGCAAACAATGGCACGATCACGAACACCTCGGGCAACAACACCATCTACTCCAATGGGTCGAACGCCATCGTCATTCAGAACAATTCCGGAGGCATAATATCGGCCACCGCGGGTACGCTCTACCTCGGGAACCACACGGGCGACAGCATCACCAACGCTTCAAGCGGGATCATCAATGCCGATGGCGGCAATGTCGTCGTGGGCTCCGGTGGCGGCACGGTCTCCAATGCCGGCACGCTGGAAGCGACGGTCTCCGGCAGCATCCTGACGCTCGGGTCCAGTGCCGGCGGCTCCTGGAGCAACACCGGCACGATCGTCGCCACCAACGGCGGCGCCATCGATCTGGCGGGGACCTTCGACAATGCCAACCTGACAAGCGGCACCATCAATGGCACGGGCGGGACCATCAACATCATCGGCACGCTCAACAATTCCACCCTGGCCGCGCCCAACGGCGGCGGCGTCTTCGACCTGAACGGCGGCACCATCTCGGGCGGCACAGTTCCCACGGGCACCCTGGTGTTCGGCCCCAACACCGGCACCCTTACCGGCGTCACCCTGACCGGCAACGACACGCTGGCCTCGGGGGTTTCCGTGGAGGTGGACAACGGCACGACCTTCAGCGGGGGCACCGTTTCCTTCACCGATGGCTTCATCTACCTGGATGGCTCGACCAGCACCACGGCCCTCACGGTGGCGGCCGGCGACACCCTGACCGGCGACGTCACCATCAACAGCCAGGTCGCAAACCTGACCCTGGTTAACAACGGGACGATCTCCAACACCTCGGGCAACAACAGCATCTACGGCAGCCAGGCCGGCTTCGTCCTCCAGAACAATTCGGGCGGCGTCATCTCGGCCCCGGCGGGCGCCCTGTACCTCGGCAACAGCACCACCGACACGATCAACAACGCCGCGGGTGGCGTCATCAATGCGGCGGGCGGAAGCCTGTATGTCGGCTGGGGCGGTGCCACGGTAAACAACGCCGGCACGCTGGAAGCCACCTCCGCGGCCAGCACCCTCTACCTTGGATACAACACCGCCGGGACCTGGACGAACACCGGCTCGATCGTCGCCAGCGGCGGGGGCACCATCAACCTGGCCGGCGCCTTCTCCAATTCCAACCTGACCAGCGGCACGATCGATGCCAGCGGCGGCACGGTTAACATCACGGGCACGCTGAGCAACTCGACCCTGGCCGCCCCCGACGGCGGCGGCGTCTTCACCCTGAACGGAGGCACGATCGTGGGCGGGACGGTGCCGACCGGCACCCTGGTGTTCGGTGCCGCCACCGGCACCCTCAACGGGGTCGCGCTCACCGGCAACGACACCCTCGCCAGCGGTCACTCCTTGGAGGCGGAGAACGGCACGACCTTCAGCGGGGGCACGGTTTCCTTTGCCGACGGCTTCATCTACCTGGAAGGCGCGACTGGCACCACGGCGCTCACCGTGGCCGCGGGGGACACTCTGACCGGCGACGTCACCGTCAACAGCCAGGTCGCAAACCTGACCCTGGTCAACAACGGGACGATCTCCAACACCTCGGGCAACAACAGCATCTACGGCAGCCAGCCCGGCTTCACCTTCCAGAACAATTCGGGAGCCGTTGTCTCGGCCCCGGCGGGCGCCCTGTACCTCGGAAACAGCACCACCGATACGGTCAACAACGCCGCGGGTGGAGTCGTCAACGCGGCGGGCGGAAACATCTACTTCGGCTGGGGCGGTGCCACGGCAAACAACGCCGGCACCCTCGAAGCCACCTCCGCGGCCAGCACCCTCAACCTGGGATACAACACTGCCGGAACCTGGACGAATACCGGATCGATCATCGCCAGCGGCGGCGGCAGCATCAACCTCGCCGGCACCTTCTCCAACTCCAACCTCACCAGCGGGACGATCAACGGTACGGGCGGCACGATCAACATCACCGGCATCCTGAACAACACGACCCTGGCCGCCCCCGACGGCGGCGGCGTCTTCACCCTGAACGGAGGCACGATCGTGGGCGGGACAGTGCCGACCGGCACCCTGGTGTTCGGCGCCTCCACCGGCCTCCTCAACGGGGTCGCGCTGACCGGCAACGACACCCTCGCCAGCGGTCACTCGCTGGAGGTGGCGAACGGCACGACCTTCAGCGGGGGCACGGTTTCCTTTGCCA
>Ga0302314_10003316_pt1 | contig 29750 bp, 25 predicted proteins | sample III_Palsa_N2_3_FD_200533 | JGI IMG/M metagenome (GOLD analysis project Ga0302314, IMG submission 200533) | Peat permafrost microbial communities from Stordalen Mire near Abisko, Sweden - III_Palsa_N2_3 | ecosystem: Environmental > Terrestrial > Soil > Palsa > Peat permafrost | place: Sweden...
GCCGGCCCGGGTTGGGCATGAAGGCGCCGGGATTGGCCAGCTTCTCGGGGGTCAGCTCGCCCTCGCTGGGCAGCTTCGCGGCCATCTCCTTGATGTCGCCGAACTTGCCCATCATCTTGCGCATCTGGTCGAAATGCTTGAGCAGCGCCTGCACGTCGTTGGTGCTGGTGCCCGAGCCGTGCGCGACGCGGCGGCGGCGGCTCATGTCGATGAGCTCCGGCCGGGTGCGCTCATGCCCAGTCATCGAGCCGATGATCGCGCCATATTTCTTGAAGATCGTCTCGTCGACCGAGAGGTTCGCGAACTTCGAGCCCATGCCCGGGATCATGCCGAGCAGGTCCTTGATCGAACCCATGTTGGCGATGGCCTTGAGCTGCTCCTGGAAGTCGGCGAGGTCGAACTTGTTCTTGAGGATCTTCTCCTCGAGCTTCTTGGCCGACTTCTCATCGACCGCGGTCTGCGCCTTCTCGACGAAGGACAGGATGTCGCCCATGCCGAGGATGCGCCGCGCCATGCGGTCGGGATGGAAGGGTGTCAGGGCGTCGAGCTTCTCGCCGACACCGACGAACTTGATCGGCTTGCCGATCACCGCGCGCAGGCTGACGATCGAGCCGCCGCGCGCATCGCCATCGAGCTTGGTGACGATCACCCCGTCCAGGGCCAGGCGGTCGTTGAAGGCCTTGGCGGAGTTGACCGCGTCCTGGCCGGTCATCGCATCGATGACCAGGTAGGTCTGGGTCGGCTTGGTGCGGACGTGGATCTCCGCGACCTCGGCCATCAGCTCGTCGTCGACATGCAGGCGGCCGGCGGTGTCGAGGATGACCACGTCGCGGTTGTCGACCTCCGCCAGGGCGACGCCGTCGGCGCACAGCTGCGGCGGCTTGGTGTCTGGCTTGTGGAAGACCGGGACCTTGATGCTCGCGCCGAGCACCTTCAGCTGCTCGATGGCGGCTGGACGCTGCAGGTCGGCGGCGACCAGCAGCGGGCGGTGGCCATTCTCCAGCAGCAGCTTGGCGAGCTTCGCACAGGTCGTGGTCTTGCCGGAACCCTGCAATCCGGCCATCAGGATGACGGTCGGACCGTGCTTGGCGAAGGGGATCTCGGAGTCGGCAACGCCCATCAGGGCGATCAGCTCGTCATGCACGACCTGGACGACCTGCTGCCCGGGCTGCACGCCCTGGGTCAGCTCGAGGCCGATCGCCTTGACCGTGACCTGGTCGATGAAGGTCTTGACCACGCCGACATTGACGTCGGCTTCAAGCAGCGCGCGGCGCACGTCGCGCAGGCCCTCGCGGATGTTGTCCTCGGTGAGCTTGCCGCCGAAGCGCAGCTTCTCGAAGATGGCGGAGAAGCGCTCGGAGATATGTTCGAACATACAGGTCCTCGGTGGACCAGGCCTGACGGGAGCCGGTGCGCAGCCTACGGGTGTGGATGGGGCTGGGAAGCAACCAGCCGCGCCAGGGCCTGGATGGTGGTGGTCCGGCCGGGCCGGCTGGGGTCGTCGATCAGCCAGGCGCCGGCGATCTCGGAAAGCGGCGTGAGCACGAAGGCGCGCTGTGCGAGGTGCGGATGCGGCAGGCTCAGCACCGGGCTGTCGACGCGCAGGCCGTCCTGGCGCAGCAGCAGGTCGAGGTCGATGGTGCGCGGCCCCCAGCGCACGGTGCGCACCCGCCCGAGGCGCGTCTCGATGGCCTGCAGGCGGTGCAGGAGCTGGTGCGGGCCCAGGCCGCTGGCCACCAGCCAGGCGCCATTGAGGTAGTCCCCCTGGCCGGCGGGACCGCCGAGCGGCGCGGTGCGGTGCAGTGCCGAGCGTGCGCTGATGCGGCACAGGCCGTCCGCCTCCAGCAGCATCTCGGCCTGGGCAAAAGTCTGCGCGCGCGCCCCGCGGTTGGCCCCGATGGCCACGGCATAGATCCAGTCCTCAGCCATGCAGCGCTCCGCAGCCGCAGCTCACGCGCAGCAGGTTGGCGGCGGCGTGGACCTCCTTGTCGGCGGTCAGCAGCCGCACCAGCCGGCTCGAGCTCACACCCAGGGCGTGCGCAGCTGCCGGCAGGCTGCCGTGTGCGGCGGCGAGCGCGGCGAGGGCGGCGGCCACGGCCTGCGGATAGCGCTCCGAGCGCGGCGAGACCGCCAGGACCGGGCCCGGTGCCGGAGCGGGCGAGGCTGGAGCGTCCTGGACGCTGTGCAGCTGGATGGCGAGGCGGATGCGCAGGCGCTCGAGGCCGGCGGCGAGGTTGCGTGCGTGTTCGCGGTGCTCCTCGCAGCGGACCTCGAGGCCGGTCGGCAGGTGGGTCAGGCGCACCGCGCTGGAGGTGCGGTTGCGATGCTGGCCGCCGGCGCCGCTGCCACGGATCATCTGCTGCCGGCACTGCGCCAGCAGCGCCGCGGCGCTCAGCGCAAAGGGCGGGGTGGGCATGGGCCCGGGATCAGCGCGCGTCGTCGCGCAGGCGGACCCAGTGCTCATCGGTCTCGGCCAGGAGCAGCTCATGCAGGCGCATGCCCTTGGCCGCGAGCTCCGGCTCGAGCACCTGCCAGATGCGGCTGGAGATGCCCTCCATGGTGGTGATGGCGCCGGCGAGCAGGGCGGTGTCGTTGAGGTAGTGGTGGTCGAAGGGCACGACCACCAGGCGGCTGACCAGGGCCTGCAGCTCCATGACGTTGCAGAAGAAGCCGGTCTTCTCATCGACGGTGCCGGCGACGGTCACCTCGAGGCGGTAGTTGTGGCCATGGATGTTCTCGCAGATGCCGTAGGAGCAGGCGTTCTCGGCACCGCTGAGGGCCGCGCTGTGCAGGCGGTGGCTGGAGCTGAAGGCGAAGCGGCGGGTCAGGTAGAGCACGCGCCCATCATGCCATCGCCGACCGCGCGCGGTAGGCCCACCCGCTCGGTCGCAGCGGGGCGCCCGCCTCAGGCCTGGAACAAGGTGCGGTGCTCCTCGATGGCGAAGCGGTCGGTCATGCCCGAGATGTAGTCGGCCACCGCGCGGTGCAACCCGGCGCCGATGGCGCGGATGTTGAAGGCGGTGGGCAGGCTGTCGGGATTCTCGCAGTAGAAGTGGAAGAGATCCGCAAGCATCTTGCGCGCCTTGTGGAAGACGCGGTTGATGCGCCAATCGCGATAGAGGTTGGCGAACAGCCAGCTCTCCAGACGCTCCTTGGCCAGGCGCAACGACGGGCTGACCTCGACCTGCTGGCGGGGGTGGGAACGCACCGCAGCCACGCTGTCGATGGCGTTGGCCTGCAGGTGCGCGCTGGTCTGCTCGAGCACGTCGGTGAGCATCGCGTCCATGAGCCGGCGCAGGGCGCGGTCGATGAGCAGCTTCTCCGGGGCCTCGCGCGGGCTGGCCTCGACCGCCTCCGACCAGGCGCCGCGCCACAGCGTGACCTCCTGCAGCGCGGCCAGGGAGATGATGCCGCTGCGCAGCCCATCATCGATGTCGTGGCAGTCGTAGACGATCGAATCGATCTCGTCGACGAGCTGCGCCTCAAGCAGCGGCGACTCCTCCGGATGGAAGCGCACCGGCACCAGCGAGCGGTCGTAGTGCGCCGAATGCTTGATGATGCTCTCGCGCACCTCGTAGGTCAGGTTCAGGCCCGGGAACTCGGGATAGCGCGTCTCGAGGTCCTCGACGATGCGCAGGCCCTGGCGGTTGTGCTCGTAGCCGCCGTGGTCGACCATCAGCTCCTTGAGCAGGTCCTCGCCGCGATGCCCGAACGGCGGGTGGCCGACGTCATGCACCAGGCTGATGGCCTCGACCAGGTCCTCGTTCAGGCCCAGGCGCAGCGCCGCCGAGCGCGCCAGCTGGCTGACCTCGATGGTGTGGGTCAGGCGGGTGCGGAAATGGTCCCCCTCCTCGTTGGTGAAGACCTGGGTCTTGTACTGCAGGCGGCGGAAGGCGCGGGAGTGGACGATGCGGTCGCGGTCGCGCTGATAGGGGCTGCGCCAGGGATCGGGCTCGTCGCGGTGCTCCCGGCCGCGGCTGGCCTGGGAATGCATGGCGTACGGCGCGAGCAGGCGGCTCTCGCGGCTGGCGACCGGGTTATCCACGCGCGCCCTGGGCTTCGGCCCAGGCCAGGAATCCGGCCGGATCGGGGTCGGTGAAGAAGGCGTTGCCGGTCACCAGGCGGGTCGCCCCGTCGGCTATTACCAATGGAATGGTTTCACGGTTGATGCCGCCATCGACCTGGATGGGCAGCTGCGGGAAGCGCGCATGCAGCGCGCGCAGGCGCGGCCGGACCTGGCTGATGAAGGCCTGGCCGCCGAATCCCGGGTAGACGGTCATGAGCATGGCTTGGTCGACGGTCGCCAGGTGCTGGTGCCAGAGTTCGGGGTCGGTATCCGGGTTGAAGACCAGGCCGACCTTGCAGCCCAGGGTGCGCAGCGTCGCCAGGCTGCGGGCCATGTCGCGCGGGCCGATCGCCTCGACGTGGACATAGAGGCCATCGGCCCCGGCGGAGCGGAAATCGTGCGCATAGCGCAGTGGATCGGTCATCATCAGATGCACGTCCAGGTGCAGCCGGGTATGGCGACGGATCGCCTCGACGATGAGCGGCCCGATGGTCAGGTTGGGGACGAAGTGCCCATCCATGACATCGACGTGGAGCATGCGCGCTCCGGCCGCCGCGCAGCGCTGGACCTCGTCCTTGAGTCGGGAGAAGTCCGCCGAGAGCAGGCTCGGCAGGACGGTGATGGCGCCAGGCATGCGTGCAGCTTTGTCCCGACGGGATACACTGCAACGTCAATGCGCGGCGCACGCACGACCCCTGGCCGGCCCTGGGCACCCCACCCCGGGTTGCCTGGAAACACCCGTGCGATACGCTCTGTGCAACGGAATCGAGGGTACTCCCATGGCTCAAGAATTCACCGATGACAATTTCGCCACCGAGGTCCTGCAGTCGGACAAACCCGTCCTGGTCGACTTCTGGGCTCCGTGGTGCGGACCGTGCAAGATGATCGGGCCGATCATCGAGAAGCTCTCGGGCGAGCTCAACGGCTCGGTCAAGATCGGCAAACTCAACGTCGACGACAACCCCGCCACCGCCCAGGACTACCAGGTGATGAGCATCCCCACCCTGCTGTTCTTCAAGGGTGGCAAGGTCGTGGGCACGACCATGGGCTTCACGCCCGAGCCGAGGCTGCGCGAGTTCATCGCCAGCCATTCCGGCGCCGCCGCCAAGTAGGCGTTCGGCCTAGCCTTGGGCACCACACATAGTCGGCGGTCGGCGATGCCGGCCGCCGATTATGCGTTGTGGCCCCGCCGCCCTCGCTTGTGGCGACCGTAGCGCCTGGCAAAGACGGGTCTCACCGTTGACTTCCCGCATCAATGAGCACGTCAATTGTCGGCTCACCCAGTTCACTCAGCTCACTCACCTTGCTCAGTTCAATTCCTTCAGCGACGCTCGCGGCTCAGCGCAGGGCGCGTACCTCGACGCTGGTGCGGTCGCGCGCCAGGGCCGCGGCGTCGTCCGCATCGAGCAGCAGTTCGCCATCCAGCGCGAGGTGGCTGCGCAGCCGCAGCACCAGGGCGGACTGTTCGGTCAGGCTCAGGTAGGGCAGGGTCTGGCGTAGCACGATGAGGTCCATGGCCTCGAGCTGCGGCCAGGCGCCGCGCAGGTCCAGATCCAGGCGGCGCAGCCAGCGCCCCGCCTCGGGCTTGAGCTGCCAGCGGCCGTCCTGGTGGCGGAAGCGGCGCAGCAGCACCTGGGTCGGCAGGCCCTGCACGACCTCGACCGGGGAATAGCTGATCCCGCGTGGCGCGTCCCGGGGCTCGGTGGCGGAGCGGTCACTGGCGAGGATGACGATGTCCCAGTCGGCGACCGCGGGGAAGTACTCAAGCAGCAGCAGGGCGAGGCTGGCCGGACCCTGGCCGGAGCCGGAGAGCGGGCACCACAGTCGCAACCGCCGCAGCGCAGCGCGCGCGCGGATCAGCCGGGGCAGCACCTGTTCGACCAGCTCGCGCCCCAGCGCGTGGTCGACGAGGAAGGGCGCGGCCTGCTCGAGCAGGGCCTGGATCACGTCGCTGTGCAGCGTCGACCAGGGCTGGATGCGGATGCGCGACAGCAGGCTCGCCACCGAGGTCAGGCCGTGCGCCTTGGCCAGCGGGGCCAGCCGCTGTTCGATGCGGGAATGGTCCTCCTCGGTCAGCACGATGCCGGCCTTGGCGCGCAGCAGGCGCTGCAGTGCAAGAAGGTCGCCGGGGCCGAAGGCCATGCCCTGACTATGCGGGCGGTCGGCGCGGTGCCAGCCGCGAGCTCCGCGTGAGGCGCGCTAGCCGTCGAGCAGCTGGAAGCGGTCGAGCACCGCCTTCCAGGCCAGCAGCGCGTCCTTGGGGATGCGCAGGACCTCGTTCTGGCGGTGGCTGGGCAGGGTGCCCTGCTCGAGGCGGCGGGCGACGAAGGTCGTGCTGCGATTGATCAGCGCCGCCGCCTGGACGGTGTCCAAAAGCTCGCCCGGATCGCTGCGCACCACCGCCCACAGCGGCTCGCGGGTCAGGTCGTGGCGCGCAGACTTGCGGTCGCGGGCGATCAGCCGCTCGGCGGCGGCGATCAGCTCCGCGCTCGGCGCCATCGCCGCGGCGAGCAGCGCGAACACCGCCCGGGCCAGGTCATAGGACGGTCCGAGGCGCTCTTCGAAGGCCGCGATGCGCCCATCCAGCCAGGTGGCCGCCGCATGGCCCGCGCCGAGGCGCGCGGCGCACGCCGACCACTGCCCGATCAGCTCGACCAGGTCCTCATCCGCCAGACCCGCCTGGATGGCCTGCTCGATCACGGTCGCGGCGGGAAGCCATTCGCTGGCCGCGATGCGGCACTGCGCCAGGGCCTGGAGATCGTCGCTGTCCAGGGTTTGGCCGCGCGACAGCAGCGTGACCGCCTCGGCGACCCAGTGCCCCAGATCCCCGAGCCGGTCGGCGCCAGGGCGCAGCAGCTGCTCCTGGCTGGCGACCAGGCCGCTGGCCAGGTCCAGCCAGTAGCCCAGGAGCTCCGTGCCGCATTCCGGGCCGGCGACCAGGGCCGGCCAGGTGCGGCCCTGCAGCGCGCCCGCACCCAGCTCCCGCAGCGCGCGCGCCAGCGGCTCCTTGGCCGGGAAGTCGGCTCCGCAGGCGGCGACCGCATGCTGGCACCACTCCGGGCTGAGATGGCCGAAGAAGAGCTGCGGGATGGTCGAGACCCCCTGCTCCCCGGCCAGCACCACCACGCACATGCCCTGCGCGGCCTGGAACATGCTGCGGGCCCGGGCCAGGGCCTCGTCGCGGCTGAGGCTGCCCTGGCTGCGCAGCGCCTCGACGGCGCCGGACAAGGGCCCATCGCCGTGCTCCAGGAAGCGGCTGCGCGCCGCGGTCAGGGCCGGCGAGAACGGCGCCAGGAACACCGAGTGGAAGCCCTGAGCGGCGTTGAACATCGCGAAGGGGTCGAAGCCGCCCGCGCCGGCGAGCTTCTGGATCTCGCCGGCAAAGCCCGCGAGGTCGGCGTCATCAGGGTCGGGCATGGGTCTTCCGCCAGCAGGCGCCGCGCCGGGTGCCACCGCGCATGGTCGTCACTTGTTGAACAGGAAGTGCATGACGTCGCCGTCGCGGACCGCGTAGTCCTTGCCTTCCGCCTTGAGCTTGCCGACCTCGCGGCAGCCCTTCTCGCCCTTGTAGGCGACGAAGTCGTCGTACGCGGCGACCTCCGCGCGGATGAAGCCCTTCTCGAAGTCGGTATGGATGACCCCGGCGGCGCGCGGCGCCTTCCAGCCCTTCTGGATCTGCCAGGCCCGGACCTCCTTGACCCCCGCCGTGAAGTAGGTGGCGAGTTCCAGCAGGTCGTAGCCGGCACGCACCAGGCTGTCGACCCCGGGCATGGTCATGCCGAGGCTCTCCATGAAGGACAGGCGCTCGGCCTGCGGCAGCTGGCCGAGCTCGGACTCGATCTTGCCGGAGATCAGGATCGAGCGCGCGCCGACGGTTGCGGCATGCGCGGACACCGCCGCGCTGTGCTGGTTGCCGCCCTTGCCGATGTCGTCCTCGCCGATGTTGCAGACGAAGAGCATGGCCTTGGCCGTGATCAGCTGGCAGTCGGTGATCGCGGTCAGCTGCTCGGGGGTCAGGCCCTGGGCGCGCGCCGGGATGAGCTTCTTGAAGCCTGCGAGCACCAGTTCCAGGGTCGGGATGGCGGCCTGGGACTCCTTGTCGTGCTGGCGCTTCTTGCAGCGGTCGAGCTTGGCCTTGACCGTGTCCTCGTCCTTGAGCAGCAGCTCGAGGTCGATGATCTCGATGTCGCGCACCGGATTGACGCTGCCATCGACGTGGATGACGTCCGGGTCATCGAAGCAGCGCACCACGTGCAGCACCGCGTCGACCGACTTGATCGCGCCCAGGAACTCGTTGCCCTTGCCTTCGCCCTGCGAGGCGCCCTTGACCAGCCCGGCGATGTCGACCAGCTCGAGCTGGGTCGGGATCACGCGCTCGGTCTTGACGATGTCCTTGAGCACCCACAGCCGCGCATCCGGCACGGCGACCATGCCGGTGGTCGGATCGATGGTGCAGAACGGGTAGTTCGCCGCCTCGGCCGCCTGGGTCATGGTCAGGGCGTTGAAGATGGTGCTCTTGCCGACATTCGGCAGGCCGACGATGCCACAGTTGAAACCCATGTGCTGATCCCTCGAGGGTGGGCAGCATAGAGGGCCCGAGCCTGGGACAACCTCACGCCGGCTCAGGGCGTGTAGATCTGCACCTTGCCGTCCTGGGAGATGAGGATCAGGCGTTTGCCGATCGCGACCGGGGCCAGGAAGTCGGTTTCGGCGCTGGCGCTGAAGCCGCGCGGGCCGACGACGTGCATGCTGCTGCCCATCGGCACCGCGACATGGCCCTGCCAGGCCAACGGCTCGCCGGTGGGCGTGCCGTCGAGATGACCGAGGTCCTTCCAGTCATCCCCGCTCTTGAGCCAGACCCGGCCGCTGATGCCGACCATGCAGTCGGCGGAGCCGGCGACCGCGGCCTGCGGCAGGGCCGCCTTGGTGATGTCCTTGCCATCCCAGTCCCAGGACTGGTTGGCGGTGTAGCCGGAGAAGCCCGTGGCCGTGGTCCAGGCGGCGATGACCGGCTCGCCGATGGCGTCGCTGGCGAGCTTCTTGCCGTCATAGGCGCGCAGCACCTCGACCTCGCCCGTGGCGTGCACCGCCAGGACCTGCTCGCCGATGACCAGCGGCGCGGCGGCGAAAGGCGAACCGGCGGTGGCGTCCCAGCGCTGGCTGGGGCGGGCCTCGACCAGGCCATGCAGGGCGCCATCGGCACCGGAGACGATCAGGAAGCGCGAGTCGAGCAGCTCGGGGCTCTCATAGATGGCGATCGCGAAATCGGTCGCGGCGCCGAGCGGCACCCGGTCGGCGGTCTTGGTCACATGCAGCGCGACATCCTCGCGTGACGGGATGTACACCCCGGTGGTCCCGGCGCTGGCCGCGCCGTACACCGGCTCGTTGAGCGGCTCGGGCCCGCTCGCGCCCTGGAAGACGTAGGTCTCGATGGAGCCGGAGGCGCTCAGGGCATAGGCGGCGGTGCGGCTGGCCTCCCAGATCTGCTCGCCGATCACCACCGGGTGCGCGGAGACCGGGCCGCCGAGGTCCACCTGGCTGGCCGGGGTGCGCTCCAGCGAGCCGACCAGGCGCCAGCCGCCCAGGGCGTTGGCCCCGACCAGGGTCTTGGTCAGGTAGCCGTCCATGCGCACCTCGACGTTGTAGTCGACGCGGTCGGGGATCGGCACGTCCAGGACCAGGGGTGTCACGCCCAGCTTCTTGCCGCCATGCCAGACTTCCGCGCCCAGCGGCTGGCTCTCGATCACCAGGGGCAGGAACTTCTGCCCGACGATGCGCGCGATCTCGGTGGCCTTGTCGATGTCGCCGGCGCTGATCGCCTTGGCCAGGTCGGCCTTGGCGGTCTTGATCCGCTCCTGCTCGGTGCGGCCGTCGACGACCTCGATGTCGGCGGCCTTGCGCGCCGCGGTATTGGCCCACTCGGGATGGTGCTGGATGTCGATGTAGATGCGCTCGGCAGCATCCCAGTTGTCCTCCTTGGCCAGGCCGCGCGCGTTCTCGAGCTCGTCGGAGGCCTCGGACTCGGCCGAGTTGAGGTGTGCCAGCCGGGTCTTCAGCGCGGCCTCGATGTCGGGATCGATGGTCTTGCCGTCGAGCAGCTGGTTGATGACCGTCGACTGCGTATCGGCCGGCTGGCTGAAGGCGTCGATGATCTCCTTGAGGTCGGCGACCATGTCCTCGGTGGCGGCATGGCTGCTGGCCGCGGGATAGGTCTTGAGCAGGTCCTCTCCGCGCACGTAGAGCTTGGTCAGCGGATCGATGGTCTCGGCGCTGGTGATCGCCACGCGCAGGTCGTCGCTGAACTGCTCGAACTCGCCCTTGATGCGGTCGCAGGTCGTCTGGAAGGTGGCGAAGGCGGCCATCAGCTGCGCGTTGCCCTTGACCACGTTGGCGGTGCCAAGCTCCTTGGCCTGGGCCAGGGCGGAGTCGTAGTCGCCGCGGTCGGCCATCTCCTGCAGGCTCTTGATCTCGGTGGTGAGGCGCCCTTCCTGGCGGCCGATGTCGGCCTCGATGTCGGCAAGCGAACTCTGCTGGTTCGGGGTCAGCGGCGCATCCGCCGGACTGGAGTCGCGCACCTGCTTGAGGGCCTTCTGGCGGTCCTCGATCGAGCTGGTGCTGGCCGAGGCCTCCTCGAGCTTGCGGATGCGCCAGCGGTCGCGCACCAGCGCGGCGTTGGCCGCGACCTTCGCCGGGTTGGACGAGATCACGGTGTTGGCCGCGGCCACGTCGCCATTGTCGAGGTCGGTCGAGACGTCGTTGGCGAGGCGCGAGGCGGTGGCGTTGAACTCGTCTTCGGAGCTGTGCAGCTGCGCGCTGGTGGTCTCCTTGGTGGCGTCCGCGGGCAGGCGCACCAGCAGCTGGTTGGCGGCGCCGAAATCCTCGTCGCTGATCAGCTTGCCGACCTTCACGTATTCGGCGTCGATCGCCGCCTGGAACTGCGTGCGCAGCTCATCGACCTCCTGCTTCTCGCTGAGGTCCGTGCCGGCGGCGGTGTCGAGCTCGTCGAGCTTGGTCAGGCCCTCGGTCCATTCGCGCTCGGCCACCAGGCCGGCCATCTCCTCCTGCTTCTTCTTGAAGGCCTTCTCGCGCTGCGAGCTCTGGTAGACGAAATAGCCCAGGGTCACCACGATGCCCAGGATCAGGACCAGCGCGATGCGCAGCCATGGCCAGCTGGTGTCCTCGGGGCGCATCGGCAGCATCTCGAAGCTGCGCTGCGTGTCGACCGCGGAGGGCTGGGCGACCAGCGATGGGGCGGTGGGCGCGGACGAGGAGGCGATCTGCCCGAGCGAACGCGGCGCGATGCGCGGCTCGTCGCCGGGCAGGACCGCGACCGCCTCGCTCTCGTCGCCGGGGCCGGGATCGGGGCTGATCGAGGCCGAGGAGCGGGTCGCGGCGTCATTGCGGCTGGAGAGCTTGCGTACCACGCCCTTCTTGGCGAGGCCGTTGAGCACGCGCGCGAGGTTCAGGCTGCTGTCGCGGCAGGCGGTGCCGATCTCCTCGACCGAGCGGTGGCCGTCGACGAAGTTCAGCACGTGCTTCTCGAAGTCGGTCAGGGCGCTGGCGCCGTCGCCACCCTCGGCGAAGGCGAAGACCACGTCCCAGTCCTTGACCGCGCGATGCACCTCCTGGATCTCGGTGACGCGGTGATCGACGGTCTTGAGCAGGGTCTCGACCGGGATGCGAAGCCGCACCGCGCTGCGCTCGAAATTGAAGGACTCCATGCCCTGCAGGTTGTTGAAGGAGAGGTGGCGGATGTCGGCGGCGAAGACCCCGCACAGGGCGTCCTCGACCATGGCGCGCGTGCTCTGCGCGATCTCGTCATCGCTGGCCAGGCGCAGGCTGCGCACGATGTCGGCGACGGTGCCCTGGACCTTCTCGCGCGTGGCGAAGACCTGGGTGTGCTGCGCGGCGTCGAGACGATGGTACTCCTTGAGCTTGTCGGCGAGCAGGTGCTCCTTGTCCTCGCCGAGGTCCATGGCCATGACCTCGCCGGCCTGGAAGTAGAAGCGCATGTTGAATTCATCGCCCGAGACCGTCAGCGAGCCGGTTTGCTTCTGTCGAAAGATACCGTGGAAGTTTTCTACTAATTCTGCATTTAGCATGATATCGCCCCAGGAAGCGTCCAGCAGGACAGTATGGAGCGCTGCCCGCTCCACAAGCCGGCTTTGCCGACATGGGCGGGCACGGGCCGCCATGCAACCTCTGGAACGTTCACTCCCGCTGGCAGAGCGCTAGCGCCGCGCCACGCCCTCTGGCACGTGCATCGGCGGCTCGCCGCCATCGCCGCCGTCACCGAGGTCGCCGCCCATGCGGCCATCGATGGTGCGCCACATCGCGACCTCATCGCAATCCAGGAAGCGGTGGCAGCGCACGCACTCCCCCCAGACCTTCTCCGGCAGTCGCGAGCGGTCGACCTTGACGAAGCCCAGGCGGGTGAAGAACTCGATCTGGTAGGTCAGGCAGAAGAGCCGCTCCAGCCCCAGGCGGCGCGCCTCGTCGAAGCAGCTGGCGACCAGCTGCCGACCAACACCGCGCCCCTGGGCGCCCTCGGCCACCGCCAGGGCCTTGAGCTCGGCGATGCGGTCGGTGGCGATGTGCACCGCCGCGCAGCCGACCAGACCACCGGTCTCGGCCTCGGCGACGATGAAGTCGCGGATCGTGTCATAGAGCTCGGACTGGGGCCGGGCCAGCATCAGCTGCTTGGCGGCGAAGATGCCGATCAGCGCGTGCAGGGCGGGCACATCCGCTGGACGTGCAGCGCGATAGGTGACATCAAGGAGGGTGGCCACGGCAGGATGGTCCGTTGGGATGGTGGGCTGAGTGTAGACAGACAGAAGCGAAACGGCTCACGCAGGCGCAGCGCTCAATAGCGGCGCACCGGCACCTTCTGCGAGGTGCTGCCGACCGGCGGGTTGGCGCTGATGCTCGGTTGCTCGGGGATGATCTGGTCGAGGCGTTCGATCAGCTTGCCAAGCGTCTGGCGGCGCTTCTCGCGCTCCTCGAGCTGGGCCTTGGCGCTGCGCAGCGCCACGACCTCCGGCTGCTCGCCGATGAAGCCGGCCATGTAGTCCGCCTCGGCCAGGGCGGTGAGGATGTTCTGGACCTCCGCCTCGACCTTGGACAGCTCCTCGGCATAGAGGTGGCGGTAGCGTTTGAGCACTTCCATCTTCTGGCCATTGCTCAGCGTGGTCGTCAGCGGTGGTAGCGGCATGCGCCGATGCTAAGCCCCACGCGCGGCGGTGCCACCTTCGGGGTGGTCTACGGCGCGGCACGCAGGACCAGGACCTTAGACGCGCAGCCCGCCGGCGACACCCTTGGTGACCGCGGCCACCGCATCGTGCGGGTGCAGGCTCTCGACATGGGTGACGCGCACCCGCCAGTCGCTAAAGCGCGCCTCGCCATCGAGTGCGGCCTTGAGGCGCCGCGCGGCATCTTCGCAGAACATCTGGTTCTCGGCGTTGCGCCGCGCGAACTCCTGCTCGTCCTCGCGCTTGACCGCGGCCTGAACCGGGGTGCCGAGCGCGCGCTCGGCGACATCGACCAGCTCGATCAGGCCCAAGGCGTGCTCGTTCTCGGCGAGCACCGCATCGATCACCGCGACCGAGCGCTGGCTGTGGCCGATGGCGACCTGCTCCTGCTCGAGCCAGCGGCCGACCGCATCGACATCCAGGGCGCGGCCCTGGAAATCCTGGCGGAAGCGCTCGGCGGTGGCCTGGCGGCTGAGCGCGGCGGAGCACGGGCAAGCGCTCGAATAGAGGATCTCGGCGCCGATCGCGTAGCGCACCACCCCGCGCTCGAGGGTCGCGCCCATCCACACCGGGTAGGAGCGCCAGGCGGAATTGGAGCTGACCAGGGCCGGGCGCTTGGCGAGATGCGCGAAGGATAGCCGGACCTCGGCGCGCGTGCTGAGCTCCTGATGCGAGCCCAGGCAGGCGGTGAGGATGCGCTTGAGCACCGGGGTGCCGAGCTCCTCCTCGGCGAGCATCGCCTGCAGGGTCAGGTAGAGCCGCGACATATGGATGCCGCGCGCCTGGGCGTCGACCAGGTTGACGACGATCTCGGCCCGCGCCGGCGCCAGCAGCGCCGCGCCGGTGGCCGGGTCGCGCAACCGCACCGGGACTTCGATGCCGGCCATGCCGACGCGGTCAAGCGTGCCCTGCTGCAGCGGCTGCGAGCGGTGCACGGTGTCGTCGAGGCGGTGCTCGCTCAGCGCAGGTTCACGAGGGTATTCGTAGCCAGCCATGCACCCATCATCACCCCGTGGCCACGAGCTCAAGGTCACAGTGCTGCAAGCGACGCAGGCGCCGGTGGTGTCGGCAGCCACAGGCCGAGCATCGCCGCATGGCCCTGATCCTGGGTAGCACCTCCCCCTATCGCCGCGAGCTCCTCGAGCGCCTCGGCCTGGTCTTCAGCGTGGCCGCGCCGCAGTGCGACGAGGAGGCGCTCAAGGATCCCACCCTGGCGCCGCAGGCCCTGGCCGAGCACCTCGCCCTGGCCAAGGCGCAGAGCCTGGCGGGAGCCCATCCCGGCGCGGTGATCATCGGCGCCGACCAGGTCTGCGAGCACCAGGGCCGCATCCTCGGCAAGCCGGGCTCCCGCGCCGCGGCCTGCGCGCAGCTGGCGCTGCTCGCCGGCGGCACGCACCGCCTGGTGACGGCCCTGGCGGTGATGCAGGATGCGGTGGTGCTGCGCCATACCGAGGTCGCGGTCTTGCACATGCGGCCGCTCGACGCGGCGATGATCGGCCGCTATGTCGACCGCGACCAGCCCTTCGACTGCGCCGGGTCCTACAAGCTCGAGCGTGGTGGCATCGCGCTGTTTCACGCCATCGAGACCGCCGACCACTCGGCGATCACCGGCCTGCCGCTGCTGGCCCTGGTGCGCTTCCTGACCCACCTCGGTCAGACGCTGCCCTGACCGCCGGGATGGGCCATCACCTCCAGCTCGCGCCCCGCCTGCAGCGCGGTCGGCCGCGTCCTGGGCTCGCGCTCAAGCAGCCGCGCCACCAGGGCCACCAGCCCGGGTGGCACCGCGCCGCGCAGCCGTGACAGGGGCGGCGCGACCTGTTCGAGCTTGGCCTCGATGAGCGCGAAGGGGTCAGGCGAGGTGAAGGGCGGTCGGCCGGTCAGCGCATGGAAGAGCGTCGCGCCGAGGCTGTAGAGATCGCTGGCGATGCTGATCCGCGAGGGCGTCAGGATCGCCTCCGGCGCCAGGTAGAGCGGGGTGCCGACCAGCGCATCGACCGAGGTCAGGCTGCTGTCGGTGGGCAGCTTGGCCAGGCCGAGATCGGTGATCTTGGCACGGCCATCCTGGGAGAGCATGATGTTGTCGGGCTTGATGTCGCGGTGCATGATGCCGTGCGCATGCAAGGCGCACAGGCCGTGCGCGACGTCGGCTCCGAGGCGCGCCCCCTCCGCACAGGTCAGCGGTCCTGAGCTCATCAGGCGGTGGCCGAGGCTCTCGCCCTCGACCAGCTCCATCATCAGGTAGAGGTGCTCGCGCACCTGGCCGCTGCCGAAGACCCGCACCACGTGCGGACTCGTGATCCCGGCCGCGGCCTGGCCCTCGCGCAGGAAGCGCGCGCGCTCCTCCTGGGTGTGGTCGTCGCGGATGATCTTGACCGCGACCACCTGCCCGGAGCTCGGCGAGCGGCCGCGATAGACAGTGGCGACACTGCCATGCCCAAGGCGCTCGACCAGGCTGATCTGGCCGATCCGGCAGCCGATGAGCGGGTCCACCTGCATGCATCATGGTACCTCAGCACCGGGGCACGGTCAAAGCGCCGGCTGGTCCTGGCCATGGCCCAGGGCTCAGATACATAGGGATGGGGCAGGAGCGGTTCTCAGGCAGCAGCGCCGCGCTGGGCGGGATCGGGACGCTGACTAGGACAGTCCGGCGTCAAGCAGCGACTGGCGCGCGCGGTTGACCGCATCGCGCGACTGCAGGAGCAGGGCGATGATCTCCTTGGCGCGGGCCTTCTCGGAGGTGAGCTCCTGCTCCAGGGCGCTCAGGCGCGCAGCGCCCGGGGTGGGACCAGCGCTGGGCTGGCTCTCGAGCTGGGCGACGCGCGCGCTCAGGCGCTGCTCGTTGGCGCGCGCTGCGGTGAGCTGCTCCTCGAGAACCTGGAGCTGGCGCTTCTGCTCATCGAGGACGCGGCCGTGCTCGGTGGCCTTGCGGCGGCTGTCCTCGAGATCGCGGGCGCTGTCGCTCAGACGCCGGCTCCAGGTCGCGGTCGTGTCGCGCGGCTCGGTCGCCTTGTCCTTCTGCAGTTTGGCCAGCTCGCCCGCCAGGCGCTGGTTCTCGCTGCTCGCGGCGGCCAGGCTGGTGCGCAGCTCGCCCAGCTGCTTGCTCAGCTCGGCCTGGCGCATCGTGGCCTCGAGATGGCTGGCGGTGATGGTCTTGCTCAGCTCGTCGCGTTCCGCAGCCAGGCGTTCGCCGTCGCTGCGCAGGCGGTCGCGCTCCGCACCGAGGGTCGCGGCGGTGGTGCGCGCGGCGTCGCGCTGCGCGGTGGTCTGGGCCTCGGCGCTGCGCAGCGCGGTGGCTTCGGCCAGCGACTTGTCGCGGGCCGTGGCGAGGGCGGTAAGCTGCTCTTTGAGCGCGGCCAGCTCGCTGGCGGCGTGGTCGGCGCGGCGCTGCGCGTCGAGGCTCTGCGCCTTGGCCAGCTTGAGGTCGTCCTGGAGGGTGCGCAGCTGGTCGTCGGCGGTACGCACCTGGGTGGCGAGCCGGCTCTTCTCGGCCTCGATGTCGGTGGCGCGGCGGCGGCCCTGCTCGGCCTCGGCCTTGGTCTTCTCGAGCGTGGTCGCGGCCAGGTTCTTCTCGGCCAGGGTATGCAGGAGCTGGCCTTCGATCTGGGTCAGCTTGCTGGCGGCGGCGGCCGACACGGCGCCGGCCTTGGCCAGCTCCTCACGCAGCTGACGCTCGGAGACGGTCCGGGTGGCGAGCGATTCGCGCAGCGTCTCGATCTCGGTGCGGGCGGCGGTGCTCGCCGCGTCGGTCGAGCGGCGCGTCTCCTCCAGGCGGTTGCGCAGCGCGTCGCGGTCCTTCTGCAGGGCGTCGCGCGCCATGACCGCCTCGTCACGGGCCTTGGCGGCGGCCTCGCGGCTCTTGACCAGGGCGTCCTTGTCGATGGCCAGCTGACGCTGCAACTCCATCGCCGCGCTCAGGGCCGGGGTCAGCTGGGTGTTCTCGGCGCGTACGCGCGTCAGTTCGGACTGGACCTGGTCGGAGCGGCTCTTGGCCTCGGACAGCTGGGTCTGGGAGGTCTCGCGCAGCCGCACCACCTCGGCCTCGAGGCGATGGAAGTCCGCATCGCGGCCGGTGAGGGCCTCCTCGCGGTTGCGCACCGCAAGCTCACTGGTCTGCAGGCTGCGGGTGACTTCACTCAGCTGCTTGCGCAGTGCGCCCAGCTCGCTGTCGGAGCCGAGCTTGGCCAGGGCCGACAGCTCCTCGCGTTCGCGCGCCAGCTGGACCTTCTCGGCGGAGCGCTCATCGGCGAGGCGCTTGACCTCGGTCTCGCGCGTCAGCAGGCGGGCCTGGGCCTCGGCCAGGCGGATGTTGGCGTCGGTGAGCTTGTCCTTGGTGTTGTCGAGCTCGGCCTGAACGCGCGCCAGCAGGGCCTGGTCGCCCCTGGCGCCGTTCTGCGCGGCGGCGACCTCGGCCAGCTCGCGGCGCACGCTCTCGAGGCGCCCCGTGACCAGCTTCGCCCAGCCGACCATGACCGCCTCGGCGGCGCCGGCGATCGAGCCGAGCTCGACCCCGTGCTCGAGCTGCTCATGCAAGACGGAGAGCGTGATCTCGAGATCGTCGGAGGCCGCGACCTCGGGATCGCCGGCCGCCAGGCGCTCGACCTCGGCGGCGAGGCTGCGCGCCTCGGCGTGGTCGGAGCGGTGCAGGTCGCTCTCGCGCTCGAGCGCCTCCTGCACGTCGCGCAGCTCGGCCTTGAGGCGGCGCAGCTCGGCGGTGTTCTGCTCCTGCGCATGCAGGGTCTGCTCGCGCAGCGACTTGACCTCCGCATCGCGCGCCGCGATCTCCTCGCTCATCAGCCGCGAGACGTCCTCGACATTGACCGGCGAGACCGCCGACTCGGCCTCGGCGCGCGAGCGCTCGGCCTCATGCAGCATCATCTTCAGGCCCAGGAAGCGGTCGCGCGTCCGGGTGCAGACCCCCTGCACATCGCGGCAGAAGGCCGCCGCCTGGTTGAGGCAGGCGAGCGGGTTGTTGTCGGGGAAGGTGCGCGCCGGGAAGGAGTCGGCGGTCGAGGGCAGTCCGACCGACTCGGCGCCGCCACGTTCGACCTCGATCGCCGCGTTGCGCAGCGACTCGACGGCCGCGACCAGGGTGCCGACGCAGTCGCGCAGCATCGGGCTGTCGGCGAAGGCGCTTTCACCCGCGAGCTGCTCGGCCACGGCCTCGACGACCTGGGTGGCGGCGGTCATGTCCTTGGCGCTGGAGCGGTCGCCGGCCACGTTGGCGGACTGGAAGCGGCCGCCGAAGTACTCCTGGTCGAGGGCGAAGATCGCCTTCATCAGCTTGTTGGTCGCGGTCAGGTGCTGCGCCATGCTGCGGCGCAGATTGGCGATATCGAGTTCAAGGTTGCCGACCCGGCGCTGCGCGGCGACCAGTTCAGGACTGGGACCATTCTTGGTAGGTTGTTCTGATGGGGACATGCGCTTCCTGCCAGCTGTAGTGTCGTACGGGGCGGTGGCTGCGGTGCAAATCCTGTGCGTCGGCCTCAAGCCCCCCTGCATCACCGTGGGGGCCTGGGATGGCGTTAGCATCGCTTGCAACATCTCCAGTGGCGCCGGCCAGATGCGCCGTGGGCTGGACCTGTCGCACCCTGCAGCTGACGAGCAGACCGGAAACGTCCTGCGAACCGGTACTGGCCGGTACTGGCCAGTACCGGCGGTAGCTGGCAATGGCCGCCACGAAGCCATCCTGGGGTCATGAACGCGTCGGTCGTAACTCCGGTACGTGCGGTGTTGGCGGGTATCATTGTGCTGGTGATCGTCTTCCTGGTCTGGCGGCATGCCCAGTTCGATCCCCAGACCCAGGCCACCGCGACCTTCACCCGCATCCAGAACGAGATCCAGAGCAACGACGCCTCGGGGCTGGTCGCCGAGCTGCATCCGCATTACGAGTTCACGGCGATGTGGCCGGGTACCTTCGAGGCGGCCGAGGCCGATGGCCTGTCCTCCGCGTCGGCGGAGGCGCCTCGCGCCCTGGCGCGGCGCGGCATCGCCTTCTTGTTCCTACAGAACCAGGCCGGGCTGCGCTTGGCGTATCAGCTCGCGGGCGTCTCTGCCCGGCCGGACGGCACGGTCAGCTGCGATGTCAGCCTGGAAGTCCGTACCGGCGATGGCGGTCCGATCCTGGTATCAGGACGCCCCAGCCACCATTTCGTGCTGGCGTGGAGCGGCTGGTTGCTGCCCAGACTGCTGATCCTGTCGCACGACCACATCGACGTGGTGCGCTAGGGCCGACGCGCCCGGATGAGGCCTGAACCAGAGGTCCGGACCCGGCCTCGCCCGCAGCCGCCCCGCTTAGGACTTGGCGGTGCTGCGCTGCTCGGCGGCGACCTTGGAGAACTTGGTAATGCGGCCGTCGGAGACCCACTCCACGACATACAAGTCGCCATGCGAATCGACGCCCAGGCCATGCGGCGAGATGAAGCGCCCGGGGATGCGCTGCTCCTGCGGAATGTTGGGGTAACCGGCGAGCTTCGGCCAGCCGCCGATCTCCGGGATCTCCGGATTGGCGCCGAGCTGGGTGATCAGCTTGTCATCGGGTCCCCAGATGGTGACCACGCCGAACAGGTCGGGGATGTAGACGTCGCCGTGCGCCTCATAGACGTTGCAGGGGTACTGCAGGCCCTGGCCGGTGATGAAGCGCTTGTGCACGCCTTCCGGCGTGAAGACCTGGATGCGCACATTGGCGCGGTCGGCGACGTAGAGTTCCGGAGCCTTGCCGGGACGCGAGACGATGCAGCCGCCGTGCGGGCACTTCATCTGCCCCGGACCTTCGCCCTCGCCGCCCCAGGAATTGAGATGCACGCCCTTGGCGTTGTAGCGGTGGATGTAATTCTTCCCGTAGCCATCGAAGGTGTAGATGTCGCCGTTGGGTCCGACGCAGACGTGGGTCGGCTTGTAGCCGGCGCCAGCGGGGTAGATCTCAGGCAGCGGCGGGGTCTTCAGGCGCAGCACTTCCGTGCCATCGAGCGTGAACTTGGCGACCACCGGGATCTCATAATCGCACAGGTAGAGATACTCGATGCCGTTCTCGACCGAGTACCACATGCCGTGCGCGCCCTTGGCGAACTCCTCGCCCCACGACTTCAGGAAGGTGCCGTCCTTGCTGAAGATCGCGACCGCGTCCTTGGACTGGTTGAAGACGTAGACCTGGTCCTTCTTGTCGCAGGCCACCCAGTGGGTGTAGCCCAGCTGGACGGTGGCGGGCAGCTTCGCCCAGTTCTCGACCAGGTTGTAGGAATGGTTCTTGGCGCCGAGGGGCATGTGGTCTCTCCTGCGAGGTGCGGGCGACGAGACTGGCCCTGGCACGGGCAAATCAAGGGCGAGAACTGCGGCAGCACCTTTGGTGACTGCACGCCCCTGGTGCCGGATACCCCACGGCCGGGCCAAGATTGGAGACGTCTTACCTTCCCAGCTGTCCCTGCGCCAGGTTTGGCTACGTCCGGGCTGGTTGAGGACCTAGGCCGGGAGCTAGACCCCGCGCTTGCGCGGTTTGAAGCGCAGGGTGGGACGCTCCTCGGGCTTGGTCTTGGAGACCTTGCCCGATTCCTGCAGCAGCACGATCTGCGCCGGGCGCGCCTCCTCGCCAGGCGCCGGATGCAGGCGCTCGTAGCTGCCGTCGCCCTTGAGGATGCGCGCCTGGCTGTTGTCGCGCATGTAGATGTCCAGGATGCCCTGCAGCCGGGCGCAGATCTGCGGATTCTCGATCTGCACCAGGCACTCGACGCGGCGGTCGAGGTTGCGCGACATCCAGTCGGCCGAGGCGATGCCGTAGAGCGGCTCGCCGCCGTTGCCGAAGAAGTAGATGCGCGAATGCTCCAGCAGGCGTCCGACGATCGAACGTACGCGGATCGTCTCGCTGAGTCCCGGGATGCCGGGCTTGAGGATGCACATGCCGCGCACGATCAGGTCGATCTCGACCCCCGCGCGGCTGGCCGCATAGAGCTCGTCGCACATCTGGGTGTCGACCAGGGAATTGAACTTGGCGATGATCCGGCCCTTGCGCCCGGCGCGCGCGTGATCGGCCTCGCGGCGGATCCAGTCGGTGAACGAGGAGCGCAGGGTCAGCGGCGCCACCGCGAGGCGCTCCCATTCCGGCGGCTGGCTGTAGCCGGTGAGCATGTTGAAAAGCGCCGCCACGTCCCGACCGACCGCCTCGTTGGCGGTCAGCAGGGTCAGGTCGGTGTAGAAGCGCGCGGTCTTGTCGTTGAAGTTCCCGGTGCCGAGGTGGCAGTAGCGCACGATGCCGTCGACCTCGCGGCGGATGATCATCAACAGCTTGGCGTGGACCTTCAGCCCGACCAGGCCGTAGATGACATGCGCCCCGGCCTCTTCGAGCGAGCGCGCCCAGCGGATGTTCGCCGCCTCGTCGAAGCGCGCCTTGAGCTCGATCAGCACCGTGACCTGCTTGCCCGAGAGCGCGGCGCGCGCCAGGGCCTGGACGATCGGGCTGTCGCCGGAGACGCGGTAGAGCGTCTGCTTGATCGCCATGACCTTGGGGTCCTTGGCGGCGTACTCGACCAGCTCGACGATGCGCTGGAAGTTCTGGAAGGGATGGTGGAGGATGATCTCGCATTCGCGGATGCGTGCGAAGGGGTCCGACCAGTCCTCGGGGTAGGTGTAGGCCATCATCGGCGGGAAGGCCAGTTCCGGCCGGTCCAGGCAGTTGCCGATGCCAAAGAGCATGGTCATGTCCAGCGGCCCATCGACCGGGACCACAGCCGCGGGATCGAGCTGGATCTTGGTCAGCAGCCACTGCTGCAAGGCCTGGTCGCCGTTGGCGGCGATCTCGAGGCGCACCACGTGTCCGCGGTCGCGCGACTTCAGCTCCGCCTCGATCTCATTGAGCAGGTCGGCCGAGGAGTCCTCGTCGATGTCCAAGGCGCCATCGCGCGTGGTGCGAAACAGGCAGCGCGCGGTGATGGTGTAGCCGGTGAAGAGCGTATCCAGAAACTCCATCACCACGTCTTCGGAGAGCGCCCAGCGCCCCGTGCCCTCGATCATCTTGACGAAGCGGTGGCCCTGCGGCACCGCCACCAGGGCGTTCTTGGGTTCCCCGCCGGCCTCCGGGATCAGGTGCACGGCGACGCAGATGCCGCGGTTGATCAGCAGCGGGAAGGGCCGGGTCGGATCCACCGCCAATGGGGTCAGCATCGGCTGCAGCTGGTCGACGTAGAACTTGCGCAGCGTCATCTCGTCATCGGCGCTCCACTGCGCGCGCGGCAGGATGCTGAAACCCTCGCGCGCGAGGGTCGGAGCGATCGAGTCGGTCCAGGCGCGGTACTGGTCGGCGACCAGCACCGACATCTCCTTGCGCACCTCGAGGATCTGCCCCGCGGCGTCCTCGGCGGTGGTTTCCCCGCTGAGAAAGCCATTGGCGAGCTCCCACAGCTCGGCCAGGCGGACCATGACGAACTCGTCGAGGTTCGATGAGACGATGGCCAGGAACTTGGCGCGCTCGATGACCGGCACCGAGGTGTCCTGGGCCTCCTCCAGCACACGGCGGTTGAACTTCATCCACGACATCTCGCGAGAGAAGTAGCGGTCCGGCGCGGTGATGGCCTGGGAGGGACGGAGTTCGGACGGCATGGGCGTGGTCGCATTCACCAGGGAATGGGGAGTGGTCATGAGTGCAGCGTCATCGTCATCGTCATCATCGTGTTCGTCATGGTCCTGGTGCGGACCGTCGGCAGCGCAGGCATCTTATTCATCCTCGCGGGGGACGATCTTCACATCGAAGCCGAAGGTCTCGGAGAACATCCCCTGCTTGTTGGCGATCGACCAGCGCTCCAGTGCGATCTGGCGGCGGTCGACATGCAACAGCAGCTGGCCGAGCGCGATCTCGCAGCGCACCTTGCGGATGCGTTGCGAGCGTTCGACGTCCAGGCCGTACGCCAGGCGCAGGATCGAGGCGAGATGCCCGACCACCACGCGTTGGCGGCGCGGCAGGGCCTGGAACTCGAGGTGGTGCGCTTCCGGCGCGCTGCGCCGGTGGTAGCGCGCGACGTGCGCCACCATCTCCTGCTCAAGATGCGTCAGTCCCGCGATGTCGGCAGCGCGGATGATGTACATGGTGTGCTTGTGGCGTTCGCGGACGTTGATGTATGCGCCGATGTCATGCGCCAGCGCCGAGAATTCCAGGAGGGTGCGCTCGCGATCGCCCAGGCCATGCAGCATCTTGGTCTGGTCGAAGATCTGCACCGCCAGCGAGGCGGTGTTCTCGGCGTATGCCAGGTCCCCGCCGTAGCGGCTGACCAGCTGGCGCGCCTCGGCCAGGAGGTGCTCGGAGTCCAGTGAGTGCGGTCCATGTGCCCCGGGCAGGAGGTCGGCCAGCAGGCCATCGCGCAGCGTCAGGTGCGGGACCAGGACCTTGGCCGCTCCGGATTCCTTGCACAGGTGCCGGATCAGGCAGGCCGCGGGCAGCAGGCGCGCCGCGCCATAGATGTCCATGCCGCAGGCCTCGGCGCGCTGCTTCGGGGTCAGCGTCTGCATGCGCTCGTACCAGGCATCGATGACGATCGGGTCGAGCGTATCGAGCAGCTCGGTGGAGCCGGGATTGAGGATCGCGACCAGGCGCCGGACCTCACCACCGGTCACCACCAGGTGCTTGACCCCGCCCTCGGGCAGGCGGCCGAGCAGCATGCGCGCCGAGCCGGCGGCATAGCGGTCGATCGAGACCGCGAAGTCGACACTGTCCTTCATGGTGCGGAAATGCTCGAAGAGGCGGATCGTGCCGTAGTGCTCATCGACCGAGTGCGCGAGCTTGCCGCGGCGGATCAGGCTCACGCTCGAGGAGCCGCCACCGATGTCGATCAACAGGACGTTTCCGGTCAGACTGGTCTTGCAGCGGGACAGCAGCGCGGTCAGGGCCTCGAAGTACAGCCGGGCGGCTTCGGAACCGTCGATGACCTCGAATTCGATGCCGACCACGCGATGCACGGCCTCGATCAGCACATCCGCGTTCGAGGCCTCGCGTAGCGCGCTGGTGGCCACCGCGCGGATCTGGGTGATGCCGTACGCGCGCGAGGCCTCGCGGATGCCGATCATCGCCTGCACCACGCCGTCCATGGCTTCGCGGTCGAGCTTGCCGAGGGTGAAGCCGGGCGTCAGGTCGATGGGGTAGACCAGGTCCTCGAGGATGCGCTGCTCGCGGCCATTGATCTCGGCCAGGAAGGCGCGCACGGAACTGGTGCCGCAGTCGATCACCGCGACCACGCGCGGCGAGGCGTCCGTGGCCGCAGGCGCGGTCGCAGCCTTGTCGTCGACGCTGCCGGCGCTGCCGGCCGGGCTGCTCTCACTCGTGGCCGGGGCGGCCACCGGCTTGGCATGCCGGCCGGACTTAAGCCCGCTCGCTGACGCCTTGTTGTCCGACATGCTGACGTCTCGCTTCCCCGGGTATCGATCTCCGACCAGCATCCCCGTGAGGGTCGGGCAGTCATTCTGCATTTCCGAGCCTATGGCCACTGCCAGCGCGCAAAGGCTGAGTCGGCGCCCTTTCCAATGTCTTAACGCTCCTAGACTCCCCCGCATGCCGGCACTCTGGGCCCTCTCCGACCTCCACCTCTCGACCTCCGGGTCCAAGCCCATGGACCTGTTCGGTGCCCACTGGGAGAAGCATGACCAGCAGATGGCCGAGAACTGGGACGCGGTGGTCGCGGATGACGATATCGTCGTCACCCCCGGTGATTTCAGCTGGGCCGGCAAGCCCAGCGAGGTCGTCTCCGACTTCGCCTGGCTGGCCAAGCGCCCGGGCACCAAGATCCTGGTCAAGGGCAACCACGATCACTGGTGGCCCGGGACCGCGACCAAGCTCGCGGCGGTGCTGCCGCCGCGTACCTTCGCGCTGAAGAAAACCGCCTGCAGCGTCCAGGGCGTGGGCTTTTTCGGTGCCCGGGGCGGCGATTTCGCCCCGGCCACGCGCTATGGTGACACCCGCACGCAGCAGGAAGTCGATACCTGGCTGGAACGTGAGGAGCATGAACTGCGCCTCTCGCTGGAAGCCCTCGAGGCGCTCGACCAGGCCGCCGGCCGCTCTCGCGGGCTGCGCATCTGCCTGTTCCATTACCCGCCGATCGCTCCCATGCAGTCGTCCAGCCGCTTCACGCCGCTGATTGAGGCGTCCGGCGCCACCTGGTGCATCTACGGCCACCTGCATGGCAAGGAGCTGGGCCCGGCCAAGGTCGAAGGCACCTACCAGGGCGTCACGTACCGCTGCACGAGCTGCGACCAGGTCGGTTTTGCGCCCACGTTGATCCAGCGCTGGTAGGCTGCGCTGGGTTGGGAGTGCCTGAGGCAGCCTGGACATGGCCACTCCGCCCTTGACGATGGCATCTGCACGCCGAGCATCCCACCCCGCTTAACGAGGCTCTATGCACCTGAAGATCCGCCGCAGTTCAATTAAACAGCGTAAACGCAACGGTTTCCGTCGCCGCATGAGGACCAAGGGTGGCCGCGCCATCCTCAGTCGCCGGCGCCGCCGCACCTCAGGCAAGGGCAAGCCCTATCGCTTCTGAACATGCCTGAGATCAGGGTCGCAACCCTGAGGAAGACCCCCTGCTTCGGCGGGGGTTTTTTCGTGCCCAGCGGCCGATATGAGTTTGTATTGACACAGGTTCGTAGGGTCCTATAAGGGTGCGCATGAACCCACTGCCGCCCGGCCAGACCAAGATCCTCTCCTTCTTCGCGGATGCCGAAGATGCCGGCCGTCAGCCCAGCCGGGCCGAGGTCGCCGAGGCGATGGGCTACGCCTTCCCCTCCGCGGTCAGCAAGCATGTCGACGCCCTGGTGCGCAAGGGCATGCTCGAAGCCGACCGCGACAAGAAGCGCAATGTGCGCCTGACCGCCGCCGGCTGGGCCTCGATCAACCGCTCCTCGGCCCGCCATGGCGTCCCGGTCATCGGCTCGATCGCCGCCGGCATGCCGATCCTCGCCACCGAGATGAACGCCGGCTACCTCAAGGACATCCAACCCGCGCCCGGCCGCTTCGCGCTGCGCGTGCGCGGCGACTCGATGATCGATGCCGGCATCCTCGATGGCGACTACGCGGTCATCCAGTCGGGTGGCACCGTCGCCAACAACCAGATCGGCGCCGTGGTCGTCAATGGCGAGGCGACGCTCAAGCGTGTCCGTCGCTTCGACGACCGCATGGAGCTGATCCCCGAGAACCGGCGCTACCAGCCGCTCACCATTCCTTTGTCCGAGGCCGAGAATGTCAACATCGTCGGCCCGCTGTGCTTCATCTACCGTACCGTGACCTGATCGACCCGCGGCCCTGAGCCACCCTGCCATGCTGGTGCGAGCGCAGCTGAGGCCATAACGGCTGCAGCTGTCCCGCAGCGTCGTCTGCGCCCCCACGCCGTGGCCCTCTTTTTCTACGGTCTCCTCTTTTCACCCCTTTCTCATCACCCACTCTCATCACCAACTCTCATCACCAACCATACCCCGACAACGCGCTCTCTCAGCCAAGGATCTCCCATGCCCCCCTCCGCTATCGCCACCGCTCCCCAACCCGACCTCAAGGCCAAGCCGGTCGCCCCGGCGACCGCCGCCCCGGCTGCGAGCCCGGCCGCTGCCGCCCCCGCCAAGGCGCTTGATATGAAGGCCTCTGACGTCAAATCAGCCGACATGAAACCAAGCGAGCCCAAGGCCATCGACATCAAGCCCGCCGCCGACAAGGCGCCCTCGGCCGAGAAGCGCAAGGCTCTCGAGGCCGCGCTGGAGCAGATCGACAAGAACTTCGGCAAGGGCTCGATCATGCGCCTCGGCCAGTTCGAGAAGGTCGACGTCGGCGCGATCCAGACCGGCTCGTTGAGCCTCGACCTGGCGACCGGCATCGGCGGGGTGCCGCGCGGCCGCATCGTCGAGATCTTCGGGCCGGAATCCTCCGGCAAGACCACCCTCGCGCTGTCGATCGTCGCCCATGCGCAGAAGGATGGCGGCGTCGCCGCCTTCGTCGACGCGGAGCATGCGCTCGACCCGAGCTGGGCTGAGAAGATCGGCGTCAACCTCAATGACCTCCTGGTCAGCCAGCCGAGCCATGGCGAGCAGGCCCTCGACATCGTCGACCTGCTGGTGCGCTCCAACGCCGTGGACGTGGTGGTCGTCGACTCGGTCGCGGCCCTGACCCCGAAGGCGGAACTCGATGGCGACATGGATGACCTGTCGATGGGCACCCAGGCGCGCATGATGTCCAAGGCGATGCGCAAGCTCACCGCCGCGGTCAGCACCTCGCGCACCACGGTGATCTTCATCAACCAGATCCGCGAGAAGATCGGCGTGGTGTTCGGCAATCCCGAGACCCAGCCCGGTGGCCGCGCGCTGAAGTTCGCCGCCAGCCTGCGCCTCGACATCCGCCGCGTGACCTCGATCACCGACGGCGAACGCGCGGTCGGCAACCGCACCCGCGTCAAGGTGGTCAAGAACAAGGTCGCGGCGCCCTTCACCAAGGCCGAGTTCGACATCATGTACAATGAGGGCATCAGCTACTACGGCGACGTCATCGACCTGGCGGTGCTCGCGAAAGTCGTCAACAAGTCGGGCGCCTGGTTCACCTATGAAGGTGCCAAGCTCGGCCAGGGCCGCGAGAACGCCAAGCAGTTCCTCAAGGACAATGCCGCGATGTGCGAGGAGATCGCCAAGAAGGTGCGCTCCAGCACGATCAACCTGCTCGATACGGCGGCCGGCGCCGAATAAGCGCCATCCCCAACCGGGAGAGGAGACGGACCTGCATCGCGCTGCGCTGCAGGTCGCGTCGTTTTCAGGGGTCAGCCTGATCCTGATGATGGCACGTCACAGCGGCGCACCCTGGCGCGGCGCCAGGCCCTCGAGCACGAAGCAGGCGCCATGCGGTTCGACCGGGCGGTAGCGCAAGGTGGCGTGATGCGCCTGGGCCACCGCCTGCGCCAGGTTCAGTCCCAGCCCGGTGCCGCCCGGGCGTCCGCTGGTGAAGGCGGTGAACATCACCGCGACCAGTTCCGGGGCGATGCCGGGACCGTCGTCGGCGACACTCAGGGCCGAGGGTTCGACCAGGATCCGCACCGTGCCGCCGCCGTGCTGTGCCTGGATGGCGTTGAGGATCAGGTTCATCAACAGCTGCCGCAGCCGCGCGGGGTCGGCGTGGGCGCAACCCTGACCGCTGATCGTCACCACGACCCCGGCGTGGTCGGCCTGGCGCGCCAGCAGTCGCACCACCGTCTCGGCTTGGACGCGCAGGTCGCAATCGACCAAGTGCACGCTCATGCCCTTGGAGAAGCCCAGAAGCTCATCGACGATCAGGTCGAGGCGGTCGAGCTCCTCCATGACCATCACCAGGCTCGCCTCGTGCGGCAGGCGCCGGGCGAGCATCTGCACGGTCAAGCGCACCGCCGAGAGCGGATTGCGCACCTCGTGGGCGATGGTCGCGGTGAAGGTGCCGAGGGTGCGCAGCCGTTCGGCCTCGCGGCGCTGGCGGTCGAGTTCGACCAGGCGCAGGCGCATCTGCTCGAGTTCCCGCGCCAGGGTGCGGATCTCGCCCTGCCCGGTCTCGGCCACCGCGGCCTCGAGATCTCCGGCGCCGATGGTGCGGGCGGCGCGCGCCAGGGCCTCCAGCGGCCGGGCGAGCTGCCCGGAGAGCGCCATGCCGACCACGCCGAAGGCCAGCGAGCCGAAAGCCAGAAGTCCCAGGGTGCCCAGCAGCACCTTGTGCTCGGAGCGCACGTAGGCCTCGGTGCGGTAGTCGATGGCGAAGAGCTCATCCGCGGCGCGGAACTGGATGGTGCCCGGCGCCAGGGGCGTGCCTTCGGGAATGCGCGCAAGCTTCATGTCGATGAGTTCCGCCATCTTGGTCAGCACGCGGTCATTGAGCGCGATGCCGCCGCCGGAGATGATGTGGCTGGCCGACTGGGCCGAGGCGCGGGCCTGCTGCACCAGCGAGGCGTCGAGCCAGCGCCAGGCCAGGACGCCGGTGGCGCAGGACAAGGCCACATGGACCCCCAGGAAGGCCAGCAGCACGCGGGTGCGGGTGCGCATGCGCGGACTCTACGCCGGCGCGCGCGCGCCGATAGCCACGCAGGCCGATAGCCATGCGCGCCGAGCGCCACCTCCCGCGGCCCCCAGCCGCGCTCAGGCGCCGAGGAAGGCGCCAATGGGCAGTCCGAGGGTGCGCAGGCCACCCGCGGGCACGGTCAGCTGGATGCGTCCCTTGGACAGGGCCGTGATCTGCCAGGTCGTGGCAAGCGTCTCGTCGAGGTTGAGCGCCTGCACCGTGGGTGCACCCCGGATGCTCACGATCGCGGTGCGCGCTGTGGCGGCGGGATTGAAGAGGCGCAGCACCACCGCGGCCGGACCACCCGGCTCGGCCGGCTTGCAGGTCGTCACCACCAGCTCCGGATCGCCGCCGGAGACGAGCGTGGCGCTGAGTAGCGGGCCCGGCGCTAGGGTCGGCTGGGTGCGCGGCCAGTAGC
>Ga0302314_10003318_pt1 | contig 29745 bp, 27 predicted proteins | sample III_Palsa_N2_3_FD_200533 | JGI IMG/M metagenome (GOLD analysis project Ga0302314, IMG submission 200533) | Peat permafrost microbial communities from Stordalen Mire near Abisko, Sweden - III_Palsa_N2_3 | ecosystem: Environmental > Terrestrial > Soil > Palsa > Peat permafrost | place: Sweden...
TCGCGCAGCAACACTTCGGCGCGCGCGTGGTCGCCGGGGAGGGTGACCTTGAAGTTGTCCGCCGAACCGGCGACGACCAGCACGTCCAGACCGGCGCGCTCGCACAGCGCCGCATCGTCGGTCGCCGGCGGCATTCCGCGGCGGACCGCCTCGGCGTGCACGCGACGCAGATCGCGCGCGGTGGCGAACTGCGGCGTCTGCGCGGCCCACAAGGTCGCGCGGTCGAGCGTCCGGACGACCTTGCCGTCGGGCTCGACGACCTTCACCGTGTCGACGACCGGCGTCGCCAGCAGCGTCGCCGTGCCGGGCCGCACCGGGCGCATCCCGGCCCGCACGTCGACGCTGCGCACCAGCGGTCGCGCGCCGTCGTGGACCAGGATCGCCGCCACGTCCTCGCCGAGCGCGACGAGCCCGTGCCGGACGCTGTCCTGCCGCTCGGCGCCACCGCGCACGACCTGCAGCCGCGCGTGCCGGACCAGCGGATGCGCGACGGCTTCGACCCGCTCGATGAACTCCGGCTCGGTGACGATGACCAACTCCGTGATCTCGGGCATCGCCGCGAACGTCTCGATCGACCACGCCAGCATCGGCTGTCCGGCCAGCTCCACCAACTGCTTCGGCCGCCCAAAGCGCACCCCGTGCCCCGCCGCCACGATCACCGCACCCCAGTTCATTTTACGGTGCTCCGCCCCAGGCTGCGCGCCGGCCCCCCGGGGGGGGGGGGGCCCCGGCCCCGGGGGCCCCCGCGACAGCGCAAGAGCCGCCGCGGCCACCAGCCGGGACGGCGGCGCGCCGTCAGGCGCGGCGGCCGATGAACAGATTGCGGGGCATCCGGCCACCGGCGCCGCCCTGGGCGTCCTGCCCGGTCTGGGCGTCCTGCCCGGTCTGGGCGTCCTGCCCGGTCTGGGCGTCCTGTGCGTCCTGGCCGCAGCGCGCCTCCGGCTCGAAACCCGCGCCCGCCAGCAGGCGAAGCCATGCGCCGCGCCTGAACGCCCCGAGGCGATGCGCCTCCCGCACGACCTGAACGGACCCGTCCGCGGCGCGCAGCACGAACTCGTACTCGGCCCGGACCCAGTCATCGGCCGGATCCGGATCCCACGTCCATTCGCGGAAGCTAGCCCGGCGGCCTGCCGCGTCGCCGCCACCGCCGCCACCGCGGCCCGCCTGGAACGTCTCCGCTACGTGGTCGGGCACGAATACCGCGATGCCGCCAGGACGGCAGTGCGCGAACGCCGTCTCGATCACCTGCTGCAGATCAGCCTCGCAGGTCACGTAATCGACTGCGTCGTGCACCAGCACCGCGTCGAACACGCGGCCCAGCCGGACCGTCCGCATGTCACCCAGAACATGAGCGCACTCGGGGTTGAGCCCGCGCGACACCGACAGCATCTCCCCTGACAGGTCCACCAGCGTCAGCGCCAGCCGCCCCTTCAGGTGCACCGCCACATGACCGCCGCCGCTGCCCAGGTCCAGCACCTCACGTACCCGAACCGCGGCCGAGCTGAACACCCCGGCCAGATACGCCGCCTCGGCCGCGTACTCCTCCGGTGGCGAGATCAGCGGCCACCACCCGGCCAGATCCCGGTACAGCCGGTACTCGTCCGGCACTCCCGTCATGCCAGCCATCTTCGCCCACCATCCGGCCGGGCACGATCCCGCAGTTCAGTTCAGTTCAGTTCAGTACAGCGCAGCGCAGTGCGGTGCGATGCGGTAAGCCGGCCGGACTGCAGCATGCCCTGCGTCCCGATCGCCTGCTGGCGGGCGATCAGCCGCGCGATAGGATTGGTGCCGGGGAGCGGAGGGCCGCGTGCCAGGATCGGTGACAGGCAAGGCGCGCCGGCTCCGGGGAACCAGCCGGAACACGGGCGCCAGGCCGGCGGGCCTGGCCAGCGCCCCGGCCGGCCCGTCCGCCAGCTCAGATCCGGGCAAAGCCACTTCAGGCGGCTCGTGATGCCGACCTCGGGCACTGCCAGCCAGATCACCGGCGTGATCAGCATGGTGCTGCTCACGGCAGTAGTCGTGCTCGGCGTCCTGGTGAACCGCCAGGCACGGCTGCCGGGGCTGTCCAGGTTCGCGGGCCTCTCCCTGCACCGGTATCTCTCGCTGCTTGCGATGGGCTTCCTCGCCGTGCACATCCTCACTGCGGTTGCCGCCCCCTTTGCCGGCCTCACGCTGGCCGCCTCGGTTGTCCCGTTCGACTCCTCCTACCAGCGGGTCTGGCTGGGCCTGGGAGCGGTCTCCCTCGACCTGATGGCTGCCCTCATCGTGACCAGCCTGCTGCGGCGTCACATCGGCCGCCGGTGCTGGCGCGCGGTGCACTGGCTGGCATACGCGTGCTGGCCGGTTGCGCTGGCGCACAGCATCGGCTCGAGCCCTGGCATGCGCGGCGGGCGGCTGCTCGATCTTGCTGCCGCTTGCATCCTCGCGGTCCTTGCCGCGACAGGCTGGCGGCTGGCAAGCGCGCTGCGCGCCGCGCCGCGGGCACGGCGGGTGCCCGAGCTGATGACGGCGCTGGAGGAATCCCGGTGACCAGCAGAATCGCCGGGCACCTGTCCGGCGGTGGCGATCGGTGATTGCATTGGCCTGTGATGCCCGCGCGGTCGATCGGGGGTGAGTGAGGGTGCTGGCGGTCCGCTGGCATGCCCGGGGCGACGTGCGGGTCGAGGAGGTGCCGCCGCCCCCGCCGCCGGGACCTGGCGAGGTGCAGCTGCGGGTGAGCTGGTGCGGTATCTGCGGCACCGACGTCGAGGAGTGGCAAAGCGGGCCGACGTTCATTCCTGTCGACGCGCCGCATCCGCTCACCGGAGCGCGCGCCCCGGTCATCCTCGGTCACGAGTTCACCGGCCTGGTCGTGGCGGCAGGTGACGGCGTAACTGAGCTCGTGCCGGGCCAGCGGGTTGCCGTCGACACGTTCGTCTACTGCGGCGCCTGCCACTGGTGCCGGCGCGGTGAGTTCACCCGCTGCCCGGCGCTGGGGGTGCTGGGGCTGCACGGCGACGGCGGGCTCGCGGAACTGTGCAACGCGCCCGCCCGGATGTGCCTGCCGGTACCGGACACGGTGGCAGACGACGAGGCGCCACTGGTCGAGACCCTCGCGGTCGCGGTACGGGCGTTGCGCCGCGGCGGGCTCCGGCCCGGCGAGCGGGTGGCAGTCGTGGGCGCGGGCGCCGTGGGGCTGATGGTCCTGCAGGCGGCGCGCGCTTTCGGAGCCGACACCGTGGCGGTCATCGAGCCGCTGCCAGCCCGGCGGGACCTCGGCTGCCGCCTGGGTGCTGATCGTGCCGTCCGGCCGGACGACGCCGCGGCGCTGCAAGTTGACGTCACCGTCGAGTGCGCCGGCAGCCCGCCGGCAGTCGAGGCCGCGATCCGGGCGCTGCGCTCCGGCGGCCGGGCCGTCTTGCTCGGTATTGACTCCCGGCCGGTCAGCATCCTGCCGATGGACCTCGTCGGCACGGAGAAGTCCATCATCGGCTCGCTGTCACACGTCTGGGACGAGGATTTCCGCATCGCGCTGGGGCTGATGGGCCGGGGCGCGGTGCAGGCCGCCCCGCTGGTCACCGACCGGATCCCGCTCACCGCGGCGGTGACCGGCGGCTTGGAGCTGCTCAGGGACGAGCCAGCTAGCCACCTGAAGATTCTCGTCCGGCCGCCGGGTGCCCGGTGAGCGCGGATCAGCAGGGCCGGACGCTGCCCGAGCTGGTCGAAACCAGGCTCTCCGCGGCCCTCGTATCGGACATCCTCGACGACATGGGCCACCGCGACCATGCCCTCGACCCGGCGATCCGTCCGCTCGACCGCAGCGTGGTCGTGGCTGGCTGGGCCAACCCGTTCCTGGTCGGCGAAGCCGGGGAGATCCCCGCGGAGCCCTATGCGGGCGAGATCGCCGCACTCGACGACATCCGGCCCGGGGACATGGTCCTGGTGGCCGCGGGGGGCTCAGCCCGCGCGGCCTGCTGGGGGGAGCTGTTCTCGACAGCGGCTCGCGTGCGCGGCGCCCGCGGCACCGTGATTGACGGGTACTGCCGCGACGAGCGGCGGATAGCCAGCATGGGCTACCCGGTATGGTCCCGGGGCTCGCTTCCGCTGGACTGCAAGGGCCGGCTCGCGGTGACCGCGTGGCGGCAGCCCGCCGTCGTCGGCGGGCTGCCGGTGCGACCGGGGGAACTGGTGGTGGCCGACGTCGACGGCGCGGTTGTCATACCGGCCGGGCTCGCGGAGGAGACCGTGCGGCGCGGCGTGGAGAAGGCGTCGAAGGAGAACGGGCTGCGCGGCGCGCTGGTCCGGGGCAGCACGCTGCGAGCAGCTTACGGCCGCTTCGGCGTGCTGTGACGCGGCCGGCCGCGTCAGCGGGCGGTGTGCGCGCCGGTCATCATGGCGGCCAGGTCGTCGGGATGCAGGAACGAGGCCGGCGGCGGCGGGCCCCAGGCGAAGAGTCCCCGGGCTCCTTCGAGGTCCTCGGGCGTCCATAGCTGATCGTCGACGATGCAGTCCATGTCTGAGTAGTACTCGGAGAAGTTGCCGGCCGGGTCTTTGAGGTACCAGAAGAAGTTCGATCCCGCGTAGTGGCGGCCGAGTCCCCAGACGTGCCGCTCGGGCCGTCCTTCGAGCATCGCGAACGCGCCGCGTCCCACATCGTCGACATCGTCCACCTGCCATGATGTGTGATGCAGGAAGTTCACCGGTGCGGCCAGGACCAGTACGTTGTGGTGGTCGGTCGAGCAGCGCATGAACGCGCCGACGCCCTTAATGCGGTCGCTGACCTTGAAGCCGAGGCCGTCGACGAAGAACGACATCGTCGCGGCGTAATCGACACTGCCGAGCACCGCGTGACCCAGCTTGCGCGGACGTACGCGGCCGGGCCGCAGGAAACCCGGCGCGCGGCCCTGCCGGTCGGGCCGGCCAGGCCCGTTGTAGAAGCCGGCGGGCGCGGGGTCCTGCTGTACCCGGGGCGCGACATCGAGAGAGACGCGCATTCCGGTCACCGGCTCGATTGCCTCCAGGCTCATCCCCTGCTGCGCCTGCGGTAGCCCGAGGCGGGCAAGGCTGGCCGCGGCGCGCCCGAGATCATCGGAGTCGTCGACGCCGACTCGCATCTCGACTAGGCGCCGGGTCGGCGCGTACACGATCCGCAGCTGCCGCCCGGCGTCCACCGTGCTGAACCAGCTGCCGGCTTGCGGGGTGAGGCCGAAGTCGGCGTAGTACGCCGCCGTCTCCTCGACGTTCGGCACGCCCATCGTGACCGACATCAGCCCGTGCAGACTCATGAGTGCTCCCTCCGTGGGTTAAGGGTACGTGCGTGCGGATGCCGGCCCCCGGGAGTGCGGGCTGCCATGCCCGGCGGCCAGGTCGAGGTCGATGCTGGCCGCGTTGCCGGCCCGCCAGGCAATGTGCTGGTCCGGGCGGACCAGCAGGAACTCCCCGGACCGCGGATCGCCCGGCAGCGGATCGACCGGCAGCGGATCGACCGGCAGCGGATCGACCAGCGACAACGGGATCCGGCGACGGCGTGCGCGGGCCACCAGCTCCGCGACGCCAGGACCGCCGTCCCGGACCGGCCCGACGAGCGTGAACCCCGCTCCGAGCCGGTCATACAGGGACGAGCCGTCAGGTAGCCACCGGTGGGGCAGCCGCGCACCTGGCTCCGTTGTCGGTGTGTAGCGTGTCACGTCGGTGCAGGCAGAATATTTCCTGGTCGGCTGGACGACCGGTGACCCCGCGTACGAATAGCCGAGCACGAGCCCGAGGCTGTAGAACTCGGCCCGCTTCGCCTGCTGGACCGTCCGTCCGTCTGGCGGCAGGTCACTGGCGAGGCTGCGCATGTTGGTCTCGGCGCTCGCGACGGTCTGCTCGATCACGCTGCGCCGCTCGGTCTCGTAGCTTTCCAGCAGGTGCGCGGGCGCCCAGCCGTGCTCGACCGCGGCGATCTTCCACGCGATGTTCACCGCGTCGCCGACGCACGTGTTGAACCCGTGGCCGCCCCACGGCGGGTTCATGTGCGCGCTCTCGCCGACCAGGAAGACGCGGCGATCGGAGAACCTGTCCGCGATGAGCATGCGGGCCGTCCACGGGTCGGACGCCACGATCTGGTGATCGACGGGGCGCCCGGCGAGAGCGGTGATCAGCTGGGACGCATGCGCCGCACCGTATTCCGCATCGATCCCCGGAATGACCGCCCACCACGTGCCGGCCAGGTCCAGCCGGCCGATCAGCCCGGAGACGGCCGCGCCGAGCACCCAGTACTGGACGGCGGGTCCGAGGTGCGTGTCCAGCGATGGCGCGCGGAACACGACATTGAAATTGGGACGGGGATCGGATCGTCCCACGTACCGGGCGCCGGCCTGCTCCCTGACGACGCCGCCCGCGCCGTCACAGCCGAGCGCGTAGTGCGCCCGGATGTTGTAGCGGGTTCCGGCCTGGTCGCGGACGGTGGCGGTAACGCCGTCGTCGTCCTGCGACAGCGCCGTGACCGCATGACCCAGCCGGAGGCTGACGCCGGGGAGACGGCGGACATGGCCGCGGAGTACTTCTTCGACGACCGGCTGCGGTACCTGCTGGCCCGCCTCGGCGAAGCGGTCATCGCGCTCGGTCGTCAGCCCGAATGCGTTCTCGAAATCGGTGATCCGGCGGCCGGAGAGCGATTCGCAGAAGGTCACCCGCTGCGACCAGGCGACCGGGAGCGGCGCGGCAGTCCGCAGCGTGTCAGCGACACCCCAGCGGCGGAGATGCTCCATCGTACGGACGCTCGTAGTCTTCGCCCGCGGCCGCAGGTGCGAGACCTCGGCGCGCGGCTCGATCACCATGCAGTCGACCCCGCGGCTGCCGAGCTCGGCGGCCGCCGCGAGCCCGGCCGGCCCGCCGCCCACTACCAGCACGGCCGTGCGCTCGGCCCGGGTCGTGTCCCTCACCATCACGAAATGAATGATCGGTCAGGCTGGTGCAGTTTGTACAGCGGTGGCTTCATTGACGGGAACAGTGGAGGTGCGGTGTGGCGGCCGTCAGGCGAGCCTCGCCACGGCCACGGTGACGTCCATCGTGCTGCTGGGAGCACCGTGGTAGATCCCCTTGAGCGGGGGGACATCGCCGTAGTCCCGCCCGGTGGCGACGATCACGTGGCGCTCACCGACCTGCGCCCGGGTGGTCGGATCACAGGCCAGCCACTCGCCAGCCCAGTACTCGACCCAGGCGTGGCTCTCGCAGGCCGCTTCATCGCCCGGCTGTGCCTCCGGCTCGGGGTGCAGGTATCCGGAGACATACCTGGCCGGCAACCCGACCTCGCGCAGCAACGCGACCGTCAGGTGCGCCATGTCCTGGCATACGCCCTGGCTCTTGTCCCAGGCTTCCTGGGCGCTCGTCTGCACCTCGGTCGCGCCCGGCACGTAGGCGACCCGGTCGCTGACCCAGGAGGCGATCTCGGCGGCGGCCTCGAGCGGGTCGGCGTCTGCGGTGCGCTGCCGGGCGGTGGCCGCGAGCGTCTCGTCGACTGCCGTGCGCTTTGTCGGCGTACGGAATTCCAGCAGCCGGCCGCTCGCCGCGCGCTCGCGCAGGGCGGCCCACGGCAACGGCCGGGCGGGCGTGGCCGCGGGCCTCGTCTCGACGGTGGCCTGGGCCCGGATCACCAGCTCGTGGTGCGGTGCCTGGATGTCAAAAGAGCTGACCCGCGTTCCCCAGTAGTCGCTGTAGGCCCACATCGGCGCCGGGACGTCGGTCGAAATGCGGGTCTCCAGCACTGACTGCCGGTGCAGCGTCGGCGGGGTCATGCGGGCCTCGTTGTAGGACGCGCGCGCCGATCCTTCGTAGCACACGTGCGTCCGGTGCACGATCCTCAGCCGCCAGCCCGTGCTCAAGCTTCCTGCTCCCACGCCACCGGCTGCCCGTAGGAGAAATAACGCTCGGTGATGGCCTGACTCGCCTCCAGGCAGGTCCGCTGGAGTGCGCTCAGCAGGTCGGCAAGCTGCTCTGGCAGCAGCTGCGGGTCTGCATACTCCAGCCTGGTCCGCATCCGTCCGATCGGCCTCCGCGCCGGGTCGCCCATGCCGGCCCTGACCGGATCGGGATCGAGTGCGGCCAGGCACTCCTCGGCGGTCGCCAGTGCGTGCATCACAGATCTGGGAAACAGGCGGTCCAGGATCAGGAACTCAGCGACGTGCCGGGAACCACCGGTCCAGCTGCGCGTGCGGATGAAGGATTCGTAGGCGCCGCACGCGTGCAGCAGCATCGGCCAGCCGACCTCGTAGGGGACGGCCGGCATCCGGGCGAGCAGCATCCTGGCCGTCATGTCCACCCGCTCCACGCTGCGGCCGAGCACCAGGAACCGCCAGGCGTCGTCGCGGCTCATCGTCGAATCGGCAAGGCCGAAGAACAGCGCCGCGCGGTCACGGATGAACCGCAGGTAGACGTGCGGACCCAGCCGCTCGGCGGCCCTGCGCTGACCCGGCAGCCCGAGTCCGGTCACGTTCAGGCACTCCCACATCTCGGTGGAGATCACCTCGCGCACGCTGCGCGCGCCCAGCCGGGCCGCCAGCACGGCGCCGGCGATGGCGCTCGGGCTCTTCTCGTCATAGGCAAGCTGGTCCAGCGCCATCCCGATATCCAGCCGGGTGGCCTCGGGCGGCGGCATCCCCAGCACGGCCAGCAGCGCGCTGCACCCTGCATCTTCGCCTGCCTGGGGCTCCTCCAGCATGCGATGGACGTACACGTCGACCATCCGGGCGGTGTCGTCCGCGCGCTCGATGTAGCGGCCGGTCCAGAACAGGGTCTCGGCGATGCGGCTGAGCAGCCCGGTGCGCGCAGTGGCACCGCTGCTCATTGCTCGCCTGACTTCGGGCCGCTCTGCCGCCGGATGGTGGCGCCTTCGGGAGCGCGCAGAACGGGCGCCATCTCCCGCGGGGTACTGGCGGCGGCCGGCCGCTGATCGTCGGCGAGTACCCAGGTGTCCTTGGAACCGCCGCCCTGGCTGGAGTTGACGACAAGGGCGCCTTCCTGCAGAGCCACCCTGGTCAGGCCGCCGGGGAGCAGCCACACGTCGCTGCCGTCGTTGACGGCGAACGGCCGCAGGTCGATATGGCGCGGCGCGAGGCGCTCGCCGATCAGGACCGGGGAGGTGGACAGCGCAACGGGCCGCTGCGCCATCCAGCTCCGCGGCTGCGCCATTACCTGGGCGCGCAGTACCTCAAGGGTGCGCTCGTCCGCGTGCGGGCCGATGACAATGCCGCTACCGCCGGCGCCGTCCACGGGCTTCAGCACCAGCTGGTCCAGCCGGCCAAGCACCCAGTCGAGCACGTCAGGCTCGTCGAGCCGGTAGGACTCGACGCTGGGCAGCAGCGGCTCCTCGCCCATGTAGTACCGGATCAGCTCGGGCATGTAGGTATAGAGCAGCTTGTCGTCGGCCACGCCGTTGCCGACCGCGTTCGCGATAGTGACGTTGCCCGCGCGGGCGGCGTTGATGATGCCGGGGCAGCCGATGACCGAGCCAGGCAGGAAGTGCAGCGGGTCGAGATAGTCGTCGTCGATACGGCGGTAGATCACGTCCACCGGCTGGTCGCCTTGCGTCGTGCGCACGAAGACCTGGTTACCCGAGCAGACCAGGTCCCGTCCTTCGACCAGCTCCACCCCCATCAGCCGGGCCAGCAGGGTGTGCTCGAAGTATGCGGCGTTGTACACGCCCGGGGTGAGCACGACCACCATCGGATCCCTGGCTTGCGGCGGGGCCGCGGCACGCAGCGCCGCGAGCAGCCGTGCCGGGTACTCATCGACCGGGTTGACGTGCTGCTCGGCGAACAGCGCGGGGAACGTCCTGGTCATCGCCAGCCGGTTCTCCACCACGTAGCTGACGCCCGACGGGATCCGGACATTGTCTTCCAGCACCCGGAAAGCGCCGCGTTCGTCCCTGATCAGGTCGATGCCGGCGATGTGCACCCGGACGCCGTTGGGCGGCGTCAGGCCGACGACCTCCCGGCGGAACTGCTGCGAGCTGAACACGACCCGCCAGGGCAGCACGCCGTCGGCGAAGGCCTGGCCCGGCCCGTAGACGTCAGCCAGGAATGCCTCAAGCGCCAGCACCCGCTGGCGCACCCCGCGCGCGATAAGGTCCCATTCGACCGCGTCGATGATCCGGGGAATCAGGTCAAGCGGAAACGGCCTTTCCTCGCCCGCGTAATCGAACGTCACTCCGCGGTCGGTAAAGACGCTGGCCATCTGGTCCGCCCGGTAGCGCAGCTCGCTCGTATCCAGCGGCTGCAGGGCGGCCAGCAGAGCCTGGTAAGGGGCCCGTGGCACCCCGGGGCGCTCGAACATCTCGTCCCATGCCTCGGCCAGCTGGTAGCTGTCGAAGATGTCCGCCACGATCGAAGCGTAGTCGGGCTATGTTGCGTGGTCATTTCCGGCTGACCAGATTAGTTCGGCGGTCAGCAGCCCGCCGGGACGATATCCCGGGTCTTCTCGCAGCCGGGCGGGAGCTGCGTCACGCGGCGGCGATGACGCCCACACGGCGGTCGGTGGTGAGGCGGCCTCGCGACATGCCGATGTAGGAACCTGATGTCGGCGCCACGTCAGCGTAGTCGCGGCCGGTCGCGACCGTGACGTAGCCACTGCCCGTCCGGCGGCCGTTGCAGGGGTCGAACGCAACGGCGACTGCGTCCTGCGCCCGCGCCGTGATGACCTCCACCCAGGCGTGCGTGCCGCCCTGACCGAGCAGATGGCCCGAGACGTACCGGGCGGGCAGCCCGGCGAGATGGCAGAGCGCGAGCATCACGTGCGCGGAGTCCTGGCAGACTCCGCGGCCGCCGGCCAGTGCCTCGGCGGCGGTAGTCCGCACCGATGTGACGCCGTACTCGTAACTGATGGCGGAGTGCACAAAATCACAGATCCGCTCGGCATTCTCCAGCGGCGTATCCGCGCTGTCGGTCAGGTCGGCGGACAGGTCGCGCAGGTGGTCGTCCGCGGCCGTGAGCCGGGTGGGCCTTAGCAGGCCAGGCCAGCGCAGGGCCTCCGCCGGAAGCACGGCTGGCCCCTCGTCGCGCACGTGTTCGACTAGGGCGGTCAGCCGGAACTCGACGGCATCAGCCACGCGGTCCGCGCGCAGCCAGGCGACGACGTTGCCATACGTGTCCCGGCCCAGGCGGCGCTGTGCCCGGGCGCCGCTGACTTCCAGCAGGTGCGCGCGCCTGTGCTGGCCGCCGTGGCGCGCTGGCGGCACGATAACCAGCCGCTGCCGCAGTGACTCCACCGGCGCGTCGTAGTCGTAGCGGAAGCTCTGCCTGAGGATGTAGGTGACGCTCCCGGCGGCGTCAAGGTCCAGCTCGCGGTGATCGAGCAGCGGCGCGGCAAGCACTCCGGAGTCGAGCATCATCCGGTCACTTCCTCAGCCTGAACCACCATCGACTCGAGCAGCGGACCGCCGAACGTCGTCGCCATGGCCACATCCAGCGCGTCCCGTCCACGGCCGATCACGATGCGTCCCTTGCGCCGCATGTTGTTGCGCGGATCGAAGGTCCACCAGCGATCACCGAGCCAGACTTCCATCCAGGCCGCGAAGTCCATCGGCGCCGGGTCGGGGGGGACGTCGAGGTCGGGCAGGTATCCGAAGACATAACGGGCCGGAATGTTCAAGGCCCGGCAGAACGTGATCGCCAGATGGGTGAAGTCACGGCAGACCCCGCGTCCGGCCGCGTACACGTCCGCGGCAGTCGACAATCCGGTCGAGCTGCCGTACTGGAACTCCAGATGGCCGTGGACGTAGTCGCAGATCGCCTTGACCCGGCCATAGCCCTGCGGCAGGCCGCCGAAGCGGCTCCACGCCTCATTGCCGAGCACGTCAGGCAGGCAGTAGCGGCTGGGCAACGTATAGATCAGGGTGTTGTCGGGCAGCGCGCCTGGCGCGCACTCCGGGGCGCCGGAGTCGGCGTCTTCCTCGGCATCGGGCACGATAGCGACCGCGTCGTAGCCGAAGCTCGACCGGCCGACCGGCAGCACGCCACGGACACACGAGTTTCCGTAAAGATCGGCATAGCCGTGGATTACCATCGGCGGCTCGGATAGCCACTGCTCACGCTGAAGGTCCACGTTCGGGGACTCGCCCGGCTGCACCTGGAAGATCACCGGCGTCTCGATCTCCGCCACATAGGTGAAGTCGCATCCGACCCGGATCCGCCGTGACGCCATCGCCCCATCCTCCTCGTCCTATGTTTCCCCGGGGTTACGGGCCACCGGACGCCCAGCACTGCCGCCGCAGGGCCAGCGCGCGGGCCGGGCGGGCGACTAACGTTAGCCGGGCCGCCGCCCCGCGTGGCCCGGTGACTGGCCGGTCATGGGAATGCCGCGCAGCGACAGCAAGACCGCGAGCACGGCTCCGCAGGTCAGGCAGCTATCGGCGATGTTGAAGTCCGCGAAGTGCTGCAGGTCAATAAAGTCGACGACGGCACCGCGGCCGAAGCCTGGCGCCCGCATCAGCCGGTCGCACAGGTTCCCGACGGCTCCAGCTAGCAGCAGGCCGAGTGCTGCCGCCCAGCCGGCCGAGCGTAGCCGGGGGACCTTGGTGACGATCAGCACGGCCATCGCCACCGCCAGGCAGGTGAACAGCACCGTCTCGGCTGGCGCGAAGGAGAAGGCGGCACCGGAGTTCCGGGAGACATGGACGGTCAGGACATGGCCGATCAGGGGAATCGGCGGCTTACCCTCGACGGTCGCGACCACGATCGCCTTCGTGGCCTGATCCAGGCCGATACCCAGCAGCGCCGTCCCGGCGAGCACTGCCGCGCAGCGAGTATCCACCGGCATCGGGCAAGTATGGCAAGCCGGCGGACGGCCGCGTACGGGCGCCGCTCACAGCGGGCCCGGGGCTGGCCGCGTTCTCAGTGCCCGGCTGGTCGCATGGCCTGCCGGGTCCGGTAGGCGGCGACGTTGGTGCGGTTGGCGCACGAGGTGCTGCAGAACCGCCGGGAGCGGTTCTTGGACAGGTCGACGTGCACGTTGTCGCAGTGGTCCGCGGCGCATAGCCGCAGCCGGTCCAGCTGCCGGGAGCGGATGACGTCGGTGAACGCCATCGCCGCCTCGACGGCCATCCGGTCGGCGAGCGGCGCGTCCGGCGGGGTGGCGTGCAGGTGGTAGTCCCAGTTGTCGTGCTTCACCAGTTGCGGCAGGGCGTTCGCGTCCCGCAGCAGGGTATTGACCAGGGCGGCGGCATCGTCCTCGGTCATCTCCCATAGTCGCTCCAGCCGGGGACGGAGCCGGCGGACGGCGTCGAGCTCGGCCCGGTCGCCGGTGCGCTCGCCGGTCCACTGCCATGCGGCAGCGAAGTGGTCGAGGGCAGCCGGGTCGGGCAGCTGCTCGGTACCGCCGCGGCGGGTGTTGACCAGGGCGGCGGCCGCGGTCAGCGCTACCTCGGTGTCATGGGCGAAGAGCACCTTGACTCCTTTCACCGGCAACAGCTAGCGTCATGAGTGTAGATTACTTTTACCACTTACAGGAGTGCTGCAGTGACGACCACCGGGACACATGCCGCCCGGACTGCCCCGGGCGGCACCGGCCTGACTCTCGCCGTGCTGTCGGCCGCGACCTTCGGCACGTCGGGACCATTCGCCGCGTCGCTGATCGGCGCCGGATGGAGCCCCGCCGCCGCCGTGCTGAGCCGGATCGCAGTGTCGGCGCTCTTGCTCACTATCCCGGCCCTGCTGCAGCTGCGCGGCCGGTGGGCGGTGCTGCGCCGGGGAGCGGGGAGGGTAGCTGCCTATGGCCTGGTCGCGGTCGCCGGCTGCCAGCTGTGCTACTTCAACGCTATCGAGCGGGTGCCCGTCGGGGTTGCCCTGCTGCTGGAGTACCTTGCGGCGGTGCTGGTAGTCGGCTGGCTGTGGCTGCGCCACGGTCAGCGGCCACGGCGGCTCACCGTCGTCGGCACGGTCGCGGCGATCGCCGGGCTCGCGATGGTGCTCGGCCTGACCGGATCGGCCCGGATCAACCCGGCCGGGGCGATGTGGGCGCTGCTGGCCGCCGGGTGCCTGGCGGTCTACTTCCTGCTCTCGGCGGCCGCCGGCGCCGAACCGCTGCCGCCGGTCGTCATGGCGTGGGCCGGCATGTGCGTTGGCACGGCCGTGCTCGCCGCGCTCGGGTGGACTGGAGCGCTGTCGATGACCGCCACGACCAGGAACGTCGGATTCCTGGATCACCAGGTCAGCTGGGTCGTGCCGGTGCTGGGGCTGTCGCTTGTGGCCGCGGTGGTCGCCTATGTCGCAGGCATCGGCGCCGCGCGCCGCCTCGGGGCCAAGCTCGCCTCGTTCATCGGCATGGCCGAGGTGCTGTTCGCCATCCTGTTCGCGTGGCTGCTACTCGGCCAGCTGCCGTCCGTCGTGCAGTTCCTGGGCGGCGCATTCATCCTCGCCGGAGTCACGCTGGTGCGCCTCGACGAGCTGCCCGGCCACCCGGCACCGGCCGAGCGGCCCGAAGCCGGGGTCTGCGCACCTCAGCTGGCCGCCGCGGATGCAGGCAGCCACTGACCAGGAACGGCCGGCAGCTGAGCCGCGCTTTCAGCGGCATCAGAATCCGAAACCGCTACCCGCCAGGCTCGCGGTCACGGGATCGCAGGCATGCGCAAGGCAGGGCAGTCCGAACAATCCCTCGACGGTCCGGGTGATCGAATAGAGCGTAAAGAAGGTGCTGTTCCTGCCGGGCCTCGCGTACTGCCAGACCACGAACAGCGGCACGTGGCAGCTTGGCTGCGCCCCGGCCAGGTCCGCCGTCTTATTAGCGCAGTTCTCGCCAAACTCGTTGTCCGGCCCGGTGCCTTCGTCGTCAGTCACCAGGACGAGGACGGAGCCGTTCCGGTAGGCAGGGGCCGCAGTTACCAGCGTAAGGAAGCCTCGCAGCCATCTGTCCGCAGATGCCAGGGCGCACGATCTCGCGCAGCGTTTTTCCCCGTCGTTATTTCTGTTCGGGGTCACCCACGCGACCGCAGGAAGGGCACCGTTCTGCAGGTCGTCATAGAACGTCCCGGATCTGGCGGTCAGATCGGTCACGGGGACATCATCGGCGCGGCATTCGGCGGCGCTGATGCCGGTGTAGAAGATCGCCGGATTATGGCCGATCTTGTACGGCCATGCGCTGGACTTGTCACATGCCGAGGGCATGGATTCCTCGTACGCCTTCCATGTCAGCGCTGCGCGGCCAAGCTGCTGGTAGAGATTGTCCTCATCGCTGGCGCAGGCAGAATAGTTGCAGCCGTGGATAGACGAGGACGGGTATTGCCCGCCAGAGACAGCCAGGTAGTCCGAAACGCTGCCGTGCGTCGCCGCGAACGCCTCGGTAGCGTTGCCGCACTCGCTGGCGAGCCGTGTTTCGTACGGAGCAACCGGGCTGCCGACCACCTGGCCGTAGGTGCGGTTCTCCAGCATCACGATGATGACGTGCCGGATGGCCGGCCGCGCCGCTGGCGTCCGGCCGCACAGCGGGACCGGGACTGCCGGGGACTGCCGGGTGACGGCGATCACTGCCGTCACTGCCGCCAGCGCCGCCAGCCCCGCCAAGGCCAGGATCTTCGCCCACCCTGATTTCATGACTCTCCCCTCGCCCTGCCGGCACCGGATCCAGGCGTGCCCTGGCAGGACAGAATTGCCCTGGTCCTTGCTTCCGGATGCCCTGGTGACCGCGGGGTGCCATGGTCTCGCGCGCGGCTATTCGGTCTCGCGCGCGGCTATTCCCGGTCGCGGCGCAGCCGCTCGATGATCGCGTCCGGACTTTCCGCCGCGACCCGGATCATCGCCCGCACCGCGTCCACCAGGGCGACGCGCGGCACGTCGAGCTCGATCGCAGCCGTATCCGCCCACCGGGCGAGCTGCCGGTAAAGCTCGGGGCTCAGGTCCAGGGTGATCCTGACCGGCTTCGACCGGATCGCGGTCCTCCCGGCAGGGGACGCGTCGGGCTCGCTGCGCCTCGCGGCGGCCGCCGCCATCTGCGCCTTCCGCCGCTCCTGCTCCGTAGTCACGACGGCACCGGCCCGCGGGGAACGGGCCGCTCGATGAGGTCCTGGGCCACCCGGCGCCATACATCGCGGCCCGCGTCGGGAATCGGCATGCCGAAACTCTGGGCGTAAACCTCTAGCCGCGGCACAGCCGTTCGCAGCACGCCATAGCCGAGATCCTCCAGCACGGCTCTGGCGTTGGCCGTGGAATTCGCGCGGGCAACGCAGCGGTTCAGCAGCACGGCCGAACGGCCGGGCCTGTCCCGGAGCTCCTCAACCTCGGTGATCTCGTCCCGTACCGGCGTGGTGCGGTTGATCTCAATGGGACTCGGCGCGCACGGGATCAGGATCTCGTCGACGTACCGCATCGCCGACCGGGCGATGCCCTCGTGGTCCTCCAGCTGCGGTGCGTCGATAATCACCACGTCATCCGTCAGGGCAATCTCGGGTACGCGGCGGTGCAGGTTGCGGGACGGCAGCGCCACGATCCGGAACGGGAACGCCGCCTGCAGCGGCAGCCCCGGGTTCATGGCAGCCAGGTCGGCCCATTCCAGCGCGCTGCCGGAAGGGTCCGCGTCCACCAGGAGCACGGTGTGCCCGGCCTCTGCGAAGACGTGTGCCAGCCAAACCGCCGATGTGGTCTTGCCCGTGCCCGGCTTGAGGTTAACCAGGGCGACGCTGAGAGCCGTCATTAACGCAGTATCGCAATGCCTGGGGCATCACGGTAGGCAGTCGCCGCCGAGCGGTGCATGCGGACCGGCTCCGCGGGATCCGCGGAGGAGGGCTTGCCTGGCCGCCTGAGTGCCCCGGCCAGACGGCCAGATGGTGTTGCCCGTACCGGGTTGAGGCTGATCAGGGCCGGGCTGAGGGCCCTCATGCATGCAGTATTGCAGCATCTACGGCATTACGGCAGACGATCGGCGATCCTGGCGGCGCCGCGCAGGCCGGATCTGCGGTGTCCTTAGCGAAGGCCATTCCCGGCCGTCGGCTGCCTCGGTGACAGCCCGGCCACGGACTAGCGTTTCCACAGGGCTTGGATATTGCCGTGCGGTCCTTACAGCGCCTTTAGCAAGGTTACCCACAGGCTGTGGACGGTTATGTGGAGTAAATCACAGCTGCGTAACTACGCCAGGCGTGCCGGTCGTGCGCGGCGCTTCATCGTGATCACCTCAGCAGCCGGACTCCGTGTGGACACCTTGCGTCCGCCCCGGCGGCACCGTGAAAGGCCACTGCGTAGCGCGGGACCGGCGCCGGATAGCGCGCACATGGCCGCCGACTAGAATTATTGCCGGGAAGCCGGGCAGGATGAGCAAGCGTCTTGCCCGCCCGCGTAGGAGCAGTCGATGCCGGCCGACGAGGGTCCGCCACTGTCCGAGCTGCCGCTGTCCGAGCTGCCGCTGGCCGAGTATCGCCCGTACTCCCGTCTGCGGCTGGCACAGACCACCGTTCCAGCAGCGAGCTGGCCGGCCGTCGACGCGCACGCTCATCTCGGACGCTGGCTCACCGATGGGCGCTGGGCCGTCCCGGACGTAGCGGCGCTTGTGCGGCTCATGGACTCCTGCAACATCACCGCCGTCGTCAACCTCGACGGCCGATGGGGCGACGAGCTGGAGGCAAACCTCGATCGGTACGACCGGCGCCACCCCGGCCGATTCGCCAGCTTCTGCCATGTCGACTGGGACATGCTGCAGGACCCAGGCGTTGAGAGCAGGCTCGCCGGCAGCCTCGAACGGTCCGTGTCAGCGGGCGCCCGTGGCCTGAAGGTGTGGAAGGACCTCGGCCTTCGCGTCCGAGACGCCGGCGACAGGCTCGTACTGCCCGATGATCCGAGACTGGATGCGCTGTGGGACGCCGCGGGGCGGCTCGGGGTACCCGTCGCCATACATACCGCCGACCCGGTGGCCTTCTTCGACCCGGTGGACCAGCGCAACGAGCGCCTCGAGGAGCTGCTAGCGCGCCCCGACTGGTCTTTCTGCGGCCCCATGTATCCCGGCTTCGATCGCCTTCTCGCGGCACTCGAGACGGTCGTCGCCGCACATCCTGCGACGATGTTCATCGGAGTCCATGTCGGCTGTTATGCGGAAGATCTCGCCTGGGTGAGCAGAATGCTGGAAAACTACGCGAACTTCCATATCGACATTGCCGCCCGCATCGCGGAACTCGGCCGCCAGCCCAGGGCCACCCGGGCCCTGATCCTTAGGCATCCGGACCGGGTGCTGTTCGGCACGGACGAGATCCCGCCCAACCGGGCTGCCTACCAGATCTACTTCCGATTCATGCAAACATCGGACGAGTGCTTTCCGTATTCTCCCGATGACCCACCGGGTTCCGGCCGCTGGCAGATCTCGGCTCTGGACCTTCCAGCCGACGTCCTGGGACGGGTTTACGCGGACAACGCAAGGAGGCTCGTGCCCGGCCTTGCCGCGGCCGGCGGGGCGATCACCCCGTAGTCGAGACTTTCGGCGCCAAGGCAGCATCCTGGGTCGGCTCCGCCGGCCGCGCATCGACCCGGCAACGGAATGCCGAGCGGTTTAACGAGCATCTTCGGCCTTGGCTGCGGCGGGTGGCCAGGGTTGCTGATAGAGGCCCAGCAGAAGTCCGTAGCGCGGCTGGTCTTCAGCGGCTTCCTCGGTATCGCCGGCGAGCGCGGTGAGCATGGCGGTGATCTTCCTGAGAAGGAGCACGGCGACGACTCCGCGGACTACGCCGCGATGGCACGCCGGGCTTCCCGGACCGGGTGCGGCGTCGCTCGCGTTGAGTGGCTACCCGGAAACGTGGGCTGCCTGGATTTCCAGCCGGTGCTGTTCCCGGTGGGAATCTGCGGCGATGCGATGGCGGCCGCGATGAGCCTGGTGGCGCCCGCTGAGGCCCTGATCATCGACGTGCGCAACTGCCTCGGCGGGGAACCGGGCATGGCGACATGGCTGTCTACGTGCTTTACCGGCCCCGCGACCTTCTCCGGCGGCGAGCAGCTCGCCTATGACCTGCGGCAAACCGGGCGCGCCACGATCATCGGCCAGCGCACGCGGGGAGGAGCGCACGCCCGCCAGGCTCTCGCCGCCCTGGCTCCCGAGCCGCCCTGGCTCCCGAGCCGCCCTGAAAGGAACAGCATCGAACCGGCGGCCCGGCGACCGGCAACGGGGCAGGGCACATGAGCGGTCCGGAGCGCCGGACCGGCAAGATCGGCAAGCTCGCTCGTTAACCGGCGTCCTGCCGGTGCTGTCACGACAGGACTGAGGATCACCGCGAGCAGCACCGCACCGGCACCCTTTAGCTGCGAAAGGGACAGTCATCATGCCGCTGGAGGTCATGGCGTTTGGATATGCCGGCCCCTCGTATAGCAGGAATGGGAAGCAGGCGGAAAGGCGACCATGCGGCGTGAAGAGATCCAGGGTGCATACCACCAGGACATGATCCTGGGTCAATACATCCAGGGCAATCTGTTGGTCTGCCCGGAGCTTATCGAGTCACCCTCCGCCAAGAGCGCGAGATTATTCGCCGGCTGATGTGCGCTCGCCTGGACATGGCCAGTGCTGCCGTGCCCCGGCGATGCCCACGCTGCGGCGCCGAGACTGCATAGCACGAGAGTCAGAACGAGAATCCCGCGCCTCGCCCAAGCGCGAACGGTCCCAGTCGACGGTGCACGGGGCGCGATGCCCGCCGATCCGCTGGTCCGCATGCTGACCTGCGGTAACGACATATGAGTCTTCATCGGGAAGATCCCCTCATCGGTAACTTAGAAAGCAGAGTCTCTAGGAAGAAGAAATTACACCAGAATCCCTCTCGGGATATGGCATTCGGACCAATCCGGGCGACATCCTGCCACGCGTCCTTGGTATCGTCCGTGGCTACCGTCATCGGGTGTGCCATGCAGTTGATGGCGGTCAGCCGCTGGTCACCTGCATAAGTGCCCGGCAGACGGCACGTGGCTGACGGAATGAGCGCATCCCCTGCCCAAGGGCAGGCCGCCGCCGCGCGCGCCGCCGCGCTGAAGCAGCCGGGCGAACTGCGGCAGCACCGCGCCGATCATCGCCGCCAGGCAACGCCGCGAGGTGGCCCGCTGCAAGGGTTATCCAGGTGCCGCGGGAGCATGCCCTCGCCGGAACCCGATCGCCTTTCGCCGCCGGCGGCGACCACTCCGCCCGGCGCCGACCACGCCGCCGCCGAGAGCCGACGGGCTGGACGCGGTGCGCCCGCGGACAATGACGATCAAGGGCTGGAGTAGTACTGGGCACTACTTCTTCTACCAGGAGCTTCCCCGGCCCCTGTAAGCAACTGAAACCTCACTAGCCGTATCGCGCCACGCCAGCCTATACAGCACCGGTTCTCACTCACCATTGACGGCCATAGCCAGTCCCAGTCATTATGCAAATACGCTATTCCATATGGCGTTGTCGGCCGACAATGAGAGGCATGAAAAATGCGGTGCAAATTTCATTGCATCCCTGCAAAACGAAGGAGCATGATCATTTCTTCATTATGGCTAATTATCCCAGGATTAGAGTGAGAACTGCCCACAGCGGGTATTAACGTGGCGGGATGTTTCCGTACATCTCCTTCAGGTACCAGCTGCGACCTTGTCCACAGGCGGTAGAAAATGCAAAGCGATCATGGAATTCCGGGCACTCGGGCCGATTGAGCTTTGGTCGGCCGGGCAGCAAAGTGATCTTGGGCCGGCCAGGGCGCGGTGTGTCCTGGCCATCCTCCTATTGACGCCGCGCACGATAGTGCCGGCTGAGGCCCTCATTGACAGACTGTGGGACACCCGGCCTCCGCCAAAAGCCCGAGAGAGCCTCTCGGTCTACATCGCCCGGCTTCGAGCGTCACTCCGGCAGGCTCTGGGCGATAGCGTACGGCTGGCCGGGCGCGCGAGAGGTTACGTACTCGACGTCGATCCTGAGGCGGTCGACCTGCATCAGTTCCGCCGATTGCGCCGGCAAGCGGGCGCGCTGGCCGCAACCGGCGACTACGATCATGCGGCCTCGCTGCTGCGCGAGGCGGACGGGCTCTGGCGCGGCCAGGCGCTGGCAGGGATCCGCGGCGACTGGGTGGCGCGGATGCGTGACAGTCTCGAAGAGGAGCGCCGGGCTGCCATCCTGGAGCGCGTCGAGTGCGAGCTGGAGCTGGGCCGGCAGGCCGACCTGGTAGGGGAGCTTCACCACCTGCTGGCTCAGTACCCGCTGGATGAGACATTCATCGCCCACCAGATGGCGGCTCTTTACTGGAACGGCAGGCCGGGTGACGCACTGAGCCTCTACCGGGAAACCCGCAGCCGCCTTATCAATGAGCAGGGCACAGAACCGGGGCCAGTGCTGTCCGAACTCCATCAGCGCATCCTGCGCCGTGACCCCCAGCTTGCCGTAAGGACCGCCGGCCAACGTCTTGGCCGGGTGTCACGGCCAGACACCCTTCCGCCCGAGACGGCGGAATTTGTGGGCCGCAGCGAGGAACTCGGGCTGCTCACCGGGGAGCACGGCGACGCCTTCCGGGTCAGCGTCATCGAGGGCATGCCCGGCGTGGGAAAGACCGCGCTGGCGGTCCGCGCCGCGCGCATCGTCTCCGGCCAGTACCCGGACGGGATGCTCTACCTCGACTTTCATACCCACGACCCCGGGCGTCCCTCGCTCGACCCAGCCGAGGCACTGCAGCGCCTGCTCCGGATGCTCAACGTGCCGGCGATGCAGATACCTGACACGATCGGCGAGCGCGCCGCGCTGTGGCAAGCCCAGCTGGGCCGCCGTCGCGCCGTGGTGATTCTCGACGACGCTGCCGGCTTTGACCAGATCCGCCCGCTCCTGCCGGTGGCAGGCCAGTGCCTGATCTTGATCACCGCCCGGCGCAGGCTTCCCGACCTTGAGGGCGCCCGCACGCTGACCCTCGATGCGCTGTCCACCGACGACGCGATCGCGCTGTTCAGGCGGATCGCGGGGCAAGCCAGGGCGCAGGACGAGGATAAGGTCGCCACGGCCGTGGGACTGTGCGGGCGCTTGCCGCTCGCTATCCAGCTCACCGCCGGCAGGCTCGCGCGAGACGACCCGCCTGCGCTCGCCGACCTGATCGAGGAACTGTCGCGGTCGCCCGCTCAGCTTGGCGGCACAGGCGCGGCAAGCCCGGAAGTGATGTCTGCCTTCGACCTGTCCTACCGTGCGCTGGAACCCGACCACCAGCGGTTCTTCCGACGACTGGGCGTGAGCCCCTGCGCTTATGTCAGCCTCCAAGCTGCGGCGGCCCTGGGCGGCTGCACTCTCGCCGAAGCAGAAAAAGCCCTCGCTGCTCTGCTCGATCATCACTTGCTGGCACGAGCCCCAGCCGATCAGTTCCGTTTCCACGACCTCATCCGCGGATACGCGGCCGTGCGCGCCGCCCGTGATGACCCCGAGCCGGAGCAGCGGCAGGCAGTCGCCAGGCTCCTTGACTACTATCTGCACACAGCCGATAAGGCTGACCGGGTGCTTCATCCGTTCCGGCGCCGGATGCCCGTGTCGGTCACCCACCTGCCAGCCGCGAGCCCAGCATTAGGCACGCAGGAAGACGCGGCAGGGTGGCTGGAATCGGAATGGCGCAACATCCTGCGGGCCGCGCAGCACGCGGGCAGGCACGAATGGAAGCGGAAGTGCGCCGATCTCACCCACGTGCTTGCCGACTTCGTGGAGATCAGGGCGTACTGGGACGAGGCAATCGCGTCCCACACGCTGGCCCTGCAGGCCTGCCGTGACGTCGCCGATCCTGCCATGATCGCGCAGGCGTCACTGGAACTCAGCGTGGTGAGCCAGCAGACGGGCCGGCACGAGGCGACACTTCCCCTAGCAGAGGACGCCGCGGCAATCTACCGGTCGCTGGCCGACCGGCGGGGCGAAGCCGAGGCCCTCGACCAGATAGGCATGGCCCACCAGCGTGCGGCCCGTTCCCGTGAGGCCCTCGCCTATTTCCGCGAGGCAAGGATTCTGTACCACGACGCCGCGGACCAGCACGGCGTGGCCACTACATTGAGTCATTCCGGGATCGCCTGCTGGCACCTCGGGCGCTACCCCGACGCAATGGGTCACCTCCGTGAAGCGCTCTCGTTCTACCGTGACGTCGGCGACAGGCGCGGCGAGGCTAAAACCCTCAACAACCTAGGAAGGATGCAACTGTATTGCGGTTATCATAGAGATGCGCTCGAAGACTACCAAAAGTCACTGGAAATATTTAGCGAGATAGGCGGAGCGCAGAACGAAGCGATTCTGTATCATAACATCGGAGGCGTCCACCATTATAAGGGCAGTTACGAAGAAGGGCTTACTGCTTTCCGGCGGGCGCTCGCCATATACCGTGATATCGGCGATCTGCCGAATGAAGCCGATGTGCTCAATGACATTGGCGCCATTTATCAAAGCGCGGAGTGCTACGACGAGGCGCTGATCCATCACCAGAAGGCGAGACTGATCGCTGAGGAGATCGGGAATTTGTCCCAGCAGGTGATCGCGCTTCGCAGGATAGCCGACGTGCGTCGCGGATCTGGCCAGCATGGCGAGGCGTTTGATCATTACCACACCGCTCTCCGGCTGGCCAGGGAGATCGGTGACCCATACGAGGAGGCCAAGATCCTCGAAGGGATCGCAGAATCGACGTTCAACACGCAGCGGCCCTATGCTGCGCGGATCGTATTCAGGCAGGCGCTGGACATCTTTGAACGGCTCGGCGTGCCAGAGGCAGAGTCTGCGCGGATACGCATAGAGACCATGAGCCCCGCCTCCGACCGCCGCATTTCCTAGCCCGGCGTGCAGCCGCTGGCCGTCCGCGATGGCGGAGTCACTGGTGCCGCTGGCCCGCGACGGGTCCGGACACGACGAGGCCGCGGCGCTGGAAGCTGCCCGCGCCAGGCCCGGTTTATCCGCCCGGTATGCCTGGGCACTTACCCCTTAGCCCTGTTGCCGCGACGGACGCTGAGTTCGGTACGCGGGTGCGGGAGTTCCGCCCGGAGCCCGGCTGGCCGGCCCCTGAGCACATCCGGCTTGCGTCTGTGACCTGGGGTGCAAGGTAGCCGTCAAGGCGAGTGCAATACGAACGTCCGGGCTGGTAGCGCACGCTTGTGGCACAGTTCCCGGCAGCGGAGGCCGCCGGCTGCCATCTGCGGAAGGGCGGCTATTAATGCGGGAGTCGATACACGGGCTGACGCGCGCGAGCGCGCTGCCCGGCAGGGCCAACCTAGACCGCGATTTGCACTGCCCGGGGAGGTCTCCGTGGGTCTGAACCAGGGTCGGATTCTTCCGGATTCTCGCTGGCGTATTCCTGGTCGCGGCCGGCCGCGCGGCCGCGCCCACGGCCAGGAACCGGGCAGCGAGCCCGCCGTGTTCCCGTCTTTCCAGGCCTGCCCGGTGGCGGTGGACGAAACCGAGACCGGCTTCGCCGCCGGCCTGGGCGTGCCTCCTGCCGGGCGGTCCTTGGCGGGCGATGACTCGTTCGCCATTGACAGCCTGTGGGTCAGCGCCGAGCGGTTCATCACGCTGTTCCACGCCGAGAATCGCGCGGGGCCGCCCGACAGGCGGCTCCGGCACGTCCGCCGCGAGATCGAGACGACGGGCACCTACCGGCACACTCCGGATGAGCTGACATTCGGCGCGCGTGTCGCCTGGCGGAACAGCTCGCGGTGTATCGGGCGACTGTACTGGCAGAGCCTGCGGGTGCGCGACCGCCGCGAGGTCACTGCGGCACCGGACATCGCCGCCGAGTCGATCGAGCACCTGCGGGAGGCAACGAACGGCGGCCGGATCCGGCCGGTGATCACTGTATTCGCGCCGGACACGCCGGACCGGCCAGGCCCGCGGATCCTCAACTCGCAGCTGGCCCGGTATGCGGGTTACCAGACCGCCGACGGCGCCGTCATCGGTGACCCGGCGAACGCGGACGTCACCCGCCTTGCCCGCTACCTCGGCTGGCCGGGCGGCCAGCCGGCCGGCCGGTTCGACATCCTCCCCCTGCTCGTGCAGGAGGCCGGCGCGCCTCTCACGCTGCACGAGCTGCCCGCCGACGCGGTACTCGAGGTGATCATCAGGCATCCGGAGTTCGGCTGGTTCGCCGACCTCGGGCTGCGGTGGTACTCCGTGCCAGTGATCAGCGACATGTACCTGGACGTCGGCGGCGTCTGTTACCCCGCCGCGCCATTCAACGGCTGGTACATGTGCACGGAGATCGGGTCTCGGGACCTCGGCGACACCGGCCGGTACGACCAGCTGCCGGTGATCGCCAGGCACATGGGCCTTTCCACGGCCAGCGACCGGAACTTGTGGAAAGACAAGGCGATGACCGAGCTCAACCTCGCGGTCCTGCATTCGTTCAGCACCGCCGGGGTAACGATCTCCGATCATCACACCGAATCGGTTCGCTTTCTCCAGCACATGGAACGGGAAGAGCGGCAGGGCCGGGCGTGCCCGGCGGACTGGACCTGGATCGTGCCGCCTGCCGCGTCTTCCGCTACCCCGGTGTTCCACCGGACTTACCAGGATTTCGACAAGGCACCGAACTTCTACCGCCACCCGGCGCCCGCCATGGTGAAGTCGCCCTGGCTTCCGCGATGGTAAGCGGGGGGCCCGCGCCATCAGTGCCCGATGCTCCGGCGATCGGTGTGCCCCTGCGGCCTATCCTGGAGTGAGGCTGCTTCCTTGCGCTCCCACTCCTCGATACCGCGCAGGACACCCTCGGTGTAAGCCCGCAGGTGTGCCCGGTAGACGTCGCTGTAGGTCCGCAGATACGCCAGTTCGGCCTGCGCGGCCTGCCGCTCGCGATCAGTCTGCGGCGGCGGCGCGACGTTCAGCGCGGAAACCGCCGCCTCGCGCGCCCTCGTATGAGCGTCTTCCAGGAGCATGTCCGAGTGCTGCTGGGCCTCGCGCATGATGTCATCGCGGCGCAGCCTCGCCTCCTCGGTTACCCGGCTGCTGTAAGCCTGGGCGTCGGCCACGTACCGGTCGGCGGTGACTTGCGCGGTTGACAGTATCCGCACCGCGTGTATGTGCGCGTCTTCCTTACCGAAGAGCACCCCATCCGGATCCCCGCCGGCCTCTCCGGCGATAATCCGCCGGCGCAGCCGCTGAACGTCCTGCCACAGAGACGTCCGCTCGTTCACCAGACGCACGAACTCGGCGTGCACCGCGCGCAGGAATCCCTGGACGGGCTCCTCTTCGTAGCCACGCCGCCCCAGCCGCGACATAGGAAATGTCACGGTCTGCAACTCCTCGGGAGTCAGCCTGCTCTCCTCATCGAACCATGCTGTTGTCAAGGCTCGCTCCACCCGAAATCCTCGATATGTATCTGATCCTGCGCCATGCCTGCTGAAGCCAGCCGGGCGACAGCTTCCTGGACCATCTCGGTCGGGCCGGCCAGGTAGGCATCGCGGGTTGACCAATCGCCGTGCCGGGCCACCACATCCGGGAGGCTGCCGGTCTCGCCGACGAACCGAGAACCGGCTGACACCGCGGGCGTGATGGTCAGCCACTGGTACTGGGCGGCCATCTTCTCCAGGCTGTCCAGGTCATACAGTCCGTCGGCAGTCCGCGCGCCGAAGAACAGGTGCACCCTCGGCGGCTGCTCTAAAGCCGCCACCTGATCAAGGATGGCTTTCAGCGGGGCCAGTCCGGTACTTCCCGCAATGAGCAAGAGGTCCCGGCCGGAGACGGGGTCACTCAGCGTGAGTGCCCCGACCGGAGGTCCCAGCCTGAGTTCGGTGTCAGCGATCGCGGCGCTGGTAAGCGCCATGCTCACCGCGCCGCCGTCGATCAGACGGATGTGGAACTCCAGGAGCCCGTCGCGACGCGGCGCGTTCGCCATGGAGTAGTAGCGCCACAGTTTCGGGCGGCTCGGGGACTCGATCGCCACCGACTGCCCCGGCAGGTAGTCCATTCGCGGCTCCGGCCGGACGAACAGCACGGAGACATCGAACGCCCTCCGCTCGTAGGCCACGACCGTGCCCCGCCACCAGGCTGGCCGCAGTTCCTCGTCCGCGCGCGCCGCCGCGGTCATGACCGAGCCGACGAGCTCATAGGCCGCCTTCCAGTCGGCGGCCAGCTCCGGTGTCCAGGCCGACCCGGAAAAATGCTCTAGAGTCGCCAGCAGACTGGCGCCCACGGCGTCATAGTGCTCGGCGACAGCGCCGAACTTCCGATGATCACGGCCCAATCCCTGAAGGAACGCAGTCAGATCATTAACACTGTCCACCTGGGAAACGATCTTCACTAGTGCATCAACGAGGTGGCCGCGCTGCGCCGCCATTGAGACAGGGAATAGCTCCCGTACCTCAGGATGCTTGATGAAGAGATCGGAGTAGAAGAACAGCGGTAGCTCGTCACCGTGCGTCGCGACATGGGCGAAGCTTTCCCGCAGCCGGACAACGTCCAACAGTCTCGCCTTTCTCCGCCGTCGCCACCAGTTGAGTGATCTTGGCACGCTGACCTCCGGCCTGAGAGATCCGATCAACCTGTTGATGCTGGATCGCGCCGGTCATTGCACGGCAAATCCTGCTGCAAGTTTCAGGCGGAGACATCTGTCAGTTGACCGATCTTTGAAGCCGCGGCCATGGCCAGCGAGCCTGCGCGGGGCCTGACGGCGCCGGGCAGCGGCGGCCAGGCGGTGCCGACAGGTACTCCCGCAGGTGCGCTGCGGGCAGGCGGACGCCCGGGCGGCGCAGGCAGTGCCCGCGGGCCGGGCAGCGTCACCGGGTCACCCCCGGGGTTCACCGAGGCGGGCCCAGCTAGCTGTGCCGACGAGCGCGGCGAGATCTACTGCCGGGGGCCATCTTGAAGCGGATCCGCTCCGTGCCGGTCGGTCAGCTGGAAGCCAGCCTCATGTCCGTGCCGGGTGAGATACCGGCGATCATCCAAAGGGAATAACCATGCACGCAGCCGAAAGCAACGATCGCGCTGACAAAGCGGCATTCGAGTACGCTAAGCCCAGCGAGAGCTAGGATAACTGGCATGCGAGAATAAGGCGGGCCTGGCCCGGAGTTCCGATCCTGCACATGGCGTGTTGAGCCGGAGGACCAGCCGGACGGCACTGGACTAAGCCGCGTGGCCAGCGCGAAGGCCCCTCGGCACTTTGGGCGGGGGCCTTCGCCTGAACTCTGGCCTACGGTCAGCCTGGGCAGGACGCTACAGCGCTTTGCCCGCGGTGGTCATATTTTGCCGAAAGTGTTAAATTCTCCGTTTCGCACTCCTCCGAGGAATGCATGCCATTCGCCCGGCGTAAATCGGAGAACCGGGCCTTCGGAGTCCTTGCTGTCGCGAACACCGATCTCGCCATCAGGCAGGCTCGCCACTTCGACGCAGTTGCCGTTAGAGAAACTCAGGGAACTCTTAATCCAGTACGAATCTGAACCGGGCTTTCCCGGGCGGTCCCCGGGCGTAAGTCTTCCCACGTCTACCTCACTGGATGTCGGGTGATTTATGGCCTAGCGTTTCCGCTACGCCTAGTAGCGTAGTGACTACTCTTCGCATCCGCTGCGGATTCGCAAAGGTCGCGTTCATGGATGTGCGGTGTTCAGTGTTCCCGCTGGCTGGCGCGGCGTCGTGAAGTGAGACGGTGCTGCCTTCTCCGGGCAAGGTCCCTGATGTTCTGGCGGCAGCTGAGTGGCCGGACCGGGCGAGCGGGGATGGGTTTGAGACGGCTGCACTTGATCGCCGCGGTGTCTTGGCCCCTGCCCGCCGGCCCCACCCCGCCCGAGGAGGTAACCCTAACCGCCGTTACCGGCTAAAGTCTCGAACCGAGAATCACGCGGTGCCGTCTCCACGCACTGCGCCGCGGGACGTGATCCCTGACCAGTGCGACTCAGCCGTCTCGAGTATGAGCGCCCTAGACGACGCCGGGTCCAGCGACGCACCGACGAGAACCTGAAATGCGAGCCTATGCAAGTAGGTCTCTCTCTCGCCTTCCACGGAGAAGGCATTTTTCAAGTGCTCAGCGCTTACCACATCTTGATACATAGCATCATCATCTGGTCCAAAACGGAATATGACAAATGACTCCACAAAGACCGCGTGCTGCGCATCAAGGGGAAGGATCTGCAACGTTACGTTTGGCCGGTCAGCCTCACGCACGAGCCGCTTTAGCTGCTCATACATCACCAGATCATCGCCGACCCGGCGCTTCAGGACCGACTCATCGAGCACGACTGAAAGCTGAAGTCCCGGCTCGTGAGTCAGCACCTGCTGACGTTGCATCCGGACCTTGACCAGCCGCTCGATCATGCCTGGTGCGATCGGCTCGACCCGGTTGTAGCCGCTGATTATATGCCTGGCATAAGATTCTGTCTGTAAAAGACCAGTTACGACCTCAACGTGCCATATAGCGATCGAGCTAGCCTCATGCTCGAGGCCAATGAACTGCTGATAGTCGGCGGAAAGGACATCTGCGAATTCTTCCCACCAGCCCTTCCGGGACGCATCCTCGGCGAGCGAGAGGAGGAGCTCGCGGCGGGATCCGGTTATCTCGTAGTAGTCCAGCAGTCTCTCGACTTCCCGTGGCTTCAAGCCGGTCCTGGCCAGCTCGTACCTGCTGATCTTGGAAGGCGACCATCTCAGCGCTGCGGCGACGACATCTCCGCTCTTGCCCTTACTCTCCCTGATCCCGCGCAGCTCGGCGGCAAGTCGGCGGCGCCGTACCGTGGGGCTTCCTGGCACGGTCATCCAGCGTCCCTCCCTCCTCGGTGCCGCGCGAGCGGGACCAGTGTGACAGGCATTACAGATTTTACATAGAAGCAATAGTGAACTTTCATCGCACTCGTCCTGAGACCCAGCGTAACCAGACTTCGGTCCTCGCCAATGAGGACGAAC
>Ga0302314_10003321_pt1 | contig 29742 bp, 33 predicted proteins | sample III_Palsa_N2_3_FD_200533 | JGI IMG/M metagenome (GOLD analysis project Ga0302314, IMG submission 200533) | Peat permafrost microbial communities from Stordalen Mire near Abisko, Sweden - III_Palsa_N2_3 | ecosystem: Environmental > Terrestrial > Soil > Palsa > Peat permafrost | place: Sweden...
GAACGAGATGCGGTCGCCGGGACTGAGCCGCCGGCCAGGCTTGGCGAAAGCGGTCCAGCGAGACGGTGACAGGCGCTTGTGGAGGGTCGCTTCGACGGCGACCGCGCCATCGACGCGCCGCCGCACGCCCCTCAGCCGCGCCGGGATCACGCGCGTATCGTTGAAGACCAGCGCGTCGCCCGGACGCAACAGGTCCGGCAAGTCGCGGACCTGGCGGCCGGTCAGTGCGCCGCCTGCCGCCACCAGCAGCAGCCGCGCGCTGTCGCGAGGACTCGCGGGCCGCAGGGCGATCCGCGAGTCCGGAAGCTCGAAGTCGAAGTCGGCCAGGCGCATGCGCCCTCTTAAGGCATCAGCCCGGCCAGATAAAACTCCGGCGCCATCCACACGGCGGGGCCGGAGCGCCTAGAGCCTACCGATGATGCCAGCCATGGCCCCCGTGCCAGCCGTGGCCGCCATGCCAACCGCCGTGCCAACCGTAGCCGCGATGCCAGCCGTAACCACCGCGCCAGCCGGGACGCACCCAACCGCGCCAGCCATAGACACCACCCCAGCCGAAACCCCTGCGCCAGCCGTAGCCGCACCAGTACCAACCCGGGCCATGCCAGCCGGCCCCATAGTAGCAGTAATTACGGCCCCCCGAGATGTAGACACCGACCGCGGCGGGCTGGAAGTTGGGATCGTTGACAAGATTTGGGGCAGGCTGCGCACTAGCCGCTACGCCGCCCCCGACGAGAGCCGCCGCCAAGGTGGCGACCGCAATAATCTTTCGCATCGTGTTCTCCGAAATCGCAGTTCCCGCGCGTACAGATATACCCATGTTCTCGCAGGGGGTTGCGAAAATGCGCCAGCGCGACTCCCGACTTAACAGCGCGCATCTCAGCCTCGGCGAGGCCGGCCGTCGCCTCGGGTAGCGTCAATGATCTCCTGGCTTTTCTTCGGTTCCAAGATTTGGCCGAGAGTTTGAGAGCCGGCTGAGGCTGCGCCTTATCGGCTCGTGGAAGGACGGGCGGCTACCCAGAACGCAGTATGGCGCATGCCCCTCTCCGAGGCATGCGCCATGACCACTTCCAAGCGGCGCTCGGAGAGAGCGCCGCTTGTTTTCAAAAAGCGAAAGCTACCAGTTGTTCCAGCCGCGCGGGCCGCCCCAGCCGTAGCCGCGACGCCACTGATTGCCGCACCAGTACCAGCCGGGACCTTTCCAGCCGGTGCCGTAGTAACAGTAGTGGTGGCCCCCCCAGTAACCTGGGCCAGCGCCAGCGCCTACCCTGACACCGACGCCAGGAACGCCAATGGCGACCCCGACCCCGGGAGCACGGACGACGACGCCGGCGCCACCGCCCCAGCCGTTCCAGCCGGCCGGGCCACCCCAGCCGAAGCCGCGCCGCTGGGCGTAGCCGCACCAGTACCAGCCTGGGCCGTGCCAGCCGGCGCCATACCAGCAGTGATTGTGTCCGCCCCAGACGTGAGGAGGCTGTGCTTGAGCGCTGGTCGTAACCGCGCTTCCGCCGATCAACGACGCCGCTACTGCGAGCGCCGTAAGAACCTTCTTCATATTATTCTCCGACTGACCTCTGTCCCTACTGCGGTGAATAGCAGCAGTTCCGATTGATTTGGCAAGCCGTCTTGTTCGCTCGACAGCTCATTTTCGTTTGGCAAGGACTACGTCGTTCGGTGCGCGTCGCCTCCCCAAGAAATTGTTTACTTGATATTTTCTGTCGATCAAGCCGCCTGGTCGGCCGCTACGCGCAGCGACACGATCTTTCCCGGCGAGCGCGGCGGCTCGCCCTTGGGGAGGGCGTCGACGTTCTCCATGCCGTCGGTCACCTCTCCCCAGACCGTGTACTGGCCATCGAGGAAGGTCGCGTCATCGAAGCAGACGAAGAACTGGCTGTTGGCCGAATGCGGATTGCTGGTTCGCGCCATCGAGCAGACACCGCGGACGTGCTTCTCCTTGGAAAACTCGGATTTCAGGTCTGGCTTGGTCGAGCCGCCGGAGCCGGTGCCGGTCGGATCGCCGCCTTGCGCCATGAAACCGTCTATGACCCGGTGAAACACGACGCCGTCGTAGAAACCTTCGCGCGCCAGCTCTTTAATCCGCGCCACGTGGCCTGGCGCCAGGTCCGGCCGCAACCGAATCGTTACCGGTCCGCTCTCGAGCGTCATGATCAGGGTGTTTTCGGCGTCGGACATGGATTTGGCGCTCTCAGGCTGAAAAGAAGGTCGGGCGGACCGTCGGACGGGTGCGCTTATCCGCAAGTGGCCGCAGGTGTAAAGCCAGCGGACCGCCGGTGTCGAGACGCACGCCGATTTGTGCTAGGCTCTCCCGCATGAACTTCCCGGTTCGACCCCCACCCGAAGCGCCCTCCCGGCACGGATTCACCGGAGCGGACGTGCTGCGCATGCAGGCCGCCGGCCTGCTGATCGAGGACGGAAAATTCGAGCTCATCGACGGAGAGATCATCGACATGCCGTCGGAGGACGAAACGCATCTGGGTCTGAGAATCCGGTTGAATCGCTTCCTGGCGCGCGCGCTTCCGGACGAGATCGCGATCACGCCGGACGGCACGCTGAGGCTCGCCGATAAGGACTGGCCGGAGCCGGACTTCTACCTGTTTCCGGCCTCGATAAGGGTCAGCGAGGCGCGGGGTTCCCACCTGCTGTTATTAATCGAGATTTCGGACTCGACCCTGGCCCACGACATGCGCCGAAAGGCGGCGCTCTATCGCAAGTATGGTGTGCGCGAATACTGGGTCATCGACGTCAATGCCGCGTGCGTCCACGTCCACCGGCTCGACGGCAAGTGGCCCGCCGGACCGGTTCCACTGACGACCGCGCTGACGCCGAGCCTGATCCCCGGTCTCAGCCTGACGATCGCGAACTTCCTGCCGGATTAGCTCGCCAGCGCGATGCCGCCATCCACCGCGATAGTTTCGCCGACCACATAGTCGCCGGCGCGCGAGGCCAGGAAGATCGCCGCCCCCGCCATGTCGTCGTCGCGGCCGATCCTGCGCATCGGCACGCGCTTGGCGACCTCGTCGCCGTGGTCGCGGGCGTCCCGGTTCATCTGCGAGGCGAACGGACCCGGCGCGATGCCGCTGACCACGATCCAGTCCCGCGCCAATCGCGCCGCCATGCGCCGAGTCAGGTAGATCAGCCCCGACTTGGAGGCGTGGTAGGAATAGGTTTCCTGCGGATTGAGCCGGATGCCGTCGATCGAGGCGATCATGATCACCTTGGCCGGCTTCTCCTGCGACGCGCCGGCCGCCAGCTTGGCGTGCAGGGCCTGGGTGAGGAAGAACGGCGACTTCAGGTTCAGGTCGAGCACCTTGTCCCAGCCGCTCTCTGGAAACTCCTCGAACTCGGCGCCCCAGGCGGCGCCGGCGTTGTTGACCAGAATGTCGAGCGACGGCTCCAGTTCGCCGATCCGCGCCGCCAACGACTGGCAGCCTTCAACGGTCGAAATGTCCTGCGGCAGCGAGATGCAGTTCCCGCCGTCCGCCGACAGTTCCTCCGCCGCCGCGTCGCAGTCGGCCGACTTGCGTGAGGAGATGTAGACCTTGGCGCCCTGCTCGATGAAACCGGCGGCGATCATCTTGCCGATGCCGCGCGACCCGCCGGTGACCAGGGCCGTGCGGCCCTTGAGTGAGAACAGGTCGTTCGCCATCGCTTCATCCCTTGTGTGGTGAAGCAGCAGTGCCTTGGTCGGCCGCCAACGGTCAAGCGACGAACCGCGCAGGCGTCTGCGCCACACGTCATCCTTCTCGATCGGCGAATCGGCGCTGTCCGGGCGACGAAGCGCGAGTGGCCTAGACCAGTCGCTCGCCCCAGATACGCTCAAGGATGCGCAGCGGCGACGCCGCCGGCTCCGCCAGCGAGTCGACCGGGACGTAAAAGGTCTGCTCAAGCGCGCACTGGCCGCTTACCGCGGCATGCGGCGTCTGGTCGGTGAACGCCAGCCAGGTCGCACCGCCGGGGAAAGACACGAAACGACGCGGCGCCGTCGCCTGATAGCCGCGATCACGTTTTGCCGCGTCGTGCATGCCCAACATGATCTGGTCGTAGTCGGTGCGCCGGCACTTGGTCAGCGACAAGGTTTCCAGCAGCGCCGCCTCGCCCGGCAACAGGCGCCGCGCCCGGTGGCGGAAGCGCTCGGCGAAATCCTGGAAGCCGCCATCGGCGATCGCCCACTCGCGATCGGCGCCGGTCGGATCGACATTGTTGAACACGCGCAGGATCCGACGTCCGGCCACCGGCTGCGACGTGAACGCATCGAGGTGCAGGCTGCGGTCGTCCTTGCGGCGGCTGAGGGGCGGCTCTTCCTGGACCGAGCGGCGGCGCAGGCTGGTGCGGCCTACTTCGAGCTGGGCCAGGTAAGGGGGGAAGAATTCGGCGATCAGATCGCGCGACCAGGCGGCGTACCTGGCCATGACGGCGCTGAGCCCCGCGACCACCTCCGGCAAGCCGACGACACCGTCGATCTCGCGGGAATTGGGATTGTAGCTGCAGTTCTTCGAGCGGCCGTCACTCCAGTGGCGGTCGATCAGCTCAAGCTCATCGGTGGTCAGCCGGAACGGCTCGGTATCGATGATCAGTATGCCGTCGCGCTCCAACAGGTCGCGCAAATCGCCGCCTTGCGGCTTCCCGGCGATCGCCACGGCGCCGGACTCACCGAACCGCCGGTCGTCGCCGACCGCCGATGAAGGCGCGTCCGGGTCGCTGTCGCGCCCAGCGCGCGGCGCCGTGTGACCCATCGCCAAACTGCCCATTCCTCTAGCGCCGCTCCCTCGAAGGATCACGCCCAAGCCGTCCAGTTATGCCAAGCGCAGGCATAATTAAGGCGGTTCGGGCGATTGCGCCAGCCAGCAAGCCCGACGCACTCGTCTCCAGATGACTGCTTATAGTAGGAATTCTTGCGATCATATTTCATGTGGCGTCTGGCGGAGTCTCGCCCTCGGATGGTCAATCGGCAGCTTCAAGTCTCACAGTCGCTTGCAACTCAATATCCGCCGCCGAACCGCCGATAAGCAGATCGTAGGCGCCAGGCTCGACCACCCAATCGCGCTTGGCCGGGTCGTAGAAGGCGAAGGCGCGGGCGTCGAGATCGATTCGCACGATTTTCCGCTCTAGTGGCTCCAACGCAACCTTGCTGAAGCCTTTGAGTTCCTTGACCGGCCGCTCTGCCGAAGGACCACGCGGGCGAACGTAAAGCTGCGCTGTTTCTTTGCCCGGCCGTTCGCCGGTGTTCGTGATCGCGAAAGTCACTGAAATCGAATCACCCGCGCGTGCGGTCACCGGGACATCGAGGTCGCTGTAGCCGAATTTGGTGTAGGTCAGGCCGAATCCGAACGGAAACAGCGGCGGCTCGTTGCCGGCGTCGAAATGGCGATAGCCTACATGCAGCCCCTCGCCGTAGTTCACCGATTCGCCGCCGGGATAGAATCGTTGCGCCGGGCTGTCCTCCAGCGCCGCCGGAAAGGTCACCGGCAGCCGGCCCGAGGGCTCGGCCTCGCCGAGAATGATTCGCGCCACCGCATCGGGTCCAGCCTCCCCGCCCATCCAGGCTTCGACCAGCGCCGGCGCGTGGTCGATCCAGGGCAGCACATAGGGTGCGCCGTTGGTCAGCACCACGACCGTGCGCGGATTCGCCGCCAACACCGCTTCCACGAGCGCGTTCTGGTCGCCAGGCAGATCCAGGGTCTCGCGGTCGTAGCCTTCGCCTTCGCTGATCGAAGCTGAGCCGATCACCACCACGGCGGCGTCGCAGCTGGCCGCCAGTTCGGCGGCCTCGGCGACCGAACCGCGCGGCGTACGCACCCCCAGGCTGACGTACTCCCAGGCAAGGCCGGCGGCGCCTTCCGCGGCAGCCTCCTGCTCAGCCCGGCTCGGATGAGCGCGAACATAGTCGATCCGTAACGGGTAGCCGCGTCTGGCGACGAGCTCCACGGCGGCCGTTTTGCGCGGAACCATCCGGCCGCCGACGTCCAGCTTGTCCGGCTTGCCCTCCACGCGCTCGTCGATCAGCGACGCGCCGTCGAACCACATCCGCAACGCGCCGGGGCCGCGTAGCGAGAATTCATGTCGCCCGTCGCGCTCGGGCCAGAACCAGCCCGTCCAGCGGAAGGCGGCGTAGGCCGCCGGCTGGCCGCCGCCGAAGTTGTGGCTGACCAGCTTGCCGAGCGCCCGCTCTTGTCGCGACGCCACCGGTTCGCTGTCGAAGTCGCCGGTGGCGAAGTACTCGCAAAGGACGCCCGCCTGCCCTCTGGCCTCATCGGGGCTGAAGTTGGCGGGCCGCGCGGCGGGCGGGACGGGCTCGTTGTCGCCGCCGTCGGCGTGCAACACCTCCGCGCGGCCAGCCAGCCGGTCGGTGAGCGCCGACAGGATCGAGACCCGCTTGTCGGTGCGCACCTGCGACGAGCCGCCACCCTGGATCCGCCGGGCCGCGGCGTTTGGCCCCACCACCGCGATGCGCCTCAATGTGGCGGGCTCGAGCGGCAGCAGATCGCCTTGGTTCTTCAGCAGCACGACTGCCTCGATCGCCGCGTCCCGGGCGATGCGCTGGTGACGCGCCGTCCGCAGTTCACCGGTCGGCGGCGCGCCTCCGTCCAGGACGCCGGTGCGTAGGATCAATCGGCAAAGGCGCAGCGCGGCGTCATCGATGCGCGCGGTTGGAACCTCGCCCGCCTCCACGGCCGCCAGCAGCTTGTCGCCGAACCACAGTGGCGGACCGGGCATCTCCAGATCCGTACCGCCGTTCGCCGCCGCGGCGGTCGCGTGCACCGCCCCCCAGTCGGAGACCACCACGCCGTCGTAGCCCCACTCCCCCTTCAGGATGTCGATCAGCAGCGTGCGGTTCTCGGTGGCGTAAACGCCGTCCACGCGGTTGTAGGAGGCCATTACGGTCCAGGGATTGGACGCCTTCACCACATGCTCGAACGCCGATAGATAAATCTCGCGCAGGGTCCGCTCGTCAGCCTCGACGCTGACCGTCATGCGGCCTTCTTCCTGATTGTTCGCGGCGTAGTGCTTCAGCGACGCGCCGACGCCCTCACCCTGGAGGCCGTCGACGTAGGCCGCGCCGAGACGCCCGGCGAGGAACGGGTCCTCGGAATAGGTCTCGAAATTCCGCCCCCAGAGCGGCGTGCGCATGATGTTGACGGTTGGGGCCAGGACCACGCGCGCACCCAGCGCCAGGGCCTCGCGCCCGATCGCCGCGCCCACCTCGCGGGCCAGATCGACGTTCCAGGTCGACGCCAGCGCGACGCCGACCGGGAACACTGTCGCCGGCTCGCCCGTGTTGGAGCGGACGCCGGTCGGTCCATCGGTCATGTCGATCCGGGGCACGCCGAGGCGCTCGACCCCCTCCAGCGTGAATGACGCCGCGCCCGCCATCAGCGCGACCTTCTCTTCGAGCGTCAGCCGCGCCGCCAGATCCTGCGCCCGCGCCTCCAGCGGGCGCCCGGCGTCGAGATAGGCGGGCTTTTCGGTGGTCACGGCCATGGGTGCTGCTCCCGGTTTCGCCGATCCGCCTAAGGTGGGACACTTGTCCGCCGCGCGCCAGCGTCAAGATGGGGCGCGGTTCGCGGATTCCACCGACCATCCGATGATGCTACGGTCAGCGATGGCCCCCGGAGGCGATCGGGACGACGGATGGTGGTTGCGATGCGCGGGATCGTCGCCCGATTTGGACCGGCCGGGATGGCGCTCGCCGCCGCGGTGTGCCTGGCGGCGCCGGGCGGGGCGCAACCGCCGACTCACACCACGACACAAGCGTCCGCGGGCGCTTCGACGGATCCGTTGCGCGACGCGGAACGATCGGTCGTCCGTGTGGTCACGGTCTCGCTGGATGCGCTGGGCGAGCCGGTGGCGCTGGAGACCGGCAGCGGCTTCGCCGTCGCGCCCGGCCTCGTGGTCACCAACCACCACGTCGTGCAGGGATCGGCCCAGGCGGTCGAGGTCGACACCTTCGTGATTCCCGAACGGGACGCCGGCGGCCAATCTCAGAAAGCCTCCGTCACCCAGACCTGGGCGGACGCCGACCTGGCCTTGCTCTCGGCCCCCGGGCTTACTTCACCACCGCTCACGCTCGCGCAGGCCGAGCCGGGCAAGGAAGCCATCGTGCGCGCGTTGGGATACCCCGGCGTCACCGACCAGGTGCGCAACCTGCCGCTGACGGAGATCCTGCGGCCGCAGGAGCCTTATGTGACGTCCGGTTCGATCGCGCTGTTCTCGTCCATCGCACCGGGTGGCGGGCGGATCGACACCATCTTCCACACCGCCGCGATCAACCCCGGCAATTCGGGCGGCCCGCTGATCGACGCCTGCGGGCGGGTGATCGGGGTCAACACCTGGGGCGCCGGCTCGCAGCTCGGCGACGACGGCCAGGTGACGGCGCCGCAAGGCCAGTTCATCGCCAGCCAGTCGTCCGTACTCGCCAAATTCCTCGCCGACGCCCAGGTCAGGGTGACCTTCGTCCAAGGCGACTGCGTGCCGGCCTCGATCCAGATGCTGGACGACCGGCTCAAGACCGACGAGACCGCCATTTCCGGCGAAAAGGACCAGATCACCCAGTTGCAGACGCAGCTCCAGGCGAGCAATTCCCGCGCCAGGCAGCTCTCGCTGATGCTCTCGTTCCTCGCCGGCGCGCTTGGGCTTTTGGTCCTGGTGTTGATTGCGATCGGCCTGGTGCCGAAGCGCAGGCGGGTCACCGCGGCGCCTGTCGCGCCGCACAGCGAGACGCCGACTCGAGTCCAGCCTACAAACGCTTGATTTCAGAGATGAATGTGGACTATCCGAACACGCCGGCGACGCCGAGCCCGCCGGCTGCGAGCAGGCACCAGAGCGGATTGATCTTGGTGAAATAGGCGACCCCGGCGGTGGCGGCCGAGATGATCGCCAGCTTCCAGCCGGTGTCGGCGGCCCGCACGAGAATGAAGGCGCTGGAGCCGACGAAGCCGACGGTCACCGGCGCCAGTCCCGCGCTGATCGCGGAGCGCCAAGCCGTCTCGCGGTATTTGTCCCACGCCTTGGCCACCCAGAAGGTGAGGATGCACGAGGGTCCGCACATGGCCGCGGTGGCCACGAACGCGCCGGCCAGACCGGCCGCCTTCCAGCCGACCAGGGTGGTGACCAGGAAGTTGGGGCCCGGCGCCGCCTGGGCGATGGCGAACAGCGCCGCGAAATCCTGGTTAGTCATCCAGTGGTTCACGTCGACCGACTGGCGATGAATCTCCGGGATCACCGCGTTGGCGCCGCCGAACGCCACCAGCGAAAGGCTGGTGAACTGAATCGCCAGCGCGATCAGGGTGTCGGAGGTCTTCATGCCGCCCGGCGCCTCCAGCACCAGGCCAGCGCGATGCTCAGTGGGCCAAGTACCATCAACACATAGGGCAACGGAAAGCGCAGGATCGCGACCGCGGCGAACGCCGCCAGGATGAAAGGCGCCGCGATCCAGGGCCGGCCCTTCAGCAGCGGCTCAGCCATTCGCGCCGCCGTCGCGACGACTAGGCCGGACGCGGCCGCGCCCAGGCCCACGAGCGCGTGGCGCACCTGCTCGATGCCGCCGAATCGGCTGTAGAGCATGCCCAGGATGGTCACGATGATGACCGGCGTCCCGACCAGCCCGGCAAACGCCGCCAGCGAGCCGCGCCAACCGCACGCGCGCGCCCCGATGACGATCGACATGTTGACGACGTTCGGCCCCGGCAGCGTCTGGCAGAGCGACAAGGTCTCGGTGAAATCCTCCGGCGTCAGCCAGCCATGGCGCTCCACCAGCGTGCGCCGAGCGAAGGGAAGCGTGCCGCCGAAGCCGGAAAGCGCGATCGAAAAGAAAGTGACGAACAACGCCCGCGGCGTCGGCCGCTCAGTCACTTGCAGGGATATTGGGCGCTCAGCGCCTCGATCACGAGATCCTGCGCCGCCAGCGGCCGCTTCTCCGGGTGGGCGGCAAGGAAGGCGGTCACGGTCGCCACCATCTGCGTCGCCGTCACGCTCGCCGGGTAGCAGACGCGGCCGGCCGCGCCGCCCCCCTGGCCCGCCTGCTCGGAATCGCTGACGCCGACCACGTAGCCGACGCAGCGGCCCTGCTTGCCGGCGAAGTCGGCGTCGTCCGGCTTGGCGGAACACTGGGCGTTGAGGCCCTCGCCGGTGAAGAACTCGAGATCGGCGGCCGGCGCGGGCGCGGCGAGCGCCGTCATCAGCCCGATCGCCGCCAAGGCCATGAGAAGCTTCGTCATCATTCTCTCCTGGCGTCGCCGGCGCCGAACGCGCGCGGCGACTTCCTATTCAGGCGCCGTCGCCGGAGTCGCAAGTGCCGCGGAGTCGGGCTAGAGAGCGATCGACCGCCAATCCGCGCGGGTCTCACGCAACCAGGAGCGCCGCATGGGCCCCCGTTCTCCCGCCAACGTCGTGTTCATCGTCCTCCTCGCCGCGCTGTTCGCGGCCGGGGTCTATGAGACGTACAACATGTTCCTCGCGGTCGTGAGCTAAGGCTCAGACGCGGACGATCGCCGCGCCGTAGGGCGGCAGCTTCAGCCCGGCGGCGACGAGTTGCGCGCCGCCGCCCACGAACAGCGCTGTTCCGGCGGAAGCTTCCGCGTCCTCGATCACGGTCGCCGTTCCGCCGAGTTCGAAGTAGCAGCGCACGCGCTCGCCGTCGGCCGCGCGCTCGAAGCCGAGCATGTTGTCGGGCGTCGCCAATTGCACGCAGGTGCCCGTTTTCAGGGCTTGCGAGTTCTTGCGCGCGGCGATCACAGCGCGGGCGTAGTGGAGTGTGGAATCCGCGGCGAGTTCCTGGCGCTCGATCGCGAGCGGCAAGTGCGCCGGATCCATCGGCAGCCAGGCGTCGGCGGCGACGGTGAAGCCGCCCATCGGCGCCGCGCTGGTCCAGGGCATGGGCGTGCGGCAGCCGTCCCGTCCGGCTCCACCGGCGTAGGCCGCGATGGCGAAGGGATCCTGCAAACGCTCGAACGGCACGTGACCATCCGGCAAGCCGAGTTCGTCGCCCTGGTAGACGAAGATCGTGCCGCGCATCGCGATCAGCGCCGCGAACAGCGCCTTGGCCCGCCGGGCGTCGTTGTGCGCCATGCGGGTTGGAAAGCGGGCGACATCGTGGTTGCCAAGCGACCACGACGGCCAGCCGGCGGCGTCCTCCCACGACTCCAGCGCGGTGCGGAACAGCGTCGGCGTCCCCTCTTCGCCCGAGAGCAGATAGAAGCTGTAGGCCGTGTGCAGCCGGTCGGGCGGCAGGGTGTACTCCTGCTGACGCGGCAACGGCGGTTCGTCGCCGATCTCACCGACCGTCATCCGGTCGCCGGCATAGCTGTCCATCAGCTTACGCAGACGGTTGATGAACAGCAGATTCTCAGGCTGCGACCGGTCGAACCGGTGGAACTGCATGTCGGTCGCCATCAGCGGCGTGCGGTTTCGCAGCGCCGGCGGATTGTCGGTCAGATTGCGGTCTTGGACGTAGTAGTTGACCACGTCGAGGCGGAAGCCGTCGACACCGCGGTCGAGCCAGAACCTGGCGACGTCGAGCACCGCGTCCTGCACGACGGGATTCCAGAAATTCAGGTCCGGCTGCTCGGGCAGGAAGTTGTGGAAGTAGTACTGCCGCCGCTTGGCCGACCAGGTCCAGGCCGGGCCGCCGAACGAGGCGAGCCAGTTGTTGGGGGGCGTCCCGTCCGGCTTGGCGTCGGCCCAGACGTACCAGTCGGCCCTGGCGTTTTCCTGCGAGGCGCTGCTCTCGACGAACCACGGATGCTTGTCGGAACTGTGCGACCAGACCTGGTCGATAATCACCTTCAGGCCCCGCGCGTGGGCCTCGGCCAGCAGGGCGTCGAAATCGGCCAGCGAGCCGAACATCGGGTCGACGTCGCGATAGTCGCTGACGTCATAGCCGAAGTCCTTCATCGGCGATTTGAAGAAGGGCGAAAGCCAGATGGCGTCGACACCCAGCGAGGCGATGTAGTCCAGCCCCCGCCGCACGCCGCCGAGATCGCCAACGCCGTCGAGGCCGGAGTCGAGGAAGCTGCGCGGATAAACCTGATAAAAGACCGCGCCGCGCCACCACTCAGCCATTCCGGACTCCTCGAAACTTGGGGGAAGGCGCGTCTATAGCGGCAGGACGTGCGTCGGTCTCGCCTGTCTGTTCGCGACCCATCGGCGCAAAGGCGGCCCTCCAGGATCTGAAGGGCCGCCTCTCAGTCGCGTCGGCTGGAGCGGGTCAGTAACCCATGTCCTCGGATTCGTTGACGTCGTAGTCCACACGCGACGACAGCAGCGACAGGCGCGAGTTCAGATCGCGCACCTGCCAGTCGGACATGCCGTCGGATTGATAGCGCTGGTCCAGGTCGACGATCTGGCTGAGTTCGCGACGCAGACGGGTCGCCTGGTCGAAGTTCAGGTGGCCGCCGTCGGCGTTGCGGTCGATCCGGCTGCGGATGATGTCTTCGCGTTGCGCGGTATTGCTGTCGTAGCTCTGGGCAAGCGCCGGCAGCGCTACAGCGGCCATGGCGCCCCCCGCAACCAGCGCGATCAAGGCCTTTCTCATGGTGAAGATTCCTTTTGAGATGTGGATTTGGATCGATTGCAAGTTGACAATCGCGATAACAACGCTCGTCACACAACAGTGTTCCGCGCGTGATCTACGTCGACAGCCAGGCTTATTACCACGAACGGCTACGGTTACTTACGATCAAACGCTCTAATTCAACGAGCATCCCCGCCCGACAGGGCGTTACATCCTCCCGACGGTCATTGCCGGGCGTCAGTCCCGGCGAAACATGCAAGCCGGAAAGCGGGTGGCCGCGCCGGGCGCGGCCATGGCTCGGACGGTGCTCGTGGGCAGCCGGGACTTGCGCCCGGCTGTGACCGACGTGTGGTGACACGCGCCTAAGCCCGCACGCGTCTTGGCCGCCCATTCAGGGACGCGCCGGCGTCCTTCGGCAGGACGAAGAAGAACCCGGCCGACACCAGCGCTACCGCCCCGATGATCAGGAAGGCCGGCGAGATCGTCTCAGCGGTCACCTTGTGTGATGTCCCCTGGAACAGCCGCAGCAAGGTCGCCGCAAAGCCGATGCCGATGCTTTGCGCCAGGCGCTGGCCCATCGCCGACATGGTCGAGGCCCGGCTCATCTGCGGCTGATCAATGTCGGCGAAACCCAGCCCGTTCAGGGCGGTGAACTGCAGCGAGCGGAAGAAGCCGCCGGTGAGCAGGATGAAATAGATCACCCAGTGCGGCGTCGACTTGGTCAGGATCGCGTAAGCCATGAAGCTGAACCCGACGATCACCGCGTTGACGGTCAGGGTGTTGCGGAAGCCGAAGCGGGCCAAAATAGGCGGGGCGCTGGTCTTCATCGCCAGGGCCGCCGCGGCGCTGGCGAAGGTCATCAGCCCGGCCTGAAACGGCGACATGCCGAACGCGACCTGCAGCAGCAACGCCAGCAGGAATGGCGTCGCGCCGACACCCATTCGCATGAAGGTGCCACCGACGATCGAGGCGAAGAAGGTCGGGATCCTGAACAGCTTGAGGTCGAGGATGGCGTGCGGGGTGCGGCGCGCATAGGCGGCGTAGATCAGCAGCACCGCGATGCCGCCGCTGAGCAGGCCGGGCGCGGCCCAAACCGGGAGGGCGCTGCGGCCGAGGTTCTCGAACCCGTAGACCACCGCCGCCAGGCCGACCCCGGTCAGGATCATGCCGATCCAATCCAGCTTGCCGGCGTCCTCCTCCTTGATGTCGTTGATGTATTTCGAGACCAGGATCACGCCCATGATCGCGATCGGAATGTTGAGGAAGAAGATCCAGCGCCACGAAAGATAGGTTACGATGAAGCCGCCGATCGGGGGCCCGATCACCGGTCCGAGCAGCGACGGCATGGTCAGCACCGACATCGCGCGCACCAGGTCGTGCTTTGGCGTCGATCGAAGCAGCACGAGCCGCCCGACCGGTCCCATCAGTGCGCCGGCCGCGCCTTCGGCGAAGCGGGCGAGCAACATCTCCGGCAGATTGGTGGCGAAGCCGCAAGCCGCGCAGGACGCCGCGTAGAGCACGATGGCGATCAGGAACACGCGCTTGGCGCCGAACCGGTCGGCCGCCCAGCCGCTGATCGGCAGGAAGATCGCCAGCGCCAGCAGGTAGACAGTGATGGTGGTGTTCAGGCTGATCGGGTTCTGATGCAGCGTGATCGCCATCGCCGGCAGGGCGTTGGCGATCACGGTGGCGCTCAGCGTCTGCATCAGGTTGGCCGCGCCGATGATGGCGGGGACCAGGCTGGAGAACGGCTTGTCTTCCGGATCCTCAAGCGCCAGCGGCTCGGCGATGGGCTCGCCCTCGAGCGAGGCGGCCAGTTCAGCCTCCGCCTCGCGGCGCTCTTCGAGATCGCTTCTGACCAGAACGGTGTCAGCCATCAGCGGTCCTCCGCCAGCCGCACCAGCGGCGCGGCCGCGGCCGCCAGCGCGGCCCGCTCCTCGGCGCTGAGCTTGGCCAGACGCGCCGCCAGCCAGTCGTTCCGGCGCCGGCGAATCGCGTCCAGCGCCTTGCCGCCAGCAGCGGTCAGCGTCAGGCCAACGCGCCGGCGATCGTCGTCGTCAGGGGCGGAGCGAGCGATCCATCCGGCGCTCTCCATCCGCTTGACGTGCCCGCTCATCGAGGCGCGGGTCATCTGTTCGCGCTCGGCAAGATCGGAGACCCCGATACCAGCGTGTTTTTTCACGGCGCCGAGCAGCTGCGCGTCAAGCGCCGAGACCCCTGCCCTCTGCGCCTCGCGGCGAAGCGCGCGGGACACCTTCAGCAGCGCCGACCGCAGCGCGTCGGCGAGCGGCAGGATGTCTTTCTGAGCGGGAAGCTGCGCGTTCATCTGCCACCGGACGATATAGTTAGGCTACCTAACTAACAATAAATCCGGTCGATGCAAGCGCAACCCGGTTCGCCGGCGGATTGGCGCGCCAACGCAAAACCGCCCGGCGGGGTCTGAGACCCGCCGGGCGGCGCTGTAGCTCGATGGAGCGCGGGCTATTGGAACGGGTAGAAGCGGAAGCTGCTCATCAGAATCTGTTCGGAGGTGTGCGGCGCCGCGACCGCCGCTCCACTGACCGGGTCGGTGCTGCCGAACCCGTGGCGTTCGATGTACTGGTACTGCAGGCCCCACTGGAAGTGGCCGAACGAGCCGGCATAGGGCTTGTGCCAGAAGCCGACGGTGCCTTCGGTCAGGAAGTGGGTCTGGCCGTTGCAGCCCGGCACGCCGGTGATGCTCGAGCCCGATCCGGGGGTCGGGACGGTCGTGGTCTCAAGCATGCAGAGCGAGTTGTTGGTGAAGGCCTGATTGCCTAGACCACCGTTCACCGTCGTGCCGCCCGCGGGGGTCAGGCTGAAGGGCATCGCGTCCTCCAGCTCCTCGCCGCCCAGCGCGTAGATATCCAGCTGCGGCGTGGCATGCCAGGTCAGACCACCCAGGACCCCAAACTCGGTGATGGGGTGCATGTTGCCGTCGGGGCTGAAGGCCACGTCCGGCAGGCCGGAGGTGAGGTAGCGGCCGATGCCGTCGCCGTACATGCCGGAGAGCTGCAGATCGAGCATCTTCGGCAGCGCCTGAAATTCGACGCTGCCGCCAACGCCCCAGCCTTCGGTGCTGCGGTTGGCGGGCGCGCCTGTCGTCGTCGAAGTGCCACCCACGTTGACCCGCTCATAGAAGTTGCGGGCGATGCCGAAGCCTTCGACATGCAACTTGTGGCCGTCAGGCGTCTCGTCAAGCGCGACCTTGCCGATCACGTCCGGCACGTCGTTGAGCGAGAAGCTGGTGTCGTTGTAGAACAGCGAGCCACCGGTGCCATTGCCGGGCAGTGATGTGTTGATCACCGAGATACCCGGCTCGAACACGTTGGAGCCACCCGCAAAGGTGCTTTGCGGATTTTCCAGCGACACCGCCGCCCAGAATTCCTTGTTCCAGTCATAGGCGATGCGGATTTGCGGTTGGCGCGTGAAGGCGAAACCGACCACGTATTGCGCGTCGATCACCGGCGGCGGCGCCTCGCTGCGCGGCATGATGCCGGTCGAGTTCATCGTCAGCAGCGACCAGTTCTGGCCCGCCAGCGCGTGCCAGGTCCCGTCGCCGTTCTTCCAGTCGATCGTGCCGTAGAGGTTGCGAACGCGCGGATTGAAGCTGTTGGTCTGGTTTGAGTTGGCGGTCTGGGCGCCGCCCAGGAAGTCGAACTCGCCGTAGCCCTCGATATGGATATCCGGGCTGATGTCGGCCTGAGCGAGGCCCGAGACGCGGCTTTGGCGCGCCGAGAAGCGCGTCTCGCTGGTGTGCGCGGCCGGGATGTTCGGATAGGGAATGGCGCTGAAGTTGGTCGCGATGTCGGACGTCATGTTGTGGTCGCGGGTCACTGTTTCGAGCGCCGCGAACCCGCCCAGCGTGAACTTGATGCCTTTGATATAGAGCGCGTCGGTCTTGACCCGGGTCTTGTCGACCTCGGCGTCGACCTCGCCGGGGATGGTCTGAATCTGCGCCTGCACCTGCTGTTCGGCGCGGTCGGCGCGGGCGTTGGCGTCGGAAAGGGCGCCCTGCAGTTGGGCGACCTGCTCGGTGGTCTGCGCCCGGGCCGCCGTTTCCTGGTCCTTCCAGGCTTCGAGCGACTGCACTTCGGCCTTCAGCTCATCGACGTCGCTCTTTACGCCAGCTCCCGCGACCACGACGACGACGTGATGAGGATGTTTGGTCTTGGCGTCAGCCGCCGGCGCGATGGCCAGAGCGAGCAGCGCGCCGAGCGCGGCCCCGCCAAGCAGCGAGGTACGAATAGTCATTTAGGGGTCCCCCTTCTCGAAAGACCACCGTCCGCATCCGGCGGGACGGCGAGTCCGGTCGAGTGGGAATTAGCGCTGCCGTGTAACGGTCCGCCGACATTGCGGTGACAGTTCCGTGACGAGGCATCGGCGCCACGGTGTCACAAAACCGATAAGCACCATGGCTATGGACGGGGTCTTGGGAGCGACACGGAACGGGGCTCGCTCCATCCAGGAGAATACCATGCTGAAGAAATTCGCAGCTGGGATCGCCGGTGTGGCGATCGCAGCCGTCGGCGTCGGCGCCCTTGCGGCCAACCTGTCCGGGGCCGGCGCGACTTTTCCAGCGCCGGTCTACCAGAAGTGGGCCGAGGCGTATAAGGCCGCGACGGGCAACCAGTTGAACTATCAGGCGATCGGGTCGGGCGGCGGGATCAAGCAGATCGAGGCCAGCACGGTCGATTTCGGCGCCTCCGACAAGCCGCTGACGCCGGACGTGCAGGCCGCGAACGGCCTGCAGCAGTTCCCGACCGTGATCGGCGGCGTCGTCCCGGTAGTGAACCTGCCGGGTATCGCGCCCGGCGGCATCAAGATCACCGGCGGCATCCTCTCCGACATCTATCGCGGCGTGATTCCCTACTGGGACGACCCGCATCTGGTCGCGATCAATCCCGGCGTGAAGCTGCCGCATGAGAAGATCAGCGTCGTGCACCGCTCCGACGGGTCGGGCACCAGCTTCCTCTACACCAGCTACCTCAGCATGATGGGTCCGACCTGGGCCAAGACCGTGGGCGCCAGCGACTCGGTGGCGTGGCCGACCGGCAACGGCGGCAAGGGCAACGACGGCGTCGCGGCCCTGGTCAAGCAGACCGAAGGCTCGATCGGCTACGTCGAATACGCCTACGCCAAGCAGAACCACATGACCTACGCCCTGATGATGAACAAGGCGGGTCACTGGGTCGCCCCGACCGCGGCCAACTTCGCCGCCGCCGCCGCGGGCGCCCGCTGGACCGCCGCGCCGGGCTTCTACCTGCTGCTGCTGAACCAGCCGGGGGCCAACGCCTGGCCGATCACCGGCGCGACCTTCATCCTGATGCACAAGAAGCAGGCCAACGCCCAGGCCGGCCACGATGTGCTGGCGTTCTACGACTGGGCCTACAAGAACGGCGACGGCGCCGCCGCCAGCCTCGACTATGTGACGCTGCCGCCGGCGGTGAAGGATCTGGTCCGCAGGTCGTGGGCCGGCATCACCGGGCCGAACGGCAAGCCGGTCTATCCGTAGTGCGTCCCCGGCCCGCCTTGCGCGGGTCGGATATCGCCTCCCTCGACTTTCGCCAGCGACAGGCTCATGGCCGAACTTGCAATGACCGACGCCGCCGCCCTACCCAGCTCGACGAGGGAACCCGGCGCCCGCACCAGCCCGAAGGGCGCGGGCTTCGAGGTCTGGTTCGAGTATCTCTGCTTTGCGGCGGCGACCATGCTGCTGGCGACGCTGGGCGGCATTCTGGTCTCGCTGGTCATCGGCGGCTGGCCGGCGTTCTCGAAGTTCGGCGTCTCGTTCTTCATCACCTCGACCTGGGATCCGGTGCAGGATCAGTTCGGCATCGCCGCCTTGATCGTCGACACCATCCTGGTGGCGTTCCTGGCGCTGCTGATGGCGGTGCCGATCGCGTTCGGCGCGGCCTTCTTCCTGGTCGAGCTGTGCCCGCCCTTCCTGCGCCGGCCGATCGGGACGGCGGTCGAGTTGCTGGCCGGCATCCCGTCGATCGTGTTCGGCATGTGGGGCCTCTTTGTATTCGGCCCACTGTTCGCCAAGCTGGTCGAGCACCCGCTGATGGACGCCGCCCCGCCTGGCTCGCTGTGGGATCACCTCACCGCCGGCGTGCCCAACGGCACCGGCATCCTGCCGGCCTCGATCATCGTCGCGATGATGGTGCTGCCGTTCATCGCCGCCACCTTGCGCGAACTGCTGCTCACCGTGCCGGCCCAGGTGCGCGAAAGCGCCTATGGCCTCGGCGCGACCACCGGCGAAGTGGTGATGAAGGTCACGCTGCCCTATGTTCGGCGGGGCGCGATCGGGGCGGTGATGCTGGGGCTGGGCCGCGCGCTCGGCGAGACCATGGCCGTCACCTTCATCATCGGCAACGCGCACAATTTCCCCAAGAGCCTGTTCGATTCCGGGGCGACCATCGCCTCGACCATCGCCAACGAGTTCGCCGAAGCCACCTCGCCGCTGCACACCGCCTCGCTGCTCGCCTCGGGCTTCGTGCTCTTCGTCATCACCTTCGCCGTCCTGGCGATGGCGCGGATGATGATCGGCCGGCCGAGGGCTTAAGCGATGGCCGTCTCCCCCGCCCGCGTCGCCACGCGCCGCTTCCAGAACGGCTTCTTTGTCGGCTTCTGCTACTTCGTCACCGCCATCGCCCTGGTGTTCCTCGCCGCCGTGCTCTGGACCCTGATCCAGAAGGGCGTGGCGGGGCTGTCTCCGGACATCTTCACCATGGACACCCCAGCCGCCGGATCGCGCGGCGGCTTGCGCAACGCGATCGTCGGCTCGATCATGCTGTGCAGCCTGGCGATGGCGATCGCGCTCTTCACCGGCATATTGGCCGGGACCTGGCTGGCGGAATACGCCCGCGACAGCCGATACGGCAGCGTGGTGCGCTTTCTCAACGACGTGCTGCTCTCGGCGCCCTCGATCCTGGTCGGCCTGTTCGTCTGGTACCTGCTGGTCTATCTCTTCTTCCACCACTTCAACGGCTACGCCGGCGCCGTCGCCCTGGCGATGATCGCCGTGCCGGTGATCACCCGCACCACCGAAGACGTGCTGCGGCTGCAGCCCACGGCGCTGCGCGAAGCCGCGGTCGCGCTCGGCACGCCGTTCTGGACCGTGATCCGCACCATCCTCTGGCGCGCGGCCACCGGCGGCATCCTGACCGGCGCCTTGCTCGCCTTCTCCCGCATCAGCGGCGAGACCGCGCCCTTGCTGTTCACCGCCCTCAACAGCCAGTTCCTCGGCGGGATGAACGAGCCGGTCGCCAGCCTGCCGGCGGTGATGTTCAACGACGCGCTCTCCGCCTACGACGACCTGCAGCGCCTGGCCTGGGCCGCGGCGCTGATCGTCTCGGCCTCGGTGCTCGGCGTTATTGTCGTCGCCCGCCTCCTCACCCGCGAGCAGAAGAGCTCATGAGCCCCAGCCCCGAATGAATACGCTCGCCCCCGACAGCTTCGATGTCTCCGTCGCCCGCATCGCCTCGCGCCCGATCAAGCTCGACGTGCAGGAGCTCGACTTCTTCTACGGCAAGACCTGCGCGCTGAAGGGCGTCTCGATGCCGATCGCCGAAAAGGCCGTCACCGCCCTGATCGGCCCCTCGGGCTGCGGCAAGTCCACCCTGCTCAGGGCCATGAACCGGATGTACGCCCTCTACCCGGGCCAGCGCGCCACCGGCAAGATCATGCTCGACGGCGAAGACATCCTGCGCCCGAACGCCAACCTCTCGATGCTGCGGGCCCGCATCGGCATGGTGTTCCAGAAGCCGACGCCGTTCCCGATGTCGATCTACGACAACGTCGCCTTCGGCGTGCGCCTCTATGAGAGCCTCTCCAAGCCGGACATGGACGCCCGCGTCGAGGAGTCCCTGCGCCGCGCGGCCCTCTGGGACGAGGTGAAGGACAAGCTCGCCCTCTCCGGCCTCGGCCTTTCCGGCGGCCAGCAGCAGCGCCTCTGCGTCGCCCGCGGCATCGCCGTCAAACCCGAGATCCTGCTACTCGACGAGCCCACCTCGGCGCTCGACCCGATCTCCAGCGCCAAGCTCGAAGAGACCGTCACCCAGCTGAAGAGCGACTACACCATCGTCATCGTCACCCATAACCTCGGCCAGGCCGCCCGCGTCAGCGACTACACCGGCTTCATGTACCTGGGCGAGTTGGTCGAGTTCGGCGAGACCGGCAGCATGTTCACCAAGCCGGCCACCCGCCGCGCCAGCGTCTACATCACCGGCCGGTTCGGCTAGGGACCCTAAATCATGGTCGAACACCACATCGTCCGCGCCTACGACGAGGAGCTGGAAGGCCTCACCGCCGAGCTCTCCCGCATGGGGGGCCTCGCCGAAGCCGAGGTCAGCGACTCGATCACCGCCATCGTCCGCCGCGACGTCGCCCTGGCCCAGGGCGTGATCAGCCACGACGTGCGCCTCGACGAGATCGAGGCCGAGATCGAGCGCCGGGCGATCCGCATGATCGCCTTGCGCCAACCCGTCGCCGACGACCTGCGCCGCACCATCTCCGCGCTGAAGATCAGCACCAACCTCGAGCGCTGCGGCGACCTCGCCAAGAACATCGCCAAGCGCGCACTCGTCATTGCCGAATCCGACCCCCTCACCCCGCTCACCCGCTCGATCGAGCGCATGGGCGAGCTGGTCTCGGCCCGGCTGAAGGACGTGCTGGACGCCTTCGCCGCCCGCGACATCGACCGCGCCCGCGCGGTCTGGGAGCGCGACCAGGAGGTCGACGAGCACTACGACAGCATCTTCCGCGAACTCCTGACCTACATGATGGGCGATCCGCGCACGATCACCTCCTGCGCCCACCTGCTGTTCGTCGCCAAGAACCTCGAACGCATCGGCGACCACGCCACCAACATCGCCGAGATCATCCTCTACGAAGTCACCGGCGAACAGATGACCGACGCCCGGCCCAAACTGGATTCACTGGACCGTTCATGAGCGCCCAAGCGCCTTCTCCCTTCCCCCTCGCGGGGAAGGGTCGGGGATGGGGGTGTCGCCTCGGCGCCAGCCGCCTGACCCCTCGCCGCCCGCTCGGCCAACATCCAGTTCGCACCACCCCCACCCCTGACCCCTCCCCGCCGCCGACGGGAGGGGGACCAAGTCCGGACCCTGCATGAGCGCCCAACCCTACATCCTGGTGGTCGAGGACGAGGAAGCCCTCGCCACCCTCTTGCAGTACAACCTCGACAAGGAAGGCTGCCAGGTCGAGACCTGCGCCGACGGCGAAGAGGCGCTGATCCGCATCGACGAGAAGCTGCCCGACCTGGTGGTGCTCGACTGGATGCTGCCCTCCGTCTCCGGCATCGAGGTCTGCCGGCGCCTGCGCCAGCGCTCCGCCACCCGCAACCTCCCGATCATCATGCTCACCGCCCGCGGCGAGGAGACCGACCGCGTCCGCGGCCTCGACACCGGCGCCGACGACTACATCGTCAAGCCGTTCGCGATGAGCGAGCTCGCCGCCCGCGTCCGCGCCGTGCTGCGCCGCATCCGCCCGGGCCTCGCCGAAGACCGCATCCGCCAGGGCGACATCGTCATCGACCGCTCCGCCCACCGGGTGAAGCGCGCCGGCCGGGACGTGCACCTGGGCCCGACCGAATTCCGCCTGCTCGACTACTTCATGCAGCACCCCGGCCGCGTGTTCTCCCGCGAACAGCTGCTGAACGCGGTCTGGGGCGCCGACGTCTACGTCGAGACCCGCACCGTCGACGTCCACATCGGCCGCCTCCGCCGCGCCCTCACCCTGGACACCACCACCGACCCCATCCGCACCGTCCGCTCCGCGGGCTACGCGCTGGATTTCTGAAGCGCCGGCGCCGCGTCCCTCCCCTTCATGAGGAGTGTGGACGACGCGAAGCGTCGGACGGGTGGGGATGTCCGAAGCCACAACGATCCCTCTCGACAACGCCCGCGCTCCTAAGTCGAAGGCGTGACGTCGCGGGCGCGGGTCACCGCCGCCGCATCTGCCGCGGCTTCCGCTCTTTCCCGTTGTCCGGAATCTCATACCGCGCCAGCGGCGGCGCATTCGCCGCCTTCGCCCGCGCCTTGCCGTCGCCGAAGCGCCACTCCATCGCCGCGCGCCAGGCCGCGGCGTTCACCCGCCGGCCGTCCAGCAGCGCCTCGCGCTGCTGCCCCTCCCACCAGGCCTGCGCCGCCGTGTCAGCCATGGCGAGCGCCTTGCCGACGTCCGCATCCGACGCTTCCCACGCCTTCAGCCGCGCCAGAGTCAGCCCGATCTCGGCCGCGATCTCGGCCCGCGACATCCCCTCGTGCCCCAGCCGCAGGATCAGCACCGCCCAGTCCAGCGTGTCCATCTCTCCCGGCCCGCCGTCCGCGCTCGCCATCACCCACGCCTCCGCGCCCGACCCATCCGGCCAGCCAAATCGGCGCCACTAGTAACGGCACTTACCGTGTTTGTCAAGCTCGCCGCAAGAGCGCCGCCTCTCTTCCCCCTGCCGGGGGGAAGCGACTCGGCGCTACGCGCCGAGCGGAAGGGGGCCTCCGCCCTCACCTCTTAATCTAACCGTTGCGACCACCCACGCCGCGGCCCTATCAATACCGCCATCGGGGAGCGCACGTATGGCGAGTGGCGAGCGTAACGGCGGCGACCTCGGGTTCGAGGCCGACCTGTTCAAGGCGGCCGACAAGCTGCGCGCCGCCGCGGACACAACCGCATGACCGAGCCCACCCTGGACCTGAGCGCCTTGCGCGCCGCCATCGCCTCGTTCGAGGACAGCCTGGACGTGGTGGAGGACGCAGGCTGGTTCGGGGCGCAGTCGCCGAGGGTTCAAAACACCCTGATGGCCGGCGTGATCCAGAACTTCGAGTTCGTCTACGAAATCGGCTTCAAGATGATCCGCCGGCGCCTTGAGCGCGACGCCGCCAGCCCCGGCGACATCGATGGGCTGAACTTCCGCGATGTCCTGCGCGTCGCCGGCGAGACCGGTTTGGTCGACGACGTACCCGCCTGGTTTGAATACCGCGCGATGCGCAACATCACCGCCCATACCTACGACCAGGCCAAGGCCAGGCAGATTTATCTCGGGGCGCTGAAGTTCCGCGCTGACGCGAAGCAACTGCTGGCGCGCCTGGAAGGCCGCGATGGCTGAGCCGCCAGCGATCGATATCGCCCCCGACCAGTTGCGGATCGTGTTGGATATTCTGCGTGGACACGTCCCGGGGCGCCCGGTCTGGGCGTTCGGCTCCCGCGCCACCGGCAACGCCAAGCCCTATTCCGATCTGGACCTGGCCATCATCACCGACACCCCCCTGCCGCTTTCGGCCCTGGCCGGGCTGGCGGAGGCATTTTCCGAGTCCGACCTGCCCTGGCGGATCGACGTCGTGGACTGGTCGACCACCAGCGAGGCGTTCCGGAAAATCATCGCGCGGGACAAGGTGGTGCTGCAGCCGCCCAGCGCCCAATCAGCGCCCACATCGAGGCGCTGAAGCAACTCACTCGGTCGGCTTCATCCGCCATCTCCGCCCCCAGAAGGGCGGCGGCGCCGCGACCCGGCCAAGCCGGGCCGCGCGGGGGCCCTCCGCCCTCGCTTCTTTTGCTTAAGCTGATCTCCTCCCCCTGCCGGGGGGAAGCGACTCGGCGCTACGCGCCGAGCGGAAGGGGGCCTCCGCCCTCGCTTCTTTCTTGGAACACCATGGCCTGTATCGCCTTAGAAGGGCTAGCGAGGCATCCTTAAGCGTGAACCCATCGCGCGCGATCGACGAAGGAGATTGCTCCTGACAAGAGCGAGCGCGAAGGCGCGTCAGAAATCAGGTCCGATGTCGCGCTCCGAGATAATGTCGAGCGTCGGCACCAAAGACACGCGCCCCGAGATGATCGTGCGTCGCTATCTTCACAGCCAAGGCTACCGATATGCGCTTCATCGGCGCGATTTGCCGGGAAGACCCGACCTGGCGTTTCCCAGCCGACGCAAAGTTATGTTCGTGCACGGCTGCTTCTGGCATGGCCACGGTTGCACCTGGGGTCGTTTACCTAAGACGAAACTAGACTACTGGGCGCCGAAAATAGCGGCTAACGTTCGGCGCGACCGAGAGGTAATGGCACGACTACAGGCGCTCGGATGGCGCGCTCACGTGGTCTGGCAATGCCGCCTTCTGAAACTGCCTCGGGACGGCCTCGAGCAGGCGGTGTCGTTTTTGGAAGGCGCCGACTCGGGCCACTCTGATGGCTGCACGGTGCGAAGCGATGGGGAGAGTATCGAGTGAGTGAAGCCCGCCCGATCGGCATCGATCTGTTTTCAGGCGCAGGTGGCCTAAGCCTTGGCTTCGAACAGGCTGGATTCGACGTCGTGGCGGCTGTCGAGGTCGACCCGATCCATGCGGCTGCGCACAAGTTCAACTTTCCCAACTGCGCGGTGCTCGCGCGATCCGTGGTGGGCTTGTCGGGCGCGGACATCCGCGCCGCGGCTCGCATCGGCGATAAGCCTATCGACGTGGTCTTTGGCGGCGCGCCTTGCCAGGGCTTCTCGTTGATCGGTCACCGAGCGCTGGACGACCCGCGTAACTCGCTAGTGCGTGAGTTCGTGCGCATCGTAGCAGAACTGCAGCCCCGCCATTTCGTGTTCGAGAACGTAAAAGGCCTTACTGTCGGTAGACATCGGGCGTTCCTCGAAGAGCTGATCGACGAGTTCGCGGCCACCGGATATGTCATCCGCGAGCCCTGGAAGGTGCTCAACGCCGTGAACTTCGGCGTCCCTCAGGATCGCCAACGCCTGTTCCTCATCGGGGCCAAGCGTGGCTGTACGCTCCCGGACTACCCAGATGCGATCACCGGTAAGCCGGGGGGCGGCAAGTCCGCGTTGCCTAGCGCTCCTACGTGCGAAGACGCCCTCGGGGACCTTCCGGACGCCGAGCTATTCGCTCAGCTAAACTCCACAGACGAAGTGTTCGTGAGACGCTGGGCGAACGTCGAAAGCGAGTACGCCCGCGAAATGCATTGCATGACGAACGATGCTTGGGCTTTCGGACACCCGCGCGAATGGAATCCACATCTGCTCACGTCGAGTGCGAGGACGGACCATACCGAGATCTCGCGCCGCCGCTTCGAGAAGACCCGGCCTGGCGATGTCGAACCTATTTCCAGGTTCTTTCGCCTGCCCGATGACGGGGTGTCCAACACCCTTCGCGCCGGAACTGACGCAGCACGGGGCGCTTTCACAAGCCCGCGTCCTATCCACTACAAGCATGCCCGGTGCGTCACAGTCAGAGAGATGGCTCGGCTTCACGGGTTCCCCGATTGGTTCCGCTTTCACGAGACCAAATGGAACGGCGCTCGTCAGATTGGAAACGCGGTGCCTCCGCCGCTCGGCCGCGCGGTCGCGTCCAGTATCGTCCGCGCGCTAGGCGTCGAACCTTCCTGTCCCTCCGAGTCAGTGCGACTTGGCGACGAGCGCCTGTTGCGAATGGGGATGGCAGAGGCGTCTCGGTTCTGGCGCGTCGTCGTTCCCATCGCCCGGCGCGACCGGAAGAGCGGTGCGACCAAGCGCAGACAGATCGATATAGAGAGCGAAGCCGCCCGGTTCTTGGCCGGCGGGCGCTGAAGTGGCGAGGGCTACGACCGAAACGAACCGCTACAAGGCCCTCATCGAGCACATCTTCCACGATCGCTATAGTCCGGGCGATACCGAAGTTCCGTTTGATCGCGAAGATATCGAAAAGACGGCCACCATTCTTGACATGAGGCTGCCGAAGAACGTTGGCGACCTAATCTATTCATTTCGGTACAGAGTCGCGCTGCCCGACGGGGTTCGCGAGACCCAGCCGATAGGAAAAGAGTGGGTTATTCGCGGCAGCGGCCGGGCGCAGTATCGGTTTCGCCTCGTGCCCAACACCCGCATCCTGCCGAACCCGAACCTTGTAACGATTAAGATCCCGGACGCGACCCCTCAGATCATCGCCGCCTACGCTCTCTCGGACGAACAGGCGCTATTAGCCAAGGTTCGCTACAACCGACTGCTTGACATCTTCCTTGGGCTCGCCTGCTACTCGCTCCAGAACCACCTGCGGACCACCGTCGTTGGCATCGGTCAGATCGAGATCGATGAGGTGTATGTCGGCATTGACCGTCAAGGCCGCCAGTACATCATGCCGGTCCAGGCGAAAGGCGGAACCGACCAGCTCGGCGTTATACAGACTGAGCAAGACATACTCTGTTGTGCGGCGAAATTTCCGAGCCTGATTTGCCGCGCAATCTCAACCCAGTTCATGGCGAACGACGTGATCGCTCTGTTCGAACTCACAGTTGAGGACGACGAAATAAGAGTCGTGGAAGAGCGGCATTATCGTCTTGTCGAAGCGACGGACATTACCACTGAGGATTTGACGGCTTACAGAGGCCGCCCGTGATCGCTAACCTTCAATCTTGAGGGCGTTTCTCCTTCGTGAGGGCAACTTCGATTTCGCCCTGCGCCTGAGCTTCGGACTTATGCCAGGCACTGGCGGGACGAAACGATAGTAAGCCTCCGTCTCCAGTTCCAGTGAGGCAAATTCAGTGATCGCTGAGCGATGCACGGCCTTGAATTCAGCAACATAAACACCGCCCTCGGCAGAAGTCATGGCGAGGGGCACGACCGTGTCGTAGTCTGGTCCAATAGCGAACGCTGCGTGAACTTGCTGCATTACTTGCCCAGCCAGGATTCGCTGTCCACGACGCTTGGCTTCCGTTGTGATGAGAATTTGGCTCTGGCCCTCTTCGTTCTGAACGACGGCCGAATAGAGCGAGTCGATCTCCGTTCGACGTAGTTTGATGCCGATTTGTAGATGCGAGACTTCAGCGATGTTCAGGGGCGACTTCAGAGCAAAATGTGTCTCGACCAGTCTAAGACGGAGCGCGACCTGGATTAGGTAAGTTTCATCGTCACGTCCAAGTGCCTTGTTGGCCTGTGACATCGATACGCTCTCGATGAAATGCACTGGCATGTCAGAGTGGTAACCAAACGGATTTGGAAACGGCTCCGTTTGGCCTTCTGAATACGGAATGAATTTGAAGGCTCTGCCACCGCCTGTAACTTGCCTTCCACCGATTCGGAGGCGTTTGAGTTCTTCGGGCCAAGAGTTGGAAGCCTTATGAGGACGGATCAAGTCCTTCATAAAGTTGGCCGCGTTCTTCCGCGACAGGTCTGCCCCTGTCTCGATCAACGCCTCCGTGATGTCGTCCAGGGTCACTAAGGCGCGCGACAACTCACCTGTCTCAGGATCAAGAAGATGGTTGTAGAGCCACTCAATAACGGGAGTCTTTTTCGAACGCGAGGTCACTCGGAGAGGTTATCACGAGTCCATAGTGCGACGGTGCCCAGAAACGGCGCTCGTTTGATAATGGCGTCACCGGGCGAAGGCGGAAGCGCAAGCGGCGCGCTTCGGGCAGCGACTTGGCGAAGGTTGACGCCTATGAGCTGGGCGAGAGCGACTACGCCGAGGTTCCGGAACTGACGGACGCGTGGTTCGCCGGCGCCGTGCCGCATAAGGGCGGAGGGCCCCTTCCGCTCGGGCGCGGAGCGCCCGAGTCGCTTCCCCCCGGCAGGGGAAGAGACGGCAGTGAGCCCCCTAAGTCGCCGTGTCCGTATCGGTATCCGTCGTCGTCACCTCGACCTTGCCGAAGCCGCTGCCGCGCAGCGCCAGGCGCACGCGCATCTCCAGCGCGCTCGGCGCCCGGTTCAGGGCCAGGCAGAGCGTGCCGGGGAAGGTGTCGATATAGGCCGCGCCATGGAAGTAGCTGCCGCTGGCGGACGCTTCCTTCCTCAGCTCGGCGGCCAGGGCCTTGCCCGACCTTTTCCGGTCGACCAGCAGCCCGACCGACTTGTCGCCGTAGAGCGCGACCGCGCAGCCCACCGGATTGCTCTGATCGGAGCCCATCACCCGCCGTTTCAACTCGGCGAAGTCGATCGTGGCGGTATCAGATCCTGGCATGGCGGCCCCCCGAACGTCAGCGCATCTCGCACGGCCCGACGTGGGGGCGAAATGAAGCCCCCGCGTGGGCATTTGGCAATGCGCAATTGGCTGGCCCGGCGGCGGCGAGGGGTTGTCCCCGCCGCCGCCAGTCGCGTTTCCTAGAACACCGCGCGGTCGATCGAGGCGTCGTCCATGTGGAGGCGGTAGAACAGGGCGCGGCGCAGGGAGTGGATGGCGGCGTGGACCTGGGCCATCGCCTGCACCCTGTTGCCGCCGAAGTCGTCGGGCGCGGCGTTGAGCTGGGCTTCGATCGCCTCCATCTCGTGGATCGCCTTGACGATGCGCGGGTGGGCGGCGACTTCGCCCTGCACGGTGTAGGGCTGGGCCGAGGCGGCCTGCGGCAGGGCGGCGAGGCCAAAGCCGCCGGCGATGGCGAAGCTGGCGGCCAAGGTCGCGTTTCTGAGCGCCGCGGTTTTGAAGGTTTTGGTCATGAGGTCTCTCCGAACTCGTGTTTGTCGCAGCCGCCGAGTTAGCGTCACTGCACGGCGCTTGTGTGACGGCGCGCGCTTGAACGGCGCATGAACTGAACGGGCGCCGCGCTCACTGCGCCGTCAGGGCCGCGGTTCGCCGTGCTTCGACGGCTCCGGCGCCAGGCCGTAGAAATAGGGATCGCCGGTGAAGTAGTGGGCGGCGGCGTCGATCGCCTTCTGCGCGGCGTGCAGCATCAGGAATTCGGTATGGAACGGGGGGCATTGCCCCATCAGCGAGATCAGCCGCTCGCGGTAGGGGCGCAGCTCGTTGAACACGGTCTTCGGATCGCTGATGCCGTTGCGACGGACGTTGACCATGGCGCGCTCCCTGTTGCTCGGATCTGTTGCTCGACCCCGATCCATCGCGCTAGTTGAGGCCGACCGCAAGCAAATGTTCTATTTTTGTTCTTATCAAGGACCCGCGCGATGACCGACACCCTGGCCGCCGAGATCAACGCCATCGCCCGCCTGGAAGGCTCGTTCCTGCTGCGCTCGGGCCAGACCTCCAGCCACTATTTCGACAAGTACCGCTTCGAGGCCGAGCCGGCGCTGCTGGCCCGCGTCGCCGCGCGCATGCTGACGCTGCTGCCGCCGGACACCCAGGTGCTGGCCGGGCTGGAGCTGGGCGGGGTGCCGATCGCCACCGCCATGTCGCTGCAGAGCGGCCTGCCGGCGGTGTTCGTGCGCAAGGCGGCCAAGCCCTACGGCACCCGCCGCGCGGTCGAGGGCGGCGACATTTCGGGGCGCA
>Ga0302314_10003326_pt1 | contig 29722 bp, 28 predicted proteins | sample III_Palsa_N2_3_FD_200533 | JGI IMG/M metagenome (GOLD analysis project Ga0302314, IMG submission 200533) | Peat permafrost microbial communities from Stordalen Mire near Abisko, Sweden - III_Palsa_N2_3 | ecosystem: Environmental > Terrestrial > Soil > Palsa > Peat permafrost | place: Sweden...
ACACCCGCTGCCTTCGTCGAGCGAGTACGGCAGCTGCTGTCACGGGCCGAGTCGCCGAGCGCTCACGTGCCGGAAACACCGACGACTCGAAATTCCGTCCTGGCCTCCTGGCGCTCGCCTGCGCTGCTCGCAACGATTGCGGTATTCGTCCTCGCACTCGGTTACCTGGTGGCATACCGTTGGGTACTCCCGAAGCATGGCACGCAGCTGGCGGCAGTGCCGGGATCCGCCGCTCAGAGCGCTCCCGGCACCGGCTTTAACCCGCCGCCGCACTCGATTGCGGTGCTACCCTTTGCGGACATCAGCGAGAAGAAGGACCAGGAGTACTTCTCCGATGGGCTCACGGAGGAGCTGCTCAACGCCCTGGCCGAGTTCAATGAGCTGCAGGTGGCTGCGCGCACCTCGGCGTTCTCGTTTAAGGGAACGAATACCGACATCGGCACGATCGCGCGCAAACTGAACGTGGGCACCGTCCTCGAAGGCAGCGTGCGACGCTCGGCGAACTCTATCCGCATCACCGTGCAGCTGATCAATGCGGTCACGGGCTTTCGCCAGTGGTCGAAGACCTTTGACCGGGACTTAGGGGATGTGCTGAAGCTGCAGACCGAGATTGCCACCTCGGTGGCGACCGCTCTGAAAGTAACCCTCCTCGCGGATATCGCGGCCAAAGTCGAGCTCGGCGGGACGGATAACGCGGCTGCCTTCGATGCGTATCTGCGCGGCGCCAAGGTGAATAGCTCGAGACGCGACGCCAAAGATCTCCCCGCGGCTATTGCCGCGTACACCGAAGCAATCCAACTAGATCCACACTATGCGCTCGCGTTCGCGGCCCGATCGATCGTGTTTTCCAGCGTCGCTGATGAGGCCGAGACCGCCGCGGCGGTGCGCGAAAGCTATGAAAAGGCACAGGCGGATGCACGCCAAGCACTCGCGCTCGCCCCGGATCTGGCCCAGGCCCACCTCGCATTGGGATACGTTTCGGAAAACAATCTCGATTTCACACAGGCGAGTGAGGCATACGAGCGGGCGCTAGCGCTCGCGCCGGGCAACGCCGAGGTCTTGCGATATAGCGGCGACTTTGAATCCGCAATGGGACACTTCGATACAGGCGTTGCGGCCGCCCGCCGCGCCGCGGTGCTCGACCCACTCGCTCGCCAAACCCATTCTGTACTTGGCAGGGCGCTGTATGCGGCGCGCCGCTACGAGGAAGCGGTGGCGGCTTTTGCGGAGGCCATCAGTCTTGAGCCCGAATATAAGCCATCCTATGGGGACCGCGGGCTCGCCTATTACGGCCTCGGCGACCTTGAGAGCGCGCGCGGTTCATGCAAAACGAAGCCGGACCATTGGGTCAGTCAACAGTGCTTCGCGGTCATCTATGACAAGCTCGGCCGCCATGCGGATGCGGAAGCCGAGCTTGCAAAAATCAAGGCGGCACAGGGCGATGCTATGGCGTACCAGTACGCCACAATCTATGCGCAGTGGGGCGATCGGGCGAAAGCGCTCGAATGGCTCGAGACTGCGTGGCGCCTGCGGGACCCGGGCCTGGCGCTTCTGAGGACCGACCCGCTCCTGGATCCCTTGCGCAAGGAGCCGCGCTTTCAGGCAATGATGCGTGAGTTAAAGTTTCCAAGCTAGGTCGCGGTGTGGTTCCGACGTATTTCCTTCGTTCCTAGAACCGGCGTTCACTCGCGCTCGGCCTCTCGTTTCAAGGCTTCATTCATTGCGACAAAGCCTTGTTTCGTTGCCCCGTCCAGCGTACTTCGAAACACGGGGACCAGCAGGCCCGAAAACGCCTCGCCGTGACGAAACACAACTTGCGTGTCCGATTTCGGCTCCAGGATGAAATAGTGCTCGCCGTCGAATATGCCCGGTATCACCAGCTTTCCCTTCCATCGAAACTCGTGCTTTGCTTCGACAGCGAGCACGGTTGGGCGGAAGCGCATGCCATTCGAACCCGGGGGTTGAATATGTACGTTGAGCAATGCGCCAACGCTGGGAGTGCCCTCAATCGACCTGACAAAGGGGTTCCAGCGCGCATAACCTGGGAAATCCATGAGGATGGACCAAACCCGCTCGCTGGAAGCGTGGATTTCGATTTGTGTTTCGACGCGGTGCATTGATGCGCTCTAACAGTGGTTGGTCGGCCGTATGGGCCTCATCTGAGCGGCTTGGCGCCAATCTCGACCGGCGTTTCGCAATATGGTACGGCAAGGGGTAAAAGTCCGCTTCAATCCCTCGTTTTGAATGCCCTGAGTGACCCGACCCAAACGGTCACTCGTCACTGTCTTCTTTACAGGCTCCCGGATACTCTTTGGCTACCATGCAGCGACGAATTGGTTTCTTGGCTCTGGCCGCGTGTTTCATTCTCGCCGGCGCTCTGCTTGACGGCAGCTACCAGCGGTCGACTCCCGGTGCCCTGCAAGCACAGGGAACAATCGTTGACTTCGAACGCCGCCACTCCAGGCAAGTGTATCCGGTCTTCGAGTTCAAGGACGCCGACGGTATGCCGCATCGGGTGGTGAACTCGACTCAGCAGGCAATTACACGGTTTTCGAGTGGCGACTCGGTGCCGATAGCCTATTCGCGCAACGATCCGGAGCGAGCGCGCATCGACACGCTATGGTTCAATCATCGCTGGGTAATTGGCGGGATAATCGTTGGGCTGTCGATTGTGGTTCGCGCGCTGGCCGGGGGCGATTGAAGAAAATCGGCCCCTGAGCAGCGACGACATGAGCTGGCACGCGCTCCACTAATCGGCAGATCGCGACCCTACTCAATGGTCCATGAAACGCAGGGCGCCCCATGCGTATCTGCGATTCAGGGGCAGTACGGTGCCAGTCGGCCAATCTGCTCGATGGCCGCGTTATGCGGGTATTCGTTACCGTCGGCGACTGCGTAGTAGGCGGCACCGTTGGGCAGGAACATTACGGTTACGCCCCCATAACCGCTCATGATTGGCACGATGAAACGACAGCGAATCGAGGGGAACTCCTCGGGTCCAACGCGCTTACCCCAGAAATTGTGGTTGTAGACAAAGCTATTTTTTACCTTGGGATGCCGCTCCCAGTCTGGCACTGGTAGACCGGACTGAGTCGTGCGGAACAGGGCCTCGCGCAAGCGCGCGGCATCGATCACCTGCCGGCCGTCGATCCTGCCGTCGCTCACGCTAAGGAACGCAGCCAACTTAGCGAGATCGTCAATGCTCCAGAACAGGCCGGCATATCCCCAGGGCGCACCATTCTCGCGATTGTCGGTGCGCATGGTGCCCTGAAAGCCCCTGCTCATATGCAGTGGGCGGTAAACGTCCGCCCACATCATCGCGAAAAGGTCGGCCGTCGGCCCCTCGTGACGCTTGAGAAAAGCGTTCATCGCCTGAGTCTGGATGAACGTGTCATTACTGTGATAGACCCAGGTCGTCCCGGGAACCGCGCGGTGCGGGAACAGCCGCGCGGCCTTGGCGATCAATTCGTCGAAGGCCTCGAGGTCCAAGAACCGGTCCATTAACGAGCTATCTTCGTCGGCCTCTTCTTCAGTGCTGAGATAATTGCCGGTCGCCATGTCGTTCGAGTTGCCATAGGTGACGGCGGACCAGTCGGCCTCGCCGGCGGAGAGAAGCTGCGGCAGGTCATCCTTCATGGGACGATCGTAAAGCTCGCGTCCGTAGCGCTGCGCAAGGCGCATCATGGCGAGACCGGAGAACGCTGACTTGGCGGTCGAGTACGAGGGGTAGCGCATCTGGGTGCAGTAAGGATATGTGCCAAGCCCGCGTGCCGTGCTCCGCGTGGCGCAGCCGCTCGTGTAGTGGATGCCGCGGAACACTATCCCGTAGGCTGCGACGTGCTCGGGATGTTCGTACTCGGCGAGGAAAGCCTTCGGGTCGAAACTCGATCGTGGAAAGTCTCGTGGCAGGTCCGAAAACGGTCGCATCGGCATGCGTGCTGACGCTTCGGCGGCTTCCGCAGCGGCCAGTGCTGCGCCGTTGGGCACCCGCCCTGGTGCGTAGCTCGCCGCTACCTGACCAGCCATGTCGAATTGCAGATACGCGCAGCCCTCACCGGTGATCTGGTAGGCGATGTTCGAGACGTTTGGCTTGGCGTTCTTACGAAAGAGGAAGGTGAAGGTGCCGTTATGCACGCAGCCGTCGTTGCGCCAGACCAGAGCAAAGGGCACAGAGGCGCGCGTATAGCCGTGGTCAGCCCTCTCGGACCATGCGCGTCCGGTGCCTATGATGATGTTCCAGGTGTCGCTGCCAGTGATGACCAACCCGGGATTGGCTGGGATCAAGAAGCTGCCGTTCTGTACAAACGCCATCCGCATGGGCGGCAACTGATTCAAGCCCGCCTTGTGTTCGCCCTTGGTCAACTCGGGGATCTCGAATACCATGCGAAATAGCCCTGCCGGGGCAGGTCGCCAGCTGAGGGTGCCCTCGAAGTGTTCGGCCGGCGGCGCAGCGCGCTCGGGTAGACCGAAGTCGCGCTCGGGCGCGAGATCGGTCTCGGGCTTGAGGCCCATAAGCTGATCGAACCCGTTGACTTGGCGCACGACTGCGCCGTCGCTTTGCAGCTCATCACCCGGCACCGGGGCCGGCGTCGCTGACGCTACGGTCGCAAGAACACAGTTGATCGAAGCCGAATCCAACACTGTCATCGCAGCGAGCACGGCCGCGGCGTTACGCATCGCCGATGTCATTAGGCGCCCCCTAGTTAGCTGCTAATGCTACGCACGAACGGGCTGCTATCCGAACGTCAAGGATGATCCCCGGCGGCCGGGTGCCTCACTCGAACCATCACTCCTCGGCTTCTCGGCGCTGCTCTTTGTAGACGCGTTTACCGATTAGCGTGGCAGCTACAATATTCGCCGGGATTAAAACCATTGCCCCTCCTAGCAGGACAAATGAAAATCCAAATCCGTTGCTTGGATCGCCGCCAAAGAAGAGTTTCATGAGCAGCACCTCAAGGCAGCCAAGTACGACGAACGAGACAAGGCCCGCGATGATGCCGACAGCTGCGGTACTTCCCTGTGACGACATCCGCTACTCCTTTGATGGAGAAAGATACCAAAGGACCGCGGCAACGAGGATTAGCGCAGGCACGTCGCCCATGAGGTGACCGGTCTCGTCTTTATCGCCTAGAGCCTGCACCGCCATGATCAACGCATGAACGATACTTGACCACACGGTAAACGATATCAGGCTGCGATTGGCCGCCGGATTTTTGGCAGCAATGATCAGGAAAATACCAAGCACTGCATAGATGCCTGCGATCATCTGCAGGTAATAGACACCCATTCCGTGATGCCACACCCAGCCGGACGGCCAGATCAGTCCCAGCGGATAGACCAGGAGGAATATCCCTCCGAATACGCGCAGCGCAAGTCTCAGGATCTTGTCTTTATCTGTATTGTTCACGGTTGGCTCCCCTGCAATTCGTGTTGGACCTGTCCCAAAATAATACTGCACCTTGGCTGGGCTTACCTCTACTGTCAGCCACGCAATGCGCCTACGCCGGCAGCCGCATCTGGCCCAGCAGCGCGGCGTAGCGTCGGTCGGTGCGCACTTTTAAATGCTGGCTATTCCACCGAAGCGCTGCATGACCGAGCGTTCGGGCGGCGGCAGCGCGCCGTCGAACTGCACCGCGGCGCTCGAGAGATATTCCTCCGATGCCGCAAACACCCGCGCGTAGATTTCCCGGCACAATTCCGCGGCGCGCGCCCCGGGCCAATCATCCTGCAGCAGCCGGGGTGGCAGCAACGGATCCCGCAGATGCAAGCGCCGGTAATCATGAATGAGCAGGGTGCGGGCGATGAAGCTGGCCTGCGGATCGGGGTCGCCGCGAGTGCGCAGCGCAGTCCGCACGCGCTCGAATCGCAGCACGAAGTCCTGATAGCGCCGGCCGAGGTCCTGCAGGTCCCAGCCCAAATCGACCAGGCGTGCAGCGTCCGATTTATCAGTAAGAAGAATATTAAATATCAATGCTTTAGAAAATAAACTTGCGGTATTGGATTTAGAATTAAATTCGCGCGCCGACGCTTCAGGATGCGCGAACACTCCTGCGGCGACTTCGCCAAAACCATTCCAGGTCAATTCCTCCCGCAGTCGCCGCCGATCGGCTGCGCGCATTGGCGGAAGTACCACGAGACTCCAGCGTCCGGACCACGCCGCTGGTACGTCATAGATCCGCCGGGTCGCCTCCGCGAACCGCACCCGGCCGTCGTCGGAAAGGCGATATTCGCTGCGGTTGCCGGCCCGCCTGCTGTCGAGCCAGCCTTCATTGGCCAGGCGTGCCGTCGCGGTTCGCACCAGGCGCTCGTTCAGCCCGAAAGGCGCCGCAATGCGGATCAGGCTGCGCAACGCGATGGCCCCACCGCGCGGCATGATGGAATCGCCGAAGATCGTCACAATCAGCGAACCGCCGCGCAGTGGACGTTGGCGGCGAAAGCGCGCGACGAGCGCGGCGGCGGCGGTGATCAAGGTCTGCGGCATCGTCGATCTCATTGTAAAGCCTGCAGCCAGAATGACACAAGAATAATTGAGTTTATACGTCTTTTGTGTCACGATTTGACGTCACGGAAAGGCGGAGGCTGCCATGTACACGCAAGGGCTCGATGTTCAGGGTGCGAGTGCCGCGGAACGGCCCGAGGGCGCTTGCGCGGCCGAGGAGCGGTTTCAGGCGCGCGTGGATGCCGAGGAGAAGATTGAGGCCAAGGATTGGATGCCCGCGCGTTATCGCAGCACCCTGATCCGCCAGATCTCGCAGCACGCGCATTCCGAGATCGTCGGCATGCTGCCGGAAGGCAATTGGATCACACGCGCGCCGACGCTGCTGCGCAAGTCCATATTGATCGCGAAGGTGCAGGATGAGGCGGGGCACGGCGCCTATCTGTATAGCGCTGCGGAGACCCTCGGCGTGAGCCGCGATCAACTGATCGATCAGCTGCTGAGCGGCAAGGCCAAGTACTCGAGCATCTTCAACTACCCAACTCCCACCTGGGCCGATGTCGGCGCCATCGGCTGGTTGGTGGACGGCGCGGCGATCATGAATCAGATCCCGCTGTGCCGCTGCTCGTATGGCCCGTATGCGCGGGCCATGGTGCGGGTGTGCCGCGAGGAGAGCTTCCATCAGCGGCAGGGTTACGACATCATGCTGCAACTTTCGCGCGGCACACCCGAGCAGAAGCGCATGGCCCAGGAGGCGCTCAACCGCTGGTGGTGGCCGGCGCTCATGATGTTCGGGCCGCCGGACGCGGCCTCCACGCACGGTACCGAGTCGCAGCGCTGGAAGATCAAGCGCTTTTCAAACGATGAGCTGCGGCAAAAGTTCGTCGACTTCACCGTTCCGCAGGCGCAGTTCCTGGGGCTGACGCTGCCCGATCCCGCGCTGCGCTGGAACGAGGCACAACAGCGCCATGAGTTCGGCGCCATCGACTGGGACGAGTTCGATCGAGTGCTCAAAGGCCATGGGCCGTGCAACGCCGAGCGGCTGGCGGCGCGGCGCAATGCCCATGCGGAGGGAGCCTGGGTGCGCGAAGCGGCGCTCGCGTATGCGGATAAGCAGCGGACACGCCGCGAATCGGAGCAACGCTATGGATGACAAGCGTCATTGGCCCTTATATGAAGTCTTCGTGCGCGCTCGCGGCGGCTTGGATCATAAGCATGTCGGTAGCCTGCACGCCGCCGATGCGCGCATGGCGATCGACCATGCGCGCGATCTGTATACGCGGCGCGAGGAAGGCGTCAGCCTTTGGGTGGTGCGTTCGACGGACATCACGGCCTCGGATCCGGCGGAGGCCGATTCGCTGTTCGAACCGGCGCGCGACAAGATTTATCGGCACCCGACCTTCTACGACATTCCCGATGAGGTCAAGACCCTATGAGCGCGACGGCGTCCTACGTGCTGCGCCTTGCGGATTTGAGCCTGGTGCTCGGCCAGCGGCTCGGCGAATGGGTCGGGCACGCGCCGGCCATCGAGGAGGATCTGGGGCTGGCGAACACCGCTCTGGACTTGATCGGCCAGGCGCGCCTGCTGCTCGCTTACGCCGGCGAGATCGAGGGCTGCGGCCGCAGCGAGGATGATCTGGCCTTCCTGCGCGAGCAGGGCGAGTTCTTGAATCCGGTGCTTGCGGAGCAGCCGAATGGGGATTTCGGCCAGACCATCGTGCGGCAAGTGTTGATCGATGCATTTCAATTGGAGCTGTACGAGCGGCTGGCGGCATCGGCCGATCCGCGCTTGGCGGCCATCGCGGCGAAATCGGTCAAGGAGACGCGCTATCACTTTCGCTACAGCGCCGGCTGGCTGGTGCGGCTCGGCGACGGCACCGTCGAGAGCCGCGCGCGGGTGCAGTCGGCACTCGAGAAGTTCTGGCCTCTGACGGTCGAGCTGTTCGCCGCGGACGACTTGGATCGCGCGATGGCGGACGCCGGGGTCGCGCCCGACCTCGACGAGGTGCGCGCCGCGTGGGCGCTGCGCATCGAGGCGCTGCTGGCCGAAGCGACGCTGACACGTCCGGCGGAGCGGACTTACTCATGGTTCGGCAAGCGCGGCCAGCACAGCGAGCACCTGGGCTACATGCTCGCCGAAATGCAGCATCTGCAGCGCGTTCATCCGGGGGCGCGGTGGTGAAGGCGTCGATGGTTGCGACGCGAGTCGAGGCGGCCTGGGACGCGCTTGCGACGGTGGAGGATCCGGAAATTCCCGCCCTCAGCATCGTTGATCTGGGCATCGTCCGGTCCGTGGCCGTGCAATCCGACGGCGCACTGACGATCGGGCTCACACCGACGTACTCGGGCTGCCCGGCGACCGAGGTGATTCACGCCTCTGCCATACAGGCCTTGACCGCGGCCGGACTGGCTCCCTTGCGCCTGCACACCGTGCTGGCGCCGGCCTGGAGCAGCGAGTGGATCAGCGCCGAAGGCCGGCGCAAGCTCGCGGCGTACGGGATCGTGCCGCCGCAACCCAACTCCGATCGGCCGCCGGCCTGTCCGCGCTGCGCCTCGGTCGACACCGACTGCATCAGCGAATTCGGGTCGACTCCGTGCAAGGCGCTGCACCGCTGCCGCGACTGCCTCGAGCCGTTTGAGCGCTTCAAGTGCATCTAGTGAGCATTGCGCGGTGAAATTCCATCCATTGCCGGTGACGTGCGTCGAGCCCGTCGCGGAGGACGCCGTGTCGGTAACGCTGGCGGTGCCGGCCGAACTGCGTGAGCAGTTTTCCTTCCATCCGGGACAGTACGTCACCGTGCGCCGCACGATCGACGACCGGGAGGAGCGACGCACCTATTCCATCGTGACCACTCCAGGCTCCGCGGCGCTGCGCCTGGGTGTCCGCATCCAGGTGGGCGGACGGATGTCGCGCGAACTCGCGCATTCGCTGCGCGTCGGCCAGCTGCTCGAGGTGGCATCGCCCGGTGGGCGATTCCGCACGCAGATCGATCCGGCGCGCGCCCATCGCTATGTCGCATTTGCCGCCGGCAGCGGCATCACGCCCATTCTGTCGCTGGCGACGGAGATCCTGACGCGCGAGCCGGCCAGCCTGGTTACGCTGTTCTACGGCAATCGGAGCATCTCGCGCAGCATGTTTCTCGAGGACACGCTCGCGCTCAAGGATTGCTACCTGGATCGATTCGCAGTGCATTTCTTGATGAGCCGCGAGCCACAGCACACCGCGCTGCTCAACGGGCGAATCGACGGCGCCAAGGTGGCTGAACTCGCGCGGCATTTCCCGGATATCGCGAGCGCGGACGAGTATTTCATCTGCGGCCCCGGCGAGATGGCCGCCGAAGTTCGCGAGGCCGTCAAGTCGTTGAATGGCAGCGCGCTGATTCGCATCGAGCGCTTTGCGAACGCTGCAGCGCCCGCAGCCGCCAGCGCTGCGGCGGGCGAGGGCGCTTGCGCCGCGCCCGAAGCGGAGGTGCTGGCAACCATCGCGGTGACCATGGATGGCCGCCGGCGCAGCTTTACCATGGCGCCAGGAGATGCATCGGTGCTGGATGCGGCTGAGCGCGCGGGTCTGGAGCTGCCATTCTCCTGTCGCGCCGGGATTTGCGCGACCTGCCGGGCCAAGATCGTGCGCGGAGCGGCCGTGATGACGCACAACATTGCCCTGCAACCCTGGGAGACCGAGGCCGGCTTCATCCTGTGTTGCCAGGCGCGGCCGACCGGCGCAACGCTCGAACTCAGTTACGACGAGAAATGATTCAAAGTCATCAGCACCTATGAGCGGCCGCCATGTCATATGAAACGATCTTGTTCAGCATCGACGGCAATATCGCCCGGCTGACGCTGAACCGGCCCGACAGGCTGAATAGCTTCACCACCGTCATGCATGACGAGGTGCAGGACGCTTTGCGCCGTGTCGGTGGCGGCGCAGCGCGGGTGCTGATGTTGACGGGCGCGGGTCGCGGATTCTGCGCGGGCCAGGATCTCGGCGATCGGGCCGTGGCGCCGGGTTCGCAGCCGGTGGACCTGGGCGATTCGATCGAGAAATACTACAAGCCGCTGGTGTTGAGCCTGCAGGCGCTGCCGATGCCGGTGATTGCGGCGGTCAACGGCGTGGCGGCCGGCGCCGGCGCCAACATCGCGCTCGGCTGCGATCTGGTGGTCGCGGCACGTTCGGCCAGCTTCGTGCAGTCCTTCGCCAAGCTCGGACTGGTTCCCGATTCGGGCGGGACCTGGATACTGCCGCGGCTGGTGGGGAATGCGCGCGCGCTCGGCATGACGCTGCTGGCGCCAAAGATCAGCGCCGAGCAGGCGGCGGCGTGGGGGTTGATCTGGCAGTGCGTGGATGACGCTGAGCTTGCCTCGAGCGTGGAAGCGCTGGCGCAGCAGTTCGCGATCGCGCCGACGCGCGGCTTGGCCGCGACCAAGGCCGCCATCTACGGCAGCTGGCGGCGCAGCCTCATCGAGCAGCTGGACGTGGAGCGCGATGCGCAGCGGGACCTCGGCCGCTCCAGTGACTACGCCGAGGGCGTGGCGGCATTCGCCGCGAAGCGCGCGCCGAATTTTACCGGTCGATAACCGTGCCGACCCCTGCGGCATCAAAGGATGGGACATGACGCGAGAGGCATTCATTTGCGATGCGATTCGCACGCCGATCGGACGCTACGGCGGCACGCTCTCCAGCGTCCGCCCGGACGATCTTGCCGCCATCGTGCTGCGCGAGCTGCTGCGCCGAAACTCCGGTCTCGATCCCGGCGCCGTCGGCGATGTGATCCTGGGATGCGCCAACCAGGCCGGCGAGGACAATCGCAATGTGGCGCGCATGGCGGCGCTGCTCGCCGGCCTGCCCACCGATGTGCCCGGCGTTACTCTGAACCGGCTATGCGGCTCGGGCCTGGATGCGGTGGCAAGCGCGGCGCGCATGATCGGTTGCGGTGAGGCGGATGTCGTGCTCGCCGGCGGCGTCGAGAGCATGAGCCGCGCTCCCTACGTCATCTCCAAGGGCGCGACGGCATTCGCCCGGGACGTGCAGATGTTCGACACCACCATGGGCTGGCGCTTTGCCAACCCGCGGCTCGAGCGCGAGTTCGGGGTCGAGTCCATGCCCGAGACCGCGGAGAACGTTGCTGCGGACCATGCCATCTCGCGCGAGGACCAGGACCAGTTCGCGTTGCGCAGCCAACAGCGGGCGCTTGCCGCACAGGCCGCGGGGTTATTCGCAGCGGAGATCGTGGCGGTATCCCTCCCGGCGAAGCGCGGGGATGCGGTGGTGGTGAACAGCGACGAGCACCCACGCGCGACCAGTCTCGAGGCGCTGGCAAGGCTGCCGACGCCGTTTCGCGCCGGCGGCACGGTGACCGCGGGAAACGCCTCCGGCATCAATGACGGCGCTTGCGCATTGCTGCTGGCCAGCGCAGCCGGAGTCAAGCGCCACGGGCTGAAGCCCAGAGCACGCGTGATCGGCAGCGCGGTGGCGGGAGTCGCGCCGCGGGTCATGGGCCTGGGTCCGGTGCCTGCGACACGCAAACTGCTCGCGCGGATCGGCCTTCCGCTTGCGCAAATCGATCTGCTCGAAGTCAACGAGGCATTCGCGGCTCAGGCGCTCGCCGTTCTCAGGGAGCTTGGGGTTGCGGACGATGCGCCGCACGTCAATCCGCTCGGCGGCGCCATCGCGCTGGGTCACCCGCTCGGCATGAGCGGGGCGCGACTGGTGACCACGGCGCTCAATCAGCTCGAGCGCTCGGGCGCGCGCAGGGCGCTGTGCACCATGTGCATCGGCGTTGGCCAGGGCATCGCCATGCTCATCGAGCGCGAAGGATGAGCGCGAGTCCTGCGACTCAGCCGCGCAATGTGAGCCGGGTTGGCGTGCTCGGCGCCGGGACCATGGGCGCGGGGATAGCGGCCAACTTGGGTATGGCCGGTTTCGAGGTCACGCTGGTCGATACCAACCCCGCCGCTCTAGGCGCGGGCGTGGAACGGGTTCGAAGCTTCATCGGTGCCGCCGTCGACAAGGGGCGGCTTGCGCCGCAGGACGCGGAACTTAGCCTGGCGCGGGTGCGGCAGAACCAGGCAATCGACGCGCTGCGCGAGATGGACCTGGTGATCGAAGCCGTATTCGAGAGCCTGGCGGTCAAGCAGGAAGTGTTCGCGGCGCTGGGCAAAATCTGCCGGCAGGGAGCGGTGCTGGCGTCGAATACCTCGACTCTGGATGTCGATGCCATCGCAGCCGCGTCCGGCCGCGCCCAAGACGTCGTCGGCATGCACTTCTTCAGCCCGGCGCACATCATGAAGCTGGTCGAGATCGTGCGCGGCAGCGCAACCGCGGCCGACGTGATCGCCACCGCCCTGAGTGTGAGCCGCCGCATGGGGAAGCTGGGCGTCGTGGTCGGCAACTGCTTCGGATTCGTCGGCAACCGCATGCTGTATGCGTATGGCCGCGAAAATCAATTGCTCATGCTCGAGGGAGCGAGCCCGGCACAGATCGATGTGGCGCTGGAATCCTTCGGCATGGCCATGGGCCCGAACGCGGTCGGCGATCTGGCCGGACTCGACGTAGGCTACCGCGTCCGCCGCGAGCGCAAGAACCGGCCGGACGATCCGCGCTATTACCGCGTCGCCGATTTGCTGGTCGAGGCGGGCCGGCTCGGGCAGAAGAGCGGCCAGGGGATCTTCCGCTACGCCGCAGGCTCGCGCAAGCGGATTGCCGATCCCGAGGTCGACGCCATGATCGCCGCGGAGTCTTTGCGACTCGGCATCCCGCGGCGCGCAATTGAGGAGCAGGAGATCCGCGAGCGCTGCCTGTACGCGCTGATCAATGAGGGCGCGCGCATCCTGGAGGAGGGCATCGCCGATTCGCCCGCGGACATCGATGCGATTTGGTGCAACGGCTATGGATTTCCGCGCTCCCATGGCGGGCCGATGAGCTACGCGGACACGATCGGTCCTGCCACGGTGCTCGACGGCATTCGCCGCTTCGCGCAGACGCATGGCACGCAGTATTGGACGCCCGCGCCGCTGCTGGCGGAAATCTGCGCGCGCGCGGACACCTTCGGCGCCTGGTCCGGCCGCCGAACATCGTCAGGGGGGTGACCGGCATGCATTTGCAAAGTTATGTTTACGGAGCATGGCGCGCCGGGCACGGTCAGGGTGTGGCGCTGCGCGATGCGACCACCGGCGACATCGTCGCGCAGGCGTCCTCGAGCGGCGTGGATTTTGGCGCCGTTCTCGAGCATGCGCGCAAGGTGGGCGGCCCGGCATTGCGCGCCCTGACGTTTCACGAGCGCGCGGCGGCGCTGAAATCGCTGGCGAAGCACCTGTCGGAGATCAAGCAGGAATTCTACGAATTGTCGTATCGCACCGGGGCGACCAAAAACGACTCATGGATCGATATCGACGGCGGCATCGGCACGCTGTTCGTGTTTTCGTCCAAGGCTGCACGCGACCTGCCGAATGGCTGCGTGTACCTGGACGGTCCGGTGGAGAGCCTGTCGAAAGGCGGCAGCTTTGTTGGCCAGCATATCTATGTCTCACGTGAAGGCGCGGCCGTGCACATCAATGCCTTCAATTTTCCGGTCTGGGGCATGCTCGAGAAACTGGCGCCGACCCTGCTGGCCGGCATGCCGGCAATCGTCAAGCCGGCCACCGCGACCGCCTATCTGACCGAGCTCGTGGTGCGCCGGATCATCGCCTCGGGAATCCTGCCGGAGGGGGCGTTGCAACTCGTATGCGGCGGGCTCGGGGATCTGTTGGACCGACTGGACTGCCAGGATAACGTCTCCTTCACAGGCTCTGCCGCCACCGCCTTCCGCCTGCGCACGCACCCCAACCTCATCCGGCATTCCGTTCCGTTCACCGCCGAGACCGATTCATTGAACTCGAGCATTCTCGCGGCGGATGCGCGACCCGGCAGCGTGGAATTCGATCTGTTCGTCAAGGAGGTCGTGCGCGAGATGACCGTCAAGGCGGGCCAGAAATGCACGGCCATTCGCAAGGCGCTGGTTCCAGCCGCATTCGCCGGCGACGTGGTCGAGGCGCTGCAAGCCTCGCTGAGCAAGGTTGTGGTCGGCGATCCGCGTGCCGAGGGGGTGCGCATGGGCCCCTTGGTCAGCCAGGAGCAACGATCTGATGTTCGGGCGCGCATCGCGGACCTCGAGCGCGAGGCACAGGTCGTTTTCGGTTCCGGGCGATTCGAGCTCAAGGATGCCGATGAGGAGCGTGGCGCCTTCGTGCCGCCGCTGCTGCTGCTATGCCGTGAGCCGCATGCGGCGCGCGCCATCCACGAAGTCGAGGCCTTCGGACCCGTGGCGACCGTGGTTCCCTACGGCGATGAGCTCGAGGCCATCGCGCTGGCGCGGCGCGGCGCCGGCAGCTTGGTGGCCTCGGTTTTCTGTGCGGACGATGAGCTTGCGGGAAAATTGGTCCGCGCCCTGGCGCCGTATCATGGACGCGTGCTGGTGGTGAACGCTGCTTGCGCGAAGGAATCGACCGGCCACGGCTCGCCGCTGGCGCAACTGACTCACGGCGGACCCGGACGCGCCGGCGGCGGGGAGGAGATGGGTGGAATTCGTGGAGTCCTGCACTACATGCAGCGCACGGCGGTGCAGGGCACGCCCGACACCCTCACCGCCGTGGGCGAGCGCTGGGTGCGCGGCAGCCGGCTGCGCAATCCCGGCGTGCATCCGTTTCGCATTCCGTTCAACGATCTCGAACTGGGCGACACGCTCGAATCCGGCGAGCGCGAGGTCTCTATCGAGGACATCGAGCGCTTCGCGGCGCTGACGGGCGATACTTACTATGCGCATATGAGCGAGAGCGAGGCTGCGCGCAATCCCTTGTTCGGGGGCCGGGTGGCGCATGGCTACTTTCTGATCTCCGCCGCGGCGGGACTGTTCGTCGACCCCGCCTATGGTCCCGTGCTCGGCAACTACGGTCTGGACAATCTGCGATTCGTCAAACCGGTGAAGCCCGGCGATCGCATCAAGGTGCGCCTCAGCTGCGCACAGAAAAGCCTGCGAGCCGAGAAGGGCTGGGGCGAAGTGGCGTGGGATACGCAGATCACCAATCAGAACCAGGAAACCGTGGCGTCCTACACGGTGCTGACCATGGTGAGCATCCATAGCGTGCCCGATCTGATAAAATGACAAATTAACCGCGCGACAGGTTCCCTGCGCGACGCATTCCCCAGGAGATACTCAATGGCGATTTCACTGTACGATTTTTCCGTTCCGATGCTGATCCGCGGATTGAGCAATTTATCCACGCTTCTCGACAAGGCAGCCGCGCATGCCGAGACGAAGAAATTCGATGCGTCGGCGCTGGTGCAGGCGCGACTGTTTCCGGATATGTTTCCCTTGAGTCGGCAGGTGCAGATCGCCTGCGATACAGCCAAGGGGGCCGCGGCGCGGTTGGCCGGGGTCGACATCCCGAAGCACGAAGACACGGAAGCGAGCCTCGCGGATCTGAAGCAGCGCATCGCGAAGACCCTGGATTTCTTGAGGACCGTCAAGCCGGAGATGCTGAAGGACGCCGAGGGCCGCAGCATCGAGCTGAAGTTCCCGAACGGCACACAGAAGTTCACCGCGCTCGCCTACTTGACCGACTTCGTGCTGCCGAATTTCTACTTTCACGTCAGCATGGTGTACGCGCTGCTGCGCAAGAGCGGCGTTGAGATCGGCAAGCCCGACTATCTAGGCCCCAGGCCGTAGCCAAGTCAGGACAGCAGTTCCAGCAGAAGCTCGATGCGGGTGAACAGATTCTCCTCGGTGCGAGCCTCATGCGAGAACCGCAGCTTGAGCGGCCCGTCGAGCCGATAGTCCTTCGGCCGGCCTTGGATGAGTTTTAGCACGCGTTTGGCGTCGACCCGGTTTTGTTCATCGAACACGATGTAGCCGCTGGTCGCGCCGGCATCGATTTTGCGTATCCCAAGCTGCACGGCTCGCAGCTTGATTTGGGTCGAACGGAACAACGATTGCGCGTACGGCGGCATGGGGCCGAAGCGATCGATCATTTCGGCCTTCAACTCATCCAGCTCTTCGCGCGTTTCGGTGCCCGCGATGCGCTTGTACAGCACCAGGCGCAGATGCACGTCGGGCACGTAGTCCTCGGGGATGAGCGCCGGCAGATGCAGGTCGACCGCGGGCCCGGAATCGAGCGGCCGTTCCAGATCCGCGGTCTTGCCCGACTTGAGCGCCGCCACGGCGCGCTCCAGCAATTCCATGTAGAGGTTGTAGCCGATTTCCTGAATCTGGCCGCTTTGCTCATCGCCGAGCAACTCACCGGCGCCGCGGATTTCCAGATCGTGCGTCGCCAGTGTGAAGCCTGCACCGAGCTCCTCGAGCGATTCCAGCGCCTCCAAGCGCTTGACCGCGTCCGCGGTCATGGCTTTGCGCGGCGGCGTGATCAAGTAGGCATAGGCCCGGTGGTGCGAGCGCCCGACGCGGCCGCGCAATTGGTGTATTTGCGCCAGACCGAAGCGATCGGCGCGGTCGATGATGATGGTATTCGCCGTCGGCACATCGATGCCGCTCTCGATGATGGTGGTGCACACCAGCACGTTGAATCGCCGGTGATAAAAGTCGAGCATCAGCTGCTCGAGCTCGCGCTCGCGCATCTGGCCATGCCCGACCGCGACAGTGGCTTCCGGCACCAGCTTGCGGATGGCTTGAGCCGTCTTCTCGATGGTTTCGATGGTGTTGTGCACCACATAAATCTGGCCGCCACGGCGGATTTCGCGCAGCGCCGCCTCGCGGACCACCGTGTCGTTCCATTCCAGCACGAAGGTCTTGACCGCCAGGCGCTCGGCCGGCGGCGTGGTGATCAGCGAGAGATCGCGCAGGCCGCCCATCGCCATGTTCAAGGTGCGCGGAATGGGAGTTGCCGTCAGGGTCAGCACGTCGACCTCGGCACGCAGCGCCTTGAGCTTTTCCTTGTCGCGCACGCCGAACCGGTGCTCCTCGTCGATGACCACGAGGCCCAGATCCTTGAAGCGGGTGTTGCCCTGCAACAGCCGCTGGGTGCCGATGACGATGTCGATCGATCCGGCCGCGAGTCCCGCGATCACGGCATCCGCCTCCTTGCGGGTGCGGAAGCGGGACATGCTTGCGATCCGCACCGGCCAGTCGGCGAATCGATCGCTGAAGGTGGTGTAGTGCTGCTGGGCGAGCAATGTGGTCGGCACCAGGACGGCGACCTGCTTACCGGATTGGACCGCGACGAATGCCGCGCGTTGCGCGACCTCGGTCTTGCCGAAGCCGACATCGCCACATATGACCCGGTCCATGGGCTTGTCCGACTTCATATCGCTCACCACCTGCTCGATGGCGGTCGCTTGATCGGCGGTTTCCTCGAAGGGGAATCCCGCCTGGAAGGCTCGATACTCGGTCTCCGGGGCGGCCATCCGGCTGCCCTGGCGCGCCGCGCGGCGCGAATACAGATCCAGCAACTCGGCCGCGACGTCGCGAATGCGCTGCGCCGCCTTGCGCCGCGCCTTCTGCCACTGCTCGCCGCCGAGTTTGTGCAGCGGCGCGGTTTCCGCCGGTGCGCCGGTGTAGCGCGATACCAGATGCAGCGCCTGCACCGGCACGTATAGCTTGTCGCCGTCCGCATATTCGAGCACCAGGAACTCGCCCGTATATCCGGCGACGTCCATGGTCTGCAAGCCGACGTAGCGTCCGACCCCGTAGGATTCGTGCACCACCGGCGCGCCGATGCGCAGGTCGGACAGCTCCTTGAGTATCTTCGCCGGGTCGCGCTCGGCGCGCCGGCGCCGGCGCTCCTGCCGTGCGCGGTCGCCGAATAGCTGCGATTCGGTGAGTATTTCGAGCGGCGGCGTCTCGAGCCTCAAGCCCGATACCGCGCCGGACACGGTGATCCCCAGGTTCAGGCCGCTGGCGATGAAGGCGGCGAAATTCTCGAACACCTTCGCCTGGATGCCGAGCGCCCGCAGCAGGTCGAGCAGCAGCTCGCGGCGCCCCGCGGATTCGGCGGCGAGCAACACTCGTGCGCTGCTCGCCGCGATATGCGCCGCGAGCTCGGCAGCCGGTTGTTCCGAGCGAGGATCGATGCGCACGGCTGCCGGGGCCATGCTTGCGAAATTCTGCACCCGCCCCGGCGTTTGCGGCGGCCATTCGAAGCTGCGCAGCTCCACGCGTGGCCAGCTGCCGCAGCCGGCGTGAAATTCCGCGGGCGGCAGATACAGCTCGGCGGGATCCAGAATCGGCCGTTGCCGATCGTGGCGCAGTTGTTCGTGGCGCTCGACGATGCCGCTCCACAGATTGTCGGCCAAGGAAACGGCCTCGTTCACATCCACCAGCACGCTGTCGGGAGGCAGGTACTCGAACAGATTCGAGGTGCGTTCGAAGAACAGCGGCAGAAAAAATTCAAGTCCGCCCGGCGCTACACCTGAGCTGACGTCGCGATACACGGCTTGCTCGGACAAGTCGCCGCTGAAGCGCAGCCGGTAACGGCGCCGGAACTCGCGCACCGCTTCCGGGTTCAACGGCGTTTCGCGCGCCGGCAATAGTTGTATGCGATCCAACTTGTCGCCCGAGCGCTGGCTGTCCGGGTCGAACTGCCGGATGCTGTCGACGTCGCGATCCAGCAGGTCGATCCGGTACGGGGATTGCGATCCCATGGGAAACACATCGATCAGCGAGCCGCGGACCGCGAATTCGCCGTGCGCCACCACCTGGGTGACGGCGGCATAGCCCGCCGCTGCCAGTCGGGCCCGCAGCGCTTCCAGATCCAGGGTCTCTCCCACATGAATCTTGAGCGAGTAGGCCTCGACGTAGCTGCGCGGCGGCAGTCGCTGCAGCAGGGTATCGACGGCAACCAACCAGACGCCCGCGCGGGCACGCGGCAGCTCCGCCAGGGTCGCAAGCCGCGCGGAGGTGATGTCGGGATGCGCCGAGAAGCTGTCGTACGGCAGGGTTTCCAAGTCGGGAAACACCCGGACCGGCAGGCCCTGCGGCACGAAAAAGCCGATCTCCTCGCTTAGGGCCTCCGCATCGCGCGAACTTTGCGCAATGACGATGAGCGGACCGCGTGCTGTCGCTGCGGCCTCGGCAATCGCGAGCGCCGCCGCGGCGCCATACAGCTTTCCCCATTTGACCGCGGGTACGTCGGCATCCGGTAGAACGGGTGAAAGTAGCGGCATTGATCCAAACTTGAAAATAAAAAATGCCCGCCGCGAACGAGTCGCGGTGGCCTGTAGGTCTTACAGCCCTAGGATATCAGCCCTGGGAAATTACCGGGTCGGCGCTAGGAGTTCGGTGCCGCGCTGTCCGCCGGGGCGCTGTTCGGCACCACGCTGTGGATCACATGCTCGGCCTCGAAATACACCACGAACCCCGGATATTCCCAGCGCGAGATCGGCGGTTTGCCGACGGCGGGAATCTTGGTGACCGGAGCGCCAAACTTGGCGGCTACCTGGTCCATGGTCATGCCGCGGGCGGGCATGGCAATGTCGGATTCCTTGACCGCAATGCCGTTGTCGACGGCCACCGTGGCGGCGTTCGCGAGGCCGCCCGCGAGAACTGCGGCAATCAGCAGGCTTCGATACCCCATCGCACACCTCATTTGATAGCGTGAGCCAAAGCCCACCCAGCGACTATACTACCGCTGCGGAACGCCAATAGTTGACGTAATTAACACTATGATTACATTGCTTTTTATTATCCGGCTTTACGCGGCATTGGGGGCCGCCAAAGACGCTTTCGAGCCCAACCCCTCGGCTGCTATGGTTTAATCGCCGCGCATGTTCCAGCCCGTTCCAGTGTTCGTGGGCCTGCGATATTCGCTGGCGCGCGAGCATAGCTTCTTCGTGTCCTTCATCACCTGGGTATCCCTGCTCGGGGTGGCGCTGGGCGTGGCCGCGCTGATCACCGTTTTATCGGTCATGAACGGCTTCGAGTCCGAATTGCGCACCCGCCTATTGAGCCTGTCGGCGCATGCGACTTTGAGCGCCGGCGGCGCGGTGATCGGCGATTGGCAGAGCCGAATCAAGCAACTGCAGGGGGCGCCTGGGCTCATGGGCGCCGCGCCGTTCCTCGACACCGACGCAATGCTGAGCCGGCCGCCTTCCATGAGCGGCGCCATTGTGCGCGGCATCGATCCTCAATTGGAGCCGCAGGTTTCCACCATCGCGGATGCCATGCGCGAGGGCAAACTATCCGACCTGACACCGGGCTCCGACCGGATCATCCTGGGCCGGATGCTCGCCTATCAGCTGCAGGCGGGCATGGGCGACCATGTGACCGTGATGATTCCCGGCGCCAATGCCCAGGGCGCAATGACGCCGCGGTTGCAGGAATTCACGGTGGCGGGAATTTTCGAGGTCGGACTGCAGGATCACGACAGCGTGCTCGCGCTGGTCAATTTGCAGGATGCCGATGCGTTTCGCGGATTCGACGGTCCCACCGGCATTCGCTTGAAGTTCGACGACGTGCTGAAGGCACCGCAGCTGGCGCGCGCCGCCGCGACGCGTCTGGCGCCGGGATTGACGCTGCGCGACTGGACCGAGGAAAACGAAGCCTATTTTCGCGCCATCCGCATCGAGAAGACAATGATGGGCCTGATTCTGATGCTGATCGTCGCGGTCGCGGCATTCAACATCGTGGCCACGCTGGTCATGGTGGTGAGCGACAAGCGCACCGACATTGCCATCCTGCGGACCGTCGGAATGAGCCCGCGGGGAGTGATCGCGGTGTTCATGACGCAGGGGGTGCTGATTGGATGGATCGGCACCGCGATCGGCGTCGCTCTGGGGTGCGCGCTCGCGTTGAACGTCGATGTCATCGTGCCGTTTCTCGAGCAGAACCTGAATTTTCACATCATGGACCCGGACGTGTATTACATCTCCGGCATTCCGAGCGAGACTCATCCGGGGGACGTGCTTAGGATCGCGCTGGCCGCCTTGGGACTCACCTTGGTCGCCAGCATTTATCCGGCGCTGCAGGCGGCGAAGACCCAGCCCGCCGAAGCATTGCGATACGAGTGATGCGCCACTGGTACGAGGGATTCCTGGGACTGCGCTATCTGCGTGCATCGCCGCGGCGCGGTTCCGTGTCGTTGATCGCCGGCATCGCGATATCGGGGCTGGCCCTCGGGGTGGCGGTATTGATCGTGGTGCTGTCGGTGATGAACGGATTCGAGGAGGTGTTGCGAACGCGGATCCTGAGCTTGACCGCGCATGCCACGATCACCGGACTTGAAGGCCGGCTGACCGATTGGCGGCCGCAAATCGACAAGCTCGCGCGCTTCCCGGGCGTGGTGGCGGCGGCCCCCTATATCGAAGAACAAGGCATGCTGATCCATGGCGCGAAATCGGCCGGAGTGCTGCTGCAAGGGGTGCTGCCCGACTCCGAGCGGCGGGTCGTCGACCTGACGCCGCACTTGCTCAGCGGGCGCTTGAGCGACTTGGGTCCCGGCCAGTATCACGTGATTCTGGGCAAGGCGTTGGCGGACGAACTCGGAGCGCGGGTCGGCGACCGCGTGGTGCTGATCGTGTCGCAAGGCGACGTGACGCCGGTCGGCGTGATGCCGCGCATGCGCAGCTTCGAGGTGACCGGCATCCTCTCCGTCGGCATGTACGAATACGATCGACGCATCGCATTGGTGGCCATGCAGGATGCCGCGAAGCTGCTGCGCATGGGCGACGACATCACCGGCATCCGGCTCAACGTCACCGACATGTATGCGGCGCCGCGCATCGTGCGTGCCGCCGCGCAGTCGCTCGGCGGAGGAGTGTTTGTCGACGACTGGACCAACCAACATGTGAATTTCTTCCGTTCGATCGAGATTACCAAGCGAATCTTGTTCGTGATCCTGTCGCTGGTCGTGGCCGTCGCCGCATTCAACATCGTCTCGACCATGGTCATGGTGGTCAAGGACAAGCGGCGCGACATCGCGATACTGCGCACGTTCGGCGCCTCGCCCGCCAGCATACTGTCGGTGTTCGTGGTGCAGGGCAGTTTGATCGGGCTGCTTGGGATCGCCTTCGGCGTGCTGCTCGGCGTCGTCATCTCGGTCAACCTGCAGGATTTGGTGCACGGCCTGGAGGATGTGGTGGGATTCAAGTTCCTGGACGCGAAGGTGTATTTCATGAGCGACCTGCCCGCGCACGTGCGCGCCACGGACGTGGCGCGGATCTGCGCTGTGGCCTTCGTTCTGGCCTGCTTATCGACGCTATATCCTGCCTGGCGCGCCGCGCGCCTGCTGCCCGCCGAATCCCTGCGAAATGATTGAGGACCTGGCCTAAATGTCGACTTCAAACAATGCAGTGCTCGAGGGCGTGGACCTTGCCAAGGATTTCGTGCAGGGCGGAGTGACTTTGCAGGTGCTGCGCGGTGCTTCCATCCGCGTTGCGGCGGGCGAGCGCATCGCCATCGTCGGGGCATCCGGCTCGGGCAAAACCACGCTACTGCAGGTGCTCGGCGGTCTCGATCTGCCGACCCGCGGCACGGTGCGCATCGCGGGCTCCTCCATGAATCTGCTGAACGACACCGAACGCGGCCATCTGCGCAATCACGCCGTGGGATTCGTCTACCAGTTTCACCACCTGCTGCCCGAGTTCACCGCGCTCGAAAATGTGGCCATGCCGCTGCTGGTGCGGCGCATGGCGCCGCTGGCAGCCAAGAAAATCGCGCGTGACCTCTTATCGCGGGTCGGTCTCGCCGAACGGCTCAGCCATCGGCCCGCGCAATTGTCCGGCGGAGAGCGGCAGCGCGCCGCGGTGGCTCGCGCCCTGGTGACCCGGCCGCAACTGGTGCTGGCCGATGAGCCGACCGGCAATCTCGACGGCAAGAACGCGGCGCAGGTATTTGAATTGATGCTGGAACTGAATCGCGAACTGGGAACCAGCCTGGTGATTGTGACTCACGACGAACGGCTGGCGGCGCGGCTGGATCGCGTGCTGACTCTAGCGGACGGAGTGCTCATCGAGCGCACCGGCGCGCTCGATGGATCGGGCGCGCCGCCGCTGTAGATGATAGGCCACCCGCACGCGCCACAATCCCTGCGCGAGCGCATAGCCAAGGGCTGCCGCAAACAGGCCGAGCACCAACGCGCCGAGCAGCAGCGGCTCCCACAGCAGGTTGATATGTTGCCAGATGGCGTGGCGGCTCAAGCCCTGCGTGAACGGCGAGAGATCGAGACGCGTGAGTTTCGCGCCCACCCAGATGGAGCCCGCGACCTGGGGTAGCCAGGTAAAAGGATTGCTGACGAACACGGTGGCGAACAGCACGGGCAGGTTCAGTCGCAGCAGCAGCCCGGCCACGGCGCACATCGCAACGTGCACCGGAATCAAGGGCGTCGGCGGGATGAACGCAATGAACAAGCCCAGTGCAAATGCGCGGCATACGCTGCTGCGGCTGAGCGTCCAGTACTCGCGGTGCGCAACCAATGCGGTGAACGGCCTGAAGCACCAGTGCTGCTCCAGAGTGGCCCGTTTGGGTGTGATGCGTTTCAGCCAGCGCCGCATGAATCGTTGTCGTCTCCCAGCCGCCAGCATAATGCCGTTTTGGCACAAGCGGGCACGCTATTGACGGATCAGCTGGCAAAACTGCGACACAGCTACCCAATCCGGCTGTCTGAACCGGCGTCGCTCAAGTATTATGACCGGATTAAACACTGAGGTAAGACGACGCAATGTGGGAAATTATCCGCGCCGGCGGTGGTTTCATGTGGCCGATCATTTTGTGCTCGATCGCCGCGGTTGCCATCATATTGGAGCGTCTTTGGACCTTGCAGAGCAGCCGCGTCATACCGCGCGACCTCTCGCAGAAGGTGTGGAATTGGATCGAGGCCGATCAGCTCAGCGACAAGCTGATCACCGCGCTCGAGCAAAACTCGCCCCTCGGCAAGCTGTTGGCCATTGGCCTCGCCAACCGCAACAAGTCGCGTGCGCTGATGGTGGAGCGCCTGGAGGACGGCGGCCGTCACGTGGTGCATGAGCTGGAGCGGTTTCTGAACACGCTGGGCACCATTGCGGCCGTTGCGCCCCTGTTGGGCTTGCTCGGAACGGTTGCCGGCATCATCCACGCGTTCAACGCCATTACTGCGAACGGCATCGGCGATCCCAGAGTGCTGTCGGGCGGTATCGGCGAGGCGCTGATCACCACCGCAGCGGGCCTCACGGTCGCCATACCCTCGCTGATCGCCTACCGCTTCCTGCGCGGCAAGGTTGAGCGGCTGGTGATTCGCATGGAAAAGGAAGCCATGAAGCTCGTCGATGCGCTGGACGATCGCAACGACGCGGCCGTGAGAGAGTAGATGAATCTTCGCCCGCGGCACCGTGAGGATCCCGAAATCAACCTGATTTCGATGATCGATGTGCTGCTGGTGCTGCTGATCTTCTTCATGGTGTCGACCACCTTCAACCAAGAAGGGCGGGTCAAGGTTCAACTTCCGCAGGCCAGCCCGATTCCCGTACAGCGCGGCGCGCATGAACCGTTGGTGATCACCGTGACGGCGGAGGGCGCCTATCGAGTCAATGAGCGCACCCTGATCAACGCCAGCCCCGACACCTTGCGCGCCGCGCTGCTCAAGGAAGCGGGCACGGACCGCGGTCCCATCACCATCCGGGCCGATGCGCGCACCACGCATCAGGCGGTGGTCACGGCCATGGATGTCGCGGGCCGCCTGGGTTTTTCGCAGCTCAATATCGCGACCTTTCATCAAGAGACGAAACCTTGAGCGCCGGCGGCGCCGCGGCCAGCGATCCGCCGAAGCCCGGCTCCGACTCTTGGTCGATCTATCGGCGGCTGCTGCGCTACGCCAGGCCCTATCGAGGCGTCTTCATGATCGGCGTCGTCGGCATGATTCTGTTCGCGGCGACGAATTCGGCGCTGGCGTATTTGGTGAAGGTGTTCATGAGCGACACCTTCATCAACAAGAATCACGCCATTATCTGGGAGGTGCCGGTCGGCGTGGTGGTGCTGTTCACGCTGCGCGGCATCGGCGACTATGTCTCCAACTACTATCCCAGCTGGGTCGGCCGGCAAGTCATCAAGGGGCTGCGCCGCGACGTATTCGCGCACTATATGCGCCTGCCGACGGCGTATCTGGATGGGCAGCAGTCCGGACATATGCTGTCCAAGCTCACCTTCAATATCGAACTGGTGGCCAGTGCCGCCACCACCGCGGCGATTTCCCTGGTGAGCGACAGCCTGACGCTGGTGGGCTTGATCGGCACGCTGTTTTACATGAATTGGCGGCTCGCGTGCTTTTGCATCGCCGCCGCGCCGGTGATTGCCTGGCTCATGCAGATCGCCAATCGCAGTTTCCGCCGCTACAGCACGCGCATCCAGAATTCCATGGGCGACATCACCCGAGTCGCCAAGGAGGCGATCGACGCGCATCGCCTGATCAAGATCTTCAACGCCGAGGAGCACCAGACCCTGCGCTTCGAGCAGGTCAACGAGCTGAACCGCGCCTCCAACATGAAGCTTGCCTGGGCGAAATCGATCAGCAACCCCGTGGTCGGCTGCATCGCCTCGATTGCCCTGGCGGGAGTCCTGTATGTCGCGATTCGCCAGGTATTCACCCACGACATGAAGGTCGACGAATTTCTGGGCTTCCTGACCGCGCTGATGCTGATTCCCTCGCCGCTACGCAGCCTGGTGAACATCGGCGGTCCGCTGCAGCAGGGCATCGCGGCCGGTCAAAGCGTGTTCGAGGTGCTGGACCAGCCGACGGAGGGCAGCGGCGGCACGCGCGCGCTAGCGCGCGCGCGCGGCGAGATCGAGTTCCGCGATGTCTCGTTCGAGTACGGGGCCGACAAGGGTGCGGTTCTGCACAATGTGAGTTTCCACGTGAGTCCCGGCGAGACCGTCGCCATCGTCGGCCGTTCCGGCAGCGGCAAATCGACGCTGGTCGGGCTGGTCCCCAGGTTCTACGACGTGCAATCCGGCGTGGTGCTGCTCGACGGCGTCGATGTGCGCGAGTATCGGCTCACAGATTTGCGCTCCCAGGTAAGCCTGGTCAGCCAGGACGTCATGCTGTTCAACGACACGATCCGCAACAACATCGCCTTCAATGCGGTCGAGAAGACCGATCTCGAGGTCGAGGAGGCGGCGCGCGCCGCCAATGTGATGGAATTCGTCGCGCAGCAGCCGGACGGATTCGACACGGTGCTGATCGACCGCGGGCAAAACCTCTCCGGCGGCCAGCGGCAGAGGATTTCCATCGCGCGGGCGCTGCTCAAGGATTCTCCGGTGTTGGTGCTGGATGAAGCCACGGCCGCGCTCGACAACGAGTCGGAGCGGCGCGTGCAGCAAGAGCTCGCCATCCTGATGCGCGGCCGCACCACGCTGGTGATTGCGCACCGGCTGTCGACGGTCGAAGGCGCCGATCGCATCATCGTGCTGGATCAGGGACGCATCGTCGAGACCGGCACGCATCAAGAACTTCTCGCGCTTGGCGGCCTGTATGCCGCATTGCATGGAATGCAGTTCAACGCATAAGTGACGGACGCCGCCATGTCGGTCCAATCCTGGCTCAATCGCATCTGGTATGAACGTGGCTCGCCGCCGTGGTGGATGTTGCCGCTGTCCCTGACCTATGGCGGCGTCGCCGGCGCGCGCCGCTATCTGTACTCGCGGCGCCTGCGAAGGTCCATCCGCGTCTCCTGCCCGGTGGTCGTGGTCGGGAACTTGAGCGTCGGCGGCACCGGCAAGACGCCGCTGGTGTGCTGGCTGGTCGCGCGATTGGCCGAGCGCGGCATGAAGCCCGGAGTGGTCACGCGCGGATATGGCGGCTCCTCGAGCGGCGCCCGGCTGGTGGGCGCCGCCGATGACGCGGCGCTGGTGGGAGATGAGCCGCTGCTGCTGGCGCGCCACACCGGCGCACCCGTGGCGGTGGGCCGGCGCCGCGCAGCCGCGGCGCAGCTTCTGGTGGCGGACGGCTGCGATGTGATCGTGAGCGACGACGGCTTGCAGCACTATGCGCTGGCGCGCGATTGCGAGATCGTGGTCATCGACGGCGACCGGCGCTTCGGCAACGGTTGGCTATTGCCGGCCGGCCCGTTGCGCGAATCTCCGGTGCGATTGAGCGCCGCGGATGCGATCGTGGTCAACGGCGGCAGGGCATTGGTGGAAGGCGCCTTCAGCATGCGCCTCGAGGCCAAGAGCGTGATCGCAGTGAGCGGAGGAGCCTGCAAGCCCTTGAGCGCCTTCGCGGGACAGCGCGTGCACGCCGTTGCCGGCATCGGCAATCCCGACCGGTTTTTCAATATGCTGCGCGCCCATGGCATCGAGGTCATCGGCCATCCGTTGGACGATCACGCCCGGCTGCAAGCGGCCGATATTGCTTTTGCCGACTCAAGGCCGGTGCTCATGACCGAGAAAGATGCCGTAAAATGCGCGGCGATCGCCGATCAACGGCATTGGTACGTGCCGGTCAATGCGAGCTTCAGCGGCGGCGAATCAAGTATGCTGCTCGACATCGTGACCCAGTGCATCTCTAAGCGCGAGCGGCTCGCGCAAGGAAACAGGAATGGATAAGCGGCTGCTCGACTTGTTGGTATGCCCGATTTGCAAAGGGCCGCTGCGTGCATCCGGCAGCGGCAACGATTTCGAGCTCGTATGCCGTCCCGACCGGTTGGCCTACGCGGTGCGCGACGGAATCCCCATCATGCTCCCGGAGGAGGCGCGGTCCTTGGCGGCGGACGATCCGCTGATCGAGAGCTGACGGAAACGGCCGATGTTCCATGTCGTGATACCGGCGCGCTTTGCGGCCACCCGCCTGCCGGGCAAGCCCTTGCTGCAGATTCATGGGCGGCCGCTGATCCAATGGGTATGGGAACGCGCGCGCGCGAGCGGCGCGGCGTCCGTGATTGTGGCAACGGACGACGAACGAATCCACGAGGCGGCGCGCGGTTTCGGTGCCGACAGCGTCTTGACCTCTTCGGCTCATGCCTCGGGCACCGACCGCATCGCCGAAGTCGCGCGCGCCAGGGGCTTTGCCGCCACCGACATCGTGGTCAATCTGCAGGGCGACGAGCCCTTGATGCCGCCCTCGGTGGTCAGCGACCTGGCCGCAGCTTTAAGCGAGCGGCCGCTCACCGACATCGCCAGCGCGGTCGCGCCGATTCAGTCGCTGGCGGAGTTTCTCGATCCGAATTGCGTCAAGGCGCTGCGCGCGCTCGATGGCCGCGCGCTGTACTTCAGCCGTGCGCCGGTGCCCTGGCCGCGCGACCGGACGGAGGCGGGCAGGCCGGCCGCATTTGACGGAGCGGCGCGCCACGTCGGCATTTACGCCTATCGTGTGCGCAGTCTGCTCGAGTTTGCGGCCAGGCCGCCGACGCCGCTGGAACTGTCCGAGAAACTGGAGCAGCTGCGCGCGCTCGAGACCGGCATGAGCATCCACTTGATGCAGCTGGTCGAGGCGCCTGCGATCGGGGTGGATACCCAGCAGGACCTGGAGCGCGTCAGGCAGCTGCTCAGCAAGGCCTGATTTGCCGACCGGTTGGTAAACAGTCACAATTAAATAACCCGATGGATACGCCGCTTACGCCACTAGAATTCATGCGCCGTGCTCGCAAGGTGCACGGCGGGCGCGAGGCGGTCGTCGACGGCGATTTGCGCCTCAGCTACGCGCAGTTCGGCGAACGCTGCGACCGCTGGAGCGCCGGCCTGCGGGCCTTGGGGGTGGTCAAGGGCGACCGCGTCGCGACCATTGCCCAGAATATCCACCAGCACCTGGAACAGTTCTATGCGATACCGCAACTCGGCGCGGTCATCGTGCCGATGAATTACCGGCTGAGCGCGGATGATTTCGTTTACATGGTGAATCACAGCGGCGCGAAGGTGGTCTGCGTGCAATCCGACTATATGGGCGCGATCGACGGCGTGCGCGAGAAAATGCCGGGCGTGCAGCATTTCGTGGCGCTGGATGGCGAGCCGGGCACGCCGGGCAAGTGGCTCGACTATGAGCAGCTGCTGCAAGCGAGCGCGGATTTTCCGCCCGCCGAGATCGACGAAGGCGACCTGCTGTCGATCAATTACACCAGCGGCACCACCTCCAGGCCGAAGGGCGTGATGATCACGCATCGCAATGCGTGGATTAATTCCGTGGGCGTCCTGGTGCATTGGGCAATGCGGCCCGGCGACCGCTACCTGTGGACATTGCCGATGTTTCACGCCAACGGCTGGACCTTTACCTGGACGGTTACCGGCGCGGGAGCGACTCATGTGTGCCTGCGCAAGGCCGAGGCGGCCGCCATTTATGAGCAGGTGAATCGCGAGGGCGTCACTCATCTGTGCGCCGCTCCCACGGTGCTGATCGGCATTGCGA